>Ga0079224_100014133_pt1 | contig 11143 bp, 11 predicted proteins | sample Stecom2015_FD_80414 | JGI IMG/M metagenome (GOLD analysis project Ga0079224, IMG submission 80414) | Agricultural soil microbial communities from Utah to study Nitrogen management - Steer compost 2015 | ecosystem: Environmental > Terrestrial > Soil > Agricultural land | place: USA: Utah...
ATTATACGGCACCTTCGCTAAAACAACAAAGGCGCATTTTTATGCGCCTTTGTTGTTTTGTCTATAAATAGTGACTTTAAAAAAAGCCGTCTATTTTAGTAACTGATTTATCCGTTTATTTTTTTAGGGCCTTTTTATCCTTTTTATCATTACGCTTTTCTTTTAGCGTTTTTTCAGGCTTCTTTTTTGTGTCTTTTTTGGCATCTTGACTTTTACTCATACATATCTCCTCAGATAAAAATGAACGAAGTTAGGGTGTTCAATAGGTTATGGAATCACCCAAAACTTCTATACTATTTTACCTCAGAAAATAAAAATCAATGCAATATTTTATCATCCTAGAAAATAAAAAATTAATTAACCAATTTGTTATTCCCTGAACATTGGTGAAACAAGAATCACAAATCCTCGTCATAAAAATCTTATATTAAATTAGTTTTTAGAAACTATATTGCGTTCATTTTAAGTATTGCAAAAAACACCACAATAAAGAACAATATTGCGAAACCCCATACAAAAATCTGAATTTTTGTTGGGTTTTTAAAAGCATCTCGCCATTTTCCGTCAAGATTCATAAAAGCACCGGGAGAGTCATCTTCAATTTCAGGGCTTATTGCTAATAAAATTATGATTACAATAAACCCCAAAGTTATAATCAAAAATTCAATCACATTCAAACAACCTCTAAACTCATACCCGCCACATAACCCGAGGACCAGGCCCATTGGAAGTTGAAGCCGCCTAAGTGGCCGGTGACATCGACTACTTCGCCGATAAAATAAATATTGGGCTGGCTTTTGACCACCATGGTTTTCGAAGACAGGTGCTTGGTATCGACCCCGCCTAAAGTGACTTCAGCGGTGCGATAACCTTCACTGGCTGCCGGTTTCAGCACCCAGTTGGTATAGCTCTCAGCAAGTCCAGCGAGCTGCTTTTGATTAAATGTTTGCAGTTCACGTTGTAAATCATCACCACTGATAAATTTCCCCAGTGTTTCCGCAAGACGTTTTGGTAAAAACCGCTGCAGTACTTGTAGCATTGATAATTGTGGCGTATTAAGTTTGGCTTCGATTAGATTGGCTAAAAAATCATAATCCGGAATGAGATTAATATAAATGCTTTCACCCGGTTGCCAGTAACTGGAGATTTGTAAAATCGCCGGACCACTTAAACCACGGTGCGTGAACAACACTTGATGGGTAAAGGATTGTCCATTTTCTGCGTTGACTTCAGCCCGCACACTGCTGCCACTTAAGTCAGAAAACAGCATTTGGTGCTGATCGGAAAACATAAATGGTACCAGACCGGCACGTTTTGGCAACACCGTTAAGCCCATTTGTTCGGCCAGTTGATAGCCGTAATCCGAGCCACCCATTTTTGGAATAGATAAACCACCGGTGGCCACCACCAATTGTGGTGCAGTGAATTGTCCGATATTGGTTTTCACAGTTACCGGCGGACCGATTGCTAATTGTTCAATACTGACATCACAATGGAGATCAACGCCCTGCTCGCGACAATCATCTAATAAGGCGTTAAGTAGATCTTTGGCGCTGCGATTGCAAAATAACTGGCCGAGCTCCTTTTCATGGTAGCCAATATCATGGTCTTCCACCCACTGTATAAAGTCCCACTGAGAGTAGCGACTTAAGGCGGATTTCATAAAGTGTGGATTGGCTGATAAAAAATATTCCGGTGCACAATGCATATTGGTGAAATTACAGCGACCGCCACCGGACATCAGAATTTTTTTACCCGGTTTATTGGCTTTCTCCAGTAGCAATACTTTTAAACCGCGACCTGCCGCGGTTTTGGCACACATTAAACCGGCGGCTCCGGCGCCTAAGATAATGACATCATAGGCGTCGGTTTTTGTATTTGCGTCCAATTAAGCTAAAACCTCAGGGGCATCCGGTTGCTGTTCCGGTGAAGCCTTGATAAATTCATCCAAAACCATGCAATGTTGATAGATTTCAGTCAATCGCGGGTAATCATCCAGCGGCACCTGAAAGCGATTGGCATTATAGATTTGTGCCACCAGACAAATATCTGAGATACAGGGATAATCCGCATGCATGAATTGAGTTTTACCCGAACTGGCTTGCTGTTCTAAGGCCTTAAAACCTTCATGAATCCAATGGGCATACCAGGTATCAACCCGGTCTTGTTGCCAGCCCTGTTTTTTCAGGTATTGTAAAACCCGTAAATTATCCAAAGGATGAATATCAGAGACAATGGTTTGGGCAGCGGCGCGGCAGTGCGCTCTACTGATGGCATCTTCCGGTAATATCGATGGCGCGGGCTGATATTCTTCTAAGTATTCAAGTATCGCCATGGATTGGGTAATGACATGTCCCTCCTTCGTGACCAAACTCGGCACCAACCCCTGTGGATTGACTTCACGGTAACCGGCCTGATGCTGCTCACCACCGTCTTTAACCAAATGAACAGATTTAATATCATACGATAAACCCTTGAGATTTAATGCAGTTCGAACCCTATAAGACGCGGTACTGCGCCAATAGCTATAGAGTGTAAAACTCATAACTCCTCCAGGCTGATATTGAGTTCATCTAAAATAAAGGCTAAGTCCTCGGCGGAAGCCTGCTGGAATTTCTCACTGCGGGCGACGATTTCTTTATACCAGGCGATGACTTTATGGCGCTTTTTGGGATCTTTTGCACATTTTCTCGGCGTCAGGTTATCCAGCATCGGAATCGGCTGATCCAGGGTGTCTTTATAATGCTGAATCATATAATCTTTAATGATCGCCAGGCGATCTTCAGGCGAGATGTCATCGGACATAACACCTTCTATACCTGTGTTTTGAGTGTTTTGAGTTTTTTGATCATTGTTATAGACCATCATGGGCTGTTTAATGCGCGTGCCCAGCAGGGATTTTAAATACTTTTTAGCTTTGTTGGCGCGACCGCGTGAATTAACTCGGATGGTTAAATCCTTTTCTCCCAAAGTCAGCACGCCCCAAATGGGCACTTGTTGATCGTGTTCATGCGCCGCCCTGTCCAGCCATAACCAACAATCATCCTGGTTAGGTTCCGGCATCAACTGATCACTTTCATCCAAATACTTTTTTATGGTTTTGGGCTTGACGGCGATGGTAAACCGCAAGGTCATATCTTCCACAATATCACCATCACGATTCGTAACAATCGGTTGTACCGGTGATACTTGACCCATCATGTCCATAATCCACTCGACAAACACATAGTCCGCTAAATTACCTTCAATATCTGCTATTAGCGCCGCTTTCATGTCTGGTAATAAATGTTTGTCTTCGTGTTTAATTACTTTCTTAAGGTAGGAAAGCCCGTCTTTTTTAGTGAATTCCAACCGATCTTTTAGGTTTTCAATGGCTTGTTTTGATAATGGCAGAAAGGCACCGGTAAACATGGCCTGTCCCCGCATTTGAATAACCCGAGCCGCCAGAAAAGTCCAGGGTGCGATATTTTCTGAGCCTTTCTTTTCAGTGACTTTAATTTTTATATCCGGTTGATCGATATCACGAACAACAACGTATTCGCCTGACTTAACATCGATCACCTCATAGATTTTAACGGCGGTGTCATTCAGTTTTTTTAAATATTGTCTGCCGGCAGGTGCTTCACGCCAACCCCGGTTTTTTAAAAATATTTCAATCGGCGTTTGATCATCCTCACCCCAAATAACACTGCCCCAGCGTTCAAACAAAAACCCAAAAGCCATATGCCCCATACCCGATTCAGCATAAAGCCACTGGCGAAAGCCCATCGGATCTTCGCCGATAAATTCACCGACTTCCTGCCAAAGCTGCTGTTCAAGAGTCTGAAAATCGTTGATGTAAGGCTCTTTTTTCTGAAACTCCATTAAATGCTTAATGGCTTTATCTATTTCTGTTCGTTGTTTTTTACTCAAAATATTTTTCCTTTGTGAACTTTGTGTCTCTGTGCTTACCATTTATTAACCGCAAAAATCATATAGCAAGTATAACCCAGATTGTCGTCACACTCGGACGCAGATCCGAGGGTCTCAGCACGATGACAAAGATGCTGGGTTATTTAATAATTTTAAACTCATTTCTCAAAGACAGTGGTTACCGGCCTGCGCCGGTACGGCGGTGCAATGCGTTGCATCCACACCGTACCTCTGTGCCTCTGTGGTTATCTCTTTTTACAACCTACAAACCACATGATGACTTATAAGTTGAATAGAATTATTCAAAATAAAATGCCCCTCGTTTTGTTTTTGTTGGATAAACCTGGTTCATGGTGTCTGTATCATATAATCGGCCGTTGAGCATCACCTGATGAATATCATCACTGGTTTCGATGTCATGCATCGGGTCTTGGTTTAGGATGACTAAATCAGCCAGTTTACCGACTTTCAATGAGCCCAGGTCATTGTCCATGCCAATGTATCTGGCACCATCGATGGTGGCCGCTTTAATAATATTCAAAGGTTCCATGCCGCCTTGACCAAACATCCACATTTCCCAATGGGCGGCCAAACCTTCACGCTGACCGTGGGCACCTAACAGAACATCAACACCCTCGTCTTGTAATTCTTTGGCGACCCGCGCATTGTTGAAATGATTGTAGTCTTCTAAGGGTGCTTTGAAACGACGAACTGATGCCGGTTCAAGAATGTTGGCCGGTACATATTTGGATAATATCGGGTGTTTCCAGACATCGGTTTTATCATACCAGTAACGCTCACCCCAGATACCGCCGTAACCAACACCTAATGTCGGCACATAGGCGGTATTTGAACCTGCCCACAGTTGTTTGACATCATCATATACTGCCGCTACCGGAATGGAATGCTCAATACCGGTGTGACCATCGATAATCATGCTCATATTGTGCATAAATAAGGAGCCGCCTTCAGGCACCACCATTAAACCGGTTTGGCGAGCGGCTTCTAAGATTTGTTGGCGTTGATCGCGGCGGGGTTGATTGTAACTTTTGACACTAAAGGCACCGGCGGCTTTCATGCGTTTTAGATGTCCCATGGCATCGTCCAAGCTATTGACCTTAGCGGTGATGTAATGGGTTGCACCGTATAAAATGGTACCGGTCGAATAGGTTCTTGGTGCGGTGATTAAACCCGCTTGCTGCATTTCAGATGCGGCAAAAATCGCTTCAGTGTTGGCCGACGGGTTGTGGGTGGTGGTGACACCGAACGCCAATGAGGCATAGGCATTCCAGTTTTCTTGGGGAATGATTTGGTCATTGGCATAAGGGCCGTGCCAATGCACATCCACAAGACCCGGGATAATGGTTTTTCCGGTAACATCCAAAACTTCCGCATCAGCCGGTATGTCAATATCAGCACCAAGCGCTTGAATCCGATTGTCTTTAATAATAATCACACCATTGTCAATCACCTGTTGCGCACCATCCACTTGTTCCATGGTAATGATTTTCGCACCTTTTAATGCCACCAAACCTTTGGGTTTATCGGTTTTCGCGGTTAGTTCAATGGTGGTTTGTTGCGGTTCAGGTTTGTCTTCAACAGCTTCATCATTGAGAAAATCAAACACAGCTGACAACGGTTGTTGATAAAGATTAGGCCCCATGGCCCAACTTAACTGTTTTGAATCCCGGCTCCAGGTAAGGTTTTTGCCGGCATAGGTCGAGAATTTCTGCAGCGGTAAATTCTTCGCCCCTGAGCCGGTGGCTATGTACTGACCGTTACGAACAAATGGCGTGACATAAACCTGGAAATTCTGGATAAAGGCCAGCCATTTTTCATCCGGAGACACTTTAAAATGACTGATCCATTCACCTTGATAATGTTGCTGCTTATCATTACCGCTTAAATCTGTTGAGTACAGTTGACCGGTAAACACTTCACCTTTTTTATCATTACCGGTGAAATAGATACGGTCATTGTTGCCGGTAAAAAACGGTTCACTGCCGGAATCAGCCAGTTTGCTTTGTTCACCGGATTTCATATCAATTTTAAAAATACCGGTATCATGGGAATACAAGGGACTGGTTAAATAACCGCCTTTAATGGCTTGAAAAACCGCAGTTTGACCGTTTGGTGACAGCACCGGATTAACATAATGACCTGGTTGTTTTGTCAGTTGTTGACTGCGGCCATTGAGTTTGGCCAAACGCACTGTGCCTAAGTCTTTATCATGCCATGTGCTGTAAATAATCTGCTTACCATCGGCACTGTAACGTGGATATAATTCAAAATGGTCTGTTTGTTTGGTTAAGCGTTCGGGCCGACCGTTAGGCAAGTTGACGGTATAAAGGTAACCCAAAGCCTGAAATAAAGCTTGCTTGCCATCAGGTCTGACTTGTAACCAGCGCAACATTTTAGTTGTAAACTCATCCTTAGCCACTTCGTTGCTTACTGTCACAGCCTGTCGAATTTCACGTTGATCTGCCACTTTGAAAGGAATCTGAGTGACTTCTTTGGAAGCCACATTGATGCGGTGAATGCCGCCATTGGCGTAAAACACGATGTCTTTGCCATCCGGCAACCAGGCAAAATTAGGATAAACACCATGAATGGCCCAGGTTTCTTGCATATCACGGGTTAAGTTATCAAAAATTGGGGTTAACTCACCACTGTTACGATTTTGGATAAACAAGGCGGTATCGGCACGAATACGACGCACAAAAGCCAAGGAGTCACCATCCGGTGAAGGTGTCGGTCTGACTGCCCCACCCGGTCCTGATACCCACGGTTTAATATCGCCGGTGGCCAGCTCTATGGCAAATATTTCATAAATCTGGTTATTCGAATCTTTCGAATATTCAAAGTATTGACCCGGGGTGGAATCTCTTGAAAAAAGAACATATTGTCCATCCGGGGTATAAATGGGTTCGCCCAAATCCTTTTGCTCGTTGGGCCGTTTGTTCAACTGCACACCTTTGCCACCGGATTTATGGTACAACCAGATTTCCCCGGCACCCAAAGAACGCATCCCGGTAAAATGTTTACGCGCAACAATATAATCACCATCCGGTGACCAGGCGGGCGAATTCAATAAGCGGAATTTTTCATCGGTCACGGCACGGGCATCACTGCCATCGACATGCATAATCCAGATATTATCACCACCGCCCTGATCGGAGGTAAACACCAGTTCTGTGCCATCGGGTGAAAATCGAGGTTGCATATCCCAGGCCATGGAGTTGGTGATATTCTTGGCCTCACCACCGGTAATCGGCATGGTATAAATATCTCCGAGCAAATCAAAAACAATGGTTTGACCGTCCGGACTGACATCGAGGTTCATCCAGGTACCGGTTTCGGTATTGATATCAATCATTTGTTTTTCACCGGGTGGGTTGTTAACATCCCATTTATCTTTATCGGCTTCAGGCTTATCTGTGGCGGCTGAAACCGAAATGACTACTAATAACACCAGAAGAGTCAAAGAATATTTGATTTTTGAAGACATGCTTAACCTCGAAGTTATGATTACTAAAGCGCATAATTATAAAGGTTTCGCAGAGAAAATCGCTTACAATCCGGACTTTTTTGGCATGATTTAAAAGCGTATGTTTGGTTTAGGTGAAATACTGTCGTTATTGTGTGCTTTATTGTGGGCACTTGCGGTCATTTGTTATCGCAAAGCCGGTGAGCATAGCAGCGTCAGTGCCATGAACCTGTTTAAAATCGTCCTCACCTTTTTGTTGATGATTCCCACCCTGTATTTTACCGACGGTTTTATACCACCGGAACTGAGTAGCGAAGATTGGATGATTCTGCTAATCAGTGGCTTTTTCGGGATTATGCTGGCGGATATGTTTTATTTGCGCGCTTTACAATTAATTGGCGCAGGCCTCACCGGCATCACCGGATCTCTGTACAGCCCATTTGTTGTATTTATCTCTTTCTTCTACTTAAGTGAACGTTTGAACGCCTGGCAAATCTTTGGCATGGTACTGGTTATGGTTGGCGTCGCAGTTATCAGCTTACGGAAAAAATCCTTAGCCATCGCCCATCCGCCGTTGATTGGCTTTGCTTTTGCTGCCATGGCGGTCTTTTGTACAGCTTTAGGCATTGTCATTGTTAAACCCATCACCACGGAACTGCCGTTTTTTTGGATTATTTTTATCCGTACCATTGGCGGCTTGGTCACTATGCTACTTTTTAATGCCTTACTAAACCGCAGCTTAAATCCACTCTCTGCTTGGCTCAATCAGGGTAAATGGTGGTTATTAATCGGCGCATTTCTGGGGCAGTATCTATCCACCATGGTTTGGGTTGCCGGTTATAAATACACCGACGCTTCAATCGCATCAATACTGAATGAAACCGCGGCTGTTTTTATCTTTATTTTGGGCTGGTTATTGTTAAAAGAAGAGATGAATCGCCGGAAATTAATTGGTGCCATTATCAGTGTTGCCGGTGTGCTTGTGGTTTTACAAATGGCCGGTTGAAAGAATTTCTTGAATTGATTGACGATTTATTCACCAAAGCTTTGCTAAGATTTAAGTTTTAATTGTATTTACGATTATGTCTGACAATCCAAAACCTGTGGTGCTTGTCACCGGTGCCTCCGGTATGTTGGGGCAACAACTGATGACTGATTTATCTGCAAACTATCAGCCGGTGGCGTTACAACGTAATAAATCGGATCCGCACCGACCCAGCTGGAATTACCAACAAGCCCTAGCAAAACATGAGATTAAAGCACCCTATGCGGTGATTCATCTGGCTGGTGCCGGTATTGCCGATAAACGCTGGACTGATGCCTATAAAAAGCTCATTTATGACAGTCGCATTCACGGCACCAATGACTTAGTCAACACCATCCAAAGTCAGCCACAACAACCGCAGCTGTTTTTATGTGCCTCAGCCATTGGCTATTATGGCCACCGACCGGGTGAACAATTGACTGAAAATAGCCCCGCCGGTGATAATTTTGTCGCTGACTTGTCAATAAATTGGGAAGCCAGCGCCCAACAACTACAAAGCCCACAAACCCATGTCACAAACCTGCGCTTTGGTTTAATGTTAGACCGCTCCGGCGGTGCCTTAAAAAACATGTTGTTGCCCTTTAAACTGGGTTTGGGTGGTCGCATCGGCTCCGGTGAGCAAATGTATTCCTGGGTGAGTTTAGACGATGTGAGTCGTGCCATTCATTTTCTATTGCAAAAGCCCATGAGCGGTCCGGTCAATATAACCGCGCCCAACGCTGTCACCAATAAAACCTTTACCCAAACCTTAGCCAAACAACTCCATCGTCCGGCTTTTCTGCCCATGCCTGAAGTGATGGCTCGCTTAATCTTTAAAGACCTGGCCGATGAACTGCTACTGGCCGACGCCCATGTTGTCCCCGATAAACTGCAAAACGCCGGTTTTCGCTTTAAACATCCAAGTATTCAAGAGGGACTGAAAGCCGCACTATGAAAAATATTTTAATCATTGGCGCTGCCCAGGGTATTGGCCAGGCATTGGCGACTCAATTGGCAGCCAACGCAAATAACCTCTTTATCACATCACGGCGGTTTGATGAACCGGAGAATGTTTCGGAGGGCCTGTTTCATGTCAACTGTGATTTAAGTCAGGCGGAATCCATCTCAGCTGCTTTTAACTATATTGAACAACAGGTTGATTACCTTGATTGGATTATTAACTGTGCCGGCGTATTGCATAACGCCGATTATCAACCTGAAAAATCTCTGCAGCAGGTTAATCAGAATAATCTTTTGCACAGCTATCAAGTCAACGCCGTGGGCCATTTACTGGTCCTGAAACAGGCCGAAAAGTTGCTCAGCCACGCTGAGCATGGCTTAGCGGTGTCCATTTCTGCCCGCATCGGCAGTATCGAAGACAATCACCTGGGTGGCTGGTATGCCTACCGCATGAGTAAAGCAGCCTTAAATATGGGCATCAAAACCCTCAGCATTGAATGGGCCCGAAAACATCCGCAGATAAAATTCATGCTTCTTCATCCGGGCACCACCGACACACCTTTATCCAAACCTTTCCAGAAACGATTGCCAAAAAGCCAACTACAAAGCGCCGATGAAACGGCCACCATGCTGTTTGAACAAATCGAAAAAAACCAGCGACATACACACAAAGAAGCCCTGTTTTTGGATTACGCCGGCAAAACCATTCCCTGGTAATTTTTGTTACAATACGGGGTATGCAAAAACCACTTAGAAAAGACATCCAACCCGGTACCGAAGTCAGTATCGTACAAAAACACCACCAACGCAGCGGTGAACTCACCGAAGGCACGGTCAAACGCTTATTAACCAAATCACCATCACACCCCCATGGCATTAAGGTCGAACTCACCAGTGGTGAAGTCGGCCGTGTTCAATCCATCGTTTAAGCATTTATGAGTAACCAGAACTTACCTGTTTTATACAGCTTTCGCCGTTGCCCCTACGCCATGCGCGCGCGCATGGCCATCGCCGCCGGTGACTATCGCTGCGAACTCCGTGAAATTATCTTAAAAGATAAACCCGAAGCCATGCTCAAAGCCTCACCCAAAGGCACCGTTCCGGTTTTGATTTTAGAGGATGGCACAGTGATCGACGAAAGTCTGGCAATCATGTTGCATGTGTTACAACTCAATGATCCGCAAAATTGGTTGCTCTATAAAGCCGATAGTCTTAGCCTGATTGAAGAATATGACATTCAATTCAAGCCTCTGCTTGACCGTTATAAATACCATGTGGGCTATCCTGAACTCAGCTTCGATGAACACCGGGACAACACCTTGCCTTATTTAATCGCACTCAACCAAAAGCTTGAAAACTCTGACCATTTGTTAGGTGACAACATTCAACTCGCCGATATCGCCATCATGCCCTTTATCCGACAATACGCTTTTGTCGATAAACAATGGTTCGACCAACAAGATTGGCCGGCTTTGCAAGACTGGCTGCACAAACACCTTAACAGTTCACTGTTTAAACGTATCATGCCCAAGTTTAAATTATTTAATGATGGCTATACCTATCAATTTCCCAATAATAATGAATCATTCTTGTAATTTGATTAATGAAATTAGTTAGGTATCTAAACTAAATTTTTATAATCTCATCAAAACTTATTCAAAATAATCATTAAAAATCAGGTCATTAACATACACATAAGTTCCTGCAGTTCCGGTTTGACCACCTGAGGCTTCGCGGATATTAATAACTGCGTAATTACC
>Ga0079224_100014134_pt1 | contig 11143 bp, 15 predicted proteins | sample Stecom2015_FD_80414 | JGI IMG/M metagenome (GOLD analysis project Ga0079224, IMG submission 80414) | Agricultural soil microbial communities from Utah to study Nitrogen management - Steer compost 2015 | ecosystem: Environmental > Terrestrial > Soil > Agricultural land | place: USA: Utah...
AGCCCCCCTTGAATGAGGGCTTCCACCTGGTTGCCCCTTGGGACAGGGTGTTCATCTATGAGGTAAGGCAACAGGAAGTCTATGAAAAGATGCAGGTTCTTTCTTCCAATGGTTTGGAGATCAGACTCGATGCCTCGGCATGGTTTCAGCCCGAATATGAATCCTTGGGGAAATTGCACCAGGAAAAAAGTGAGCACTACAGGGACCGAATCCTGCTTCCTGCAATCCGCTCCGCTGCCCGGTCCGTGGTGGGACGATATACCCCGGAACAACTTTATTCGAGCAAACGCGATGTCATTCAGGAAGAGATCTATGAAGAGACCAAGAACATCGTCGATGACCAATACATCCAACTGAACGAAATCCTGGTGCGGGACGTTACCCTGCCCCCGACCATCAAGGAGGCCATTGAAAGAAAGCTTAGGGAGGAACAAGCTTCCCTGGAATATACCTTTAGATTGGAACGGGCTACCCAAGAGGCGGAAAGACAACGGATCGAAGCCCAGGGTAAAGCGGATGCCAACTCCATTTTGAGCGCTTCCTTGACAGACAAAATATTGACGGACAAAGGAATAGAAGCTACATTGAAATTGGCTGAATCCCCCAATTCCAAGGTCATCGTAATCGGTTCCGGGGACGATGGTCTTCCCATAATCTTGGGAAACAATTAAAAATAGGGTCCGATTATGGACCTTGAACCGGGAATCGGTCCTCGATTGCCCGGTTGGATTTTTGAACCCGGTTTCCGATTGACTGCGGCCCAAAGCAAAAAGGCCGCGAATTGGGAAGGGAAGGTTGTAAGTATTTGTTGATGACCAAATTCGAACTCTTATGTTGGAATTTGAAATTTTCAATAAAGACCTTGACAATGGCTGGTTGGTTCGCCAAATAGAGGCGTTCCGATTCAGCGGGGATACCATTGCGGACAAGTTCATACCCCGTCCATACCTTTCCATTGTTTTCCATTTTGGGGACTGTCCCAGGATTTTGGACAGTCCTCCCAAAGAATTGGACCCATTCTTTGTTGCACCTATAGTTCCCAAAGCCTTTGAGCTGGAATTCCACGGTCAAATGGACTCCTTTATGGTACACTGCAATTCCACTGTATTTTCACGATGTCTTGGATTGGATCTCTCGCCAGTTCCCGGTCGGAGCATCAATCTGCCCCGACAACAATTTTTACCCTTGTGGGAGTCCATGTACGCAATACAGGGGACCAAGGAACGAATCGACCTTTTTACCGCCTTTATCAATTCCCTGCAGATTACCCCTTATAAATACGACTCCGTTGACCTATTGTACAATACCATAATCGATATGGGGGTCAAAAGACTGCTGAAGGATTTGTTGTTGGAATGTCCCAACAGCAGGAGTACGATCTTCAGGAAATTTGTCAAACGCGCCGGGGTAAGCCCCAAGACCCTGATGCGCATTGTGAGATTGGACTACCTCTGGACCATGATAAAGGATGGGAGGACGACGGATTATTTGGATATCGCTTTTGACAACCATTACTTCGACCAGAGTCATTTCATCAAGGATTTTAAAGCCATTATCGGGGAAACCCCAAATCATTTCTTCAAACGAAACTTGGAAATTGTAAAAGATTTGTCACAAAAGAACACTGATAGACAATATATTGGGACTTTTTTACAATCACGAAAATTTTAAGTGCACTAAGTTTGTCCCATGGCCGGTATTCCACCGTCATGGTTCCATTCAAAGGGTGAACACAGGCCATAGGAGATAAAAATCCCCCAGGAACATTGCCAAAAACCATTGGCTGGGATTTTTTTTATCAGATCTCTGGTTTTGGAAGGTATACACAACACTTGTCAACCATTCAAAACTTCTTCATGAAATTAAAATTTTTTTTACCCATTTTGATTCCGATGCTTTTCACGGCATGCAGCCAGCAAGAGGAATCAACCCTTCCTATCCAACCCAAGAGTTCGTTTAACGATTTTCAAGAAAATCAAGCCCATGCACCCACGGTGGATGTGGCCACCAACAACCCTGAAAGAAAATATGGCATTAAATCCGGGACCATTCGATTTGAAACTTGGTTCAAATATGATGGAAAACTCTGGGAAGAAACATCAATAGTCTATTTTGATGATTACGGGAAAAAGGAACGAAGTGAACGGTATCTCCTGGACGGAAGTCTTTGGGCCACCCATTTTAATGACGGCACCTACCTTTACAGTTTAAATCCAGAGGAAAAATATGCCTATAGGCATGAAACTACGCACTTGGGCACTGAAACCAGGGTGAGTTGGGCAGATATACCAGCTTCCCAAAAGGCAAGTGGCTGGGCAGAAAAGGCGCCCAATGAAACTATAGCGGGGAAGTCATGTGAGGTGTATTATGTGACCATCGACGGGGGCCACGAAAAGCTTGCGGGTTGGGAAAATATTTGCCTTTTGTACGAAATGGTCGGAAGTGGTTATGGAGATACATCCCGTCGTGCAGTCTCGATCCAGGAGGGACCGGTGGATCCAAACCTTTTCGTCCTTCCCTCTGACTATAGAGTGCTAACGGATTAATCGGAAACTTCATTAAAGGGAGTCTCCGAGGTGCGCAATATTCACTTTTCAACAAAATCCATTCAACATTCAATTATGAAACACATTACACTTTCAATGGCACCCATGTTCCTATTGATATGGGCCTGTAGCACCGATGGGGGCATTCCACGATATTTGGAAGTACCCCAAAAAAACTTGGAAAACGTTCCCAAACAGGAACAACAGCTCCCGGAGTCGGAATATGAACCGGCCTACCTGGTCAAGGCCGGTAGCATCCGATTTGAAGCCAGTGAGGGAATGAACGGCTCCATTACGGATAGTTGGATCCAAGTGCTCCATTTTGAAGATTATGGCAGAAAGGAAAGAAATGAAATCTATAACCAGGATGGGGTTCCGGTACACGCCGGTTTCAATATTGGCGATAAATAACATTTCCTTGGACCTCGACGAGAAAATAGCCAATGAGTGGGAAGTGGGCGATCAGTCCGGTCTCTCCAACAGCTTTGACTGGTATGTCCAAAGGGCCGGTGGCTCGGCCTATGATTGGGGAAAGGAAATCGTGGCCGGTATAGAATGTGATGTGTTTTATGAGCCGATAGAAGGCGGAATCGCAAAATATGCCGGCTGGGGCAACATTGTATTTATATCTGACTTTAAAAGCAGTGTATGGGGGGATTATTATCTAGGTGCCATTGAGTTCACGGAAGGCCCTGTGGACCCCAAATTGTTCCAAGTACCTGAGGGCTTTACCATTAAAAAGTGGTAAACCCGGAACTTTTTTGTGAACTCCGGATTCAGAGTAAAGGAGCCTTTGTGACTTTGGTCACAAAGGCTTTCCCTTCCATTGTCTTACTTTGTACCTATGAGAAAAGTAGCAATTTTGGTCTCCATCCTTTCATTGGCCGTGACATGGACCTCATGCCAACGGGAAAGGGGAGGGAACCTGGCCGATCTAAGGAAATTGGCGGATTCGGCCACAGCCCGTTCCCAACAGCTGTTGTTTCAAAAAGTATCCACCGCAATGAGCCAGGGTGGGGCGGCCCATGCTCTGGAATTTTGCCAGGTCCAGGCCATCCCCATTACGGATTCCCTCTCCCGTTCCTTTGAACTGGACCTTCAACGGATATCCGATAAAAACCGAAATCCAAACAATCGATTCAGAACCCCAAAGGACCGATCGATCTTTGAAACCTTTAAGCAGAGCCCCAAGCTCAAGGATACGATACTTATGGAAAACGGCCATCCCATCTATTACAAAAGGATAGACCTGGGGATGGTAAATTGTTTGAAATGTCACGGAAAACCGAATGTGGACCTCGAACCAAAGACCCTGGAACTGATCCGGGATCTCTATCCAATGGATAAGGCCGTGGACTATGGGTTGAACGACCTAAGGGGAATGTGGAAGGTATATTTTTCGAAACAGTGAATTGGGTTTTTAAACATTTTCCATGCTTTTTGTTTCTTAAAAAGGTTTTCCAATTGAAAATTATATTCTAAATTTGGCCCCATGATCGGAAAAACATTTGTACATCACCACCATTTTTATACTTGCACTCAAGCGAGATAGAAATGTATTGTTGTACCTAAAACATATTCTAACCCGTTTGAGAAATCAAACGGGTTTTTTTTTGCCCCTTGGATTTCCCAAACATTAATGAAGAACCATGACAAAAATTCGGATAGCAGTCCAAAAAAGCGGCCGGTTGAATGAGGAGTCCCTCCAGATCCTCAAAGATTGTGGCATCTCAATCGACAATGGCAAAGATCAACTCAAGGCAACTTCAAGAAACTTTCCCCTGGAAGTCTTTTATTTGAGGAACGGGGACATTCCCCAGTACCTCAGGGATGGGGTGGTGGACATCGCCATAGTGGGGGAAAATGTCCTGGTGGAAAAAGGGGAGGACATCACAGTGGCCGAGAAACTGGATTTCTCCAAATGCCGGGTGTCCCTGGCCGTTCCCAAGGGGACCAAGTACAGGTCGATCAAGGACCTGGAAGGCAAAAAAATAGCGACTTCATATCCCCATACCCTAAGGGAATATCTCAAATCCAAAGGGGTCGAGGCCGAACTTCACCTAATAAACGGCTCGGTGGAAATAGCTCCCAACATCGGCTTGGCACACGGAATCTGTGATATTGTGTCGAGTGGCAGTACACTCTTCAAGAACAATCTAAAGGAAGTGGAGGTCATCCTTCAAAGTGAGGCGGTACTGGCAGTTTCCCCAAAAATTTCAGAAGAAAGAAGCGAAATACTCAAAAGGATCCTGTTCAGGATCCAATCGGTGCTCCATGCCCGTGCCAATAAATATATCCTGCTCAACGCCCCGAACGACAAATTGGAACAGATCATTTCCATTCTGCCGGGAATGCGCAGCCCAACGGTCCTTCCATTGGCAGAGGAAGGGTGGAGTTCGGTGCATTCGGTAATCGCCAGGGATACGTTTTGGGAGGTCATCGATGCGTTGAAACAGGTGGGTGCCGAGGGTATTTTGGTATGTCCCATCGAAAAAATGGTATTGTAATATGTATGACATCCGCTTTTTGGGGACAGGGGAAAAAAAGGGCGTCATTTCCCACTTGCACCAGCGCGACCCCTCCATTTCAGAGGCCCTTTTGGGGGAACGCCTCGAGGTCATGTTCGACCAGGGCTATAAATGTGTAGGGGTGTTCGATGGGAAACGACTGATCGGCATTTCCGGGCTTTGGGTGCTGGTCAAGTATTATATTGGCAAACATGTGGAGCCCGACAATGTCTATATACTATCTGAGTATCAAGGGAAAGGCGTGGGTACCCAATTGGTGGAGTGGATATTTGACTATGCTAAATCGATAGGTTGTACGGGCACTGAACTCAATTGCTATGTCAAGAATGTAGAGGCCCAAAGGTTTTGGGAACGGCATGGCTATCGCATCTTGGGGTACCACTATCAAAAAAAATTCTAGGGCAATGGAACGAATCATTTATCCAAAAAAAGAGGATTGGGAGCCTTTGTTGAGGCGTCCGACACAAAATTATTCCGAGATCGAAAGGGTAGTGGAAAGCGTCTTTGAGGATGTCCGCAGCGGAGGGGATGCAGCGATCAAAAAGTATACAGACCGGTTTGACCAGGTGAATTTGGAGGAGCTGTCGGTGAGTCCCCGGGAACTCGAAAAAGCAGCGGAATCGGTGCCGAAAATTTTAAGGGAATCCATCCTTTTGGCCAAATCCAATATCGAAAAATTCCACGCTGCCCAAAGCAGCTCAAAGGCAATAACGGAAACCATGCCCGGGGTATTGTGCTGGCGGGAAAAAAAGCCCATCCAAAAAGTGGGACTCTATATCCCCGGTGGTACGGCCCCCTTGTTCTCCACGGTACTCATGTTGGCCGTACCGGCCCAATTGGCGGGCTGTGGGGAAATAATCCTATGCACCCCTCCCGATGCAAATGGGGAAGTCAATCCGACAATCCTATTTGCCGCGGCCCTGTGCGGGTTGACCAAAATATTCAAAGTGGGAGGGATACAGGCGATCGCCGGGATGTGCTTTGGAACGGAGAGCATCCCCAAGGTCTACAAAATCTTCGGTCCCGGCAACCAATACGTGACCGTGGCCAAACAGTTTGCCACCAAACACGGACTGGCCATCGATATGCCCGCCGGGCCCAGTGAACTCTTGGTGGTGGCCGATGACACAGCCGTTCCCTCCTTTGTGGCCTCGGATCTATTGAGCCAGGCCGAACACGGGGTGGACAGTCAGGTAATCCTGGTTTCCACTTCCCTTGGGCTGATCGAATCCGTGGAAGCGGAAATAGACCGCCAGATCGAAGAGCTGCCAAGGGCGGCCATTGCCAAAAAGGCCATGGCCAACAGCAGGTCCATTTTGGTCCAGGACGATCGGGTGGCCATGGAACTTATCAATGAATATGGTCCGGAACACCTGATCGTCTGTGTGGAGGAGGAAGAATTCTATCTGGAAAGCGTCCAGAATGCCGGTTCGGTCTTTATTGGGAACCATAGCCCGGAGAGCGCCGGGGATTACGCTTCCGGGACCAACCACACCCTGCCCACCAATGGGTATGCCAAACAGTACAGCGGCCTGAACCTGGACAGTTTCACAAAAAGCATAAGTTTTCAAAAAATATCGGAAGTGGGAATAAAGAACATCGGATGGGCCATAGAGACCATGGCAGAGGCGGAAGGCCTACGGGCACATAAAAATGCGGTCACCCTCCGCCTGAACCGTTTAAACAGCAAATAATGGCAGCCAACACCTTCAATCCGGAATCCTTGGTGCGGGAAAATGTGGGGAATTTAAAGCCCTATTCCTCCGCAAGGGACGAATACGTCTCGGATGGCTCGGAAATGATTTTCCTGGATGCCAATGAGAACCCCTTCGAAAATGGGGTCAACCGCTATCCAGATCCCCATCAAAGGGCCTTGAGGTCCCTTTTGGCGGACCTTAAAGGGACCCCTCGGGACCAAATACTCCTGGGCAATGGCAGCGATGAAGTGCTGGATCTGATCTTTAGGGCCTTTTGCGAGCCCCGTCGGGACAATGTCATCAGCCTGCCACCCACCTATGGGATGTACCAGGTCCTCTCCGCAATCAGTGCCGTGGAGCACCGGGAAGTTCCCTTGACCCAGGGGTTCCAGCCCGATGTGCCCGAAATTATGGCCGCCACCGATCGGAACACCAAACTGATCTTTATATGCTCCCCCAACAATCCATCCGGAAATTCCCTGGATGGGGAACGCATCAAGTCCCTATTGGACTCCTTCCGGGGCCTGGTGGTCATCGATGAGGCCTATATCGATTTCTCCGCCCAAAAGGGTTGGTTGCCCCAATTGGACAATCACCCCAATTTGGTGGTGACCCAGACCCTGTCCAAGGCCTATGGCATGGCGGGCATCCGATTGGGCATTTGTTATGCCTCCCCACAAATCATTTCCATCCTGAACAAGATCAAGCCACCCTACAACGTCAATCAATTGACCCAGCAAAGGGCCTACCAAAGGCTGAGGGATCCCCAGGCCGTGGAACGTGAGGTGGCCGCCGTCCTTGAGGAAAGGAAGAAGTTGGCCGAGGCCCTCCGAGGTTTGGACTTTGTTGAAAAGGTATTTCCCACGGATGCCAATTTCCTGTTGGTCCGCGTGGACGATGCCGATCGCCGGTACCGGGAGCTGGTGGAGCACCGGATCGTGGTGCGCAACAGGAGCAAACAGCCAAATTGTGAAAACACCCTGCGCTTTACCGTGGGGACCCCAATGGAAAATGAAACCTTGATCCAAATCTTAAAAAAACTATAGAATGGCCCGAAGAGTACTTTTTATCGATAGGGACGGAACCCTGATCAAAGAGCCGGCGGACGAGCAGATCGACGCCTTTGAAAAACTGGATTTTTATCCCAAGGCCCTGACCTATATGGGCAGGATTGCCAGGGAACTGGATTTCGAACTGGTGATGATCACCAATCAGGACGGGCTGGGGACCGATGCCTTTCCCGAGGCATCGTTCTGGCCGGTCCACAATTTTATGCTCAAGACCTTTGAAGGGGAAGGATGCGTGTTCGACAGGATATTGATAGACCGAACCTTTCCAAGGGACAACGCCCCCACCAGGAAGCCGGGCATCGGGATGCTCGGGGACTATTTTCTCGAAGGCTATGACCTGGCGGGTTCCTTTGTGATCGGGGATCGGCTTACCGATGTCGAACTGGCCAAAAACCTTGGGGCCAAGGGTATATTCATCAACGACCAAACCCAATTGGGCGTCGGGGAAATAACGGTCAAAAGGGAAGAACTCGATTCCCATATCGCCTTGGAATCCAACGATTGGGAACGGATCTATGAGTTTTTGAAAATGGGTTCCCGCAAAGCTGAGATCGCAAGGAAGACCCACGAAACGGATGTCAAGGTTTCCCTGAACCTGGACGGTACAGGAAAAAGCAAGATCGATACGGGCCTGGCCTTTTTCGACCATATGCTGGACCAATTGGCACGACACGGACAAATGGATCTGGAAATTGCCGTGGATGGAGATCTTGAAGTGGACGAACACCACACCATAGAGGACACCGCCATTGCGCTGGGGGAAGCCTTTTCCCTGGCCCTGGGCAACAAACTGGGCATGGAGCGCTATGGCTATTGCCTTCCCATGGACGATTGCCTGGCCCAGGTGGCCCTGGATTTTGGGGGAAGGAACTGGTTGGTTTGGGACGCCACTTTCAAACGGGAGAGGATCGGGGAGATGCCCACGGAAATGTTCCTGCATTTTTTCAAATCCTTTAGCGACGGGGCCAAGGCCAACCTGAACATCAAGGCAGAAGGCACCAATGAGCACCACAAGATCGAAGCCATTTTCAAGGCTTTTGCCAAGGCCATCAAAATGGCCCTGAAAAGGGATCCCGAAAAAATGGTGCTGCCATCAACCAAAGGAACCCTCTGATGAAAACAGTGATATTGGATTATGGGGCCGGAAACATCCAAAGCCTGATGTTCGCCATCGAACGCTTGGGCCTGAGGGCCACCCTGAGCCGCAATGCAAAGGAAATACAACAGGCGGACAAGGTCATTTTCCCGGGGGTCGGACAGGCGGCCTCCGCCATGGCCAACCTAAGGAAATCCGGACTGGACCGAGTGATCCCCGAACTGAAACAGCCCGTTCTGGGAATCTGTTTGGGCATGCAGCTGATGTGCCAGGGTTCCGAAGAGGGAAACACCACCGGGCTGGGCATCTTCGATCTACAGGTCCGGAGATTCCCCAATGGCCAAAAGGTGCCCCAAGTGGGATGGAACACCATTTCGTCCTTGAAAGGGGGGCTTTTCACCAATGTCCCGGAAGGATCTCACATCTACCTGGTCCATGGGTATTACGCCCCGCTATCCGTGGACACCATAGCCGAGGTGGACTATGGTTTTCCCTACAGTGCGGCCCTGAAACGGGACAATTTCCATGGGGTACAGTTCCACCCGGAAAAAAGCAGTGGGGTGGGCAGTGAAATTTTGAACAATTTTTTAAGGGTCATCTGATATGGAATATTATATCTCACAGGATAAGGAAAAATTGGACCTCGAAAAGATCCATCGGGAAATCAAGGCCACGTATTGGGCCGGGTACAGGACCATGGAACAGACCATAAGTACCGTGGAAAGCTGTACCTGCTTTGGACTCTATGACCGAACCGACAAGCAGATCGGTTATGCCAGATTGTTGACGGACCACGTCGCCTTTGCCCAATTGATGGATGTGATCATCTTTGACCCCCATAAGGGGAAGGGATTGGGCAAATTCCTGGTCAAACACATCATGGATCAAAAAGAGGTAAGGGAAATCAAGACCATTGCCCTCAGGACAAAGGATGCCCACGGGCTCTATGAACCCTTTGGCTTTGAAAGGGTAGGGGGTTCGGATACCTGGATGGCCCTGGATCGGATTAAATACAGGGGGGCATGAGGCTGATACCGGCAATAGATATCATCGATGGTAAATGTGTCCGCCTTTCCAAGGGGGATTACGGGACCAAGAAGATTTACAACGAGGATCCCTTGGAGGTGGCCAAATCCTTTGAGGCCCATGGAATCCAATACCTCCATTTGGTGGACCTCGACGGGGCCAGGTCCAATCATATCGTCAATCACAAAGTGCTGGAAACCCTGGCCTCCAAGACCGGATTGAAGATTGATTTCGGGGGCGGATTGAAGACGGATCGAGATCTGCACATCGCCTTTGATAGCGGTGCCGACCAAATAACCGGAGGAAGCATTGCGGTCAAGGAACCCGAAACCTTTTTGGGGTGGTTGGAGACCTATGGTCCGGAGCGGATCATTTTGGGGGCGGATGCCAGGGACGAAAAGGTGGCCGTATCGGGCTGGGAGGAGGATTCCGACAAGGAACTGCTTCCCTTTATCGAGCAGTTCCAAGGCAAGGGCATCAAATATGTCATCTGTACCGACATCGGCAGGGACGGGATGCTTCAGGGGCCTTCCTTTGGGCTGTACCAAAAAATCCTGGACCGGGTAAAGGATTTGGATCTGATCGCCAGTGGGGGCATTTCCACCTTTGAAGAACTCCCCAGGCTCGCCGAAATGGGCTGCGGTGGCTGTATCATCGGCAAGGCCATTTATGAGAACAGGATTTCGCTGCGACAACTGGAACAATACATCCTTGAAAAAGGATGAGGCCATGGGGATACAATTGAGGGAAGTATGAACATGGACCGAATAAAAACGAAGATATGCTGACAAAAAGAATCATTCCCTGTCTTGACATCAAGGACGGCAGATGTGTAAAAGGGGTCAATTTCGTGAACCTTCGCGATGCGGGGGACCCTGTTGAACTCGCCTCCCTTTATGCCGCGGAAGGGGCCGATGAACTCGTTTTTTTGGACATTTCGGCCACCGAGGAAAAACGAAGGACCCTGGCCGAACTGGTCCGGGCAGTGGCCAAGGCGATAAACATTCCCTTTACCGTCGGCGGGGGCATTTCCAGTGTTGGGGATGTTGATCTTCTGCTGAGCAGCGGGGCGGACAAGGTATCTATCAATTCCTCGGCGGTCAAAGACCCCGACCTCATCGATGGGCTGGCCTCCAAATTCGGATCGCAGTGCGTTGTGGTGGCCATTGATGCCAAACAG
>Ga0079224_100014135_pt1 | contig 11143 bp, 7 predicted proteins | sample Stecom2015_FD_80414 | JGI IMG/M metagenome (GOLD analysis project Ga0079224, IMG submission 80414) | Agricultural soil microbial communities from Utah to study Nitrogen management - Steer compost 2015 | ecosystem: Environmental > Terrestrial > Soil > Agricultural land | place: USA: Utah...
CCTTGCTGCTCTTGCCTTCCTTGACCTGGACCGCCCGCGCGCGGTGGCTGCGCGGGTCGAACTCGATGCGCTTGCCGCAGCAGGGGCAGTCGAACTGGTAGAAGCTCTCGCTCATGGCGCGCGAGCCGCCATCCTCGCACGCCGTCCGGATGGGGCCAACGCCCGCGCGCCGGCGGCGCGGAGGGAACTTCGCGGGTGGCCCGGGCGTCTCCCGTCGTCCCGGGCCGAGATCGGCGCGTCCGAGGTCCATCCCACGGCACGGAGCCGGCGCACCGGGCTGTTATCCTGCGCCGCGCGAGCGAGCCTTGACCCCGACCCCACGACAGACCGAGACGGGAACCGCGGCGCGACCCCTCCGTTCGGCGCCGCATCCGGTCGCCCCGGTCGAAGACGTGGATCCCGATGGCCAGCTCGTCGCGCGCGCCCAGCAGGGGGATCACGAAGCGTTTCGAGGTCTGGTCGAGCGGCACGAACGGAAGGTCTTCGGTCTGGTGATGCGAGTGCTCCACTGCGATCGCGAGTTCGCCCGCGACGTTTGTCAGGAAGTGTTCGTCCGCGCCTACCGCGGCCTCGTCGGCTTCGATCCGATCGCGCGCTTCTCCACCTGGCTGCACACCGTCGCGCTCAACTACTGCATCACCGAGTACCGCAAGTCGCGCGCGCTGAAGCGTGCCCGCCGCACGCTGTCGATCGACGCGCCGATCGCCGGCACCGAGGACCTGACCATCGAGCCGGTGGCGCGCGGGCCGCAACCGCACGACGGCGTGCACCACCGCGAGATCGCGGCCGCGGTGCGCGAGGCGGTGCAGGAGCTGCCCGAGGAGTTCAAGCACGCCGTGCTCCTGCGCGACCTCCAGGGGCTGTCGTACGAGGAGATCGCCGAGGTCCTCAACGTGCCGCCGGGGACCGTGCGGTCGCGCATCCACCGCGGCCGTCTACTGCTGCAGGAGCGCCTGCGGGAGTTCCGGCCATGACCGGGCCGCGCCGCGAACTCGACGAGCGGTTCGCCGACTGGGTCGACGGCCGGTTGCGTCCCGCGGAGCGCGCCGCGCTCGAAGCGGAGATGGCGCGCGATCCCGAGCTGCAGCGTGCGGCCGAGGAGTACCGGCGCAGCGTCCAGCTCCTGCGCAGTGCGCTCGCGCCGGGCGAGTACGGGCCGAGCATCGCGGACGCCGTACTCGCCCGCGTCGGTCCGGCGCCTGCCGCGCCGCCGCGCGCGTGGCGGCCGTACCTCGCTTCCGCGATGGCGGCGGCCGCGCTCGTACTCGTGTTCATCGTCATCCGCTCGATTCCGCCGGCACCCGAGGCGAGCGTCGAGTCGATCGCCCAGTCGCCCTCCGGCGTCATTCCCTCCGGCGACCTCGCCGGCGTGCGCACCGTGCAGGAGGAAGCCGCCGCGACCGGGGAGCAGGAACCGCCGGCGGCAACGGCGGACAGGGCCGTCGTGGCGGAGGGCGGCGTGCAACCGCCGCCGGAAGCGGAGCGCGTCCCCGCGCGCGGCGCGGTCGACGTGGAGGAGGCCAGGAAGTCGGAAGGGACCGAGAGGGGCGACGAGCGCGTGGTGACGCGGTCAGACCCCGACTACCTCCGACCCGGCGCGGTCGACCCCGGCGACGCGGGGCCGTCGTCCGCGGGCCCGGAACGCACGCGCTCGCAGGTCGCCGACGAGCGCAAGGAGGTTGCGGCCGGCCCGCGGGGGGGCGTGCCTCCGGCGGCCGATCCGTCATTCGAAGAAGCGCTCGATGCGCGCCTGCCCGGAGAGCTGGCGATCGTCGTCGACGTGGCCGCGGGGGACCGTGTGTTCCGCGAGCTGGCCGCGCGCTCGCGCGCGGGCACGAACGCTGCCGAGATCCTCGCGCTGGTCGCGCCCGTGCCGGAAGGCGAGGCCGGGGACTCCCCCGAAGTCGACCTCCGCCGCGTTGCGGTCGAACCGCGCGCCGTGGCGCCCCGGCGGAGCGCGGGCGTTCCCGACGCGACGGGAACCACGCGCGAGCAGCGGGGGAGTGCCCCCCGTGCGGCCGACGACACCGGCTTGTTCCAGGGAGCCTCGGCCATGACCCTCACCGTCACGCCGGAAGATCGCGTGTTCGCGGTGCGCGGCTCCATGCGCGAACTGCGCGCGTTCGCCGCCGCGCTGCAGCAGCGCATCGCGCCCGACCGCGGGCGCGTTCGCTACGAGCGCTTCGCGCTGCCGCCGGCGGTCGCCGGGGAACGGACCACGCGCGCCCCGGCGCGCACCGAGAGGCGCGGCGCGGTCGCCGACGACCGCGCGCGGGGCGCCGCGCGCGACGAGGAGCAGACGCTGGAGCTGCTCCTCGTGCTGCGCCCGGCACAGGGGCGCTGAGCGCCCCGCACGGTCACTGCACGCCTTCGACCGGCAGGCCGCGTGCGTCGGTCACCCGCAGCCACACCACGCTCTCGCCCTCGCCCGGCAGCACGACCCGGATCTCGTTCGCGCCCGGCTTCAGCGTCACCAGGCCCGAGTCGAGGTCGGGGAGAGGATGCCGGCGGCCGCGGTGCTCCAGCACCGTCTCACCGTTGACCTCGACGCGCAGATCCGAACTGCTGCCGGCGCGCAGCACGACCTCCTGTGCCGTGGTCGCGCTCAGCGTCGCGGTCGCGACCGTCTCGCCGGCGCCGCTGCCGCGGATCACGATCCGGCCGTCGGCGTCGGCGGTCGCCTTCGCGCCGCCTTCGATCTGCAGCCGGTCCACGAACCGGGCGCGCAGGATCCTGCCGCCGGCCTGCTCGAACCTGGTCTGCGCCTCGACCCACGTGCTGTCCGACCAGAACGCCGCGGTCTTGAACGTCGTCCGTGACGCGGCGTCGGCGCGCCAGTCGTAGAACAGCGTCGTCACCCGCGGCTTGCCCTCCTTGTCGAGCAGCGCCTCGGCGAGGTCGGCCGGCTGCATGGGCAACCCGGTATCGACCAGGCAGACGGTGTTGTCGCCGCCCGCGAGTTCGCCTGCGAGGTCGCGGCACGCGAGGTAGAGGACCTCGGCGCTCTCCGGCACCTCAATGCGATGCCGCCGCGACGCGGGTGCGGCGGGCGGACCCTCGCCGCTCGGTGGGGGCAGGAACTCATGGTGGTCGTCGGTCCAGTACTCGACCTCGTCGATCGGCTGCTCGCGCGTCAGCCAGCGCACGAACAGCGTGCCCGCGGCGTTCAGGCCGACGTCGTAGTAGCCCTGCTTGGGGTTCGCCGAGTTGAGGCTCACCCGGAACCGCACGCGCCGGTGGGTCGCGGTCGGATCCCTGCGCTTCTCGGGCACCTTCTCCTCGTTCTCGGCGCGCTCCTGCTCGGTCATCTTCTCCCAGGTCTCGCGCCAGTAGATGTCGACGTCGCGCCCGTCCTTGCGCACGTTGCGCATGCTGACGTAGGTCGCGCCGGTCGGCAGGCGGAGCTTGGCGCGGATGTCGCGCGCGTCGAAGTTCGGCGTCGCGACGAACCGCACCCCGGAGATCGCGAACATCAGCGCGTCGAGGTTCACCCCGCTCTCCCACGGCCGGCAGCGGTTGGGCCACTCGGGGTGGTACGCGGCGATCGGCCGGCCCTGGGGGTCGTACAGCTCGCCCCACTCGCCGGCCGGCTCGGCCATGCGCAGCAGCGCGTCGACCGTGGTCATCCGGTCCTTGGCGTCACGCTCGGTGAGCGCGACGACCAACTTGCCCTGCGTGTGTCCGCAAGCGTGGCCGACGTCCGGGGTCTGGCCGATCCGACCGTCGCGCAGCCACAGGCGGGCGAGCGAGTTCTTCAGGTTGTCGCGGCTCTTCTCGCCGGAGGGGAACGTCCAGCCGAGCCACAGCGGCATCAGGTTCACGTCGGCGTACGGTTCGCGGTGCCGCTGCCGGTTCACCGGCGAGACGGCGGGCGCGAACATGCCGAGGTCGTCCATCCAGAACGCCTCCTCCAGCGCCTGCATGATCTTGAACGACGCGGTCAGGTAGCGCTGGCCGGGGCGCTGGTTCGGGTTGCTACCCTCACCGTACTTCTCCGGGTGGGCGGCTTCATCGATCCCGTTCTCCATCTCGCCCAGCGCCTGGATCGACAGCAGGTACTGCACGCCCGAAGCGAGGCTGAACGCGCGCCGGCCCTGCCACTGGTCGTCGGCGAGCAGGCGCGCGTCGGACACGCGTTCGGGCCACAGGCTGTAGAACGCGCCGTGCAGCCAGGTCTCGTCGCCGTGGAAGGTGAGCAGCGCGTCCGCGACGCGCTTCTGGCCGCGCAGGCAGCGCTCCAGAAACTGCTTGTGTGCCGTGATCAGCTCGTGGTCGCGGGTGACGCGCCAGTACCAGAAGTGCATCAGGATGATCCACGACGGCACTTCGCTCGGCGGCACCTCGATGGCGTCCCAGTCGACCTTGCGGCCGGCGAGCGGCGTGAAGTCGAGGTCGAGCGGCACGCGGTTCGGCACGGCACCGAGCAGCCGCGTCGCGTTGTACAGGTAGACGAGGATCGCCTTCGCCTCCGCCCACATGTTGAAGCGCAGGAAGGCGAGCAACGGCCCGACGCTGTCGCGCACCCAGCAGCCGCGGTAGTTGATCATCGGCGACACGGCGCCCGACCCGGCGTCGCGCTGCGTCAGCATCAACACCTTCCAGTCGTGGAACAGGTCGCGGAGCTTGACGTGGTCGGTGTCGAAGTAGGTCGTGCCGGAGAGCTTGTCGCGCCACCACTGCAGGGTCGTCGCCGCCTGCGCACGCGCCGCCTCGACGGCCTGCGCCGCATCGAGCGGCACCGCGACCGGCGCCGGCGCCTGCCCGTCACGCCGCGCGGTCTCGATGCGCAGCACGGTGCGCCAGGTCGCCTGCGGCGCGAGGCTGCCGACGGCGACCGCGAAGGCCGCGCCTTCCCCGGCGCCGGCTTCCGGCCCGGCCAGCAGGAAGTCCGCGTCGCAGCGCCGCGCGCCGGACGCGTACTCTGCGCGCGGGAACGAGCGGTCGTCGGGCCGGCGCAGGCGGTCGCCGCTCAGGCGCAGGACGACGCCGTCGACCGGCTGCCCGCCGAGGTTCGCGACTTCGACGACCCGCACGAGCGCGGTGCCGCCCGGCGGCGCGAACGACAGGGTGCGCAGGCTCAACCCCTTGGCGTCCTCGTCGACGGTGACGACGAAGTTCGCACCGCGCACGCGCCGCACGTGCTGCTCGGGCAGCTCGACCGCGCGGCCGCCGGCGAACAGGTCGAGGGTGTGCTGGCCGAAATGGCCGTGCGGCGCGAACTCCTCCTCGGTCTGGTAGCTCGGGCCGCTCACGCCCTGCATCGTGTTGGCGCGCGCCCCGAGCCCGACGTAGCCGAACACGCGGCCGTTGCCGATCGGGTACGCGCCGCGGGTGCTCTTGTCCGGCCGCTCGCCTTCATAGCGCGCGTCCTGCGCCCAGCTCGAATGGTCGGTCAGCTCGGACAGCGCGTCGGCGAGCGGCGTCGCGACCGGCGCCACGGTGTCGCCCTGCGCGACGAGCGACGCGGTGAGCAGGGCCGAAAGCGACAGCGATACGAGGGCAGAGGCGTGCATCACGGAGGAGTGAGAGGAAAGGGCGCAGAGGTTACCAGCCCGACGCCGAAGCCGCGCCTGCGGCGCGACGTTCGCGACCGGTCGGTGCGGCCGGCGCGTGGGGCATGCGGGCCACGCGGCGCTGCCGGGCGAGGGAGAGCGGGCCCCGCACAGCGAGCGGGGCTCAGCAAAACTCCACGCGCCCGCCGCGCGCGCGGCAGCATCCGTCGGCAGGCGCTCCGGCACGACGACCTCGTCGGCGCCGGGCGGGTGCGTCCCTTAGCATGCGGCGCACGGACCGCCGCGCGGTCCGCGAAGACCTTGCATGAACCCTATGCGCCACCCGACCGTTGCCCTCTTCCTGGTCCTGGCGGCCCTGCCGGCCTGCACCTCCGAAAGCTCGCCGCCGCCGACGGCGCCCGGACCGCAGGGCGCGCCGGACGCGCCCGCCGCGCAGGCCGCGCCGCCGGCTCCGAACGTCAACACGAACGGCCCGGCCCCGTCCGCGCCCGAGTCGCCGATCGCAGCGATCGACCGCTTCATCGCCGAGCAGAAGATCGACAAGAGCGACGAGGACTGGCGTCTGGACCTGCCGCTGCCGCCGAAGCTGACCTTCGCCGACGGCAAGACGTACGTGTGGCGCCTGGAGACCAACAAGGGCACCCTCGACATCGAGCTGATGCCGCAGGTGGCACCGATGCACGTGTCGAGCACGATCGACCTGACCCGGCTCGGCTTCTACGACGGGCTCACGTTCCACCGGGTGATCCCCGGCTTCATGGCCCAGGGCGGGTGCCCGACCGGCACCGGGCGCGGCTCGCCCGGCTACCGCTACGACGGCGAGTTCGACCCGAACGTGCGCCACGACCGCGCCGGCCTGCTCAGCATGGCGAACGCGGGGCCGGGGACCGACGGCTCGCAGTTCTTCATCACGTTCCGCGACACGCCGCACCTCGACGGCAAGCACACGATCTTCGGCGAGGTGAAGGGCGGTATGGACACCCTGCGCGCGCTGGAGAAGGCCGGCAGCCCGGGCGGGCGGCCGACCGAGGAGCTGCGCATCGAGAGGGCGACCATCCTCGTGCAGTGACGTGCGCCGGCGCCCGCCTCACGGCCGCAGCGGCCACAGGATCGGCAGGAGCACGAGCGCGGCCGCGAGCAGGATCAGACTGAGCGGCATCCCGGTGACGAAGTAGTCGCGGAAGCGGTACCGACCCGGCCCGTACACCAGCACGCACGACGGCTCGAACGGCGTCGCCAGCGCGATCGACGAGGCGATCATGACCCCGATCGCGAACGCGCGCGGGTCGAGGTCCAGGCGGTTGGCGGTGGCCACCGCGACCGGCAGCACGACGAGCGCCGCGGCGGCGTTCGACATCATCTGGCTGAGCAGCATCGTGAGCAGCATGAACCCGGCGAGTACCGGGATCGGGCCGTACGGCGCGAGCCACTGCTCGATCCACGCCGCGTACATCTGGTCGGCGCCGCTCTTCTCGATCGCGGTACCGAACGCGGTCATCCCGCCGATCAGGATCAGCAGGCGCCACTGCACGTGGTCGAGCGCGCGCTCTGAGTCCAGGCAGCGCGACACGACGGTGACCACCGCGGCGGCGAGGAACGCGACCGACAGCGGCGCGAGGTCGAGCGCCGCGACCGCGATCGCGCCCAGGAAGAAGGCGGCGACCACCTGCCCGCGCGTGCGCCGCAGGCGGCCGGTGCTGACCACCGCGCTGGTGAACGCCAGCGCGTAGAACCGCTGCGCGTGGGCGAGGTCCTCGGGGTCGCCCTGCAGCAGGAGCACGTCGCCGACGTGCACCTCGATGTCGCCGAGCGGCTGGTGCACCGGCCGGCCGCGGCGGTGCAGGCCGAGCACGACAGCGCCCGACGCTTCGTGCAGCGCGACGTTGCGGAGGGTGCGGCCGACCAGATGCGAGCCGGGCAGGACGACCGCCTCGGCGAGCCTGCCCTGCTCGAGGGGGCCCTTCACCGAACCCAGCTGGACCTCGGCGTGGATCTCGATGCCCTCCATGCCCTTCACCGCGATCAGGGCGTCGGCGTTGCCGGTGAAGAGCAGCACGTCGCCGGCGAGCAGCTTGCGCGAGTTGCTCGCGCTGATGAAGTCGCCGCCGCGCACGATGCGGAGCACGCGGATCCCGTGCCGGCCGAATCCGCACTCGCCGAGCCGCTTGCCGATGAGCGGCGAGTCGGGCAGGACGATCATCTCCGACAGGTAGGAGTCGGCGATGGTCGCGGCGAACTCGGGTGCGGCCGCGCGGTGCGGCAGCGAGCGGCGCCCGACGAACGCCATCCACAGGACGCCGATCAGGACCATCGCCGCCCCGAGCGGCGTGATCTCGAAGAACCGGATCGGCTCCAGCCCGTACGCCGGCATGCGCCCGCTGACCGCGACGTTGGTCGAGGTCCCGATCAGCGTGCACATGCCGCCCATCATCGAGGCGAACGCGAGCGGCATCAGCAGGCGCGACGCCGGGGTCCCGATCCGCCGCGCGAGCGCCGACGTCGGGCCGACCATGAGCCCGGTGACCGTCGTGTTGTTCATCACGCTGGAGAGCGCCGCGACGACGCCCATCAGCGTGGCGACGATGCGGCTCTCGCCCGCCCCCTTGAGCCCGCGCAGCAGGCGCTGCGTCGCGGAATCGATGACCCCGCTGTCCTGCAGCGCGCCGGTGACCACGAACAGGGCGGCGAGCACGACGATGATCTCGCTCGCGAACCCGGCGAACGCCTCCTCGGTGGTGATGATGCCGGTCGCGATCAGCGCCAGCACCATGAGCAGGGTGATGACGTCGACGGTCCACACCTCGCGGACGAACAGGAACGCCGCGACCAGGACGAGGGCGGAGACGACGTACGGCTGCACGGGCGGCCACGCAGGCTAGCGTCTTGCCGCATCTTCCCGGCGCGCGAAGGCGGCGGAACGCGCCCGGTGCCATCCGGCAGTGCCGTGCGCGGTGCCGCTCGACTCGCGCGCGGCGGTCGGCGTCTCGTACCTGCTCGGGGATTCGGCTCCGCCTGCCACCCCGGATCTCCATTTGCAGCCCGGTGGCGTGCGCGCAACACTGCGCGCCCTTCGTCCCGCGCGCGCCGCGCGCCTTCCTGCTCGCGCCTTGCCCACCGACGCCGAATCCCGCGCGCCTGTCCCACTCCGCGCCGCGCCGGTGTGGCGGCGCAACTTCTTCGCGGTGTGGCCGAGCCTGTTCCTGGTGTCGCTCGGGCTGATGATGGTCATCCCGACGCTGCCGATCTACGTCGAGGAGAAGTGCGGGATCACCGATCCGGACGCGGTGCGCGTGTGGGCAGGACTGATCTACGCGGTGGGACCGTTCACCGCAGCGTTCGCCGGCCCGCTGTGGGGCGCGCTCGGCGATCGCACCGGGCGCAAGGCGATGGTCGTGCGCTCGAGCCTGGCGATCGCGGTGTGCATGGCGCTCCTGCCGCTCGCCACGTCGCCGGAGTGGATGCTCGCGGTGCGCGCCGTGCAGGGGGCGTTCGCCGGCTACGTCGCGCCCGCCATCGCGCTGGTCGCCGCCGACGTGCCCGCCGAGCGCCACGGGCGCACGATCGGCCGCCTGCAGGTCGCGCTCGCGACCGGAACGCTCGCCGGGCCCGCGGTCGGGCAGGTCGTGGTCGAGCACTTCGGCCGGGACGCCGGGTTCTGGGGCGGCGGCTTGTTCGCGCTGGTGGGGGCGCTCGCGGTCGCGGTGCTCGCGCGGGAGGACCGCAGCCGGCTGCCCGCGCCGACCGCGCCCGGCGTGCAGGCCATGGTGCGCGACGTGCTGCGCGCGCCGCTGCCCTTGCTGCGCCACCGCGTGGTGCTCGCGCTGCTCGCGCTCCTCTTCCTGCTCCGCCTCGGGCAGAACATGGTGGAGCCGTTCATCGCGCTGTGGATCCGCGAGCTGGGTCCGCTGGACGCGCTGCGCCACGCCGGCGAGGACGAGGCCCGGGCGGTCGAGCGCACGACCGCGCTCGCCTTCACCATGCTCGCGGTCGCGCAGCTCGTGTGCACGCCGCTGTGGGGGCGCCTGTCGGATCGGGTGGGGCCGCTGCGCTGCCTGGCCGCGGTGTCGCTCGCGCTCGCCGTCGTCCTCGGGTTCACCGGCACGGTGCGCACGGTCGGCGCGTACCTCGGCCTGCGGGCAGTCGCTGCGGTGTTCATGGCCGGGTCGATGACGCTCGCCTACGCTGCACTTACCCGGCGCGCGCCGCCCGGCGGCCAGGCGACCGCGTTCGCGCTCGCGCAGAGCTGCATCCAGCTCGGCCTGTCGCTCGGGCCCACCGTCGGCGCGCAGGCGGCACGTGGCGTGGGGCTGCGCGGACTGTTCTTCCTGTCCGCGGTGGTCCTGCTCGCCGCCGGGCTCGGGATGCTGGAGCTGCGACGGCGCTCGCCGCCGTCCGACAAGCTGCCTCCGCCGCCGGTGGTGACCCAGGACGCCGCGTAGGCGCGGCGCGAGCGCCCGGCCGCAGCGGTTATGTTCCCCGCCGGATGTGCTCCCTCCTCGTCCTGCTCGGCGTCGACCCGGAGTGGCCGGTGCTCGTCGGCGCGAACCGCGACGAGCAGCGCAGCCGTTCGTCGTCGCCGCCCGGCCTGATCCCGGGCGTGCGCCGGCGCATCCTCGCGCCGCGCGACGCGCGCGCCGGCGGCACGTGGATCGGGATCAACGACGGCCTGTGGTTCGCCGCGATCACCAACGTCGGAAGGAGGCGGATCGCGGACGCCGCGTCGCGCGGCCGGCTGCCGCTCCTCGCGCTCGATCAGGAGCGGTTCGACGACGTCCCCGGCGCGCTCCGCGCCGAGGTGGAGGCGCGGCCGTACAACGGCTTCCAGCTCCTGGTCACCGACGGCGGGCGCACCTGGATCGCGCGGCACATCGACTCCGTGCTGCGCATCGAGGAGTCGGACGCCCGGCTCTTCGCGCTGAGCAACGACGATCCACTGCACGTCGAGCCGCCGCCCGCGCTCGCCGAGGCGCGGGCGCCGGGACTGCCACTCGCGGCGCGCCTCGACGTGATCGCGCGCGTGTTGCTCGACCGCGGCGAGCACGGCGGCCACCGGATGCTCAAGGACGACGGCGACTACGGGACGGTCAGCAGCTCGATCCTCGCGTTGCCGCGCGCCGGGCTCGCGGGTGTCGTGTGGCGCTACGCCGCCGGTCCGCCGGACCGCGTGCCGTACCGCGACTACGGCAACCTCGCGCGGCGGCTGGCCGAGGGCTGACGTGCCACCGCGCCGCGCGGACCCGGTCGCACGGTCGATCGGGGCTTTCGCCGGCAGCGCTACGGGCGCAGCTCCGCCGCGCACAAGTAGGCGATGCGGCGCAGGCAGGGGAGGGCGCGGAGCAGGCGGCGGTCGGCCGCGATGAGCAGGCGATGCAGCGGCTGGAACAGGCGCGGGCCGAGCGGCAGGCGCAGCAGCATCGCGGACAGGACGCTGAGGACGAAGAACTCGCGATGGCGCGCGAACGAGAAGTCCGCGGCCAGGCGCTCCAGCTCGCCGACGGAGAGGAAGCGGTGCGGCGCGCGCCACAGGTACGGCTCGAACAGGCGGCCGAGCATCGCGACGTGCGGGTAGCGCATCACTTCGAGGAGCAGCAGCCTGCCCTCGGGCTTGAGCACGCGGCGACATTCGGCGA
>Ga0079224_100014136_pt1 | contig 11142 bp, 10 predicted proteins | sample Stecom2015_FD_80414 | JGI IMG/M metagenome (GOLD analysis project Ga0079224, IMG submission 80414) | Agricultural soil microbial communities from Utah to study Nitrogen management - Steer compost 2015 | ecosystem: Environmental > Terrestrial > Soil > Agricultural land | place: USA: Utah...
ATCCATATTAGCTAACAATGAAGAATTGAATGCAGCATTCGAACGGCTTACCAAAGCCAAACAACGAGAATATGCAGATTATATTTCTGAAGCAAAACGCATGGAAACAAAAATGCGCCGATTGGAAAAGATTAGCCCTATGATTTTGGACGGGATAGGCTTACATGATAAATACCGAAAAGTTAAATAAAAAAAACCGCAAGTTTTGCCTTGCGGTTTTCAGGAGTATTTTCAGGTAGGGAGAAACTTACTTCTTTTCGGCTTTAGGAGAAAGACGGTCGTTCAGTTGTTTGGTGAGTTCCAAAGAAATCGAAGAGCGGTCGAAGGTAATTTTCCCCGCTCCGGTTTCGATGATGACCGTATTCAGCTTCTCGCTGAAGTCTGCAACCTTTCCGTGCATTCCACTTTTGGTGACCACTCGATCTCCTTTTTTTAGCTCCGAAGAGAATTTTTTCTCTCGTTTTTGTTTTCTAAGGCTTGGAGCGATGAAGAAAAAATAAAACACCAGCCCCATCAATACGAGCATTATCAAGTTTGAATATTCGCCTCCCATTTGTTTTGTAGTTTAAAAAAACTCGTTTAAACCTTCCCTTTTATGAAGTGAAAAGCCTAAACGAGCTTTGAGTAAATAAATGTTTATTTCAAATTTTTAAGCACCTGCTTGCGCTGGAGCTTCGCCTTCGGCAGGGTTGATGTTTGCATGAATCGTCAAACGCTCAGTTCCGGTTTGAGTGTTAGCGGTGATGGTAACGCTTTTATTTTGGTTGTTTTTCCTTCCGCGAGAGTTAAACTGAACTACGATTTCACCGGATTCGCCTGGAGCGATGCTCTCTCGTGGCCATTGTGGTACGGTGCATCCGCAGCTTCGTTTTGCGTTGGTAATTACCAAGGGTACCTCCCCTGTGTTGGTGAATGTAAAAGTGTGTTTAACCACGTCGCCTTCGTTGATGGTACCGAAATCGTGCGAAGTTTTATCAAAAGACATTACGGCAAATTGCTCTGCAGCGGCATCGCGTTGCTCAGCTTTTTCCACGTTTTCTTCTTTGACTTTTTCAGCAGCTTCGCCTTTGGTGGTGTCGTTTTTACATGCTGTAAAAGCAATCATCGACACGGCGGCCAACATGAGAATTCCTTTTTTCATTGTTTCAAAAATTTAATTTAATGTTGATTAAAAATTTTCAGAAGCCAAAAATATAAAAATTTAGTGAAGAAAAGAAACCTTACTGACTTTTTGTTAGTCAATTACATCAAACCTCTTCCCGATTTATTTAATTTTCCCTCAGCTTGATATTCTCGTGAAAGTTTATCCAGCACGCCATTAATAAAAATACTGCTCTTTGGGGTGCTGTATTCTTTTGCGATTTCCAGGTATTCATTGATGGTAACTTTCACCGGGATCGACGGGAAATGAAGAAATTCAGTGATGGCCATTTTCAGCAAAACCAAATCGATTTCGGCGATGCGATCCGAATCCCAGTTTGGGGTTTTTCCCTTGACCTCTTCCGTATAGGCTTCGGAATTGTTTAGTGTTTTTTTAAAGAGTTGTAACGCAAAATCACGGTCTTCCATATTTTTAAAAGTCCTCGGAACTACAAGGCTTTTGTCCGTTGCTTTGATGTTTTGAAAAGTCTTAAGCAATACCGTGTTTACAATCGGGAAATCGTCCGGCCAGGTCAATTTGGTGTCTTCCAAATAATCGTACAGCTTTTCGTTGGGAGCAATAATTTCCTTAAAGATATCCAGGAGGAAATTTTTATCTTCGGCAAAATTGCTTTCGCGGGTTTTTAAATAATCGGTATATAGCTGGCTTTCCCTGATTTCATTCCAAATCAAAACCACATATTCATCATTTTGTTTCCAGTGATTGAGTTTTCTTTTTTCGAGTTGTTCGTTCAAAAAAGGATTTTTTTCAATCAGTGCAATAATTTTATTATTGACAAATTTTCGGTTTGGATTGCGTTCTTCTTCGGTGGCCAAATATTTATGACTGGATTTTTCCAGAAATTCTTCCGCAGCATCTTTCAGTTCTACAAAAAAAGACAGGCTCAACAAAAAAAGGTCGTGCATGCCCTCCATGCTTTTGAGGAGAAATTTTTCTTCTGCGTGGAGATTGCCGGTATCCGTTTGCGCATAAGCGTATAGTGATTGCATGACTTTGGCACGGATATGTCTTCGGGTCAACATGAGTTTTAAAAAGAACGGTTTGCAAATAAATCCAACATCAATGGATAGTTAAAAAAGGGCGGAAAAACCGCCCTGCAAAATTAAGGTTTAATTTAAATGAGAGAAACTCATTTTTGAGATTCCTGTTTTTTTGCATCAATTCGATCCTGTGCTATTTTGAATGCGGCTTGATGGGTGGTGATGCCTTCTTTATCTGCCGTATCGAAAATATTAAGAGTGGTGTTGTAGATATTCTCTGTTTTTCTAAAGATTTCTTTTCGATCGTAGCCTTCAAGTTCTGCATAGACATTGATGATTCCACCGGCATTAATTAAAAAGTCTGGGGCATACAAAATTCCTCTTTCCTTCAACATTCTGCCGTGAATGGTTTCATCTGAAAGTTGATTGTTTGCTGCTCCGGCAATCACCTGTGCTTGCAAAACCGGAATAGTTTCGCTGTTTAACACTGCTCCCAGTGCACAGGGTGCATAAATATCGACATCTGCAGAATACACATCGCCTTCATAAATTATAGCGCCATATTGATCCCGGATTTTTTCCATACGTTCCCGGTTGATATCGCTGATAAAAACTTCCCCATCTTCTTCGCGGATGTGCTTTACCAAGGAAGAGCCTACATGACCAATTCCTTGCACCAAAACTTTTTTACCTTCGAGACTGTCCACACCAAATTTGTGTTTTACGGCGGCTTTCATCCCCATAAACACCCCGTAGGCTGTAACTGGAGAAGGGTTTCCGGAGCCTCCTTTGGATTCGGAAATTCCGGTGACGTGAGGAGTAACTTCATGAACGGTGTCCATGTCCTTGGTTTCCATCCCAATATCTTCGGCTGTGATGTATTTTCCGCCCAGAGAATGAACAAACCGTCCGAAACTACGCATCATTTCCGGAGTTTTTTGTGTTTTTGCATCCCCGATAATGACTGCTTTTCCGCCCCCTAAATCTAATCCGGTGACCGCGCTTTTGTAGGTCATCCCGCGTGAAAGGCGCAATACGTCGTTGAGGGCTTCCATTTCGCTTTGGTAGTTCCACATTCGGGTGCCACCCAAAGCCGGCCCAAGAGTCGTATTGTGAATTCCAATTATTGCTTTTAATCCTGTATCTTTGTCATTGCAAAAAACCACTTGCTCGTGGTCATCAAAAGATTGTTGCCCAAAAACAGGGCCTATTTCTTTCAAATCATTTGGGTTAAGTATATCCGCTTCCATAGGAAAAATGTGTTTGCTTGCTCAATAAATATGGTGTACAAAAGTACTGATTTTTTGAATTATAACGGGAAAGATATGGTTTAAAATAAATGGTTTGTAAAATTCAGCAAAACTTCACTCTTTACTCAAACTTTATACTGCAAGTTGAAAGCCCTACAACATCTCAATAAATATTTTGCCAAATACAAAGGTCGTTTGTTTTTAGGCCTTATCATCACCGTCGCCGCAAGGATTTTTACTCTCTTTGTTCCGGATTTGGTGGGCGATTCTACCACTATCATCGAAAAATATGTCAAAGGAGAAATGCTCGATGTGAGCGAAGTGAAAACTCAACTGCTCATCAATATCGGTTTGATTATCGGTGCGACGCTCATCTCTGCTTTTCTTACTTTTCTGATGAGGCAGACTTTTATTGTTGTTTCACGGCATATTGAATATGATTTGAAAAACGAAATTTATCAACAATATCAACGCTTATCGCTGAATTTTTATAAACAAAATCGCACCGGAGATTTGATGAACCGAATCAGCGAGGACGTTTCTAAAGTAAGAATGTATGTCGGACCGGCAATGATGTACACCGTTACCACCTTGACTCTTTTTGTGGTGGTCATTGGCTATATGATTTCCAAAGCTCCACTTTTGACCTTATATACGGTAGCCCCCTTGCCCATTTTGTCGTTTGCAATCTATAAACTTAGTGTGGCCATCAATAAGAGAAGTACGGTCGTGCAACAATATCTTTCCAAGTTAAACACTTTCACTCAAGAGAGTTTCAGCGGGATTTCGGTGATTAAATCCTATGGGCTCGAACCTCAGATGAATGCAGAGTTTGTGGGACTTTCGAATACCAGTAAAGCCAAAAACATCGATTTGGTGAAAGTGCAGGCTTTCTTTTTTCCACTGATGATATTGCTTATTGGGCTGAGTACAATTTTAGTCATCTATGTCGGAGGAAGACAATACATGAACGGACAAATTGAAGATATTGGCGTTATCGTAGAGTTTATGCTTTATGTGAATATGCTTACCTGGCCGGTGGCTACCGTAGGTTGGGTTACTTCCATGGTGCAACAAGCAGAAGCTTCACAGGAAAGGATCAATGAGTTTTTGCAAGAAGAACCTGATATCCAGAATCCCACAGAAGAACTCATGGAAATTAGAGGTGATATTGAATTTAAAAATGTGGGTTTTACTTATGATGATACCAATATTACCGCTTTAAAAAACATCAGTTTTAGGATTGGGCAGGGGGAAACCCTCGCAATTCTCGGAAAAACAGGCTCCGGAAAATCCACAATTTTAGAACTTATCGGCAGGTTATACGATATTGACGAAGGAGAATTGTTGATTGATGGAAAACCAATTGACCGAATAAACCTGGATTCGTTGCGTGGAGCCATCGGATATGTGCCTCAAGATGCTTTTTTGTTTAGTGAAAGTATTAAGGACAATATCAAATTTGGAAAAGAAGAAGCCACCGATGCAGAAGTTTTTGAAGCGGCAAAGAATGCTGCTGTTCACCGAAATATTGTAGGTTTTTCGCAAGGATATGACACGGTATTGGGAGAAAGAGGAATCACACTTTCCGGTGGTCAGAAACAACGAATTTCTATTGCACGGGCTATAATCCACGAACCGAAAATTTTGTTGTTTGACGATTCCTTATCGGCAGTGGACACTGAAACCGAGGAAGAAATCTTATCAAATATTTATAAAATAGCCTCCGATAAAACTACAATTATTGTCAGTCACAGGGTTTCTTCGGTAAAAAATGCCGATAAAATCATCGTTTTAGAAGATGGAAAAATCATTCAGGAAGGCACCCATGCACAACTTGTGAACAAAGATGGCTATTATCGTGAGCTTTACCTGAAACAACTCAGTGAAAAAGAAAATTGATTTTTTTTTTGCTTTTGAAGATTTTTTTAAGACTTTTGAACCCAATCAAAGTTATCTAAAAAATAATGGAAGACAAGGATTTTAGGAACGAGGAAATTTATTCCAAAGTATTGAGGGCCGGCAGACGCACTTATTTTTTTGATGTAAGATCAACGCGCGCCGAAGATTATTACCTTACCATCACTGAGAGCAAGAAGTTCACCAACGATGATGGCTCCTATTATTTCAAAAAGCACAAAATCTATTTGTATAAAGAAGATTTTGATGGCTTTAAAGAAATCCTCGAGGAAATGACACAATATATCCTCGATGAAAAAGGAGAAGAAGTAATAAGCGACCGTCATCAGACCAACTTTAAAAAAGAGCACGAAAGTATTGCTCAGGACGGAAAAACTTCCGCTCCCGATGAGTTCACGGATGTGAAGTTTGAGGATATATAAGCCCAACTTTTGGCGGAATCGGTTGTAGGTGGGGAGGTCTGAAAAAGTCCTGATATTTTACCACTTGGCACCAAAAAAAGATGGAAACCTGCAAAAATTGCGGAAATTCTTTTGAGGAATGGGTTTCCTATTGTCCTTATTGTGGGCAGAGTACAGATGATAAACTGTCCTTTAAAGTATTGTTCCACAATACAATAACTAATTATTTTTCGGTAGATGCCCGTTTTTTTAGGAGCTTTGTGCCCCTAATGGTAAAACCGGGTTTCCTGCCTAAAAATTTTGTTGGTGGAAAACGACTCACCTATTTGCACCCTGCACAGACCTATCTTTTTGTGTCTGTGATTTTCTTCTTTATATTTTCATTTGTCAGTCGCGAACAGCAACAAAAAATAGATTCGATATTGCAGACTGAATTTAATGAAGAAGAAAGACAAAAAATGCAAAAGGATTCCATCAATCAGATGGGGATTTTTATTTCAGATATTTCGGTGAAAGACTCCTTGAATTCCTCGAAAAAAGATAAAAACGAATCAAATTTTAATTTTTATTTTTTTGGCAATAATATAAAAATGAATACCTATGTTATTGATTCCCTGATTGCTGAAAAGGCTCCGGAAGAGAAAATATTAGAAGCGATGGGTATGCCGGAAGATGTCGGTTTTTATGATCGGAAAATCTATGAACAAACGCTCAAAATATATAAACAAAAAGGGGGTGGAATACTTCAAGCTTTTTATGACACCCTTCCTATTACCATGTTTTTCCTGCTACCGGTTTTTGCTCTGCTTTTAAATTTATTTTATTTCAGAAAAGGGCCTTTTTCTCACCATTTAGTGTTTAGTTTTTACTACTTCTCCTTTCTCTTCTTGTTGTTTGCTCTTCTGCTAAGCACTAATCTTATTTGGAACACTCCCGGGTGGATCGACAGCCTTCTCTTATTTTCTTCGTTTATTTACCTCATTATCGGCGTTAAAAAATTTTATGGGCAAAGTTATTTTATGAGTTTTCTCAAAAGCAGCGCAGTCAGTTTTCTGTTTTTTGTTCTCGTCATTCCGGTCACGGTGATGTTTATGCTTTTCGCAGCCTTTATGTTTTATTAGATTAAGAAAAAGGCCTAATTTTACAGTTGATTTAACTGAAAAAAGCTACTTTCTAATCGCAATTCATTTCCAAAAATCTTATGGATAAGTTGCAAACCCCTATAGAATATCTTAAGGGCGTGGGTCCCAATCGTGGGGATTTGCTGCGAAAAGAACTCGGCATTCATACTTTTGGGGATTTGCTGAACTTTTATCCTTTTCGCTATATCGATAAAACCCGGTATTACAAGATTAGAGAATTACAGCAGAATTCTTCTGAGGTGCAGATTGTAGGAAAAATTAGCACCATAAAAATGATTCCTCAAAAAAGAGGAAAACGGATGACTGCCGTATTCGAAGATGAAACCGGACAGATGGAACTCACCTGGTTTCAAGGCTACAAATGGATTCGTGAAAATCTCAAAACCAATGTGCCTTATGTGGTTTTCGGAAAATTAAATTGGTATAATGGCGTATTTTCTATGCCTCATCCCGAAATGGAATTACTTTCGGAACACGAAAAAAATATGCGAATTGCCATGCAACCCGTTTATCCATCCACCGAGAAGCTGGCAAAAGGAAGAATTACCAATCGGGTTTTTACTCAAATGATTCAACAAATATTCCGGGAACACCCACGAGGTTTTTCAGAAAACCTTTCTTCAGAAATTCGCAACGAACAAAAATTAATAACAAGAACACAGGCACTTCTCAACGTCCATTTTCCTCAATCCCAGGAGTTGTTAACCAAAGCAAGATTTCGACTGAAATTGGAAGAATTTTTCTTTTTACAATTGCAACTGGTGCAAAAAAATTTGTTACACAAAACAAAAATTAAAGGATACTTTTTTGAAGAGGTGGGAAAAAAATTCAATACTTTTTTTCACAAGCATTTGCCCTTTCAATTAACCAATGCCCAAAAACGGGTTTTAAAAGAAATAAGAAAAGATTTGGGAAGTGGGGCACACATGAACAGGCTTTTGCAAGGAGATGTGGGCTCGGGAAAGACCATTGTTGCTTTCATGTCAATGCTCATCGCACTTGACAACGGTTTTCAGGCTTGTTTAATGGCACCAACTGAAATTTTGTCAGTCCAACATTATCAAGGATTTCTGGAATTATCAAAAGATATGAATACCAGGATTTTATTGCTCACCGGTTCAACAACTACTTCAAAGAGAAAAAAAATTCTCGAAAAACTTAAAAATGGAGAAATAGACATCCTAATTGGTACGCATGCGTTAATTGAAGAGAAGGTTGAATTTAAAAATTTAGGTCTTGCCATAATCGATGAACAACATCGTTTTGGGGTAGCTCAACGCTCCAAATTATGGGAAAAAAATAATCTTCCACCCCATATTTTAGTGATGACCGCCACCCCGATTCCTCGAACTTTGGCCATGAGTATGTACGGCGATTTGGATATTTCTACCATAGATGAACTTCCTCCGGGAAGAAAAAATATCAAAACTGTGCATCGTTTTGATTCCAATCGATTGAAGGTTTTTCGCTTTCTAAAAGATGAAATAAAAAAAGGGCGTCAGGTGTATATCGTTTATCCCCTCATAGAAGAATCCGAAAAAATGGATTATAAAGATCTGATGGATGGCTATGAAAGTATCACTCGTGAATTTCCTCAACCCGATTATCAAGTGTCCATTGTTCATGGAAAAATGAAGTCCGCAGACAAGACGTATGAGATGGATCGTTTTGTGAAAGGAGAAACCCATATCATGGTTGCCACGACAGTGATTGAAGTAGGCGTAAACGTTCCGAACGCCAGTGTGATGGTCATCGAAAGCGCAGAACGTTTTGGGCTCTCACAATTGCATCAACTTCGGGGTCGCGTGGGACGGGGAGCGGAGCAAAGTTATTGCATTTTGATGAGCGGTCACAAATTGAGCAACGAGGCAAAAATGCGTATGCAAACTATGACTGCCACCAATGATGGTTTTAAAATTGCAGAAGTGGATTTAAAACTTCGCGGGCCGGGCGACTTGATGGGAACGAGACAAAGCGGAATATTGGATTTAAAAATTGCCGATATGGTGCAAGACCAACCTATTCTGAAATTGGCACGCACTTATGCTTTTCGGATATTGTCTGATGATCCCAATCTTTCTAATCCTAAAAACCAAGAAGTGAGACAAGCCTTTTCCGGTTTTATGAAAAATAGAAAAAGCTGGGACCGGATTAGTTAGGTTTTATTGATCCGATTTCTTTTCTTCTTTTCTTCTTTCCTCCTGTGCATCTTCTCTTTCAATTTGACGCTCCTGTTTATCTCCGAATTTTTTCAGTTCTATTTCTTCTTGAGTACTCGGTTTAATAAGTATTGAAGCGATAATTCCACTTCCCAATGCCACAGCAATTATCGTTAAAGACACCCAAATCGGCGGATGGAATTCAAAAATTCCGGCAGCGAGCATTTTCAATCCTACGAAACCAAGAATGGCCGCCAAACTGTAATGGATATAACGGAATTTCTCGATCATACCCACAATTAAAAAGAACATGGAACGCAGGCCTAAAATTGCTAAAATATTGGAAGTGAATACGATAAATTCATCCCGGGTAATCGCCAAAATGGCGGGAATGCTGTCCAAAGCGAACATAATATCCGTAAATTCAATAACAATAAGTGCGGTGAAAAGCGGAGTAGCATATTTTTTTACGCCTTTTTTTATAAAAAAATCATGGCCATTTCGTTCTTTGGTAAGCGGTAATATTTTTTCAACTTGTTTGTAAAACCAAGTGTCATGCGGATCGGTATCATCATCGCCTTTCAACATTTTTATGGCTGTATAGAGTAGAAAAAACCCAAAAACATAAATCATCCACTCAAACCTGTTGATGAGAGCGACCCCAAAAACGATCATTATAGCGCGGAAAACCACGGCACCTAAAATTCCCCAAAACAAAACACGATGTTGATATTTCGCGGGAATTTTGAAAGAGCTAAAAATCACGGCAATCACAAATACGTTGTCGATACTGAGGGACAATTCGATAATATATCCTGTCAGATAAGTGATCCAGGCATCCCCGGGCGTGAGATTCGTGGGGTTGGAGACATAATCCGTTCCAAAAAGCCAATAAACCACACCGGAAAATGCTAAAGCCAAACCGACCCACAGACTAGTCCATTTTGCAGCTTCTTTGGTTCCGATAACATGGTCTTCTTTATTGAAAACGCCCAGATCCAGAGCCAGACAAATGACGATAAGTACGATGAAAGCAGCCCAAATAATCCACATAGAAAAAATTTTTTGCGAAGATAAGGTTCAAAATCCAAAAATTGATACTACTTTTTATGCTTTTGGATTTTTTTGAGAAAAATACAATCCGGAAATAGTGTTTTTAAAAAGAAGGGATTAGGAGTACCCTTTTTAGCCAATTGAAAAAAATTTAAATCCCTTTAAAAAAATATTTCCTCAATCTTCCAATACACCTGAAAGGGATTCTAAGCAAGGGCTTACATCAAAATAAAGTCCTTTAACTCCTTCTTTGTTTTCGGCAAGCGTCAGATAATCATAATGTTCAATCAAACTTTGTTGTCCGCCAAAATTAAAACCCAAAATTCCGAGCAGGGCATATTCATGAGAAGTGTCAATTACATAAAATGCAGTTTCTTTGCTTAGGCCGTTTCCCGAACTCATCAGGGCATCAACAACGATGTCCAACTGAACTATTTTTTTCTCAAAATTGCGTCGGTCGCCAATTTGTTCCAAGGCAAACAACTGATAATTGATGACCATCAAATCAAAAGGTTCATATTTTAAAATAGAATCTCCGAGACGAATCATGTTATTGAGAGCCAGAAAATCATATGTGTTGTTTTTCAGAATTTCCTGTAAGCTGTCTTTGTAGATTGATCGTCCGTAGGGCGCATATTCATCTTCAAAAACATATCCATAATACAGATGTCTTTTTTCTTTGAGAGTAAAGGTAGAATCAGACCTCAAATATCTGCTCATCAAGGAATCAAAAAAAAGATTGGAATCTTTTTTTTGAATATTCTTATCGATTTCTTTATAGGATGGTTTTTCAAAGCTCCAGGTTTGTGCTTGAATGGGGATGCATAAAAACATCAACACGGAAAAAAAAAGGAGTTTGGCGGGGAATGTGAAATTCATACTAAGGTTGTTTCTTCAAAAATACAATAATTCTTTTTAGAAAATCCATTTACACTAAAGTCCTGTTAAAAATTTTATCTACGGCTAATTGTTTTTTAATTTGAAGCACTTTTTAAAAATTAAATATAAAAAACTATGAGTGCACAAAACGTTACCCAAAAATTAATCAGCGCACATTTATTGGAAGGAGAAATGA
>Ga0079224_100014138_pt1 | contig 11142 bp, 9 predicted proteins | sample Stecom2015_FD_80414 | JGI IMG/M metagenome (GOLD analysis project Ga0079224, IMG submission 80414) | Agricultural soil microbial communities from Utah to study Nitrogen management - Steer compost 2015 | ecosystem: Environmental > Terrestrial > Soil > Agricultural land | place: USA: Utah...
AAACATACCGGAGGAGACCGGCTATTTCAAAATCAGAATGCAAGGGCCTTACAGCTTTTTCTTCTGGGCTAACTTAGTGCTTAATTTTGTAATGCCTATTTTAATTCTGATGACTCGGCCAAGTAAGCGTAATTACTTTACCGTAGTATTTATGGCTATTGCTATCTTATTTGGACATTGGATCGATTTCTATTTAATGACTACTCCGGGTCCTTTACAGCAACACTGGAGCTTGAGTTGGTATGAATTAGGAATTACAGCCGGTTTTGTAGGTATCATGATTTTAGTAGTATCAAAAAGCTTGTCTAAATACAATTTGGTTGCCAACAACAACCCATTGTTAAAAGAGACATTGGTTCACGTTAGTTAGTACAAGAAACATTCAATAGTAAATATTATTATTACCCCTAGGGAATTACGAGAAAAAATAAAATAAGCAATGTCGGGATTAATTATAACCGCCTTAGTTGTTCTGGTTTTTATTGTTATCTATCAGATTGCCAAAGCCAGCGAATTAGCAACTATTTTACGTGGAGAAGAAAAGGTTAAATTCCAGACCAACAAGTTGATGGCCTGGTTGATGGTAATCTTTTTTGTACTGGGAATGATAGGCCTGTACAAATGCCACGTGTACTTGATGGATTTCATGCTTCCGGAATCCGCGTCGGTACAAGGGGTGCAGTATGACAGTATGTTGTATGTAACCTTAATTATTACCGGTATTGTATTTTTTGCTACGCATATCCTGCTTTTTTGGTTTGTTTTTCGTTATCAGTCTACTGAAAATAGTAAAGCCTATTATCTGGCTCATAACAATAAACTGGAAATACTTTGGACTACTATTCCGGCTTTAGTTCTTGTGGTTCTTGTAGTAATCGGATTAAAACATTGGTTTACCATAACCGGTGATGCTCCTAAAGGTTCACAAGTAGTACAAATCGTAGGAAAGCAATTTAACTGGGTAATTCGCTATCCGGGTAAAGACGGCATTTTGGGTAAAACTGATTATCGCTTAATTAATGATGCCACTAATATTCTGGGTTTAGATTGGAACGATCCGGCAAGTAAGGATGATGTAATTGTAGAAAATGGTGAAATGCACCTTATCAATAAAGTGCCTGTTCACTTAGTCATTAATTCTCGTGATGTTATTCATGATGTGGGCTTGCCTCACTTCCGTATGAAGATGGATGCGGTTCCCGGAATTACTACTACCATGTGGTTTACTCCTAGTATCACTACTAAAGAAATGCAGACGAAAACCAATGATCCTGAATTTGTGTATGAAATTGCTTGTGATCAGATGTGTGGTAACGGTCACTACTCAATGAGAGGTACAGTGGTGGTGGAAACAAAAGGCGACTTTGTTGTTTGGATGTCCAAACAGAAACCTTACTATCAGTTGCACCATGGTCCTAAAGAAGAAGCAGTTCCTGCACCGGCTACAGATACTGCCGCTGCTGCAGAAGTGGCAGTGGTAAGTGAATAAAGAATGAATTGCCCCAGGGCTTGGTAAGTAAAAAACTATTAATATTTAAGACCTACCTTTGCAAGAAGGATTAGAAATATACACAAAATGAGTAACGAAGCTACATTAGGAACTGCTCACACGTCATCAGCACATGTTGCAGCACATGGTCACCACGATCATCACGAGCAGCACTTTATTACCAAGTGGATCTTTAGTCAGGACCACAAAGTAATTGCAAAACAATATTTAATTACCGGTATTATTTGGGCCATTGTTGGAGCATTATTTTCGGTATTTTTTCGTCTTCAATTAGGCTTTCCGGAAGAAACCTTTCCGGTAATGGAAAAATTCTTAGGTCATTGGGCCAAAGGCGGTAAACTTACTCCTGAGTTTTATTATGCCTTAGTAACTATGCATGGCACTATTTTGATCTTCTTTGTATTGACTGCCGGTTTGAGTGGTACATTTAGTAACTTCCTTATTCCTCTTCAGATAGGAGCTCGAGATATGGCCTCTCCATTTATGAACATGTTGTCTTACTGGTTCTTCTTTATTTCCAGCGTTATCATGTTCGGCTCATTATTTGTACAAACAGGTCCTGCTGCCGGTGGATGGACAACTTATCCACCACTAAGTGCCCTTAAAGAAGCTTCTATAGGATCAGGAATTGGTATGGATTTGTGGTTAATTAGTATGGCCTTGTTCGTAGTTTCTCAGTTGCTGGGTGGCTTGAACTACATTACTACCATCCTGAATATGCGTACTAAAGGGATGCATATGACTCGGATGCCTTTAACCATGTGGGCATTTTTCTTTACAGCGGTATTGGGCGTATTGTCTTTCCCTGTGTTATTGTCAGGTTTCGTATTGTTGATCTTCGATCGCCATGCCGGTACAAGTTTTTATCTTTCTGAAATCTTTATTGGTGGTAAAGCGCTGTCACATATTGGTGGTTCAGCCATCTTATACCAACACTTATTCTGGTTCTTAGGTCACCCCGAAGTGTATATCGTAATGTTACCGGGTATGGGTATCGCCTCAGAAATCCTGTCTACTAACAGCCGTAAACCAATTTTTGGTTACCTGGCTATGATTATTTCCTTATTGGGTATTACCTCTCTGGCATTTTTGGTTTGGGCACACCATATGTTTGTCACCGGTATGAGTCCATTCTTAGGAGGTATATTTGTACTGCTCACGTTAATGATTGCCATACCCTCGGCTATTAAAGTGTTTAACTGGCTGACAACTATTTGGAGAGGTAACTTGAAGTTTACCGTTCCGATGATGTTTGCCTTAGGTTTTGTTTCCTTATTTATTTCCGGTGGACTTACCGGTATCTTCTTAGGAAACTCCGCTTTAGATATTCACTTGCACGATACTTATTTCGTAATCGCTCACTTCCACTTAGTAATGGGTGTAAGTGCTTTCTTCGGTATGTTTGCCGGAATCTATCACTGGTTCCCTAAAATGTTTGGTCGTTTTATGAACAATACCTTAGGTTACGTTCACTTCTTCATCACCCTGGCCGGAGCTTACCTCATCTTTTGGCCGATGCACTATGAAGGTATTGCTGGTATGCCCCGTCGCTATTATGATTATAGTGCTTGGAAATCATTTGCACAATTCCAGGATCTGAATGCATTCATCAGTATAGTGGTAGTTATCGTATTCTTTACCCAATTATTGTTTGTGTTCAACTTCTTTGTGAGCATCTTCAAAGGCCGTAAAGTAACTGATCCTAACCCTTGGAAATCTACAACATTAGAGTGGACGGCGCCAATCGTTCCGGGTCACGGCAACTGGGAAGGACCTATTCCTGAAGTACATCGTTGGGCTTACGATTTTAAAGATAATGGCGAAGGCGAAGATTTTATTCCGCAAAATGTACCGCTTAAACCCGGTGAAGAAAGTCATTAATCTATTCAATATTAACTAAAGCAAAGGCGAGACAACATCACATTGTCTCGCCTTTGTCAGTTTACTGGCCAGGTTTGTTTATTATTTATCTTTGACCATGATTTACCGCATCGGATTGTTTATACTGCTAATGGTGAATACACATCAGCTTTGTGCACAGAAATATAAAATATACCGTATGGCTGATAACCAGGTGGTATCTGTAAATGATGTGTTGGAAATTGTAAAACCGGGATCAGTACTGGTTTTTGGCGAACAGCATACAGATAGCCTTGCTCATGTGCTGGAGCTGAATATATGGACATCCTTGCACAGGCAGTTCGGCTCAGCTACCGTATTATCACTCGAAATGTTTGAAAGAGATGTACAACCGATAGTGGATGAGTATCTGCAAGGGTTAATCAGTGAAAAGAATTTCAGAAAGGAAGCCAGAGCCTGGAATAATTATGAAGATTACAGAACTCTGGTAGAATACGCCAAAGAGCATGGTTTAAAAGTTATTGCAGCTAATACACCGGCTCGTTATGTTAACCGGGTAACCCATAATGGACTAAAGTCACTAAATGCTATAGGCAAATATGCCCGGAAGCATTATTTGCCACCTTTGCCTATCGAAACCCTTGACGGAAAGTATGCTGCCCTTTTTGCCGAGGTTATGGGTGGTCACGAAATGTCAGGTATGCATTTGTACCAAAGTCAGAACCTTTGGGATGCTACCATGGCCTGGTCCATCCATCAGCTGATGCGGGAAGAGAAGCATTCTGTTGTATTTCAGGTAAACGGAAAATTTCACAGTGATTTTCATACCGGACTGGTGGAACGGCTAGTTCAGCAGTATGGCCATAAAGTAATTACCATAAGTTGCATTCCTGTGGCCGATATAACTAAACCTGACTGGCAAAAGTTAGCAGGAATAGCCGACTTTGTTATCCTTACTGCATCACCAACACCTTAGCAGTAGCTGGAAAGGAATCAGGACGATGCAAACAGAATGATGATATCCAATGAGCATGATCTTGCAGACAATTTTATCTTTCTCTATTAGTGCTCAAGTAATAAAGCGGCTGCACGAATACTCTGTGCAGCCGCTTTAGTTATATCAATAGTAACGAAAGTTTTTCAGCAATGTTTAGGTTGCTATATTTCAGCAGTAGCAGGAACGATATCGGCCGCAAATACGGCCGCAAAATGTCGGATAAAGCTGCTTTTTACTTCCTCTTCGTCTATATGTCGGCCCAGCTCTTGTTGCATACTGGTTACTCCTTTGTCTACAATGCCGCAAGGTACAATATGGTTAAAGAAGCTTAGGTCCGAATTCACGTTAAGCGCCAAACCATGAATCGTAATCCAGCGGCTGCAACGTACGCCCATTGCACATATCTTACGAGCTTTTCCTGGCTTATCGGCATCTAACCATACACCGGTTGACCCTTCTAAACGCCCGGATTCAATTCCATAATCCGCTAAGGTTAGGATAATGGTTTCTTCGAGGAAGCGCATGTATTTACCGAGATCAGTAAAGAAATGTTCTAAATCCAGAATTGGATAGGCTACCATTTGTCCTGGACCATGATAAGTAATGTCTCCGCCACGGTTGGTTTTGTAAAAAGTGACGCCTAAGTCTTTCATGTGCTGATTGTTGATCAGCAAATTCTCCATAGCCCCGCTTTTCCCTAATGTATATACATGCGGGTGAGTACAAAGTAATAAGCGATGCGGGATAGCTGCTTGTTCATTTAAGGTGCCTGCATCACGGTTATGTCTTTCGGCTTTAATATCCAGACCTTCTTTCAGGTAACTCTCTTGAATTTCCCAGGCTTCACCGTATTCAATTTGCCCCAGATCTGTAAGTGTAATTTGGTTCATGCTTTAAAGAAATATAGGCACTTGTCCATAAAAGGATTTGAAGTTCCTTTGCTGCCATTAATTAAGCGCAAATTTACGGTAAAAAAAGACCACACGAGGTTCGTGTGGTCTTAAATTATAAATGCCGTACAAAACCTAGGGATTAGCCGCTACCCGAAGCCCGGAAAAATGACAGACTTGTTTTGTATTTAATTCGTTATTGATAGTTTCCATGTACATCGCCAGTAGATGCCCGTCAACAGTGATGTAAGCATGTAATGAAATCATATCGTCAACATGGGTATAAAAATGCGTTTCAGGAGTTTCTGCTTTAGCGTATAAACTCAATACAGAAGTATTACCAGTACCTAACATCAATTTAATGGAGTCAGGCTCTTGCATAAGTTCAATGGTAATGGTATCCACTTTAATCGGAAATTTATCGCACCTCATATTGCCAACATAAGTGCCTGTAAAACGGCTGGCAGCAGTAATGTCACATTCTGCACCCTCATATCCATCAGGACACTGACAATACCCGTTGCTGCATACACCTCCATTTTGACAATTCAGCTCAGAGCAGGGATCCTGTTCGCAGGAGCTCAGCGTGACCATACCGCCCACAGCTAAAAAACCAAAAACACTAAGGAGAATAGATTTCAATTTATTCATAATTCGAATTGTGAAAGTTGATGATTATTTAACCCAATAAAATGGAAATTCGGGTGTTAAGGTACAAAAAAAACTGAAGTCGCAATACTATTCCGAAATAATTTTCCGGACTACAAAAAAATAACCGCACAACTACTGCTGCACGGTTATTTTTTATTTTAATGGATTGCTTAGTGGTGATGGTGGTGACCAGCACTTTGTTTTGAAAATTCTTCCTCACTCACTTCTTTGGTGTTTACTTCCATCTCTTCAGCAATTTTCACAAACAATTTGTCAAACAGCAGTCTGCGGTAAGTTTCATCCATGGTTTTTTCGTCTTTCGACATTTTCTCCAAGTAAGAATCCATCCACTCAGCTTCGTCGCCGGCCTGCATCCCAAAATAACTCATTACTTTGGTTTTTACATCCTGCATAACTTCTTCCAGGCTTACCTGAATATCATAATCCCGAATCAGCTTATCGGAAATCAATGTCCAGCGTAATTGGTGGTCAAAGCTTGGAAACTCCTGAATGACTTCCTCTTCTGTTTTTTCTTTTTCTCCGCTGCGTTTCAGCCAAGACTTTAAGAAATCAACAGGAAGTTCCAATTCAGTTTTATGAACCAATGTTTCAAAAATTTCATTTTGCAAACGGTCATTAGCCAACTTATCGGTTTCTTTACCCAGTTCTTCTTTTACTTTAGCTTTGAATGCAGCCTCATCTTTAATTTCTGCTCCGGGAAAAGCTTCTGCAAAGAAATCTTCATTCAATTCGCGAGGAATCAAACGGCCAATTTTAGTCAGGCTAAGTTTGTAGTTAGCCTTTGTAGCAACTTCGTCCTCAGGCTTGCGTAAAGCACTTTTCATAAAGTCAGCAAGTTCACTTTCATCGCAATACTCAGCAGGAATAAATACAAAGGTATCTTCCGGCTTCATCGTTTTAACTTGTTCAGCAAGTTTCTTAGGTAATTGTTCTAAGGTTACTACATCCTCAGTTTTTTCTGTGCCTTCAGTTACATTTCCATGCTCATCACAAGCTTCGTAACTGGCATAAACGATGTCAGTATCTTGTTCAAAGCTATCGGGGTTTTCTACTTTACCTGCACGACGGCTAATATTCTTGATTTCTTCTTCAACCAGTTGGTCGGTTACTTCGATTTTGTAACGGGTGATGCTACCCTTTTCTTTTAGGGGAGCAATTTCAAATTCAGGTTTCAAGCCAATTTCAAAGGCAAAATCAAACTCTTTTGGTTGATTCATGTCGAAGTTCAGCTGCTCACCGGTATCCATTGCAATAGGCTGAGCAAAGATGGCAGGCTTGGTTTCATTCAGGTAGTTTTCTAACTCCCTATTGGCACTGCGTAGCACTTCGTCTACAAATACAGACTGCCCGTACATCTTTTTTACCATGCCTTGTGGTACATTTCCCTTGCGAAAGCCGGGAATGTTTGCATTTTTGCTAAACCTTTTTAATGCAGTTTCAAATGCTGGGAAATAATCTTCTTTGGTCAGTTTTACCACTAATTTTTCGTGGAGATTTCCAATGGGTTCACGAGTTACCGTAGCCATGTTTGCGTATTTTTTGTAGATAAAAAAGTATAGTTTCTTCCAGAATAATGTTTAAGATAAAAACCCCGCAATCGCGGGGTTTTTATTTCGGTGCGGGTGGAGGGACTCGAACCCCCAAGCCTCGCAGCACTAGATCCTAAGTCTAGCGTGTCTACCAATTTCACCACACCCGCTGCTCTGAAAGGAGTGCAAAGGTAAGGATATTTTTATTATTTAATTTAGACAGGAGATTTTTTTTTGGAATGCCTGTTTATCGATAAAGAAGGGTACAAAACATTCGCTTGTCACGAGCTCCAAGCTCCCCGATAGCATTGTTGCTAATGGTAACCAAGGCATTTTTGTACTCTCCCAACTTTGGTATCGGCCCTAAAACTTTGGCGTAAATTTCCTTGCCGTTGGCCGGATTGGTAATTTTAAGGATTGTTCCTTTGGCCGCAGAATTATGGAAGGCATAATAAATGCCTTTTTTTACCCTCATTTTTAAGGCATAAAAAACCGCCGCCCCGGATTCTGATTGAAGGCTATATCCTTCGGTTTGGGTTTCATAAGCTTTTTCAAATTCACGGCTTTCTTTTTTGGGATCAAAGCCGGCCTCTCGAATGCTGTCAATAACATGCTGCCTTAAACTGTCTACATTTATACCACTAGGATGGCTATTTTTGGTAATTACAGTTTTATGTTCCTCTTCCTGTTCAATTTTGGCAGAAGTAAAAGCAGCCACAGATGCATCACAATATACCCAACCGGTTAACAAGCGCTGTCCGGGGCGAATGCTGTTGTCAGACATGTTATTCCAGCGTTGTAGCATACTTTGATTGACATTGAAAATGCGGGCTATGCTTTTTAAATTATCTCCTTCCTTAACAAAGTAAAATATCGGTTTTGTATTTCCTTCAATCATTTTTTTGCGATGGTTATTTTGCAAAATAGGAATCTTGAATTCGCTTCCTCTTGCTAATCCTGCCTGTACATGTACCTGATTAAGGCCTGCTAATCGCGTAAGGGGAACATTGTATTTTTTGGCCAGTAGGTTTAGGTCATCTCCTAAACTTACCTCATGAAGGAAATAGGCCTGATCATTGGAGACACGAAATACCTGAAGACTATCTTGAGCAAAGCTAGTTGTGATCAGTAGCAATTGAACGAGCAGTAGACGAAGCAATGTTTGCATAGTAATATAAGATTGTTGCGAGTACGCCGGTGAATACTGTATTTATGCTCATTCCAACACCTGATAACAGAAAATAACGGCTGTAGTCATTTTTAAAAAAATGCTGCAACCGTTATCTGATGATGGATGAAAACATATTTTATTTCATGGGTTCACTTTCGGCCAATTGTACCTTTCTTGATACTTGGGTATGATCTCCCTGTACGACATTCCCGTTGCTATCCTGAAGCACCAACTCTACACTCATCTCGCCCATGGGTGCCTGCTCAATAAAGTAAGGCTGCCATTGATCTATTACAAAGTCCGTGCCATTTATGACTGCTTTCACTTTATGGCCATCAGGAGCCAACTGGGTGCCGTAAACATAAAAGTCTAACAATACTTTCCTCGTGTCCTCACCTAAATAATCGCCTTTGGGGCGGCTGTAAAATATCATTGGACCAGATGGATTAGCTAATTTAGTAAGTTTTCCTTTTTCATCTACAGAAAAATGAAGTAACACTCCCGCTTCTTTGTTTTTCAGCGATTCATGATAGGACCGAGAAAGGAAGGACATAACATAGTGTGTGGAGTTTACCGGGATGGTAAAGGTATGAGTAGGTTCGTATAAAGCGGTGTAAGGCTGATTGTCTAATATAAAATGGATGTGTTGCCCGTCTTTGGAGTTGTTGCAACCTTTACCTGCAGCATCGGCTGTCTGGCTCTTGAGTTCGTAATTCTGTACACCATAGTTTAAGGTAATGGTAACCGAATCACTGCCCTTTAATTCGGATTTAATTTCTTCTACAGTGAGCGTAGCACCGTTAAACTCGGGACTATTGCCTACAGGTGTTATGGTGATTGCTGCCTGGTCGCCGGCTGTAGTGTTGGTGGTGGTGTCTTTTTCTGTAGTTTCATTACAAGCGGTAAGCATGCTTGTACCTAAGGCGGTAAAGGCTAATAAAGAAAGCATTTTTAATTTCATATCTTCTGGGTATTAGTTGTTGTACTCCCTAAACTGAGTAAAGGTTTGTGTTTTGGTAAAGCTAAACAATTGTGTTCTAAGTACCTGAGTTTCCGAAGGATGTTAACGCATTCTTTAGAAAAAAGTAAGGAACAAATACGCTGCCCTGAGCAGTAGGCTTTCTGATTTAGTGAATCTTATAGAAAAAAAATTCGGGTATTGATTAATATTGCATTTCAACCAACCTACGCTAATGGACAATTTTTTAGCACCAATAGATCAACTCAGCGCATTAATAAACAGAAAAGCCGGCATATTGTTCAAAGATATGTCCAGTATTCCTGTGCACACATTAGGATTGCCCGAGGCTCCATTGAATTATTACTTGCAGCGTCACCACGACCGAAGTTTTTTTTCCTTACAAACTGCAGCAGAGTTGTTGTATCGTTCAATTTCCTTAAAAAATAAACCTGTAGAGGAGCTGGTAATTATGGATTACGGTGCAGGAATCGGCACCCTGTATTTGCTGGCTAAAATGATTGGATGCAAAACGGTAATCTACAATGATATTTTGGAAGAGATGGGGGCTGCTGCTCAAATCATCAGCGAATATTTATGTGTGTCTGTGGATCATGTAATAGTAGGAGATCATCAGAAAACCTTACAACAATTGGATCGGGATGGACTGGTTTGTGATATTGTTCTTAGTAGAAATGTGGTTGAACATATTTATGATTTGAATGATTTTTATGGAAAAATGATGCAATTCCAACCCCAGGCTTTAATTTTCTTTTCGACCACAGCTAATTATAAAAACCCGGCTATGCTTTGGTACCACAAGCGTGTACACCAGCAATTTGAAAAAAAATATAAACCCCGGCGAAAAGAGATTATACAGCAGCAATTACCCCATTTAGCTGAATTACAAGCAGAGCAATTGGCTATTGCTACACGGGGTTTAGCAATGGATGATTTACAAGCTGCAATAAAGGCCTACGATCAACAGCAAATTTTGCCCAACCCCTATGTACATTATACCAACACTTGCGATCCGGAAAGCGGATTATGGGCAGAACACATTATTCCACCATCCGATTACAAATCAATTCTGAATAAAAACGGATATGCCTGTGCCATTCATCCAGCTTTTTGGGACACGCATTATCCTAATTTTTTCAAAAACATATTTGCCAAATCAATGAATACCTTGACACGTGTTTTGGGCAAGAAAAAAGGACTTAAAACTACTGCCTTTATTTATGTTATAGCGCAAAAGAAATAGTTTTACCTTCGTGACTTAAAATTGTAGATTAGCATGATTTATTCCATGACCGGATATGGGCGTGCCGAAGGAACTACCGGTGGACGCCAGGTTATTGTTGAAATAAAATCGTTGAACGGAAAGCAGTTCGAACTGAACAATCGTTTCACTCCTCTGCTCAAAGCTTATGAATCAGAGATGCGCGGAGATGTGCAGCAACTTCTAAAGCGTGGAACCATCGATTTAAGTATTACCATTAAGCAAGATGGGGCTGCCAAACCTATGCAGGTTAACACCAGCCTGGCTTCTTAT
>Ga0079224_100014139_pt1 | contig 11142 bp, 9 predicted proteins | sample Stecom2015_FD_80414 | JGI IMG/M metagenome (GOLD analysis project Ga0079224, IMG submission 80414) | Agricultural soil microbial communities from Utah to study Nitrogen management - Steer compost 2015 | ecosystem: Environmental > Terrestrial > Soil > Agricultural land | place: USA: Utah...
CGCGGCCACCGAGGTCGAGCTCAAGGAGCGCAAGCACCGCATCGAGGACGCGGTCCGCAACGCCAAGGCCGCCGTCGAGGAGGGCATCGTCGCCGGTGGTGGCGTGGCCCTGCTGCAGGCCGGGGCCGGGCTGTTCGAGGGCCTCGGGCTCGAGGGCGACGAGGCCACCGGTGCCAACATCGTCAAGGTGGCGCTGGAGGCCCCGCTCAAGCAGATCGCGGTCAACGCCGGCCTCGAGGGCGGCGTCGTGGTGGAGAAGGTCCGCGGCCTGAACGCCGGCGAGGGCCTCGACGCCGCGACCGGGGAGTACAAGGACCTGATCAAGGCCGGCATCATCGACCCGGCCAAGGTCACCCGCTCCGCGCTGCAGAACGCCGCCTCGATCGCGGCGCTGTTCCTGACCACCGAGGCGGTCATCGCCGACAAGCCGGAGAAGGAGAAGGCTCCGGCCGGCGACCCGTCCGGCGGCATGGGCGGCATGGACTTCTGAGTCCGACCACCTGGCAGTCGCACGTCCTGCAGGGGCGGCACCCGCACCGGGTGCCGCCCCTGCGGCGTTCCCGGGCCGGTCAGCCGTACCGTGCGGCGGTGGCCGCGGCGCGCTCGGCCGTGGCGGCCCTCAGTTCGGGCGGGCCCAGCACCTCGGCGTCGGGTCCCAACGCCCAGACCATGGCGAGCGCGTGGTCGAGCCCGCCGAAGTCGAGCTCGATCCGCAGCCACCCCGGCCCGTCCGGGCGCTCGGCGCGCACCTGGAGGGCGCGGTCGACCAACCTCGCGCGCACGGCCTCGCGCACCCGCACGTCGGCGACGAGGCCCGGGAACCCCGCGGAGAAGCGGGCGCGCCGCTCCTCCCACACCCGCTCCAGGTCGACACCGGTGGGACGCTCGGCGGGCTCGGGCAGCTCCTGCACCTCGCGCATGCGGGAGACGCGGTAGGTGCGGTCGGCGCCGTCGCGGGTGGCCAGCAGGTACCACTTGCCCTGCGCGCTGACGAGGCCGATCGGGTCGACCGTGCGCCACCGCGGCTCGGCGTCGCCGGCCGCGTACCGGATGCGCACCTTGTGCCCGGCGAAGACGGCCCGCCGCAGGTCGTCCAGCACCGCGCAGTCCTCGCCGCCCGCGGTGCGGCGCGGGATCATGCCGTCGGGCCGCACCAGGATCCGGCCGGCCGCCTCGGTGGTGGCGTCGCGCTGGGGCTCGGGCAGCGCCGCCACGACCTTGCGCATCGCGGACGCGAGGGCGGGCGCCATCCCCGGGGCCGACGCCGTGGTGCGCGAGCCGGCGACGACGAGGGCGAGCGCCTCCTCCGAGGTGAGGCCCGTGAGGTCGGTGCGGTAGCCGGGCAGGAGCGCGAAACCCCCGTGCCGCCCGCGCTCGGCGTAGACCGGGACGCCCGCAGCGGAGAGCGCTTCGATGTCGCGCAGCACGGTTCGCGGGGAGACCTCCAGCTCGCCGGCGAGCTCCTTCGCGGACATCCGCCCGCGGTGCTGCAGCAGCAGCACGAGCGACAGGAGGCGGTCGGCGCGCACGGTCGGAGGATGCCAGAAATACATGACAGTTGGTGTCGTGTATCGGCGGCAGGCTTGTCCGCATGACGACGACAACGCAGACCACCGACCCCCGCCCGCTCTACGACGGCGCCCTGGCCTGGGCGCTCGGGCTGGTGCGCGGGGTCCGCACCGACCAGCTCACCCTGCCCACCCCGTGCTCGGAGTTCGACGTCCGGGCGCTGCTCGCCCACCTCGTCGCCACCCCGCAGCGCGCGGCGGCGGTCGGGCGGGGTGAGGACCCGTTCTCGGTGCCGTCGAGCGCGCCGCAGCCGCCCGGCGACGACTGGGCAGGCGCCTACGCGGAGGCGGTCGACGCCGTGCGGGCCGTGTGGCGCGACCCGGAGCTGCTCGACCGCCCGGTCCGCGCGCCGTTCGGGCAGGTGCCGGGCCGCGCCGCGCTGATGGCGTACACGTCCGAGACGCTCGTGCACGGCTGGGACCTCGCCGTGGCGACGGGCCGGCCCGCCGAGGCCGATCCCGCGATCGTCGAACCGGTGCTGGCGGCCATGCAGCGGTTCCTGCCCGCGGAGCCGCGCGGTGGGCGCGTGCCGTTCGAGGCGCCGGTGCCACCGCGCGACGGCGCGGGGCCGACCGAGCGGCTCGCCAACTGGTGCGGTCGCGCCACGCCGTGATCGTGGCCACGGCCGTCCGACGGCGCGGCCCTTGACGGGGTTCGGGCGCCCGATGGAGGGTGGGAAACCGATTACCCGATCAGCGGAAAGCGCATGCTGAGCCGAGGAGGCCCATGTCGGACCGCACCGAGCGGTACCGCGTCGCGATCGTGGGCGCGGGGAGCATCGCCGGGCACCGGCACGTGCCCGCCCTCCGCGCCCACGGCGACCGCACCGAGCTGGTGGCGGTCGTCGACGTCGACGGCGACCGCGCCGCGGCGTTCGCGGCCGAGCACGGGGTCGCACACCACCACACCGACGTCGGCGCGATGCTCGCCGAGCACCGGCCGGACCTGGTGGTCGTCTGCACGCCGCCGGCGGCGCACCGCGCCGGGGTGGCGGCCTGCCTCGAGGCGGGCGCGTGGGTGTGGTGCGAGAAACCGCCGGTGCTGTCGCTCGCCGAGTACGACGAGCTCACCGCGCTGGAGCGCGACGGCGGGCCCTATGTCGGCTACGTGTTCCAGCACCGCTTCGGGTCGGCGGCGCAGGCACTGCGGCGGCAGATCGCCGACGGCGCGCTCGGGCGCCCGCTCGTCGGCGTCTGCCACACGCTCTGGTACCGCGACCACGCCTACTTCGAGGTGCCGTGGCGCGGGAAGTGGGACACCGAGGGCGGCGGGCCGACGATGGGCCACGGCATCCACCAGATGGACCTCATGTTGTCGCTGCTGGGCGACTGGGAGGAGGTCCGCGCCATGATGGGCACGCTGGACCGCGCGGTGGAGACCGAGGACGTCTCGCTCGCCGCCGTGCGGTTCGCCTCCGGCGCACTCGTCTCGGTCGTCAACAGCGTGCTGTCGCCGCGCGAGGAGAGCTACCTGCGCCTCGACTTCACCGACGCCACCGTGGAGGTCTCCCACCTCTACGGCTACGGCAACTCCGACTGGCGCTGGACGCCCCGCGCCGGCGTGGCCGACCCGGGCTGGCGGCCCACCGACGACGTGCGCAGTTCCCACACCGCCCAGCTCGCGCACCACCTGCGCGCCATGGACCGGCGCGAGCGGCCCCCGGCGAGCGGCGCCGACGGGCGGCGCAGCATGGAGCTGATCACCGGCCTGTACCAGTCGGCGATCACCGGCCGCCCGGTGCTGCGCTCCGAGCTGGTGCCCGGCAACCCGTTCTACGACCGGCTCGACGGCGGCGGCCGGTACGCACCCGAGACCGCGGAGGTGGCTCGATGAGCGCGCTGACCGTCACCCACGAGCACGGCCTGCGGATCGGCGTGGCGGTCGGGGCCGTCGAGATCGCCGCGTACGTCTACGGGGAGGACATCCCCGCCTTCGAGTCGCCGAAGCCGTACCTGCACCCGATGCGCACGCTGTCGGGGGCGCTCGTGTCGGCCTACCGGCCGCACGACCACCGCTGGCACAAGGGCCTGCAGATGACGTGGTCGCACGTGTCGGGCCAGAACTTCTGGGGCGGGCGGACCTACGTGTCAGGGCAGGGCTACGTGCCCAGGGACAACGTCGGCGCGATGCGGCACGACGCGTTCGACGTCATCGACCTGACCGGCGACGAGCTGACGCTCGCCGAACGGCTCACGTGGGTGACCGCCGCGGGCGAGGAGTGGGTGTCCGAGCACCGCAGGCTGCGCTTCCACGACGTCGACCCCGCCCGCGGCACCTGGACGCTCGACTTCGCCACCCGGCTGACCAACATCCGCGGCGAGGACCTGCACCTGGGCAGCCCCACCACCGCCGGCCGGTTCAACGCGGGCTACACCGGCTTGTTCTGGCGCGGCCCGCGCGGGTTCACCGGCGGCGAGATCATCACCTCCGACGGGGGCGGCCCGGAGGCGATGGGCACGTCCGCCTCACCGTGGCTGGCCTACACCGGCGAGAACGACGAGGTCGACGGCGGCGCCACCGTGCTGGTGTTCGCGGGCTCCACCAGCCGGGGCAAGATCACCTGGTTCGTGCGCAACGACCCGTTCCCGGCGATCAACCCCTCGCCCGCGTTCCACGAGGAGATCACGCTGGCCGATGGCGAGGAGCTGGAGCTCGCGCACCGGGTCGTCGTCGCCGACCGGATCTGGGCGCGGGAGGAGATCGAGCGCTTCGCCGCGGAGCGCGCGCCGTGACCCCCCAGCTGCCGGGCGCCGTGGGCCTCACGGCGCTGCGCGTCTACGAGTGGGAGGCGCCCGACGGGCTTGCCGGCGGCTCGCCGCACGTGCACCTGTGCTGCACCGAGGGCTACGTCGTGGTCGGCGGGGTCGGGCGCGTGCAGACCATCACGGCCGCGGGCTTCGCCGAGACGCCGCTGCGGCCCGGCGACGTCGTGTGGTTCACCCCCGGCACGATCCACCGCGCGGTGAACGGCGGCGACCTGCGGCTGCTCGCGATCATGCAGAACAGCGGGCTGCCCGAGGCCGGGGACGCGGTCCTGACGCTGCCCCCGGAGCACCTCGCCGACCCGGACGCCTACGCGCGGGCCGTCCGCATCACCGGCCCGGGCGGGCCGTCGCCGCAGCGGGCGCTGGCGCGCCGGGACCTCGCGCTCGCCGGGTTCGCGCGGCTGCGCGAACGCGCGGAGGCGGGCGACGGCGCCGCCCTGGAGGAGTTCTACGCCGCCGCGGCCGCGCTCGTGCGGCCCGGCTCGCCGGCTGGCGCGAGCGCTGGGAGCGGGGCGCGGCCGCGGCGAGCCGGCGCACCGGTGAGCAGATCGACGCGCTGGCCGCGGGCGACCACGGCCACCTCCGGCAGGCCGCGGTGGCGCGCATGGAGCAGCCCCCGCAGACCACGCTCGGCATGTGCGGCTACCTGTCCCCGTACGACCCGGCCCACCTGCGCCGACCTCACCAATCGTGAGTGCGCTTCACCCCGCCGGCGCCTGTTGACGTGCACCCGGGGGGTGTGAAGTCGCCCCGAGGGGCCGGGCCGCGCGGGCCTTCGGCACTTCGGACGACAGCCGCGGTGATCGTGCCGGCGCACGCGCCGCGCCCATGCGGGGGAATGCGCATTCCTGCAGGGCACGGGCGGGGTAGGCTCGTCCGACGCGAACCGGTCGGCGGCGCGCGGACCCGAGCGTGGCGTCCGGTGCCTCCACCCGCGTGGCCACGGAGGGAGGCCTGAGATGAGCGAGCGCGGCGAACGGACCCCCGGCGCGTCGGTCACCCTGCTCGACGTCGCCAAGGCGGCGGGGGTCTCCCTGGCCACCGCGTCGAGGGCGCTGAACGGCAGCACCCGGCGGGTGCGCCCCGACCTGCAGGAACGCGTGCTCGCCGCGGCCGAGGCCCTGCACTACTCCGCCAACGCGCAGGCGCAGGCGATGGCGAGGGGCCGCACGAACATCGTGGGGCTGGTGCTCTCCGACGTCGCCGACCCCTACTTCTCCTCGATCGCGGCGGGCGCGATCCGGGCCGCCGAGGAGGAGCACCTCGTGGTCACGATGGCGTGCACGTTCGGGCGCGAGGAGCGCGAGCTCGACTACCTGGCCGCGCTGCGCGGGCAGCGCGCCCGCGCCGTGATCATCGTCGGGAGCAGGGTGCAGAACCGCGAGCTGCTCGACCGGCTGGCGGCCGAGGTGCGCGCCTTCGAGCAGGCCGGTGGGCGGATCGCGTTCGTGAGCCAGCGCAAGATCCCGGCCGACACGGTCGTGGTGGAGAACCGGGGCGGCGCGCGGGCGCTCGCCGAGGCGCTGTGCGGGCTCGGCCACCGGCGGTTCGCCGTGCTGGCGGGCCGGGCCGACCTGCTGACCGCCCGCGACCGCACCGCGGGGTTCCGCGAGGGCGTCACCCGCGCCGGTGGGCGGATCGACCCCGGCGACGTCGTGTACGGCGGGTTCACCCGCGACGGCGGCTACGAGGCGATGAACGAGCTGCTCGACCGCGGCACGGAGGCCACCTGCGTCTTCGCGGTCAACGACGTGATGGCCGTCGGCGCGATGGCCGCCCTGCGCCACCGCGGGGTCGCGCTGCCGTCGGAGATGGCCGTCGCCGGGTTCGACGACATCGCCACGCTCCGCGACGTCACGCCCGCCCTCACCACGGTGCGCCTGCCGCTCGAGGAGCTCGGCACGGCCGCGGTGGAGATGGTGCTGGCGGAACCGGCCGACCAGCCACGGGTGCGGCGGGTGCGCGGCGAGGTCGTGCTGCGGGAGAGCACCCCACCGCTTCAGGCGCCGCGCGCGTAGCGTCCCGGGGTGGTGCCCACGAGCTTCGTGAAGTGCCGGTGCAGGTGCGCCTGGTCGTGGAACCCGACGTGCGCGGCGACCTGCGCCGGCGGCTCGCCGTCGAGCAGCCTGCGCCGGGCTGCTTCCACGCGCCTGCCGATGAGGTAGCGGTGCGGCGGGAGGCCGAAGGCCTTGGTGAAGGAGCGCACCAGGTGGGCGGGGTGGGCGTGCAGCCGCTCGGCCGCCTCGCGCAGGGCGATCCCGGGCACCACGTGCGCGTCGAGCAGGTCGCGCAGGTCGGCGGCGAGCCGGTCGGGCGGCGGGGGCGGCGCGGGGGCCCGCAGGTGGCGGCGGATGCGGTCGCCGATCAGGGCGAGCCTGCTCTCGGCCTCCAGTGCGGCCCCGGGTGACTCCAGGACCCGGTGCAGCTGGTGCACGCGCGTGCGCAGCAGCGGGTCGACGAGCGCGGGCGCGTCGACGGCCGCCCCGATGAGCGCGGTATCGAGCACCTCGGTGTCGAGGTAGAGGACCCGCTTGCGGAACCCGTGCGGCGTCGCGGAGCGCCCGGTGTGGGAGACGTGCGGCGGCAGCAGGGTGACGCCGGGGCGCAGGGCGCCGTGCTCGTGCCGGTCGAGGTCGTAGCGGATCGCGCCCTCGTCGACGACGAGCAGCGTCCAGGTGTCGTGGGTGTGCTCCGGGTACGCGTGGTCGGTGAACCACGCGTGGAAGACCTCGACGATGCCGGGCACCCGCGGTGCCCACGCCCGCACGGCAGGCACGTCAAGAACGTACAAGACCGGCACCGCCCGTGGCGGGCACGCTCGACCCGTGCGTTTCGACACCAAGATCGCCGTGTTGCTGCGCGACGACCTGGAGGTCTGGCAGCGCCTGAACGTCACCGCGTTCCTCGCGAGCGGGATCGCGGCGAACCCCGAACTGCTCGGCGAGCCGTACACCGACGCGGACGGCACGCTGTACACGCCGATGTTCCGCCAGCCGGTGCTCGTGTTCGCGGGTGACTCCGACGTGATGGCCGCGGCCCACCAGCGCGCCGTGCGCCGGGGGCTGCCGACCGCCGTCTACACCGAGGAGATGTTCACGACCACCCACGACGAGGCGAACCGCGCGGTCGTCCAAGCGGTCGCCCGCGACGACCTCAAGCTGGTCGGGCTGGCCGTGCACGGGCCGCGCAACGCGGTCGACAAGGTGGTCAAGGGCGCGAAGCTGCACCCCTGACCGGCGAGTCGCGCCCTCAGCGCCCGCGAGTCGCGGGCTGGGTGCGGGCGAGTCGCGCCCTGGACCCCGGCGAGTCGTGAGCTCGTGCGGGTGAGTCGGGGTCCGGGCGCGGGTCGGAGGCCGGGCGCCCGTCGACGGTCACGGCTCGTCGGTCTCCGGGGCCAGCGCCCAGACCGCGGCGTAGAGCACGATCCCCATGCCGAAGCCGAGCACGGTGACGGTCACCAGGCCGATGCGGATGATCGCGGCGTCCACGCCGAGGCTCTCGGCGAGCCCGCCGCAGACCCCGGCGATCATGCGGTCGTTGCGGCTGCGGCGCAGCCGGAACTTCGGCTTGGCGGGTTCGGGGGCCGGCCCGGCCTGCGGCGGCACGTCGTACGTCGGGGCCGCGCCGATGACCGGGTCGCCGTCGACGGTGATGCGGGTGGTCGATTCGGTGCTCGAGTCCATGCCTCGAGCCTGCCGCCCGCACGCGGCCGTGACCTCGGGGTCGGCCCCCGTTCCGACCCGGATCCGGCCCCTTAAGGAGCGCCGCCGCCGGGTCAGGGGAGCTGCCGGCGGGCTCCCGCGCCCCGATAGCGTCTGCGGCGTGGCTGCCTCCATCACCCTGGTCGCCCGGCTCGCCGCGTCGGCGGCAGACGCCCGGCGCGGCGTCGTCCGGCTGCACCCCGAGATCATCGACGCGCTGGGGCTGCGCTCGTGGGACGCGGTGACCTTGACCGGGGCCCGCGTGACCACCGCGATCGTCGCGCCCGGGACCGGGCCGGCCGGCCAGGCGACGCTGGACGACGTCACCCTGTCCAACGCGGGCCTCACCGACGGCTCGCCCGTCGTGGTGGCCCCGGCGACCGTGCAACCGGCGCGGCGCGTCACGCTCACCGGGTCGCGGCTCGCCCGGGCGGCGCTCACCCCGGAGACGATCCGGCTGGCGCTCGTGGGCAAGGTCGTGACCGCGGGCGACGCGGTGTCGCTGCTCCCCCAGGACGTCGTGCCCGCGCCCGGCTCGAACGCCTCCGCGGCCCGGCAGCGCGTCTCCGGCGCGCTGGGCAGCGCGTGGACCACGGAGCTGCTCACCGTCGCCTCCGTAGACCCCGCGGGCGCGGTGGCGGTGAAGCCGAGCACGGTGGTGGGCTGGGAGGGCGGCCCGGACACCGGCGCGACGCTCACCGGGGCCCCCGCGCCGGCGACGAGCAGCGCCACCGCGCCCGCGCCCCCGCCCGCAGCGACCTCCGGTGAGCCGACCGAGCCCGCCCCGCCGCCGATCGAGGAGCTGGTCGGCAACACCGGGGCCGCGCGCAAGCTCGTGGAGTGGCTGGAGCTCACGTTCGACCGGCCCGACCTGCTCACCCGCCTCGGCGGGTCGCCCCGCCTCGGCGTCCTCCTCATCGGCCCGGAGGGGGTCGGCAAGCTGACGCTCGCACGCAGCGCGGCCGCCGCCGTCGGCGCGAACACGGTCGAGCTGTCCGGGCCCGGGATCGCGGCGCTGGAGGCGGGGACCGCGTCGCAGCGGCTGCACGAGATCATCGGCAAGGCGCGCACGGGCGGCCGGACCGTCCTCGTCGTCACCGACGTCGAGGCGCTGCTGCCCGCCAGTTCGCCGCCGCCGCTCGCCACCGTCGCGCTCGACGCGCTGCGGGCCGCCGTGGCCACGCCGGGGCTCGCGCTGGTCGCGACGACCTCGGCCCCGGAGTCGGTCGACCCGCGGCTGCGCGCCCCCGACCTCGTCGACCGCGAGCTGGGGCTCGCCCTGCCCGACCTGCGCACCCGCGTCGAGCTGCTGCGCCGCCTGCTGGACGGCGTCCCGCTCGCCGACGACCTCGACCTCAAGGCCGTGGCCGAGCGGGCGCCCGGTTTCGTGGCCGCCGACCTCGCGGCCGTGCGCCGGGAGGCGGCCGTGCAGGCCGCGCTGCGCCACCCGGGGGAGGGCGAGCCGCGGATCTGCCAGGAGGACCTGCTCGACGCGGTCGGCTCGGTCCGGCCGATCTCGATGTCCTCGTCGGACACGCTGCAGACCGGCGGCATCACGCTCGACCAGGTCGGCGACATGGCCGAGGTGAAGCAGGCGCTGACCGAGTCGGTGCTGTGGCCGCTGCAGTACCCCGACTCGTTCGCCCGGCTCGGGGTCGCGGCGCCGCGCGGGGTGCTCGTCTACGGCCCGCCCGGCTGCGGCAAGACGTTCCTGCTGCGCGCGCTCGCCGGCACCGGCCAGCTGAACGTGTTCGCGGTGAAGGGCGCCGAGCTGCTCGACAAGTACGTCGGCGAGTCCGAGCGCGCGGTGCGCGAGCTGTTCCGCAAGGCCGCCGACGCCGCGCCGGCGCTCGTCTTCCTCGACGAGGTGGACGCGCTCGCGCCCCGGCGCGGCCAGTCGTCGGACTCCGGGGTCGCCGACCGGGTCGTCGCCGCCCTGCTCACCGAGCTCGACGGGGCCGAGCCGCGCCGGGACGTGGTCGTCGTCGGCGCCACCAACCGGCCGGAGCTGATCGACCCGGCCCTGCTGCGCCCGGGACGGTTGGAGCGGCTCGTGTACGTTCCGCCGCCGGACGCGGCCGCGCGGGCCGAGATCCTGCGGGCGGCGAGCCGCCACACCCCGCTCGCGCCGGACGTCGACCTCGACGCGCTCGGCGCCGAGCTCGAGGGCTACTCGGCCGCCGACTGTGCCGCGGTGCTGCGCGAGGCGGCGCTCACCGCGATGCGGGAGTCCCTCGACGCGGCCGAGGTGACGAGCGCGCACATCGCCGCCGCCCGGGCCGCGGTGCCGCCGTCGCTCGACCCGGTGCAGCTCGCCGAGCTGCAGGCCTACGCCGAGCGCCGGCTGACCTGAGCCTTCGGATCAGCGGCCGTAGTCGGCCGTGACGATCACGATGATTCCCGGCGAGGCGTTGCGGATGCCCTCGAAGCGGGGGTTGGCCCGCATCCCGAACCGCTCGGCCAGCGCCTTCGCCGAGGCCTCCTCGTTGGTGCCGGGGCGGTAGTACACCGTGGAGGTCGGGATGATGCCGTGCGGGTAGTTGCCGACCTCGTCGATCGGCCACCCCGCGCGTCGGAAGTCCTCGGCGGCCCGGCTGGCCAGGCCTGCGATCGTGCTGTTGTTGTAGACGCGCAGCGGCAGGCGCGCGACGCTCACACCACCGCCGCCGCCGCCACCACCGCGGGCCCCGGCGTCGCTGCCGGTGTTGGCTCCGCTGCCGCCGCCACCACCGCCACTCGGCGCGGGCGCCGCCTGAGGCGCGCCGCCGCCACCCGGGGCGGGGGCGGGCGCCTGCCGCGGGGCGGCCTGGGCCTCCCCGGGACCCGGAGCGGGAGCCGGGGCCCCACCGGGGGCCGGGGCGGGAGCCGGGGCCGGAGCACCTGGAGCCGGAGCCGGCTCACCCGCGGGTGCGCCGGGCGCGGGGGCCGGGGCGCCGGGAGCCGGGGCGGCCTGCGGCGCGGGCGCACCGGGGGCCCCTTCGGCGGGGACGCCCGGAGCGGGCGCCGCCTCGCCGGGCGGGACGGCCCCGGGCACCGGCTCACCGGGAACGGGCTCGCCCGGCACCGGTTCGGCGAACGTCGGCAGCGCGGCCGCGTCGGTGGGCAGC
>Ga0079224_100014140_pt1 | contig 11142 bp, 4 predicted proteins | sample Stecom2015_FD_80414 | JGI IMG/M metagenome (GOLD analysis project Ga0079224, IMG submission 80414) | Agricultural soil microbial communities from Utah to study Nitrogen management - Steer compost 2015 | ecosystem: Environmental > Terrestrial > Soil > Agricultural land | place: USA: Utah...
CGGGCGTCCAGGCGGACGTTACCGTCCTCCAGCAGGATGCCCAGCGCCGGCAGTTCGGTGGTGAACCCGGTCAGCCTCGCCTGCCCGCCCAGCGCCGGTTCGGCCCGGGTGCCCCCGAGGACAACCTCGCCCACAAGCCGCCCCTGCGGCTCGACGATGTCGGGCGAGAACAGCTCCACCCACACCAGTTCGCTGATGTCCACGTCGATGCTGCCCGCCAGCGGCGAGTAGGCGTTCCATCCGGTCTGCACCTGCGCGCGCACCGTCCCGGAGTCGTCAAGCACGCTTGAGAAGCTGGCCTGGATCTGCTGCGGCGTGAATTCCGCTTCCAGCGCAAGGTCCGAGTAGCCCAGCGCATCGCGGCGGGCGCGCCGGCCAAGGCGCACCCCGCCGCCGGCGGAGCGTGCCGTCAGGTGACCGGCGAATGCGCCTCCGGCCGGGCGCAGCCGGCCATCGATGTCCACCTCGCCGCGCAGCGCCCAGGCGGCGCCGTCGTCGCGCTCGGGCAGCCACGGCTCGGCCAATGCCAGTGGCAATCCGGTGCCGCTCACGGCAACCCCGGTGCGGGGCCAGTCGGCTTCCACGCACAGCGCGCCGCCCACGGTGCTGGCGAAGCACGCCTGCGACAGCCGCCAGCCGCCGCTGCCCTGGGCGAAACCAGCCGGGCTGCGCAGGTTCCAGGCGGCACCGCGCGAAGGCGCCAGGCGCAGGGCCTGGACGGTGCCCTGCAGGCGCTGCTGGCGCAGGCCCATCGCCGCGGAAACGTCGAGTGCGCCGATGTCACCGCGCGCGCGCCCGTCGACCTGCATCGACTCCATCGTGCCGCGCGCCTGGACAGAAACGGCGGCCAGCGCCACGCCCGCATCGATCCCGGCGGCATCGGCCTGCAGCTGGCCGGCGGCACCGCGCCAAGGCAGCCGGCCGCGGACCGTGGCCTGCTGCGCGCCGTAATCACCCCAGGCCAGCGCGCTGCCGGACAGGTCGATCGTGATCTCCGGCGCCGCGCGCCGGCCGTCGATGCCCGCCGTGCCTTCCAGACGCCCGGACGCGCCGGGCAGCAGGTCGGACAGGTACAGCGGCGAGAAGCGGGCGTCCACGTCGAGGCGGTCGCCGACGCGGGCGGTTGCATCCACCCGGCTGTCGCCCACGGCAAGCGCCAGCTCGCCGTCGTAGCGTGCGGGGGCTCCGGCCGCGGCGGTGGGCGCCGCGCTCATGGCAAAACGCCCGCGCCCGTCCAGCGCCCGCCCGCGCAGGCTGCCACCCAGGTCGGCCAGTTCCACCTCGAGCTCGAGGCCGCCGTCCTGGCGGGTCCGGCCCTGACTTGTGAGTACGCCGTCGACGGCGCCACTGAAGTCGGGGGCGACGTAGCCGGGGTCGAAGCCGTCCAGCGTTGCCTCCAGGTCCCAGGACAGCGCCGGGGACCATGCCAGCGTGCCGCCTGCCCGCATGCTGCCGCCGGGCGTTGCGGCCACGAACTGGCGCAGTTCCAGTCCTTCCATGTTGCCGCGGGCGTCAAGTTCGAGATCGGCGGACAGCCCGTCGCGGGTGAGGCCGGCGCGGCCGACGACGGCCCAGCTTTCCAGGGTGCCGGCCAGGCCGAGGCGGGCATCGGCGACGACCGCAGGGCCGGGTCCGCCGTCGGCGCCGCTGGCGCCGCGCCACGCCAGTCCATCTGCGGCCACGGAGAACCGCCCCTGGGGCGGCGCGTCCGCGTTGCTGAAGTCCGCCCTTCCGCGCACCGCCACGCGGCCGCCCATCAGCTCCACCACGAACGGGTCCAGTTCGAGCACCTGGTCCTCGAGCACCAGCGTGGAAGGCAGCACCGTGGCGGCAACCTCCCCGTAAGAAACCGTTCCCGCAAGTTCCGCCTGTCCGCCGCTGCCATCGGCCACGAGGTCGAGCGCCAGCGGCGTGCCCGGCTCGCCGCCGCCGGCCAGCAAGCCGATGTCCAGGGCGGACGTGCGTGCCTCCAGGCGCCAGTCCGGATCGGTTCCGCCGCGCAGTGCCAGCGTTGCCAGCACTGGCGAAGGGGCATGTCCGGTCACCACCAGGTCCAGGTGCGCGGCGTCGCCGCGCGCAACCAGGCCGAAGTTGGGACGCGTCCGCCCGGGCGGCGCCGGCAGCACCGCGCCGCCGGTGAGGTCGACCGCGTGGTTGTCGCGGGGGGCATAGTGCCCATGCAGGTTGAAACGGCCGCGGTCGCTGGCCACCCGCACCTGCTCCAGTTCCAGCAGCCCGTCGGCGGCGTTGAGCCCGCCGCGTACCTGGTGCACCTGTACCAGCGGCTGGCCTTCGCGGATCACCCGCAGGTCATCGACGCGGATCGACGCGGCCTGCAGCGACAGCGGCAGGGGGCCGATGTCGGGCAGGGAGTCCGGCCAGGTCGGCAGCCGGAACGGTTCGTCGTCCTCGACGGCCGGGGGCAGCGACAGCACCGCGTTCTCCACGTCCAGCACGTCCAGCCGCAGCAGGCGCCCGGCCAGGGGCAGCAGCGCCGGGTCGATGGTCACACGCTGCGCGGTGAACACCAGGATCCGGTGTTCACCACAGTTGCCGTACGCGACCGGTTCGCCGTCGGCGTCGTCCGGACAGGTCATGTGCACGAAGCGCACGTTGAACAGGCTCAGCGGCCCCGAGGCGGAGCCCTCCGCGCGCTCCCAGGCCAGGCTGGTGCCCGCCGGCAGGCGCGCGGTGATCTGCGAGAGCAGGAAATCGCGCCCGCCAAACGTCATCAGCAGCCAGTACGCGGCAAACAGGAGCACCACGACCAGCGCCGCGGCGGCGACGCCCGAGCGGATCGCCAGCACCCGCAGCCGCGCCCGGCGCCTGGCGCGCAGCGCGGCGATCCGCTCTTCGCGCTGTTCGGGCGTGGGGCCGGTGCCGGGGCGGGAAGGACGGGTCATCGTCAGAACACCGTGCCGATGTCCAGGTGCAGGGTGAACGCGGAGTCCGGATCATCCAGCCCGCGCGCGATGTCCAGCCGCAGCGGGCCGACCGGCGAAGCCCAGCGCACGCCGGCGCCCACGCCGGTGCGCCAGTCGGGGCTGTCGTCGAACGCGCTTCCGCTGTCGGCGAACAGCGCGAAGCCGAAGCCGTTCTCGAAGTAGTGCTCGTACTCGACGCTGCCGGTGAACACGTGCTTTGCGCCCAGCGCATAGTCGCCAAGGCGCGGTCCGACCTCACGCCAGTCGTAGCCGCGGATGCTGCGGTCGCCGCCGGCGTAGAAGCGCAGGGCCGGGGGCATGGCCACCAGTGCGTCGGTCCAGGTGTGGCCGGCTTCGCCGCGCACGATCAGACGGTGGCGCTCGCCGACGCCGCGGTACCAGCTGGCGCGCGCGTGCACCTGGGCGAAGCTCGCGTCCGAGCCCGCGCCCTCGACCCCCCCGCGCAGGACGATGTTCCCGCCGATGCCCCGGCGCGGGAAAATGCGGTCATCCACGTCCACGTACTCGGCGCGCAGGGAGGGATAGCTGAAGGTGGCGTAGCGGTATTCTGGCGGCGCGTCGGGGTCGTCCTGGTCCACGTAGGACCAGCGCTCGCGCAGCACGTGCGCAGAGGCCACCAGGTTGAGGTGGCGGTTGTACTGCCCGCTGCGGCTGCCCACCAGCTCGATCCGGCGCGTGTCCACGTACCGCGTCTGCTCGTCGGCGGCCTGCAGGCTGACGATGTACCAGCCGTCCAGCCAGGCAAACGCGGGGATCCGGTATTGCAGGGTCAGCGTCTTGCGCTTCTGCGCATAGTCCAGCTGCGCCAGCGCCTTGTGGCCGCGGCGGTTGACGTAGCGCCGCTCCTCGCCCAGGCGCACACCCGCGCCGCTGTCGGTGCCGTAGCTCAGGCCGGCGGTCTGCACCTTGCGCGGCGCGGGGGTCAGGCGCACGTCCACCGGCACCCGGCGGTCCGCGTCCGCATCCGCCGGGCGCGGCTCGATGTCGATCGCGCTGAAATAGTCCAGGCGCTGCAGCGAGGTGCGCAGGCGGTCCAGCCGTCCCTGGTGGTAGTACTCCCCCTCGTTCCAGTACACGAGGCGGTCGAACAGGTGCGGGTGGAGGATCTCCCGCGGCTCCTGCTGGAAACTGATCGGGCCCATGTTGTAGCGCTCGCCGCTGGTCCACACCAGTTCGATGTCGGCCGCATGGTCGGCGCGGGTGACCTCCACCCTGCGCGCGGCGAAGTCGGCATCGAAGTAGCCGCGTTCGGCCAGGCGGCGGCTGATCCGGGCCTTGCCCGCCTCGTAGGGACGGTGGTCGAAGATCTCCCCGGGGCCGGGCTCGAAATCGGCGAGGTCCTGGGCCAGGTAACGGTCGCGGTTGCCGGCGCCGATGATCGCCACGTCCGAATTGCGCACGCGCACCGGCTCGCCGGGGTCGATGGTGATCTCCACGTCGACCCGCCCGTTGGCCCGCGACTGCTGCACCTGGATCGAGGGCGAGTAGTAGCCGAACGGCTCCAGGGCTTCGCGGGCCTCGGCCTCCGCCACACCGATCATGTAGCGCAGCCGGCGGAACGAGATGTCGTCGTCGCCCACGTCCCCCAGCGACAGGGAGACGCGCACGTTCTCTTCCATCTCGTCGTCCAGGCCGCGGATCACGACCTCGCCCACCTGCACGGCATGTGCCGCACCGGACATGAGAAGCAACAGCGCGGCGAGGGCGGGGGCGAGCGTGCGTCCTGGCATCGCGGCAGGATACCCAAGCGATTGTCTAGGTGGGCTTAACGAACGCCTGACGGCCGGGATCAGCGCGACGATCCGGATCGCACCGGGTGCCCGCCACCCGGCATCGCGGCGCGGCGGGCGGGCCCGCCTTCCACGGGCGCGGTCCATTGGATGGCCGTGCTGCCCATCGCCGTGATGTGCCCACGTGCCACGGCACCGGCCGGATCGCGGCGCACGTCGTGGATATCCACGTGCGCGCCGGCCCGCTGGCCCCAGGTGCCAGCCCAGGCATTGCGCCCGGACTGCTTGGCTGCGTACAGGGCGCGGTCGGCCATCCGGATGGCGTCCTGCCAGCCGCCGTCATGGCCCGGGAAAAACGGGCAGGGGGCGACGCCGATCGACACGGTCACGCTGGTGCGCTCGCCGCCCGGCAGCGTCAGCTCGAACGCCTCCACCGCCGCCCGCAGGTAGCCGGCCAGCGCACCGGCCGCCGCCGCGGATGTCTGCGGGCGCAGCACGAGGAATTCCTCCCCGCCCCACCGTGCCACCAGGTCGTTGTCGTCGCAGGCCTCGCGCAGGCAGCGCGCAACCGCCGCGAGCACCTGGTCTCCGGCTTCGTGGCCGTGCACGTCGTTGACCGCCTTGAAGTGGTCAACGTCAATCAGCAGCAGCGCGGCGCGGGGCTCCGCATCGCCGCCCGGGACAGGCAGCGCCTCCAGCCTGCGGGTGGCTTCGCGGCGGCTGGCCAGGCCGGACAGGGGATCGGTGGCGTTGGCATGCACCAGTTCGCGCCGGTGCCGGCGCGACCGCAGCAGCGCCCAGCCGCCGAACACCGTGGTTGCGGCCAGCGCAAGCAGGGCCAGCACAGCGGCGGCGCGCGCGCGGGCCAGGCTGCCCAGCTGGTCGATCCAGGCGTCCGGCTGCGGCGCGCGGGCGTCCAGCAGCGCGCCGATGGCCGGGTCGCGTTCGTGCCCGGCCTCGGCCAGGTGCAGGCGCGCCCGCTCGCCCCAGGCCCTGGATTCGGCTGCATTCCCCAGCGCGGAGTGGATCCGTGCCATCTGCACCAGGGCTTCGTGGGTCTGGTCGGCCATCTGGCCGTCCTCGACGATCCGCGCGGATTCGGCGCCGTACTCCAGCGCCTGCGCGGGCGCACCTTCCAGCAACGCCAGCTCGGCCATCTGCCGCAGGCTCGAGGCCAGGCCCGGTGCGTCGCCCATGCGCCGCTGCCGGCCAATCACGTCCTCGAACTGCGCGCGCGCCGCGGCCAGCTCCCCGCGCTCAAGCGCGATCCGCGCCAGCGAACCGTCGATCCTGCCGCTCAGCCGCTCCAGGTGGGCGTCGCGGTTTGCAAGCGCGCGGGCCTGCTGCAGCAGCGCCTCGGCATCGTCCAAGCGCCCCTGCTCGAGCGTGGCCAGGCCGTAGTTGAAATAGGGGATGGCATCCACCGGCAAGCGTCCACCCGGGCGCTTGCCGGTGACCGCAATGGCCCGCCTGAAATAAGGCTCGGCCGCGGCTGGATCGCGCATGCCCCGGGTATGGTGCAGGGCCACGCCGACCAGGGCCTGCAGGTGCAGGTTGGTGTAGGGGCCGGACTCGGCCAGCGCCGCTTCCAGCACCTGCCCGGCCTGCCGCACCAGGCCCAATTCCTGCATGGCGGTGGCGGTGAACAGGCGCATCTCGATCCGCAGTTCGGGCGGCATCTGTGCCGAGTCCAGCAGATCCAGCAATGCGGGCACCTGCGCAGCGGCGGTGCCGCCTTCGCCGCTCACCAGCAGCGAACGCACCAGGCACACCGTCCACACCGCCCGCGCGGCGTCGCTGGCGTCGTCCCGCGCCAGCAGCCTGCGGGCGCGGGCGATGGATCCGGCCGGGTCGCGCTCCATGTGCTGCAGGCACTGCTCGCCCTGTGCGATCTCCTGCTGCTGGCGCGCTCCGGTTGCCTGGCCCTGCGCGGGGACGGATGCCGTCATGAGCAGCGCGGCAAACAGGAGAAAGGGCAACAGGGATCGCACTTGCAAAGCGGTGTTCACGGTCAAGGACGGCGAACGCGTGCGGCCCGGGATGTCGCATGATGACCCAATATGCGGCCGTATACTCGTGGGACCGGCGCACGTCGGGGGGGGCGGGGGAGCCGATGAAGGTGCAGTCAGGATGAGCGCAGGAACGGTTGGCGTGCAGGGGTGGCTCACCCGGCGCCAGGGCCAGGCGCCCGCCGACAGGCTCCGCGCACGCATGCTGGCGGCGCTGCTGGTCTTCATGGGCCTGTACCACCCGCTCGCGCTGGTCCTGTCCGGCTGGCTGACGCCGTGGATGCGGAATCCGGCCGACGCGGCCCCGGTGGTCGCCGTCACGGTGCTGATCTGGGCCTGCTACCTCCTGCTGCGGCGAGGATATTTCAACATCGCGGCGTCGATCTTCCCGGCCGTCTCGCTGGCCGCGGTGGGGTGGTACTACCTGCACTGGGGGCTGGCGATGCAGACCGGCACCCAGCTGATCAGCCTCCTGCCGCCGCTGCTGGGCGCGCTGTTGCTGGGAAGGTGGGTGGTGTGGCTGTGCGGGGCCGTGCTGGTGGCGATCATCCTCGGATCAGGCTGGGCCGACATCGCGCGGCAGTTCTACGACCCGAGCGTGCTGCGCTCGACGGTCCTGGTCGCCGCACGCTTCGCGACCGCGGCGGTGGCGGCCGCGCTGCTGCTGGACCGCGCCGCCGCGCTGCTGGACGGATATGGCCGCGAACTGGCCGAACGCAACCGCCAGCTGGCGCGGACGCGCGACCGCCTGCAGCTGGAAATGGAAGAGCGGGAGCGCGCCCGCCGCCAGCTGCTGCACGCGCAGAAGGTCGAAGCCACCGGCTGGCTGGCCAGCGGCATCGCGCATGATTTCAACCACCTGCTCGGCCTGGTGCTGGGCTATGCCCAGCGCGGCCGCCAGGAGCAGGACGTGCGGCAGCTGCACGCCATGTTCGAGGGCGTGGAGTCGGCGGCCCGGCGCGCGGCGGCGGCCAGCCGCAGGCTGCTCGACTTCAGCCGCATGGAGGCGCCGCATCCGGAGGTGTTTGACGCCGCCGGCCTGGTGGATGGGCTCCGGCCGATGCTGCGGCACCTGTTCCCGGAGACCGTGGAAGTGCGGGTCGACCTGCCGGCGCAGGAGCAGCCGGTGTTCTTCGACCCCCAGCAGCTCGAGCTAGTACTGCTCAACCTGGCATCCAACGCCGCCGAGGCGATGCCGGGTGGTGGGATCTTCACCCTGGGCGTGGCCGCGCACGGCGTCGACCGGGTCGAGATCCGGGCCAGCGATACCGGGCGCGGGATGACCGCCGAAGAGGTGGCCCGGGCGAGTGAACCGTTTTACACCACCAAGCCGGCCGGCCAGGGCACGGGCCTGGGCCTGGCGATTGCGTCCGACCTCGCCAAGCGCGCGGGCGGTGAGCTGCTCATCGAAAGTGCGCCCGGCCAGGGCACCACGGTCACCGTGCGCCTGCCCCGGCGCGGCGCGGCCGGCTGAGGGATGCTCAGACGGACAGGTGCTCGATGGCCGCCACGCTGCCCAGGCGCCCGGCGAGGCGCTGCAGCAGCGCCAGCCGGTTGCCGCGCACGGCCGGATCCTCGGCGTTGACCATCACCGCGTCGAAGAACGCGTCCACCTGCGGGCGCAGGCGCGCCAGGCGGGCAAGCACGTCGACGTAGTCGCCGCTGGCCAGCGCCGGCGCGGTGTCGCCATGCACCGCTTCCACCGCTTCGGCCAATGCCAGCTCGGCCGGCTCGCTGAGCAGGGCCGGATCCACCGTGCCAGGCACGTCCCCGTCGGCCTTGCGCAGGATGTTGCGGATGCGCTTGTCGGCCGCGGCCAGGGCCTCGGCCTCGGGTAGCTCGGCGAAGGAGCCGATGGCCGCGATGCGGCGGTTGAAGTCGTGCAGCGACTGCGGACGCAGCGCGGCCACGGCAGCAAAATGCTGGGCCGGGACCCCACGGTCGGCGTAGTAGCCCTTGAGCCGGTCAAGGATGAAGTCGTACAGGGCGTCGATGCCCGCCTGCGGATCGGCTGCGCGGTCGGCCAGCGCGTCGTCCAGGCGTTTCTGCGCGCGTTCGCGGTCCTTGTCGCCGCTGGCGGCGGCCAGGGCGGATTCGGCGGACGCCACCATCGCATCCAGGGCCAGGGCGCGGGCGCGTCCGAGCAGCGCGCCCAGGTCGAGCTCCAGCGCGCTTTCGATCAGCGTGCGCGCCAGGCCCAGCGCATTGCGGCGCAGGGCAAACGGATCCTTGTTGCCGGTGGGCCTGAGCCCGGCGGCGAACCCGCCGGCCAGGGTGTCGGCGCGCTCGGCGATCGCCAGCACCTTGCCCAGGGGCGAGAGCGCGATGTCGTCGCCCGCGTGGCGCGGCGCATAGGCCTCGTCGATGGCGTTGGCCACGGCGGTGCGCGCATCCACCGCCAGGTCGTCCAGCGCCGGGTCCTGCAGCGCGTAATAGCGCCCTGCGATGCCCTGCAACTCGGGGAACTCGCCGACCAGGCGCGACTGCAGGTCGGCCTTGGACAGGCCCGCTGCGCGCGCGGCCAGCGCCGGGTCGACGCCAGCGGCGGGGGCGATGCGTTCGGCCAGCGCCGCCACGCGCGCGACCTTGTCGGCCACCGAGCCCAGCGATGCCTGGTAGGTCACCGCGCCAAGCCCGGCGTTCATCGACGCCAGACCCTGGCGAATGTCCTCGGTGAAGAAGAACTGGGCGTCGGCAAAGCGCGGGCGGATCACGCGCTCGTAGCCCAGGCGCACCTGCGCCTCGTCCTTCGAGGCGATGTTGGCGATGCCGATGAAGTGCTCGAGCAGGCGCCCGTCCCCGCCCAGCACCGGGAAGAACTTCTGGTTGGCCTCCATGGTGGCCACCAGCGCCTCGGGCGGCACCGCGAGGAAGGCCGGGTCGAACGAGCAGGCGACGGCCACCGGCCACTCCACGAGGCAGTTCACCTGCTCCAGGTTGTCCCCGTCGATGCGGGCTGAACCGTGCGGCGCGGCCGCGGCATTGACTTCCTCGACGATGCGCGCGCGGCGCTCGTCCGGGTCCACCAGCACCTTGGCGTCGCGCATTGCGTCGACGTAGTCGTCCGGCCGCGCGAGCGCGACCGGACCGGAATGCATGAACCGGTGGCCGCGGCTTTCGCGGCCCGCGCGCACGCCCACGGCCTCCATGTCCACCACCTCTTCGCCCAGCAGTGCCACCAGCCAGAGCACCGGCCGCGCGAACGCGTGGTCGTGGTCGCCCCAGCGCATCGGCTTGGGGATGGGCATTGCGTCGATGGCCTCGGCGACCACCTGCGGCAGCAGCGCCGCGGTGCTTTCCCCGGGGCTGGCCGAGCGGTGCACGAAGCGTTCCCCGCGCTTGTCGCTGGTGCGCTCCAGCGCGGTCCACTCCACGCCCGCCTTGGCCGCGAAACCTTGCAGCGCCCGGGTGGGCTGGCCGTCGGCGTCCAAGGCGATGTTGAGGTAGGGCCCCAGCACCTCGGACTTCTGCTCCGGCTGTGTGGGCGCCACGCCGGGCAGCAGCACGGCAATGCGCCGCGGCGTGTACAGCGGCCTGACGTCACCGCGCTCCACCGCGATGCCGCGCTTTTCCAGCGCCGCCAGCACGCCGTCGAAAAACGCCTGGGCCAGGCCCGGCAGGGCCTTGACCGGCAGTTCCTCGGTGCCCAGTTCCACCAGCAGCGGATGCATCGCGTTCGCCATCACGCAGCCTCCCTGCCGGCCTGCTTCAGACCCGGGAAGCCGAGCTTTTCGCGCTGTGCGTAATAGGCTTGCGCCACGCCCTGGGCCAGCCGGCGCACGCGCAAGATGTAGCGCTGGCGCTCGGTGACGCTGATGGCGCGGCGGGCATCAAGCATGTTGAAGCTGTGGCTGGCCTTCATCACCTGCTCGTAGGCGGGCAGCGGCAGCGCCAGGTCCACCAGCTTGAGCGCCTCGGCCTCGCAGGCGTCGAACCGGTGCAGCAGCTCCGGCACGTCGGCGACCTCGAAGTTGTAGGTGCTCTGCTCGACCTCGTTCTGGTGGTAGACGTCGCGGTAGGTCACCGCGGTGCCGTCCGGGCCGTGGGTCCACACCAGGTCGAACACGTCGTCCACGCCCTGCAGGTACATGCACAGGCGCTCGAGCCCATAGGTGATCTCGCCCATCACCGGCCTGCACTCCAGGCCGCCGGCCTGCTGGAACCAGGTGAACTGGGTCACCTCCATGCCGTTGAGCCAGACTTCCCAGCCCAGACCCCAGGCGCCAAGGGTCGGGGATTCCCAGTTGTCCTCCACCAGGCGCAGGTCGTGCACCTGCGGATCCACGCCCAGCTCCTTCAGCGAATCGAAATACAGCTCGACGATATTGTCGGGCGAGGGCTTCATCACCACCTGGTACTGGTAGTAGCGCTGCAGGCGGTTGGGGTTCTCGCCGTAGCGGCCGTCGGTGGGGCGGCGGCAGGGCTGCACGTAGGCGGCGTTCCACGGCTCCGGGCCGA
>Ga0079224_100014141_pt1 | contig 11142 bp, 9 predicted proteins | sample Stecom2015_FD_80414 | JGI IMG/M metagenome (GOLD analysis project Ga0079224, IMG submission 80414) | Agricultural soil microbial communities from Utah to study Nitrogen management - Steer compost 2015 | ecosystem: Environmental > Terrestrial > Soil > Agricultural land | place: USA: Utah...
ACGAGACCGTCGTGAACCGTTACTACGAGCAGAGCCGTGAGCGGGCACACGACATATTAACCCTGGATGCGACGGAGCGATACATGAAGTTGCTGTCGACATTTCCGCGGATCGAGCAGATGGTTACGCAGGAGCACATTGCTTCGTATTTGGGGATCGCGCCGCAGTCGCTGAGCAGGTTGAAGCGGCAGATGCGTGGGGGGAAAGGTTGAGGTGCGCAACCTGGTTAACATATATTGAAAAACAAAATGAACCATTGTTACCTAAAGAGTGAGCCTAGGCGAAAGGATAAACTCATTTAGTGAAGTTACTTTACATGAACATTGACTCCGGTTCTATGCAAGCCAAAATCAAGAATATGATAGTGGAGGCAATTTGCTTTTGCCTCATATTGTTGTTCATGTACGCAGCAACCAGCAAGCTGCTTGATCTCGAACGCTTTGCTGTGCAGATTGGACAATCCAGGCTACTGACTGAGTATTCTGGTGTTCTTGCTTGGGCCGTCCCCTTGGTCGAAGTTGCAGTTTCAATAATGCTGGCCATATCCAGATTACGTCTCGCTGGGCTGTATGCATCGTTTACCATAATGCTGCTTTTCACCGGCTACATCGCATTGATCCTGACATCTGACGATAGAGTTCCATGTTCGTGTGGTGGGGTATTAGAAATGCTTGGCTGGCAGGAACACCTCATCTTCAATGTTTTCTTCGTATTGCTCTCGTTCACGGCGATCGCTCTGCACACAAAAAGTGAATATACGCAATCCATAAAAGGGGCCATCAGAATTCCAAACAAATGAAACTCACCAAATACACCACACTTACAGCTTGCGGGGGATTATCAGTTCTCTTGCTGGCGATTCTATACACAAGATCGGGGATTAGCCAAACCGGCGCACAGCCCTTTAAAAGGTTTTTTAGAGAAATAGCTGAACCAAGTAAGGTTTATGACATCAAATACAATTCGTACTATATCGCCGGAACCACCCGAGACAGTATATACTTGGGTAATTTGACAGCGCCTTTGCACATCATCGGCATAGACAATCAATCTCTTGACACCCAACATATCGAAATTAGGACCAAAACCCTACCTACATTATCACTACACTCTACTCGGATAAGTGTGCGTGACGGCTTCTTTTACATAAGCGACGGCGCGAATCGCACGATCATCGTCGGCCGTACGGGGGAATGGAGGCCACAGCACACATATATTATCAATGAGCACTTCAATGACTTTGAACCCATTGATTCTACGTTCTACGCCATAGGAGCTTACAGTCTACAGAGAGAAAACATTCTAGGTACAATTAGAACTGGGAAAAATAGTATCATCGAATTCGAAGATCAATTGCTTGAAAAACAGATTGATGGAATTTTCTCCACCGATGGCATGCTCCATTATATACCTGATCTTGGCCACTTGATTTATGTATACTACTATCGTAACCAGTACATTTTGTTTGACACGGCTCTTGACCTGGTCACGCGCTGCAAGACTCTCGACACTACCAGTTTTGCCCAAATCCGAACTCACAAATTGGCATCAAGCGACACGTACACTCTGAAGGCTCCTCCCGTCCTAGTTAATAAAAACACTTGTGTTTGGCGAAAATTTCTTCTCATAGACTCTCCTGCATTAGCAGAAAACGAAAACAAAAACACATTTAGATTATCATCGGTTATAGACGTCTACAATCTTCAAACTCAAACGTACGCGTTTAGCTTCCACATCTCTGAATTCAATCGCAGCAAATTCAAATCGTTCGGTGCATCGGGAAACACGCTGATCGCGTTGTTCGACCATTACTTCATCGCGTACAACATTACAATGTGATCTCATTCAAAACTGCGCAAATGTTCAGCAAAAGATATTTACATGTAAATCCAGGCATTTGCCTACCCTGGAGAAAAGTAGGCTCCCGATTGTTCAACCAAAAAATGCTTTAGCCATGAAAAAGCGCATTTCAATTCTGTCCATTATGGGTGTACTTTTGGCCGTCACAACGGCACTAGCCAGCGACATCTTAGTTGGAAGCCTCGGATATGCAAGCCAACAAGATGTAATCGACGCAGGAGGCACCCAGCAAGAAGCATGCCGGCCAATCGAACTTTGCCAGGGAGAAGGCGAGGCGTGTCAGGCTACGTTCAATGATGACAATCATCAACAAGTAACGGTCATACTCAGGCAAGCAGGGTGTGTCAACGAACTGGAGCGTAACTAGTCCTCACAGCCCAAGGGAAACTGATCACAAGTCGTCAGCTTCCCTTGGATATTTTTCTATCAGAAATGACGAGTACCTTCATTGTTCTGGTGCCTCGAATCAGATCAAACCCTTTACCCCTCAGTCCTTTCCGCAACTCATCCCAGTCAGTCATAAGCGCATCAACCTCCAAATCTATATTCCCAGCAAGTCCTGTTTCATCAACAAAAATTGTGTATTTGTTGCTAATATACCGAACAACGAGCCTCAATAATTTCTCAGCGGGAAAGTTTCTAACAGTGAAACCGGTTGGAGATTCGTAATAGTAGTATCCTCCATCATCAGACCTTACCTTCGAAGGTACCGCTGAACTCGTTACAATCAATTTCCAAACGGGTACTGACACGTCCTTCAGTTCTACGTCATAGCCAAATATGTCGTGCAACTCCTGCTGCAACGCCTTCATGACCTCACTTACATTCGAAGTCTTACCCAAGGGCTTAAGGTAGTAGTTGTACAAACCTGTATCGGCTTTATAATCATACTGGAAGAATGACGAGTCAGACATATTCAGAACGGGCTTGGGATAATATCTCGCATACAACGAATCGTCGATGCCCCATATCGCCTTCCCAACGTAAGCGAGGTGGTATAGCTCGACAAGGGGTATTTTAGTAGCTCGGAAACTTTGACCCCTTTGAACTTGAAAGTCTACCGAAGCAACATACCGGTCCTGGCCAGTCCAAGGTTTAAGACTAGACTCATAAAGCGAAGCAGCGTCGAAAGCCCCGTGACTCGCATTCCCACCAACTGGGTTGGCCACTATAGCGCCATCCTTTGGTTTCAACGTAACATGTTCGCCTTTCAACAATCGCTCAAGTTTCGCACTCGTCAAGTCAGAGCCAGGGGTGATGTATCTCACAATCCCCTGTGGGTCGACGACTATGATGTGCGGCATAGAATGAATTTGCCAGGCATCCGCGAGCGCTGAGTCATAGGCTACAACCAGATTCAGGTCCATCCTTTTTCGGAGCCCCTGGTAAACGCGTTCGACGTGCCGGTGCGGTCTACTATTAAGACCCACCATTACAAACTGAATTTCGTCGTTAAAAGCCGCTTGTAGTTGATTCACCTTTGGGAACGCTTTAATGCAAGAAACACACCCTGGAAACCAAAAGTCTAAAAACAGCCATTTTCCTATGAAATCGTCGTTAGTTACCTGCTTCTTTGAAAAATAATCAACCCGATTCAACACAAAATGCGGTAACGGCTGTCCAACCTCTGGAACCAAGGATGGCAGATCAACGGGCTGTCCCTTAATTAGAATTATTGGAAATAATAAGCCACATACGACCGTTTTAAGCTTTATCATATACTGCACAGTTTTTCGAGAACATTAATACCCTGGATTCTGTGTAACAATGGATCCACTGTTTAACAGCTGAATTTCCGGTATCGGGTAAAGGACATCAGTTGGCTGCCAGTCCGCTTTGATGGGACTCAGCTCAACGTCACTGCGGCCGGTACGCTTAAGATCAAACCACCGATGACCCCACTCCGTAAAAAGCTCCACTCTCCTCTCCTTTTCAATCAAGGCAAGAAGTTCCGATTCGCTTACGGAAGGATTAGTATTTCCAATAAGCGGCAAGCCCGCCCTACTACGAATCGCATCCAAATCAGCTATGGCACCAGTGCGGTTATCAAGATGTGCACGGGCTTCAGCACGGATAAGATACTGCTCGGCCAATCGTAGTATCATATAATACTCAGTAATGTCCACCGATCCAGAAGCTTTATACTTGGCAGCATAGTAAAACGTATCCACGCCATTCGTTACCTGACCTGTCCAGGCATCCTTTCGCAAATCCCCTACTTCAAATTCCTGAATAAGCCCGGGCGATAACGCTGAATTAGGTGGCACCCCCCCCGGTGATGATATCGAAAACCTAAATGTGGGTGGATTATCGTAATCACTGGATAATTGCCAAATCGCCTCTTTGCTGTTTTTTAGGAACACTTGGGAGAGGTCCTCGTTGAGCGAAACGAGACCTTGATCCAAGATTTTAGTAGACTCTGATTCACTGTTGACCCAATCACCCCAATACAAGTACACACGAGCCAGTAGAGCCGTAGCCGCTAGTCGGTTTGGACGTGTTCTTTCATTATTTGAAAATTCATAATCATTTGGAAGCAACTCCTGAGCGGCCTTCAGGTCAGCGACAATTTGTGAATACACGTCGCTGCTATTTGATCTCGGAAGCTTCGCGTTAACACGATAGTCACTACTCAAGACTAAGGGAACATCTCCAAACAAGTTAAGTAAGTAAAAATGACAAAAAGCTCTAATGAATTTTGCTTCCCCTTCGAGTTGTCGTTTCACATCGTCTGAAACTTCGTCGGCGCTGGCAATTGATTCCAGAATAGCATTGGCTCCATAGATGCACGCATATGGCCCACTCCACAACAACTCCACTAAGAAACCGTCTTGCGTAAGAGCATTTTGGTAAAATTGTTCAAATTGTCCAGAAAATGAACTCACGTTATAGTTGGTCAATTCATCGGACGACAGAGCGGTCAAATATGTAATACCAAGTTGCGTTCCTGATGCAAAACCAGCTAGACCCATCTGATAGTATATGTCCAATACCGCAGCTTGTGCCGTTGCATCGTTTGAAAATACCGATACCCTTGTCAAGTCTGATCTAGGGGGTGGAATTTCGATGAATTCTTCACAGGATGTGAAAACAATCACAACCAAAAACATGAACAAATGTTTTTTGCTAGGAATGAGTATGTATTCGGTTTGTTTCATGACATCTTTCAACTTTTAGAAGGTTAGGCGTATTCCGGCACTGATTGCTTTCAGGGGCGGGAGGCTTGACCCCTGTGTCTCTGGATCCATACCATCGTAACCCGTCACAGTAGCAATATTTTGCCCTTGAATGAACACTCTCGCAGAATATAACGAAGCCTTGTTCGCGAATCGATCAGGCACCGTGTAAGACAAATACACATTTTTTAGGCGAATGAAGGAAGCATCAGTAAGGATTCTGTCGCTGTCGGTTGATTGGTCGTAGGCACGGAATACAGTTCCAAGCGAGCTCGTAAACTTTTGGGTCTCGGTAATGTCACCTTCTGACACCCATCGATTCATTACTGATGAAGGTTGGTTTCCACTCAGTCCAGGCGCACCCGATGTCCGATAATTGACTCCTGTTTGACGCACAAACTCAAGAAGAAACCCCAGCTCAAAGCCTTTGTATTGGAACAGGTTACTTATTCCGCCATAAAAACTGCGCCCTATAAAACCGATTGATTGTCTGTCGGAACTATTTATCGATCCGTTCCCATCCACATCTTCGAACTGATAAACTCCACTCGTAGGATCCACACCGGTAAAATGGTAGAGCTTTCTAATAGTCAAGGGTTCACCAATTACTAGCCTGTCTCTATATTCCGGCGATGCATCAAGATTTGGAAATGAAACCAATTTATTTCGCGGAATTGTCGTGTTAATCATCGTTGACCAGAGAAGATCAGCCGTTCTTATAGTAGTAATCTCGACTAATGTCTCCCATCCCGTATTTCGAACGGTAGCGGGAAGATTGCCTTGAATACTTAGAAAACCGGCCGATGGAGGAAGCGGGAATCCAACCAGTTGGTTCGATGACGTGTTCGCGAAGTACGCTGTCTGGAATTTGATACGGTCTTCGAAAAAGTTAAGTTCCAGACCCATCTCAAACTTTTTATTAGTTTCCCATCCAAACTCGGGATTGCTTAACCGAACGGGTGCTAGTGTAGCGGTCCCTTGGTAAGTACCAGAGGTTGTGTAAGTATCTAGGTACTCGTAATCACTTAGTTGGTCATTTCCCGTTAGGCCATAACTAGCGCGTAACTTCCCAAAAGACAGAAAAGAAAGCGACCGGTTAACAAAGCCCTCTTTCGAAAAAACCCAGGCTACCCCAATTGCGCCAAAATTGGCAAATTGCCTGCCTGGTCCGAAGCGGCTAGATCCGTCTCTCCTGCCAGTTACATTGATCAGATATTTATCTTCCCAACTATAGTAAATTCTAGCAAAGAGAGCATTGTATCGGTAGTGTGCAAAATCGCTTCGCGATACCGAATGGGTTGATGCCGCCATTATGTCCCTTATCAGTGCATCGTCGACAAATCCCCTTCCAAGCTGAGCAACGCCCTCTGATTTTTGGTCAAGAAAGGTCGTTCCTATTAAGGCCTCTATCCGACTGTTAGCGCGTCGGTGGGTCCAGTTGAGTTGTGGTTCTATTATCCAATTTCGAAATGAAATACTCGCAAGTTGCAGTTGGCTCTGCAAGTTTTGTGCAACGGCAGGATTGTATGCACTCTTTGGTATAATGGCCATTTCATCCCGGGTTACAGTAGTGAATCCAAAACTCGACCGAAGCTCGAAGTCCCGACTAATTGAATAACTTATTGTTGAGTTTGCTATTAAGTTGGACGTGAGTGCATCGTATTCCCTCTCCAGATTACTAAGGGGATTCAAGAATGTTCCAGGACCCCAATTCAAGTTACCGCGTTCGTCATAAAGTTCCGGTGCATTTGGAGGTAACGTTAAGGCGATATTTGTCAGATCCAACTTAATTAGATCGGCGATGCCGCTAGAGTAGTTAACTGACGTAGATGACTTCAGTTTTTCATTATGCGAAATACTTGATAGGTTTATGTGTCCACTTATGCGTTGGTCTGAATAATTACCAGGAAAAACAGTCGATTCTCGATGGTACCCTGCTCCCATCAAAAAAGTTATCTGGTCGCCGCCACCAGAAATGGATAATTGAATATCACTCAATCTCGCAGTCTCACCTATGAGAACGTCCTGCCAATCAGTGTACCGAAGGCTGTCCCAGAGCAAAAGGTCAGGAGCGTTCGTTGTGTTTGGAGTTGTGCCATCATTTGCAAATCCCTCCCTCCTCATTTGAAGGTATTGGTCCGTTTTCAGGAGATCTATTTTCCTAGGTATCTTGGCAAAGCCCATATATGCATTTGCATTTACCCTTGCCACCCCCTTCCTGCCTTTCTTGGTTGTAATAAGTATCACACCATTCGCACCACGGGAGCCATAAATAGCCGTTGCATCAGCATCCTTGAGAATCTCAATACTTTCTATATCAGAAGGATTGATGACATTCAATGGACTGTAACCCATGCCATCGGGATAAAGTTGAAAAGAGGTAGACCTGTCGGATAAAGATGTTGAGAAAAAAGGAACGCCATCGATTATGTATAGGGGATCATTGCCATTTGAAATGCTATTAGTACCTCGTATTCTCACCTGAAAATTGCCCCCCGGCACACCGTTCATTTGGACGATCTCCAGTCCCGGCACGCGAGCTTGCAATGCTGCCAATGGATTAGAAACTGGCTGCTTTTCAATTTGTTCAAATGTTATTTTCGCTATGCTCCCGGTCTGCGACTCCTTTGTAGTAGCATAATAGCCAGCATTTATCGTCACCTCTTCCAAACTTCTGATATCTTCCTGAAGTGTTACATTCACTATTGGGGTCTCACTTACGGCCCGCTCAACCTTAGCATAACCAATGAATGAGAAAACAAGGATGTCGCCAATCTGGGCATTGATTGAATACTTTCCTTGGATGTCCGTACTAGTTCCAACAGTCGTCCCCTTCACCACCACATTCACCCCCGCCATCGGCTCCCCATTGGTATCCGTAACCGTACCCGTTACTTCAATCAGCGGGCGTCGCCTATGTGTGCTACCTTTCTCATCCTGAAGCGACCTGCGTTGCTCAACAACTACCTTCCGCAGCGTAATAGTCGCCTCTTTTTCATGCACCTTATACTCAATCCCCCGTGGCCGCAACAACTCCTCCAACACCTCCCCGAGCGTCCATCCATCCACGTGCATGGACACAGGCCCCTCGCCGGCAAGCTGGCCGGGGCTGTAGAAAAACTTAACATTTGTTAAGTCCTGAATGCGATGCAAAGTCTCCTCGAAAGGTACCCCAGCCAGGCTGATCGAAATCTCCCGGTCCAGGACCTGCGCCCCGACGCTGTGCGCAACTGATACGCCCGCAAACGCCAACGCGATCATCCATTGTAAGGCACATAGCTTCATAACCTTCCAAAGTTTTGCGGTAAAACTTTTTTTCATATTTTGAGATGGTTTTGTTTTGTAATGAGACAGAGCTCCCTCGTACCGTCTATGCGCTGTGTGCGGAAACGGTGAATGTTCAGACCGGCAAGGGTCGTATGCATCGAGGGAAAACCTATCCTGCAACCGGTTCGCGAAGCCTTGCAGGAACTCAACCGTTGCAACAAACGGGTGAGAAAGAAACAGGGGTGGTCAAACGCTCCTGTTTTCTTGCTTTCAGGCGGAGCTGAAATCCGTAATCGTTGTTGTGCTCATATGGGTAAGGTTTAGGTTATTCAGTTATTTGCAGCCAATACCCGTAAAGGTAACTTCCCTGCCACGCCTGCTGTACTCCACGTCAAGCACCTCGGTGACCATCTGCAGCGTGCTTTCCAACGATTGATCCGTAAGATCCGCCGTAATGCGGCAGCGACCTATCCCAGGGTTGGCAAAACGAACCTGGACATCGAACTTCCTTTCGATCTTTCTGAACACCTCTTCTATCGGAACATTGGAAAACTCCATATCGTATTCCGTGTTCTCGATAACAGCAGCGACAACATCTTTCGTCAAGGTGTGCTTCTCGATGACGCCTCCCCGGTAAACCACCTCCTCGTTTGGCGCTACATCGACGGTCAAATCGCTCTTCTCCGAAGAAAGGTTCACCCTTCCGGTGAGAACCTTAAGTTCAAGCTCGTCCACCCCGGTCTTCACGGAAAAGCTCGTCCCGAGCACTCTTAATCTCACATCACCACATTGGATGATGAACGGACGGTCGGCGTCCTTGGCAACTTCGAAAAGCGCCTCACCCTCCAACTCGCTGTACCGAATGCCCTCGTCCGGCTTCTCATAATACACCAGCTTGCTGTCGCCCCGCAGCCAGACCAGCGAGCCATCCGCGAGAATCAGCTTGTCAACTTGTGCTACTGCAGCCTCTCGCGATACATCTGCTGATTTATGCTGCATATAGCGGATGCCGTAGGCGACAGCCGCCAAAACCAGCAAGCCGGCTGCTATACGCAGCACCCATTGACTGATATCCACACGCTTCTCTGGACGGGTAAGCGCTACCAGCTCTTCAACGTTATCAAGATTGCCCGTGATCTTGCGGAATAACCGGTCCTCCGCTTCCTTACTTAACTCCGGATCGTCGGCAACCTTCGTCTTGGCAACGTCCAGCCACGCTTCGATCTTCATCCTTTCTTCCTCGGTGACTTCGTCGTTCAGGTAACGTTCCAATAACCGGTCAAAATCTGATTTATTCATAGTGTACCGGGCTGAAGGACTACTTACTCCTAAGTTAAGAATTTCCAGCGGGCCTGGCCGTCTTAATATATCGGTGACGAACGACCGCCAAAACACATATCCCTGGCGGGAATTTTTTTCGGCCAAGGTGAAAAAATCTCTCAGGTGGCCTTGGTAGCCTGGGGAAAGGAGGCGCGCAGGTGACTTAACGCCCTGGAGATGTACAATTCTACAGTCCTCCGGGAAATGTTCATCTTCTCAGCCACCTCCTGGTTGGAAAGGTTATCCGTAATCCGAAGTTTTATAGCCATCTTGCAGCGCTCGGGAAGGCCTTCCAGACTTTTCAGGAGTGTATTTCTGAGCGATTCGGCGCGTTCCCTGTCGGCATCACCCGTGTCAAACAGGCTTGCGAAAATCTTGTAATGTTCTGCATACCGATCCTGAACCCCCTTGTGCTGGATATACCGGATAACCATATAACGAACCGATTTAAAGAGATAATGACGGAGCGACTCAATCTCCAGACTTTCATGCCGGATCCAGAGCGACTCAAAAACATCCTGCACCATCTCCTCGCATTCTTCGCGTACCGGGACAGTCTTGCGTGCATAACGGTACAACTCTGCCGCATACCGGCGATAAATAGCCTCAAACGCACCCTTGTCCCCGTTCCTGAGCAGGGAAACAAGGTCTGCGTCACTATGGTCGCGATACGAATGCAAGAGACAACTAGGACAAGCGAAAGTGAGCCGCCAGGAGCTCGGATAGCGCTATGCACCAGATGGGCTATGCGCTGGAAGAGCACAATACACCTACACTCGGTAGCCAAGATCGGTCCGATCAAAGCCCTTAGGGGTGCATTTGCGGCTATGAAGGTATTAAAATTATTCATTGTAGACTATAGTCGTCAAACACTTTTTTCAAACTTTTGCAGTTTCACGGGCAGATGGAATCAATAGCTAAATTATTCGGAAAAGTTCTAAAGGACCATCGGAAGAAAAAGGGCCTCTCACAAGATGCACTGGCAACTGACAGTGATCTGGACAGAACCTACATCTCTCAACTTGAGCGCGGCAGACGTACGCCGTCAATCGAGACTTTGTTCAAGATCGCTCAAGCCCTCGGTGTCACAGCATCCGGTATGATCCGGGAAGTGGAAAAGCTGGGAGGAACGCGTTCGAAATCTCACTGAGACGCGGGCATCTTAACAACCGCCCAATAGCCGGTACTTTCCCGGAGCGGTAGACACAAGTTCTGCATTGATTGCCCGGGATATCGAACGGATCACGTCATCCGGCCGGTCCACGCGGTAGAATGTGCCTGTGAATCTGCACGACTCAAGCGCGCCTTTTTCAACCTGCACTTCGATTCCGTACGAGCGCTCAATTCTCGAAAGGACGTGTCCCAACGTCTGGTCTTGAAAGTGAAGCGACGTCGGACGGAAATCGAAGATCGCATGGCTCCACACGAACACAGCCAAGGCAATGCACGCCAACGCCCCAACGAGGCGAAGGACTCGTCGTGCCCGCACCTTCCGGTTGAGCCGCGCCCCAGCCGTTCG
>Ga0079224_100014142_pt1 | contig 11142 bp, 12 predicted proteins | sample Stecom2015_FD_80414 | JGI IMG/M metagenome (GOLD analysis project Ga0079224, IMG submission 80414) | Agricultural soil microbial communities from Utah to study Nitrogen management - Steer compost 2015 | ecosystem: Environmental > Terrestrial > Soil > Agricultural land | place: USA: Utah...
ACCAGTCCAGTTTAGTGATATTGAAGCAAGCACTAATGCCGCGAATGATGAACGGATTGTGGAACATATGTCGGTAACGCTGCTTTCAAGAGAAGCGGTAGAAAACTATATCGAAAATGCGGTGAAAGAGCGGGATAACGAGATTTCGTATATGTTTGCGGTTATCGATAAAAGAACGGATACCATTGTAGGCTGTACATCTTTTCTTGATATTTCATTTCCCCATAAACGGCTGGAGATTGGGGCGACTTGGTATAATCCGACTGTGTGGCGTTCTGCGATCAATACTAATTGCAAATTTCTGTTGTTCCAGTATTGTTTTGAAGTACTTAAATTAAATCGTATTCAAATTAAGACAGGGCACGAAAACTACCGTTCACAAAAAGCCATTGAACGGATTGGTGCAGTGAAAGAAGGGGTTTTACGCAATCATATGATCCGAAAAGAAGGAATCATCCGCCATACCGTTATGTACAGTGTCATTTTGGAAGATTGGGAAAAACTGAAAGCTATGTTCATGGATCGTTTATTGAATTATTGAAAATTTGCGGGTGAATTAATAGCGTTGATATGAATTTATAAGAAAATCACAATTTTTCAAGCCTTTTAACACGAATTGTGTGGAATAAACGAACATTATCGTGTCATATCCCGTATTTTCATATACAATGAGAGAGGTTAATCTTTAATGGGAATATCTTATCCTGTTAAATTTAGATAGATTCGGTGTAGGTGAAAAATTTGGGACGAACGAAAACATATATAAGTATAGATATAGAAGCCGCCCTTATACGCGGTAAGCAGTATATTATTGAAATAGGTGCGGTTAAATGGCTTCCGGATGGTACGACTGAAACATTTACTCAGCTAATTCAGCCGTATAAATTCAAAAAGCTGAATGCGCACATTCAAAAGCTGACAGGTATCACTACAGAACAGCTGGTTGATGCCCCTTCTTTCAAAGAAGCTTTTAATAAATTTAAACGCTGGTGTAAACAGGATTATGTATTTTTGACATTTGGTGAATTCGATCGGAAAGTGCTTGAAGAAGAGCTGTCGCGCAACTACATAAAAAATGATTGCTTATATCCGATGATCGATTTTCAGCAAAAATATATGATTGCTAATGGATTAAAGGAGCAGCCTTCATTAGGAGGGTTAATGGCACAGCTTGGATTGGAAAACGAAACCCAGCACCGTGCATTAGCCGATGCGGCAAGTCTGCTCTCAATCTTCGTTAAAGTTGATGGGGATCAGCTTATTGAACAGCAGCAAACGAATGATTTTATTTTATTGCTGACTAATTTCAGAATGCTGGAAACGACGTATGAACTTGTTATTTCTGTTACAAATTGCAAAGTTGAGGATAATGCCATAACGGTTGAATCAATGAATACTTTCCGGGATGAACTTCCCTTTACGGTACAAATGGTGGAACGTGTAGGGGAAGATGGGGAAAAAACGACAACGGAAAAAATTTCGATTAAACCGAATGCACAGGCGAAACAGTTCTTGCAGCAAATTTCCGAAAATATGAACGGCAAAATTTTAATTTCACGTACGGCATTACGATCAATGTCGAAAATATTGAAATTACATCAAGTAACTTTGCCTAAAACAGAAGTCATGACATTAGTAAATTTATTAAAAAAAGAAGAGATTATTGCAAGATTTAATTTGGAAGATGAACCAACCAATACATACGAGGCAAGGGTTCTGCATTTGCTTGTTAAGTATGAGCATATGTTTGTAGCTGAGTTTTATAAACGGGCATTAATCGAAAAAAATATAATACAAGTATAATAAATTCTCCAGTTTTAGGAGAATTTTTTCTTTAATGCCGACTCCTATTACGTTATGATAGGGGGGTACGAATCACTCGTGGGATAATAAAGGAGATTAATTTATGTCAGCATGGATTGGAATTGATACAGGGGGTACGTTAACAAAGCTTGCTTATTTAGATGAGCAGCAGGAGCTTAAATTAACGGTCTTTCCATCTAACGAAATGCATTTAGTAAAAGAATGGTTGGAAAATCATCCTCAAGTTGAAGAAATCGGCTTGACTGGAGGACGTACAGAGCAATTGCTGGACGTTTTAAAGACAATGAAGTCGATTGAATATATTGTTGAATTTGAAGCAACTTTAAAAGGTGTGCGCTATTTGCTGGAGAAAGAAGGCCACACGATTAATCAGAGTATCATTACGAATATCGGTACAGGCACATCGATTCACTATATGGATGGCTATACACATGCCAGGGTAGGAGGGACAGGTGTAGGCGGAGGTACCTTGATCGGACTGTCGGCAATCATGACCGGAATTTCTGATTTTGAAGAAATTAAAGCAAACGCTTTCAAAGGGAAGCGGGAAGGCATTGATTTACTCGTAAAGGATATTTATCAAGGAATGGATACGCCGATTGACGGCAATTTAACTGCAAGTAATTTTGGAAAGGTCGGCATTACCGATCAACGGGAATTTGAACAAAATAACGTACTTGCAACAACACAGGGATTGATCGGGGAAGTGATTTCCACATTAAGTATCCAGCTTGCCGTCCAGTATGAGACGGAGCATATCGTGTATATCGGCTCAACGCTGATCGACAATGAACAGCTTGTAAAGGTGATTGAACATTATACTATATTAAAAAAACATAAACCCGTTTTCTTAAAGGATTGCGGATATTCAGGTGCGATTGGTGCATTGTTAAATATTCGTGAGCACAGCAGAAATTAAAGGACAGCATTTAGGCTAACAACATAGTTTAAATGCTTCTTTTTTGCCGTTTTTATCTCAAATACTTTACATCAATTTTTTAGGAGCGTAAAATAGGGAAAGTAAATTATTTAGTTAGGTAAATAAGGAGTGATTGCGATGAATCCGTTATTTCATATACTATTTCAGCAAAACCGCTATTTAGTAAAACAGTTGAATGATACTTTAAAACAGCATGGACTATTCAGCTCACAATGGACGGTTCTTTTTTTATTGCATCAAAAAGGACAAATGACACTTACAGAAATATGGAAGTACCTGGATGTGGAAGCACCGACTGTTACGCGAACTGTCACTCGTCTGGAGACACTCGGCTGGGTGGAAAGAGTGCAAGGAACAGATAAGCGCGAAAAAATGATTGATTTAACGGCCAAAGCAATGGAACAGTTTCCTCAAATTGAAGCATCCGTCGTATCGTTCGAGCGTAAAATGACTGAGAATTTATCAGAGGAAGAACAGGCGCTCCTTATTCAATTACTAAAAAAGATGGAAGGTTAGAATAAATGGAGTTTCAAGAACAAACAAATAAAATTTTTACTAAACGATTTATAAGCCTATTCTTTACGAATATGTCGATATTTCTTGTGTTTTACGGATTGATTACAACATTGCCGTTATATGCAATCGGTGAATTAGGGAAATCCGATGACGATTCAGGACTGCTTGTTACCGTATTTTTAATATCGGCAATTATCGTCCGACCGTTCAGCGGAAAACTGCTGGATCTTTTTGGGAAGAAGCGTTTGCTGATTATCAGTCTTATACTTTACTTTGCATGTACGGTATTATATTTATTCTTTAAACCATTTCTGCTTTTACTGGCGCTTCGTTTTTTCCAGGGGATATGGTTTAGTATTGCAACGACAGCATCGGGCTCTTTAGCGGCCGATATTGTACCGAAACGACGTAAAGGGGCAGGATTGGGCTATTTTGCAATGTCCACAAACTTAGCGGTTGTATTCGGTCCTTTTATCGGGTTGCTTATCATCCAATATTCTAGCTTTGATACGTTATTTATCGCTTTATCTGTATTTGTGGCAATAGGAAGTGTATTGGCATTGACTATTCAGACAAATGATTTGCCAAAACCAGTCGTAGTAGACCGCAGCTTTAAATTTTCATTTGATGATTTATTTGAACGAAGTGCCTTGCCGCTTGCCGCACTTGCCAGCTTAGTTGCGTTTTCTTATGCAAGTGTTTTGTCATTCCTATCGCTTTATGCGGAACAGAAGGATTTATTGAGCGTTGCCAGCTATTTCTTTGCAGTATTTGCTGTTGCGATGATTTCGGTTCGTCCATTCACAGGGAAAATCTATGATACAATGGGCGCAAAATTTGTTATTATTCCATCGTTCTTTATTTTTTCATTAGGGCTGATTATTCTTGGTAATGCTAATCAGGAAATTCCGTTCTTATTATCGGCAATCTTTATCGGTGCAGGATACGGTACGTTAACAACGAGTTTCCAGTCACTATGTATTCAAGCAACGACAATCCAGCGCAGCGGCTATGCAACGGCCACTTATTTTACGCTGTTTGACATAGGGATTGCTATTGGATCGTATTTACTGGGGATGGTCGCGGTGAGTTTTGGGTATGAATTTGTATATTACATTGCGGCATTTATAATTGTTGTCGTGTTTGCATTGTATATGCTGTTGCTTAATCGTCAAAAATATAAAACAGAACAATAAGAAAAACGATTCATCGTTCCTTTAGCGGGATAGATGAATCGTTTTTTGCCCCTGTTAGAATTAGTTTTTTTAAGGGGAAAATGACTGCGATAAATTTTTCGGATTAGGCGCTTAATTATTCTTTAAAATCGCTTCACGTGCAAGAACATCCGCTGCCTTATTTTCTTTATCGGGAATCCACTTTATGAAAAACAGGTCAAATTGTTCGATTAAAGCAAGTGCCTGCTCTAAATAAGGTTTGAATTCCTCATTTTTCACATATGCTTTGTCGATCGAGCTTACGACAATTTTTGAATCGGAGCGCATGGAAACAAACGATGAACCGATTTTCAAAGCTTCTTCCAAACCGCGCAAGAGCGCAGTAAATTCGGCTTGATGATTGTCTGTAACGCCGATAGGTTCACTGATTTTTATATGCTGCCCTTCGCCTTTTATAAAGATCCCAATCCCGCTAGGACCGGGATTGCCGGCACTGGCACCATCTATATAGACTTCTAACATACTTTCGCTCCTTTAATGTTCTGGTCGTTTAAGTATAACAAATACATGTGAGTTGGAGAAAATAAAAAAATAGCGTACAATAGTAAAACAAATTATCGGGAGGTACATGGCTTGAATAAAGTAGATGTTATGAAAGATATTGATGAATTAATGGATATATACTGCGCTGATTGTCTAGTTATTCAGGACCTTCGCAAAGAACGCGGCAAACATGGTGCACACCGTTTCTGCATTGAATCTTGTACAGTAGGGGAACAGCTTCAGTTTCTTGGTAAGGAAATAATGAAAGTTTCCGAAAAATAACAATTTTAAAACATTAATCATACTATTGAAAAATAATGTTTTTTTGATATAATAATTAAGTATTTCTAAATTATCTAGTATAAATCTCTGGTACAGATTTATTTTCTATAGGTAAATGACTTCAGCGGAGTGGTTACCGTTGAAAAGTTTCTTTATTTTTAAGTCCTTTTCATAGCTGAAAAGGGAGAGACAACTTGTAATATGCAGCGCATAACTGCTATATTACAAGTTGTTTTTTTATAGATTTATTTAAATCAGCGTAAATGAAAAAGCTACTTTCGACGTCTCGAAAGTAGCTTTTTTGTTTTGTTAATTAGTAACTAATTGCTTTTCATTATAGAATGCATTAAGTTCCTGATAATATTTATTTAAAGAAGATGGGGAAACACTGAAGCTTTCGCCGATTTCTTTAACCGTGAATTTTTGATCGAATAAATCATTATCCTGACCAAATCTAACTGCACCGGCAGCAATAGCGCCTGCTTTACGTGCTGTAGGCTGTTTTTCGACTAAGTAATCTTCAACCATTGCTACGAAGCTCTCGTTATTGATCGCTTTTTCCGCCATAAATGCTTTTAACTGTTCCACGACTTCCTGCTCGAAAGGTGTAAACTCTTCTCCCTCATAGCCGTTTTCAACTAGGCCTTCCCATAATAATAAATGGTTTTCTTTTGTGAATTGTTCAACAGGTACACTGCTTGCTTTATATGCCTCTGTAAACTGTTCAAAAGAAATCGCATGTTCTTTATGGAAGAAGATTAGTGTAGAGACAGCTAATACGCGGTTTTCCTTGTTTGAACCATCCGGTAATAAAAAGGCGAACACACGCATTCCTAGAGGAATAGATTTGTGGCTTTCACGCTGAATATGATATGTTGTGCCAGTTAATGCAGAGATGGCTGTAAAGTAATCATCTTGCACGTCTTCGACAGTTCCGATGAAGAATATCGGCTGTTCCCATGATTTCAATAATTCAATCATAGATGGGCGAAGCGCCTTTTTAGCAGTTTTTGCTAAGAAGTTCTGCCAAATATCAGGTCGTTGATGGAAGAAATATTCGTCCAATGCAACGGCTTCCACTAATTCCTTGTGTAATTTCTTTTCTAGTTTCGGTGCCCATTTTCGAACCAATTCCATAAATTCACGGATATCTTTTCGTTCTGGGTAATTACTATAGAAAGTCTGTAATACGTTTTCAATTTCTTCCTGGAAAACGTTTTGTGAAGTTACTTGATTTTTTCCTTCACAACATTTTTTATATTTTTTTCCACTACCGCATAGACATGGGTCATTACGTCCAATCATTGTAACACTTCCTTTAATACAACTTTTAAATACTAATGTCGCAGTATTGCTACTAATAATAATAACGTCAGATTGTTATTATGAAAACTGATTATGTTTTTAGAACTATCAGAAAAATTGTTGCATTTTATATTATATTAAACATTACATAAAAATAGAACAATAATAGAGTTAATTCTATCAATAATCTATAAAAAAAGAGACATTGCACGCTCGATGCGATGTCCCTTCCTATTATAACGTAGTTTCAGAGCGAGTAGGTGATGGGATTTTTTTCATTGCTATAAATTGTTCAAGCTGAGCAACGGTATTCCCGATCAAAATAAATGCACCACCAACTACAAGCTGTGCAGTCAATCCCTGTCCCAGGAAAATCATGGCGAATATGGCTGCAAAAATAGGTTCAAGTGAAAAAATCAGACCTGTATGTGTAGGTGAAGTATATTGTTGTACAACAGCTTGGGCGATAAAGCAAAAAGCGGTACAAATAATGCCTAATCCAAGTACAGCAACCCAACTCGAAGAATTGGACGGGAACATTGGAGTTTCGAACATTACTGTAAATACTGCTCCGAACAAGCCGGCAATACCTAGTTGATAAACACCATATGAAATGGATTCAACATTTTTGGTGAATCTGCTATTTAATATTAAATAGATCGAGTAGCAAACTGCTGCGATTGCAACTAATATATCCCCGGTCTGGAATGCCATTGATTCGTTCATTGTCAAAACGGTAATTCCAATCATTGTTGCAACAATGGCAAAGCTCACTGCCCGTGAAGGGAGCCGCTTATCAATGAAGCTCGTCATGATCGGTACTAATACTACTGTTAAACTTAGTATAAAGCCTGCATTGCCTGCAGAAGTCGTTTTTAGACCGAGCAGTGATAAGGCGAAAATCGTGAACAATAAAAAGCCTTGTATTGATGCATATAAAATCGTTTTCATGTTCACACGCAACATCTTCGGTAAAAAGATCAGCCCTGCAATGATAAATGCGATTAAGCATCGAAGTGCTACAACATTAAAAGCTTCCAAACTTTCCAGTCCCATAACCATAAACGTATAGGATAGCCCCCAAAACATTGTAACAATCACCATTAAAATATTTGCTTTACCTTGTAAACTCAAAGATGTCACCACATTTCTAAAAAGTAAGTTTCAAATAATCAGTAAAAATATGTATTGTACGACAAATTTAACTATAAGATTAATAGATTTAATATATCGTATCATCTACAAATCCGATCTGTTATAAAACAGTATAAACAGGAAGTTGTGATTAGTAAAACGAATGTTTATAATGAATGATATGAAAAAAATTCATGTTTAAAATGGATTGGTGGAGTGAATTATCATGAGTTTAGTCAAGTATGAAATTTTAAATAAAGTGGCGGAAGTACATAGCTTTACAAAAGCGGCCTCGGTTTTAGGTCTTACACAGTCAGCTGTAAGTCATGCGGTTTCAAGTTTGGAAAAGGAGTTTGGGTTTAATTTAATTCACCGGAACCGTACAGGGGTGACTTTGACTGAAGACGGTACGAAAATGCTTTATGAAATGCGCAAAGTATTATTGGCGGAGGAGCATCTCCAGCAGACCGCATCGAATATTTTAGGGGTGAGCCAAGGGACGGTGCGAATTGGGCTAATATCGACGATCTCTACACATTGGATGCCGAATATCATTCATATTATGGATTCGGAGTATCCGGGCATTCGTATTGAATTGCGTGAAGGGGATTACTATGAAATTGAACAGTGGCTATTACAAGGTGAAGTCGACTGCGGATTTTTAAACCGGACGAGCTCCAAACAGTTCGATTTTATGCCGCTGAAACGGGATCCGCTGTTATGTATTGTGTCGTCGCATAGTCCGCTATATGATAGAACAGAGATTGATTTATTTGAAATTGAAGAAACGCCGATTATAATGCCTTCTTATAAAGGAACAAATGATGTGATGACAACATTTGAAAAATATGGTGTATTTCCGAATATACGTTTTGAACTTTATGATGAAAAGGCCATCGTATCAATGGTGGAACATAATCTGGGCATTAGCATACTGCCTGAAATGGCGATTTCGATGCTGCCGGATACTGTCAAAGCCCTGCCTCTAGTACAGGAAAGCTACCGAATTCTCGGACTGTCTACAAAGCAGAAGCTGTCACCGGCATCGCAAAAATTTGTGGAAATATTAAAGAAATGGCTGGAAAACGAAGAACAGTAAAAGGGGAACCAATTATGCTAACAGGAAAAAAAGTTTTAATAACGAGTGGCGGAACATTCGAAAAATGGGATAATGTCCGCGGCCATACGAATTTATCTAAAGGAACAATGGGGTGCTATTTGGCAGAAGCAGCACTTGAAAAAGGTGCAGACGTCATTTATATGCACGGTGTATTTACACAGCTTCCTGAACATCAAGAAGAGATGCAGCTCATTAAATTTGAAGGAATCGAGGATTTAGGCGAAAGGCTAAAAACAATTCTTGAGTCCGAGCATATCGATTATGTCATTATGGCTGTGGCCGGCTCGGACTGGCTTATCGACAAAGTATTCGATCAGCAAGGTAATGAACTGACCGAAAAAGGGAAAATGCCATCGGATGAACCTCCGATTATCCATTTTAAAAAAGCGCCGAAAATATTGGCACAAATTAAAAACTGGTCGCCTAAAACGACATTAATCGGCTTTAAACTGGAAGCGACAGAAGATGAATCATTTTTATTGGAAAGAGCTGCTGCGAGAATGGAAACTGCGAAAGCGGATTATATGGTCGCAAACAGTTCCAAATCTCTGTACGGTGCAATGGAGCCCCATTATATTATCCGTAAATTCGGGGAGACAGTTAAAGTCGACGGAAAAATGGCAGCTGCAACTGCATTGATCAATGTCATCTCTTAAGTAAAGTTTGCTCATTTTCAATCGTCTATATATGTTATAATTTAGAATATTTAATCTATTCAATATTGAAAAGAGGTTGTAGCATGTACCAGTTCGATCATCTTGTCCATTTTGTCCCATTTCCGGAACAGACATTGTTAAAACTCCAAGAAGAGGGTCTCCATGTGGTCCCGGGAGGAAGTCATGAAGCATGGGGTACATATAATACACTAAGCTATTTTGATTTGGCTTATATTGAATTGATCGGTATTGAAAATGAGGCAAAGTTTCAGGAAGCAGCAAAAAAGAAGTATTCACTACATGCAAGCTATAAAGAAAATCGCCGACGTGACGGATTGACTCGTTTTGCTGTTCGTACAACGACAATCGAGGAAGATGCGAAGTTATTCGCTAAAGCCGGTTTGGAAGTAGTTGGACCGGAGCGATTTTCCAGAAAACGGGAAGATGGCTCTGAAGTAAGCTGGCAACTGCTTTATATCGGTCACCCGAAATCGAAAATTGATTTCCCTTTTTTCATTCAGTGGGATGAAGCAGATACAATCCGGCGAAAGGAACTGAAGGACCGTGGTATTATAGCAAAACATCCGTTAGGAGACCTAACGCTTCAAGCTGTTCATTTTATTGTACCGAATTTCGATGCCGTGGAGCAAATTGCTCAATTAACTGGTGCTTCCGTTTTAAAAAAGGAATATCAGGAAGAAAACGTGGAGCATTCGATTATTCTGCTCGGTGAAGTGAAGCTGATTTTTGCAAAGCCGGTCGGTGAAGGAACCGCTTGGAATTATATGCTCGAAAATGGCTACGGCATAAAAAAGGTCGTTCTTTCAGGAGCGACGGAGCCAAAGCAGTTTACAATTGATGGCGCACAATACGAAATAAATAAGAAATAAAAAAGGCTGTAAACGATTAAACCTTTTCGTTTACAGCTTTGTCTGTTTTTTTGTAACATTCGCTGCCTGCGGACCCCGGATGCCATCGACCAAATCGAATTCAACCACTTGTCCTTCATCCAGTGAACGAAATCCTTCCTCTTGTATGCCAGTAAAGTGTACAAAAACATCTTCACCATTCGTAGATTCTATAAATCCATAACCTTTTTCATTATCAAACCATTTTACAGTGCCTTGGTGCATCCGCTTTCTCCTCCGATACTGTCAAAATCAATTGATGAAACATAAAGATTCCAGAATATTACGAATAAACTATATACTATACATATGATAACTGTCAATAATTTGTCGATTTAACTCACTTTTTCTATTTATTAATTCAGATAAAACAGACTATAATAAAGTGATTACATATAAGAAAGCAGGGCGAAGCATGACAACTACTACGAAGAAACCATTAACAGATATTGAAATAGCCAATCAAGCGACAATGAAGCCGATTTTGGAAATTGCTGAGAATGCAAACATTCCGTTAGATGCAGTTGAACAATACGGTCGCTATAAAGCAAAAATCGATATAAGCAAAATTAGTGGTGAAGCAACGGCAAATGTTGTGCTAGTAACAGCGATCAGTCCTACACCGGCTGGAGAAGGTAAGTCAACGGTAACAATCGGCTTGGCAGATGCACTGCACCAATTGGATAAGCAGGTAATGGTTGCTTTACGGGAACCTTCATTAGGACCGGTAATGGGTGTG
>Ga0079224_100014143_pt1 | contig 11141 bp, 13 predicted proteins | sample Stecom2015_FD_80414 | JGI IMG/M metagenome (GOLD analysis project Ga0079224, IMG submission 80414) | Agricultural soil microbial communities from Utah to study Nitrogen management - Steer compost 2015 | ecosystem: Environmental > Terrestrial > Soil > Agricultural land | place: USA: Utah...
ACTGCCGTTACTGCGTAAGTCTGATGCGGCCCGCATCGTCAATGTATCGAGCGGACTGGGATCGCTCACTTGGGTATCCGACCCGGCTTGTTGGGCAAGAGAGCACTTTGGTGTAGTATATGCCGCATCAAAAACAGCCCTTAATGCCGTTACCCTTTCCTTTGCCCTAGAACTGGAAAAAGAAAACATCAAGGTTAACGCTACGAGCCCGGGTTTTACAGCCACTGCGCTGAATAACTTTCAGGGCACGGACAGTCTGGAAGTAGGGTCCCGCGAACCGGTTCGCGTAGCGCTGGAGACAGACGGCCCCACCGGTCGTTTTACCGGTCAGGATGGCCCGCTACCTTGGTAGACCGTCATCAAGTACGAAGATAGTATTAAGGTTGCTTACTTTATGACCGTTGCTTGAAATAAGAAACGGTCATAATCATTATCTTACAGCATGAAACCGCAAACGCCAAAAGTCGTCAAACTCGAATCCATAACCGAGATACACCGTATACTCGGTCTTCCGGGCCCTGGTCATCCGCTGATCAGTTTACTGGATACCACAGAAGGGCGGATCAACCTAAGTCGATTACCATTAAGTTACGTAACCAGTCTTTACAAAATTTCCTTTATAACAAAGTTAGGTGGCAAGTTTAGATACGGCCAAGGCTATTATGATTTTGACGAGGGAAGTCTTCTGTTTACAGCACCTAACCAGCTTGTTGGTAATACCTCAAATTACCAAGGGAATGAAGGTTATTCGTTGATTATTCATCAGGATTTTTTTCAAGGATATCCGCTAGCTGCGAAAATTAAACAATACGGTTTCTTTTCCTACGCCTCAAACGAGGCGCTGCACCTGTCCGAGAAAGAGCGGACAACGGTATCGTCCATCTTTACCATCATTCGCGACGAACTCAATAGCCGGATAGACGATTTCAGCCGCGAAGTAATTATTGCACAGATCGAGTTGCTGCTGAGTTATGCCAAGCGCTTCTACAAGCGTCAGTTCTTGACCCGCCAGCCGGCTAGCAGCGACTTACTTCAACAATTGGAAGAACTACTGAATACCTACTTTGAGAAAGGCGAGGCGGTAAAGCACGGTATGCCAACCGTACAATACTTGGCCGAACATTTACATTACACCGCCAATTATCTAAGCGATATGCTGCGTTCGCTCACCGGTCTGAATGCCCAGCAGCATATACATGAAAAGCTCATTGAGAAAGCCAAAGAACTACTCGCAACCACCACCTTAACAATCAGCGAAGTAGCCTATGAGTTAGGTTTCGAGCATCCGCAGTCATTCAGTAGGCTATTTAAAATGAAAACGAAACTTTCGCCGATGCAATTCAGGGCAGCCATTTGATGGTTATGCGAGATTAAAGCGTCTAATGCTGTCGTGCTAGCACTAAAGCTTACTTTCAATCACAGATTTGTTGTCAGCGGGATTCATAGGTGTAAACAAATTGACCAAATTACCGTCAGGGTCACGGAATAATAATGATTTATTTCCCCAAGGCATTAGCGTAGGTTTTTGAACAAGATAGGGCTGTAAAAGATCCGCCAATCTTTCATAATCACGATCTACATCTTCAACCCTAAATTCTATGATCACACTACGGTTTGTGGCGGACTGGGCAACAGAATCGCCACCGAAAAACTGCAGCGTTCGAGTACTTCCTATCGCTAAGGTTGCCGTTTTTGTTTTCAACTCCACAAAATCAGGCGTGTAATGCACAACAGAACTTTGGGTCACTTGTTCATAAAATGCGATTAAGCCATTTATATTGGCCGTTATAATTCGGATTGATACTAGATTCATGCTGTCTTCTTTAATATTACATTTCAAAAGTAAGTTAGCCTTATGACAACAGTATGTCAGGAGCGGTTGAATTTTTTTATATATTCAGATTATAGGAGTTTATAAGTTGATGGTAACTTTGTTCATATGACAAAATATTCCAAAGGCGAACTAGAAGAGGCGCTAGAGGCTTTAAATTCGATACTTGGCAAATGCGAAAAAGCCATACTCAAATTAAAAGAAAATTCGGCTCAGCATACCTTAATGACGCGTAGAATTAATGCATTTCGTATTGCATTAGCGCTTGTTGGAAACGAATTGCAGGTTAACGATTGATCGTTTCCGCAGGTTCCAAACCATCCGGCTCATTTTTATGTTTTAACCCTTTTACGATCAAATAGGCGATAAACAAATTAGGTAGCCAACACCACCAAGCCACAATAATATAAGCTGATCTATAATTGCCGATGATTGAAATCAAAATAGGCAACCAAATTCTTAGCGTTACGGCAGCAAAGCAAGATGCATAACTATATACCATCATAATTTGATGGGTCAGAAACTGTTTTTTCTTGACAGTTAAGTAAGCCCTCAACGTCGTATAAAACCAAATCACGGCCAAGCAAGCAAATCCAAAGGAGGTCCAGGGGCCTTCGTCTGCAAACAATGCAATGTAAAAGCCAGCTAGAGAACTTAATAAAACCGATCCGACATAAATTTCACCAACTTGCCTGTGAAGCAAGGGTGTTTTAATCCGCAGTTTTGAACTAAATTGAACCCACCCAATAAGTAAGGCAAGCCCCCCTAAAATAATATGCGTGTAAAAGGCAACATTCCAGAATGTATCTGTTAAAAGCCATGCCGGTTTTGAATTTAATATTCCCACTCTTCCGGCAATTAAGAAATATTGCAGCGGATATAGCCCAATTATTATCGATAAAGCAGCAAATAAAATCCAAGAAATCTTTTTTATCATTATCATCATTTAAGTTTACCAAGAAGACATGCCTGTTTAACAAGAAATGAGGTTGATCACTTTTATCGCCGGGTAGTCAAGTCAGATCTACTTATTTCTTACACTAAAGATATATTTTTATATTCAAATAATGTAACTATTGAGCCTCTTTGTCGGCAATAGAGAGCTAAGATAATAATGAATGGTCTACAATTGGCCTTAAAGTTTGTTCTGATAGTAGCACAGTAAAAGAAAAACGAATAATTTTAACGTAACGCTTGTTATCTATCGGGAGTTAAGCTTTGTAATGAGTTCACACCTATTTAAGCCATGCAGTCAAGAACGTGCATGGCTTCTTTTTTTAATCATGATAGGGGGAGCTTATAAAATTTCCACTTCTTCAGGGATTACCAATAAGAGAAGGCAACCCAGTTCTGTATGCACACTATGTTTGAAGTTGGGGGGTGTATATAAATAAGAGCCCTCCGAGAGTCTTGTTTTCTCAATAATGGCTTCTCCCTTCAATACAAACAACTCTTCTCCCGCCGGGTGGTTGTGGTAAGGATAAGCAGCACCAGGTTCGAATTTAAGAAGGATGGTTTTAGATCGCTTTGTTAGCTTGTCGTATCGAAGCGACTTTACAAATATGCCTTCGTAATGATGATTATTCTCGATTAAAGGAATCCATTCAATGGCTTCGCTTTGAACAATGTAATTGTTAATATTAGTGTCCATAACTTGTTTTTAATGCTTTACAAAGATCCATATAGATGCGAAGCCATAAAATGGACAAAGCTTGGAAAAACATGTAATATTTAGAGGAGATAGGTCTTTCTATAATCTTTGGGCGATAGTGTTGTGTGTTTCTTAAAGAAGTTAGAAAAATAGAAAGGATCGCTAAAACCTAGCTCGAAAGCTATTTCCTTAATGGAACGGTGCGATTGGTAAATAAGCAGTCGTTTCGCCTCAGATACAACCAGACTGTAAATTACGTTTTGCGCGGTTTTACTGGTATGAAGTTTAGCTAGTTCATTTAACTTTGTTTCTGTCGTATTGAGGATAGCAGCTATATCAACCAAAGAGTAATTTCGAGAAAAATTATTCCTCACAAGCTCTAAAAAATATAAAAACAGAGCGCTAGGCTTCCATATTTCATCTCCACGGGCAATTTTAGCCCGATTAACTTCCACGATTAACAGTTCGATGTATGTACGAAGCGCAATATGGTATTGATAAGGCTGTGTGCTTAGTTCCGTATCGATAGCATTTAATAGCCCTTCAAATTTTTCGGTTTCATAAATGCATATTACCTCATTCATTCCAAAATGGCAGAATAAGCCGTTGTGGAAAATTAGTTCAATATCGTTTTCATCCTTGCATATAAAGTCCAGCGTAAATTCTAAAACTCTTATACATCCTATTATTTCTTTAAAATAATGGACCTGACCAGAGGTGATGGAAACCAGTTCATTTTCGGTGAGCGAGAACTGTTGCGCGTCAATAACAATACTGGCAGAACCCTGTTGGCACCAAATCAGTTTATATCTGAGTACTCGTGTAGGTTTATCGCTATCAACACCGTTAAGCGTATACAAACTAATCATAGCCTTCTAATATAATTTATTCGATCTTGGTAAATCATTGTCAACGCTTATACCACACGGTAAAAAAAGTATAATATAATTTCCATGTGATAGTTCTTTGATACGTACCGAAAATAAGAAGAAGTTTTCTAATCCTCACGGCGAAGAAAGAAGACGATTAAAAAACATTCTACTAAATTCGAACTAAGGTATTTCTATTGCGACGCTAGGATATGACGGGCGATCTAAGGTGACTGCATTAAGCATTTCCACTAAATATTATACCAACAATACTTGGAAGCAAGAACTACAGGTGATATTGACTGATTCCGTTCGAGTATGATGATCGAAGGAGTAACAATCATAAACATAAAATGCAGCCTCCAAAATTTTCGGTAGCTATAGGCTAAGTAAGAGCGGTTACGTGGTAGAAAATTTTGCCGCTGCGAGGTTCTTTGCTTCTTTCTTCACGGCGAAGAAAGAAGACGATTAAAACATTTACTAAATTTGGAGCAACGTATTCTTTTGCAGGGAGTGACGTTAGACTAGGGATAAGCAATCTAAAATGGATACATTGAGCATACACGATTACGTTTCAGACCGGCAAGCGCCCAGAAACAAAATCTTTCTTCCACAAAATCTGATTTCGTTATTAGAACAAGGCGAGAAAGTAGTGTATTATGCCAACAGCAAAACCATTATTACAGACAAGCAATTTGCGATACTTTCTTCCGGTAATTGTTTAATGACCGAAAAACTTCCGGTTAACAATCATTATCGTAGCTTGATGTTGTTCTTTGACAATACGGCATTAGCCACATTCTTTATTAAATACGCTTCTATAATTGACAAAATTCCATCAAAACCCGACAGGCCCAATCAGCCGTTTGTCGTATTTGAGAAAGACGAATTTATCAGAACCTACATCACCTCACTTAAGCTCATTCAATCAAAACCCGCATCTTTTTCTGAAAAAATAATAGAACTGAAATTTGAAGAATTAATGTTGCATCTACTTGAAAAATACCCGAACGAAATGCGTGCGTTCCAAGTAAAAAATCAAGAAAAATATTCAGACTTTGAAATACGTAAAGCAGTTGAATTAAACATAACCAACAATCTCACCTTAGAAGAATTGGCGTTTTTGTGCAACACAAGCGTATCTACTTTCAAGCGAAAATTTGTAAAACTCTACCATGTAGTGCCAAGCCAATACTTCCTGCAACAAAAAATGGAAATGGCAAAGACCCTGTTGTTACAGAACGAAAATCCGGGCGAAGTATATTATAAAGTTGGATACGAAAATCATTCAAGTTTTTCGAAATCGTTCAAACAGGTTTATGGCATAAGCCCTAAACAATTTCAGCAGCAAAATATGGACGTTCCTCAACAGCAATTGAACGATCTGCGATAACGCTGCCATATACAAGTCTTCTACTTTTGCGTTACACTTTAACGCAACAAAAAATGACAAAAAAGTATCTGTTGGAAATTGCTAATTATAGCAACTGGACTGATAGCGCTGTAATCAAATGGCTTGAACAAATCAGTGATGAGCAATGGGAAAAAGAAATACCAAGCAGTTTTAATTCAATTGCAAAAACAGTAATTCACCTAGTGAGTGCTAAAAAGATTTGGATTGATTTTTGGAAAAATGTAGCTAATCCGGTTTTTCTTTCAGCTCGATTTACGGGAACAAAAAGCGAGCTGATTGAAATCTGGAAGAAAACAATGGACGATTACCAAGATCTCATTGCGAATTACCCAGAAGCAAATTATTCCCAGATAATTTCGTTTAAGGTAAGAGGGAAAGAATGGGGAATGGAGTTTGCACAAACCGTTTTACACCACAACAATCACGCTACTTACCATCGCGGACAATTGGTAACCATGCTACGGCAAGTCGGTTTTACTGGTTTTTCTAACACAGATTTGGCAACTTATTTTGTCACCGGTTCGGTTGGGTGATTATAGCAAGCTGAATACGCTGTTATCCGCTGATTTAAAAAATGAATGGCTTAAAGCTTTATACTGATCGTTATGACTTTCTCAAATCATTTTATAGACAGTAATGCAAGTAGGATAGAAGCTAACCCTCCATTAATTTAGCTAAAATCTGTATATTAGAGAATCAATTCATTTAGGACAATTCCTTAAACCCTAAATTATGCGTAATAGTCATCGTAAATCTTTGATCGCCGTTAGCATAATAATTCTCGTCGCCTTATCTATTTCTTTAAGCGGCTGGTCACTAGTTCCTTTCGGAAAACGATATTTGCCGGATTATTTCTTTGACAATGTTTCCAGCGGAATCAAAGGGTATGTCCGGCCAAATGATCGACTAATTCTCCTGAACGACTCCATTTTCCATCCGGAAGAAGGAAAATACGCACTTGGCGTAAGTCATGCATCCACTATAGTGGAATACAGTAGGGAAAAGGCGATGGAAAAATTCGGAGATGCCGGGCAGTATGGTGCAGTAGAGATAAGAGGAGGCAAAGCACAGATCTTTTATGGAAGGGAAGATAGCGTTCGTATGAATAAAAAAATGGCTCTTCTCTTGGCTCACAATACCGGTTCCGTTCCTTCTCGCTTAAACCTGGGCCTTAACGCCATTCATTCCACTGGAGAAATAGATGATACGCTATTTCTAGGATCCTTAAGTTACCGTTTAAAAGGTGATACGTTGCTGACATTAACACCGGATAACCTATATTACGTCAGCAACAGTGAGACAAAAAAGGAAAAAAGTAGACGCTTGCTTATTTATCGCTATGGGAAATTAGACACTATTTTAAATGGCCAGATAAAGATTGAAGGAAACATCGAACCTGGCTCAAACGTATATACCTATAACAGAGGCATAGCCATCTATCACAAATGGGCAGCAAACACCCTTGTCGGCGTCTTGGGTAATCACCACGTATTAACCATTAATGGCAAGAATATTAAGGAGCCCCTTAGTAGGGTACAAGCAACAGGAGGTTCTGTACACTACCTGAATGGAATAGAGGCAGTGAAGAAATATGGCATAAAAGGATTGTTCGGCGCTGCCGAAATTTCCGGAAATAGTTTGAAGTATTTCCGGAATTGAGTAAAAAACGTTAAGAATAATACTGTAAGTTTATAGACGTCAATAATTTAATTGCTATGTATGACTTTTTTATTTAAGAATACCGTTTCTAAATTTCTACGCTGAATGGTGAAATCAATATGTCTTTCCTTATTTTTCTTTATTAGCTAATAAACCGATGATTAAAATAGCTTACCAAATACAATCTCAATTGACGTCCTACCTGCAATCAAAATCTTATATCCAATTATTTTTCATTTTTCTTATTGCTGAAATGACTTTTTCAGGTGTCACTGCTTTTATCGCCACCATGATTGACCCCGACTTAACCTATAATCCGATTGAAAAGGAAAGTATTTACGTTATCTTTATAATATCTGTTATCGTTGCACCGGTGATAGAGACCTTTATTTTCCAGCTGGCCGTTATCGAAATAGGATACGAGTTTAAGTTGAGGGGAAGATTGCCGGTGCTATTATCCGCTATCTTATTTGGTATTTCTCACTATTATAATTGGGTATATGTGATGGTGATGGTCTTTACCGGATTCATTTTTGCCTACTCATACGTGTTTATCCGGAACCAGTACGATATCGCCAAAGCAACACTTTTTGTTGGCTCTTTACATGCTGCCTCCAATCTGGTATCCTTTTTAAACAACAATGTTTTTAATTTCTTCTAACAGTAAAAATAGCTATTAACTAAAAATGTTAAATTTGGGACACATTTTTTCAAATTTATCCTGCTTACATTAATGTACAATCTAAAAAAACATGACACATTAAGGCGTGATATAACGATCTGTAAGGATAAATAAATGATATATAAATTTATGCCGAATCTTTACATTATAGCGGGCTGTAACGGAGCTGGAAAGACAACAGCCAGCTTTACAGTTTTACCTGAATTTTGGATTGTAAAGAGTTTGTCAATGCAGACATGATTGCCGCTGGAATTTCACCGTTCAATCCTGAAAGCGTGGCTTTGGAAGCAGGGCGTATTATGCTTAGTCGTATTCGAGAATTAATCGACGAAAAAGCTGATTTTGCTTTTGAAACTACATTAGCGACGCGTAGCTATATTTCTTTAGTTAAGGGTGCAAAAAAACAGGGGTATCAAATTGTCCTTTTGTTTTTCTGGTTAGATTCCCCGGAACAAGCTGTGAGACGTGTAGCAATGCGAGTTGCAAAAGGAGGTCACCATATTCCGGACGAAACTGTTCACAGAAGATACTATAGAGGCATTAAAAATTTGATTCATTTATATATACCAAACTGTGACAAGTGGTTAGTGTTGGACAATATGGATATGCAACCCGAAATTATAGCCCAATGTGATGAGTTTGGAAAAGTGGTCTTTAATGACGAACTTTGGGATATAATATTGTTGACTAGCAATGGAAACTAAGCATACGATGACAAAGCCACAAAACGCAACCTTTTCAGAAAAGGTTCTTTTCGGTGTCAGAAAAGCATTAAGGAAGTTAGCGGAAGAGTCAGCAACAAGAAATGAAAGCCTTGTTGTTAAAGTAGGAGGCGAAATCAAAGAAATACCGGCAAGGGAGCTCTTAAAAACAATGCCTAAAGATTAAAACTATCAAATAGACAAATACATCTATTCATACATATTTAAGCCATGCATTAAACAACGTGCATGGCTTTTCTATTTAAAATACTTTTGGCAGTTCAAACGAGGCTCCCGTGCTAAGAACAGTCTCATGGAATGAAAGCTAACTATTTTTCAGTTCGCTTGGCAATACACCGAATTTACGCTTAAACGCCACGGTAAAATGCTGAGGGTGATTATATCCTACCTGATCGGCCACCTCGCTAACATAAAGGCCTTCTTCCAGCAGTAACTGCTTAGCCCTTTCCATTTGCAAATCTCTCACATAACCGAATACCGTGGTGCCGAACAACTCTTTAAAACCGCGTTTCAGTTTGGTTTGATTAATACCGACAATTTTGGCTAAATCAATAATGGAGCAAGGCTTTCGGTAGTTCCGCTCGATGTAATGCTTTGCTTCATGCAGGCAGTCAATATCCGCAGATTTTAACGTTGATACTGCACTTTCTGTTTTCATTAGCGCCTGAATCTGTAGCAACAAAAGCTCACGGGCTTTCGTCTCTAGGTACAACTGTTGCAGCGGCCCGGTAAAAACCTTACTGTCCATAGCGCCAAGACAACTGTCCATATCAGGGATTATAGGAGAAGTCGGAGCGCTTCTATATTCTTCCTTACCAAAGCGGCTAAATAACTTGTCTGCAAGCAGCTCATCTTCTTCAACGAGCCCGTCTAAAAAGCTTTTCCGAAAAGCCATTTCAAAGAAGTCATATTGCTGGTTTTTACCTATATATCCGGATTCCGATTGATCCCTGTCTTGATAGTATAGCCGATAGGTGTTTAGAGAAGGTGCCCAAGGATTCTGCTTTGATGCATTTAAGGTATTACCTAGCACAAAATGGGTGACATAAAACGAAGTGTCGAAGTGGATGGCAAAGCTGATATCCTCGTTGGCCGCCTGCCTGCCACGTATTAAATGAAAATCATTTAAAGAGATGTCGGATAATTCCATCGATAGCGAATTATCTTCATACGAAAGCCTATGTTCCAATATACGCGGACTGAAAAATTCGGTATTCACATAAACCGTCTCCGACTCCAATTGCATGCTGTATCCCATAATAATTCTTCTTACGGCTTTTATACTTCCTTTCGCGTTACCGGTCGCCCCATAATGCGAAGGAACTTTGCAAAGCCAAATACAGGTACAAAAGTACATTATTTAGAATCAAAATAAATAACGCATGCAACAACGTGAGAATAACAAGTCCGAAACTTCAACATCAAAAGGAAAACCAACTGAATTGATGCAAGCTAAGGCCCTTAACCGTTTACTATGGCCCGTTAGAAAATATGTGATCGGCGGATGCCTGCTGGCTTTAGTAGGGTCTGCGGTCGGTTTAGCACCCTATATCGCCATAGCCGAGATTGCCAGAATGATCTATTCACTCGAAGAAGTCTCCCGGCAATCTATATGGTCATGGGTCGTAGTGGGCATATGCGGCGCAGCTCTCCGGCTGGTCTTCCTGTTCTTTTCCTCCCAATTAGGCCATACGGCAGACGCCGAAATATTGTACAATATTCGGGTGCGGCTTGTGCAACGTTTGGGAGCAATTCCCTTAGGCTGGTTCAGGCAAAACGGGTCAGGCGCTATTAAAAAAGTGATGACCACCGATCTGGAAGAAATGCATCAGCTGATAGCGCACGCGCTCCGCGAGATGATAGGAGCGCTAATGGTGGTTCTTGTAGGTATTAGCTACCTGTGGACCGTAAATTCGCTGATGACACTTCTAAGCATTTCCGTTCTCTTCGTTATGTATATCAGCTTCAAGATCGCGATGCGGTCGGCAACTACCCACATGAACCGATTATTGGTTGCTGAAGGCACAATCAGCGCATCAGCGGTCGAATATGCTGATGGTATTACAGTGGTAAAAACATTTGGAGTTGGGGGCCGATTATTGGCACGCTTTGATGCGGCCATAAAAGAATATGCCAAGGCCATGCAGGTGTGGGTGTCTGAAACAAAATATAGCTCCGCAATTGCCCGCCTTTTTGCATCAGAGGCAACATTGTTGGGCGTCATCGTTATCGCAGGCATTTTATTGATTAACCGCGGCATACTGCCCGTTGCAGAGTTCTTACCTTTCCTGATTGTCGGAATCGGATTGCCAA
>Ga0079224_100014144_pt1 | contig 11140 bp, 7 predicted proteins | sample Stecom2015_FD_80414 | JGI IMG/M metagenome (GOLD analysis project Ga0079224, IMG submission 80414) | Agricultural soil microbial communities from Utah to study Nitrogen management - Steer compost 2015 | ecosystem: Environmental > Terrestrial > Soil > Agricultural land | place: USA: Utah...
ATCGCGGTGGACGCTTCGATGCAGACCAGCGACCCGTTCATCTGGGCGGCGGGTGACGCGGTGGAGTCGGCGTGCCTGGTCGCGGCGTCGGGGTGCAACGTCGCGCTGGCGGGCATCGCCAACCGCCAGGGACGCGTGGCGGCCGATGCGATTGCCGGACGCCCCGCGCAGATGCGCGCCGTGCTCGGCACCCACGTCTGCGGCGCCTTCGGGATGACCGTCGCGGCGACGGGGTCGTCGGAGAAGCGGCTCGCGGCGGAAGGCCGCAGCGACTATCAGTGCGTCTGGCTGCACCCGAAGCACCACGCCGCCTACTATCCGGGGGCGGAGTCGATCCATATGAAGCTCGTGTTCTCGAAGCACGACGGAGCCCTGCTCGGCGCCCAGGCGGTGGGCAAGCACGACGCGGAGAAGCGCATCGACGTCATCGCCATGGCGATGCAGCTCGGCGGCAGCGTCTACGATCTGGAACAAGCCGAGCTGTGCTACGCGCCGCAGTTCGGCTCTGCGAAGGATCCCGTCAACCTGGCCGGGATGATCGCCGCCAATCAGCTCCGCGGCGACACCCAGGGTCTGTCGTGGTCCCACTGGCCCGACGAAGGCGCGGTCCTGGTGGACGTGCGCGAGCAAGAAGAGTTCGAGCGGCGCCACGTCCCCGGCGCACGGAGCTTTCCGCTGTCGGAGCTACGCGACCGTTTGTCCGAGCTCCCGCGCGACCGCGACGTGTGGGTCTACTGCCAGACGGGCAAGCGTTCGTACGATGCCGCCCGGTTGCTGCTCCAGCGGGGCTTTCGCGCAAAAACGCTGCTGGGCGGCATGGAGACCTACGAGCAGTTCCACGCCGCCGCGCGATCGGCCCCGATGCCCACCCCCCCTAAATATCCGTAGCGGGCGCCACCCGGCAATTCGTGAAAGCACGTAGGCAAAAAGCCAGGCGCTGCTGTCACCCCACCCGGGGAGAGTCCAGCGCCGATCGCCCGGGCCTCGGGCAACCTCAAAGCTCGAGCGTCAGGCGGGCCATCAGCTCCGTCCGTGACGCGCAGCTCGCCTTCTTGAGAATGGAAGAGACGTGCGCCTCGACGGTCCGCACGCTGCAGCAGAGCTCGCTGGACAGCTCCTTGTTGGAGCTCCCGCCGAGCAGCAAAAAGACGAGCTCGGTCTCGCGTCTGGTGAGCCGGTAGTGACGCGCCGCCCTGGCGACGCGGTCCTCCAGGCCGTTGGCCGAGCCCCGGCCGATCACCAGCGCGGCCGGAACACCGGGGCTCGTCTCCACGCGCTGGACGGAGAGGTCCGGGAAAGCGCTAGCTTCTGCCGGTCTCGCGATCGCCCGGAGCGCGGCGGCGCGCCACTCCGACAGCCGAGATGAAGGGCGCTTTCGCGTGCCCCTCGAGCGCGTCAAACCGAGCGCCCGGCGGGCGGGATCCGTGCTCCAAAGCAGCTGGCCGTGCGCGTCGAACAGCGCCGCCGCGACGGGCAAGCCCGACGCGAGCACCGCGCCGACATCGAAAGGGCGCGCATCGGCCTGCAACAGCCGCGTGAGCGGGCCTCGGACGCTGACTCGGAGGCGCTCGAACCGCTCGAAATCGTGGGCGCTGAAGGGTGGGTCGCTCTTGCGTCGCGAAACGCAGATGAAACAAAGCGGCCGAGCCGGGGACCCGACCAGCGCCAGCGCCTGCCGCTCGAGCCGATAGGGCCGCCAGAACTCGTTGTAGACCTCCGTACGTTCGAAGCCGCGCGGCTCCAGCCGTGCGTTCAGGTCGATGCAGCGCTCCCCCTGCCCGTCGAACAGCACGTCGAGATCCCCGGTATCCCGCAGCGTGTTGGGAAACATGGCGAGCGCCTGCGCGCGCATCAAGCTGGTCGGAAACTCGTCGTGCGAATAGGCGCCGTTGGTGCCAAAGGGCACGCCGGGCTCGTAGGGCATGAAGCAGACGCCATTGGTCGACATCAGCTCTCGAGCCGAAGCGACGATCGCGTCCCGCAGCTCGGCGAGCGATTTTGCAGCCTCGAGCGCCTCGACACAGCCGTTCAACTTGCGGTTCATTCACCCCACCGGCCGCCGAGCATATTCAACTTCGCTGCGAGCTCAAAGGCCCGAGACGATGGTTTCGCGCCGAACGCCGAGAGAGCAGCCGCTCGTCCTCGCGGGGGCTAGGAACGTGGCCAAGGCCGCGGGTTCGGTGTGTTCGGGGGCACTAGCCCCGGGCGCTGAAGGGACGCCTCCAGGTCATCGTCCTTACCCCCAGGGTGGGCGGTCCTCGGCGCGCAAAGCCATCGCGGGGACTTGCATTTTGGCGCCAATGGAGCGAATAGGAGCGCCTTTGGACCACGCCCGCCGAACGCCACTCAAGTGCTCGCAGGTCTCTTTTTTCCCTGTGTCCGGGCGCGGTGCCCCTGCCGGCAAGCGCCACGAAAGAGCCTTTTTCGTTCGAGCGCGGTGCCTTTGAATGACGCGCTATGTCGATGTTCATAAAACGATGCTTTGCGCTTATCGGAATGTCCTTGGGGTGTTGGGTGACCCCTTTGGCGTTGGCCCAGGAGGCGATCGCTCCGCCCCACGCCGGGCAACCCGGATCGTCCGTGGGCTCGCCAGCAGCGCCCCCTGAAGGCTCGGCCACGGATGCGGCAATCTCTGCCGCAGAGCGGCGCGGGCGAGCGCTCAAGGAGCAGGGGGACGCTCAATTTCGAGCTCGCCAGTACCTCGACGCGGTGGCGACCTACGACCGGGCCTACGCGGCGCACCCGGACGTTCGGGTCTTGTACAACAAGGGGCGGGCGCTGGAGGCGCTGGGTCGCTATGCGGAGGCGCTGAGCACGCTCCGCCGCTTCGAGGGAGCGGCTTCGCCCGAGCTGCGCGCGCGCTTGCAGGGCCTGTCCGGCCTGATGGATCAGATCGCGCAGCGGGTCGGTGCGCTCGTCGTGCGAGTCGACGTTCCCGGCGCGCAGGTGGTGTGGGGCGATCAGGTGCTCGGCACGACGCCGCTCTCGGGACCGGTGCTCGTCAACGCCGGCGTCGCCAAGCTGCAGGTCCTCAAGGAAGGTTTTTTTCCGTTCGAGCAGGACGTCACCGTCCAAGGGGGCGGGAGCACGAGCTTCGACGTGACGCTGAAGTCCAAGGCGCGGCACGGGAAGTTGGTCGTCGACAGCGCTGTCTCGGGCGCGTCGATCAGCGTCGACGACCGGCGGATCGGCGTTGCGCCGACCGAGGTGTTGCTGGTGCCGGGCACCCACCGGGTGACGGCGCGACGGCGAGGTTACGAGGACGCCACGACCCAGGTGGTGCTGGAGGCCGGACAGCACCGCAGCATCACGCTCGACCCCTTCGTGGATCGTCCCGCCATCTACGAACGCTGGTGGTTCTGGGGTGGGATCACGGCGCTGGCGGCGGGGACAGCGACCGCGATCATCCTGCTGAATCAAGATCCGGAGACATCGCGCGGCGATTTTTCACCGGACACCATCCAGGCGGGCGCCCCGGCGTTCCGGTTCTGAGCGGGAGAGGTCAGCGTGGGCGCGCCGACGGACCTGCAGCCCGATCAACGGATTGGCGGCGCTTTTCGGATCGTCCGGCGCCTCGGGGAGGGGGGCATGGGGGTCGTCTACGTGGCCGAGCAGCTGAGCACCGGCCGGTTGCGCGCGCTGAAGTTGATGCGCCTCGCCACCGCCGGCGAGGACGACGTGCGGCGCTTCGAGCGCGAAGCGAAGGTCGGGGCGTTGATCCAGAGCGAGCACATCGTCGACGTGATCGCCGCGGGCGTGGACGCGGAGAGCAACTGCCCGTGGCTCGCGATGGAGCTGCTCGAAGGATCTCCGCTGTCGCAATACGTCGAGCAGCAAAAGCAGCTGTCGCTCGCCGAAGCCTCGTCGATCCTGCGCCAGATCTGCGCCGGGCTGAGCGCCGCGCACGCGGTGCGGGTCGTGCACCGCGACATCAAGCCGGACAACGTGTTTTTGGCGCGGTCGTCGGTCGCCTCGGCGGGCTACACGGTGAAGCTCCTGGACTTCGGGATCGCCAAGCTCGTCGACGGCGGCTCGCTCAGCACCAAGACCATCGGCAGCCCGTTTTGGATGGCGCCGGAACAAACCGAGCCGAGCGCGGAGCTGTCTTGTGCGACCGACGTCTGGCCGATCGCGCTCCTGGCGTTCTACCTGTTGACGGGGCGCTACTATTGGCTGTCTGCCAACGCGCCGCGCTTCGAGGTCGCCGCGTTTCTTCGCGAGCTCTTGGTCGATCCGCTGTCCGACGCATCCGAGCGAGCAAACGCCTTGAAGGCACCGCCTCTGCCGCCCTGGTTCGACGCCTGGTTTGCCCGCTGTCTCTCGCGGGACCCGGCGCAGCGGCTGCCGGACGCTGGCGAAGCGTGGCGCGCCTTCGAAGCAGCGCTGACCGGCACGCAGATCACCGGCAGAGCTTCCGAGCGCCCCCTCGCCTTTCCGGGGGCAGACACCGTCGTCGCCAGCGCGCCGCCCGCATCGCTCGCGCCGCCCTCCTCGGCGCCGCAGCCGCCCACCGACGCTGAAGACGTCCGCGCGACCGTGGGCACCATCGCGCATTCGCCGAGACGGCGCCGGGCCACCGGCTTGCTGGTGCTGATCGGGGTGCTGATCGCGGCCGCTGGGGCCTGGCTGGTGCTCCCGACCTCGGTGACGGCGCCGCCCTCCCGCGTCGATGCTGGCGTCGCCGCCCCCGGCTCCGCCGAGGTCGTGCTGGATCCGCCGCCGGCAGAAAGCGCTCCTCCGCAACAGACGGCGGAACCGCCGTCGCCGGCCGGCGCGGTTCGCCTCGACGCCGACGCTTCCGACGGCCCCGACAGCGGGGTCCCGCTGCTGCCGAAGAACGGCTCGGCTCCGGTCCGGCGAGCCGAGCCGTCGCGCTCGCGATCGGCGGCGCCGAGCGCCGCTCCCGAGCCACGAAGCCCCGGCGTGCACCCGCCCGGCGTGCCATCGCTTCCCTCGAAACCACCGCCAGCGAGCGCCGATGGCGACGGTGGTCTGCCGGTCTTATTGTGATGCGCGCTCGCGCGACCGATCGCGTCGGCGAGCATCTCTGCTACGGAAAGACGCGATGGCAAGGCACCACGTCGTTTTGGTCCCAGGATTTTTCGGCTTCGGCAACCTCGGCGCGCTGACCTATTTCGTGGGCGTCAAACAGGCGCTCGAGGAGCGGTTTCGGGAGCAACGGGTCGACGTGCAGGTGACGGAGGTGCCGACGCTGCCCACCGCCTCGATCCGGCACCGCGCCGCGCGCGTGCTCGAAACCTTGGCGCAGGTCAGCCTGGGCGACGACGCGCCGATCCACGTGATCGGCCACTCGACGGGGGGGCTCGACGCGCGGCTCGCGATCGCTCCGACGGCGTCGCTGCCGACGCAGGTCCAGTTCGAAGCCTACGAGCGGGTGCGATCGCTCGTCACGGTGGCGACGCCGCACTTCGGCACGCCCCTGGCGACGGCGTTCAGCAGCGCCATGGGCAAGCCGATCCTGCACCTGGCAGCGCTGTCGCTCAGCTACGTGTTGCAGTACGGGCGGCTGCCGCTCGGCATGCTGCTGAAGATGGGTGAGATCGTCGCCAAGCTCGACGATCGCATCGGGCTGACCAACACGGTCGCCGATCAGCTCTACCGGGATTTGCTGTCCGACTTGTCGGCGGATCGGCGCGCTCAGATCGCCCACTTCATCGAGGGGGTCACCAACGACCAGTCGCTGTTGTTTCAGCTGACGCCGGCCGGCTGCGATCTGTTGAACGCCAGCACGGCCGACCCCCAGCGCGTGCGCTACGGCTCCGTGGTGACCCGATCGGACCGGCCCCGCCTCTCGAGCTTGCTTCGAAATCGACACGACGTGTACGCGCAGTCGCTCCACGCCGTGTACACGCTGCTCTATCGTCTGAGCGCGCGGGGCCGACCCGAGGTGTTCCCCGCGCCGGTCGAGGCACAGCGCCGCGAGCTCGCGCGCGCCTACGGCGAGCTGCCGACCCAGCAGGACAACGACGGCGTCGTTCCGACGCTGTCGCAGGGTTGGTGGGAGGTGATCGCGGCTGTGCGCGGGGACCACCTGGACGTGGTCGGGCACTACGGCCGCATCGAACGGGGCAGCGCCCACGCCGACTGGCTCCCGAGCCACTCGGGCTTCGACTCCAAAGCCTTCGACGCGGTCTGGGGGGCCGTGGCCCGCTTCGTCACGCGCGAGGTTCGAGCAGACGTGGCGCTAACGCCGCGCAACGTCGGGCGGGAGCGCACGGCGTTCGACGCCCCGGAGGCGAGCCGCGTGCTCGGTTCGCCGCGCGCAGAGCGGGACGCTCGGGTGGACACCGCGACCATGGATTGAAGCGCGGTAAGAAGCAGGCAGGGGGGTGGCCAAATCGCCACCCCCTGTCTCCGGCTGCGGCGAGCTACCCTGCCGAATCGAAGCTTTCGCGCTGCCGTCGAGGTGTTCCGCGTGCCCTTTCAGCGAAGCAAACAACTGCTGGTCGCGCTCGCCGGACTGGGCAGCGCGGCCGTACCGAGCGGCTGCCTGCCGAGCGACGACGCGAGCACGCAGGCCGACGCCGCCCCGGGCGACGGGGGAGCCGCGGCGGCCGCGGGCGCGGGCGGTCACAGCGGTGGCGCTCCCAACGCCGGGGGCACGTCCGGCGGCGCCGGGGCACCCGCGGACGCGGGAGCGGCGGGGAGCGCGGGCAGCGGCGGGGCCGGTTGTGAGCCCCCGCGCATCCAGGCCTGCACGGGCACACTCGCCGGGAGGTCGGCGCTGACGCCGCTCGACATCTACATCATGTTCGATCAGTCCGGGTCGATGAGCACCCTCGTAGGAGCCTCGACCCGGATGGAGGAGGTCCGCAGCGCGGTGCAGACCTTCCTGCTCGATCCGCGCAGCGCGGGCATCAACACGGGCATCGGCTATTTCGGCGACAACCAGATCACGCTGGCCGACGGCGGAAGGTTGGATCCGGAGGAGACATCCTGCGATCCGGCCGACTACGAAGTCCCGTCGGTCCCCATGGGCACCCTGCCCGCGCACACCGAAGCCGTGATGACCTCGCTCTCGGCGGCCGTGCCTACCGGCGAGACGCCGACGCCAGCGGCGATCGAGGGGGCGTGCCGCTACCTGCGCGGTTGGGCGCAGGGACATCCGGATCGCGTCCCGGCGCTGCTGCTCGTCACCGACGGCGAGCCCAAGGCGCCGATCACCTCGGAACGCACCAACGGTGCCTGCGCGCCGACGCTCGAGCAGGCCGAAGCCGCCGCAGCCGCCTGCCTCGACGGCGATCCAGCCATCCGCACCTATGTCCTGGGCGTGGGTCCGCTGCTGGAAAACCTACACCGCATCGCGGCGGCCGGCGGCACCGAGCAGGCGTTCCTGGTGCAGGACGGGCGGGTGCCGGTGCTGGGCGGTCTGGACGACGTCAGGGAAGCCAGCGGCGCGTGCGAGCTGCAGGCGCCCGCGACCGGGGTCGACCCCGGGTCGCTCAACCTGGTCCAAACGATCAACGACTGCGCGCACGAGCCGATCGTGCACGTGGGGAGCGCCGCCGGGTGCGATCCCGATCGGGGTGGGTGGTACTACGACGACCCGCAAGCGCCGAGCGTCATTCACCTCTGCGCCAAGACGTGCGAGCTGTCCCGGCAGTCCGGCACCAGCGTGTCGTACGTCGTTGGCTGCGAGCGGCTCGAAACCTTCACGGCGCCGTGACGCCGGGCGGCGGCGCACCGCCTGCCCCAGGGCGCCGCTCGAGCGGCCGATAGATCACCCGACAGACATAGTTGCCGGTGTCGCCCGCGGGCCGGCTCGGCGCGATGAACAGGAAGGCGTCCTCGGTCTGGCACTCGAAGATTCCGGCGCCGCGGGCGGCCATGCCTTCGGATTGAACGCCGGAGACGACGGGGTGGGTGTGCTCCGACTCGTTGCTGCGGTACAGGGCCGCGACCCGGATGAGCTCGATACTCTCGATCTGGACCCAGCGGTACGGCTCGCCGAAGACGATCCCAAGGTGAAAGCTGCAATCGCCGGCAGGCACGATCAGCGAGAAGAAGCCGTCGTGCGTGGGCTGCGCCTCGGCGCGGGTCAGGCTGCTGGCGCCGTCGCCCCGGCCGATCAACACCGTCAGCTCCTCGCGACGCAGGCTGAAGTCGCGCTGCGCGAACTCCAGCGTGTAGCGCTGCTGGCACAAGAGCGCCAGCGAGAGCTCGAGCCCCGCAGACCTGAGCTCGATGGGGTAGTTCATGCGCAAGGTGCGCTGGTTCTGCTCCATGAAAAACAGGCCGCGGCGGCGTAGCCCGTGCAAGCCGGCGGCGCGATCGAACAGGCCGAAGGTGTCGCTGGTCGCCAGGTTCATTTCCAAGCGAAATCCCTCGAGCGCGCCGACCTCCTGCTCCGAAGGGAAGAACAAGAGGCGGCCGAGCGCGCCTGTCGCCGCGATGCGCAGCGCCGTCGGCGACGGATGGCCCCCCGTCGCTTGGAAGAAGGCTTCGGCATCGGTCGCGAACCGCAGGCACGCCTGTTGGATTTTGCTCACCTTGAGTTGCTGTGCTTGCTCGATGAGCTGATCGGCGTAGACGGGGTCCCCGTCCGTTGAATAGTCGACCACGCTGCGATCGTTGGATGAGCAGAGGTCCTCGACCAGGGCGACGTACTGAATCAAGGTCGACAGCGCGCGGTCGTCGCAAAACTCGGGGTCGAGCAGCCCGCGGCGGGTCTTCTGCCACCCCGGGACGCTGGCCGCCATCAAGTAGCGCCCCACCACATCGACCCCGAGCTCGTCACGGAAGACGGGCTCGAGCTGCCGCTGCGCGGTGCCTTCGTAGCCAAGATCGATGAACACCAGCGTGTCGCCCGGCTCGACGCCCGCGGTCGACCTCAGGTAGCGGAACAGCCGCTCTCGGTAGGCGGCGGAGGCAGCGAGGATCTCCTTCAGCACCTCGGGCTTGAGGATCTGTCGCGCGAACGCTTCGGGTTTCTGGCCCTTCTGCTCGGCCCTTTGGATCACCCGCTCCGCCAGCCGCGACGGCAAGAGCAGCTGTCTTGCCAGATCCGCATACCGCCCGCTGCCGGCCGAGCGCGCCAGATAGCGCTCCACATCGGCCGCGCTGCGAAACGACGCGGCGTAGGCGGCGAACCGGCTGATGGCCACCGCGTGCCCCACGGGCTCTCCGGCGACCGCCTCGCACACCTTCTGCGGCAGGTAAGCGTCCCGCATGAGGAACAGCGGCTTGACGCGCTTGCCCTGGCGGGTGAGCTCGGCCAGCTCCTCGAGCAGAAAGCGCGCGAACGAATACAGGATCGGCCCGGCTCCCACGTATCCGAGCAGCGCCTCGGGTGTCTCCGGGCGCGGCGCGCACGCCAGCAGACCCCGGTACGGGCTCGCCAGGGGCAGGTCGCGCCGCACGTTCGGCAGCAAGAGGCTCGCCGCCGCCGTGGTCATCCGGAGCGCCTCGGAGACGCCGGCGTCGAACTGCTCCAGCCGAGCCGCCTTGAGCCCCAGGCGCAGCGGCGCCTCGCGATCGGCCACCCGGTGATCACCGAGGTGCAGCACCTGAGCCGGCTTCACCTTGAGCTCCGCCAGCACGTGTTTGAACAGGCCGCCACTCTTGGAGTAGCCGTGATCGCTCGAGCAAAAGACGCGGTCGATGGCGGCGATCACGTCCGGTGGCAGCGCAGCGCGGAGCAGCGACCAGAGCTCTCCCTGTCGGAAATAGGTGTCGCTGACGATCACGACCTTGAGCCCCCGCCGGCGCGCTTCGCGGATCAACTCGACGACGGGCGGGAAGGCGTAGCAGGCTCGCTGCTCGCACTCGAGCTCGGCCTCCGCCAGGCGCTCGACCTCGTCCGGCGACAGGCTCGGGTGTGCGGCGCGGTAGACGTCCGCGAGGCGCACCTCGGTCTTGCCGCTCGACACGCGACGCAGGCTGCGGGCGGTGCCTTCGGCGACCATCCGCAGGCGCGCGCTCATGCCGAGCGCGGAGAACGGCGCCGTCTGCTGGAGATCGTAGAAGACATCGACCGGGGCCTCGGTGCGGCGCCACAGGAGCGTGTCGAAGCAGTCGAGCGACAGCACCGTGAGCCCGGCGCCGTGCTGTGCCAACAGGTTCTTCAAGTCCGGCACGCGAACGTCCAGCGGCAAGCTCGCGGTGTTCGGTGCGTTGCGTAGCAGAGTGTTCACGACCGATGTCTCCTCGAAAGCGTCATGCTCACACCGCGCGCCGCGCGGCGAGCTGGTCTTGTAGCTCCAGCACCCGGAGGTAAAGCTCGAGGCGGTTGCGCTCGAGCCGGCGGATCAGGGCGTTGTCGTAGGGGGAGAGCACCTCGGCCGCGGCGGCGTCGGCCGCGCTGCCCGCGACCGTGATGACGCCGAGCCCGAACACGGCGTCGATGCTGCGATAGCGATACCGAGGGCGGGTGCTCAAGAAGTCCTCGACCGCCGTCAGGACGCCGTTGCGCGGCCCGCCCTCCCGCTCGGCCCAGGCGAAGTGACCGGCGCCGCGGAAGCCCCCGGAGATGAGCGCGGGGCGGTCGAGCGTGACACCGAGCGCGTAGCTGTGCGGGTGCCGCGCCGAGGCGGGGATGCGCTCGGGCTCGTAGTAGCAGTCGCGACGCGCACACGGAAATCCGACGTCGTGCAAGACGATGGTCCCAGGCGTCGCGTTCGCCGCCCAGGACCGGTCGATCAAGCAGAGCTCGTTGAAGACGGTGAAGTAGTTGTGGTCACCGTCGATCAGGACGAACTCAGCGTCGCACCCGTGTTCCTCCAAAAAAGGCAGGCTGTAGCCCACGACCAGATGAAACGTCGCACTCCGGCGCGCCTCTTCGATGAGCTCGGGCGCCGGTTGGGGCTCGATCGTGGTGAGCCGCGTGCCCGTCCGCGCAGCGCGGTCGAGCAGACGTCGGGAGAAAACCCCCGTCTCCGACCCGATCTCGAGCACGCCGCGCGGCCCCGTTCGTTCGAGCAAGGCGAAGATGATTTCGTCGAATTCTTTGAGGCTATGCAGCAACAGATCGGCCATGGGTCGTCTCGGGTGATGGGCCAGCGGCGTTCGATGCGCGCCCCCGGCTCGAACCGTCGTAAGCTTGACGACCGCGCCAACGCATTGACGGCGGCGCGAGCTCTTCAGCCAGGTCCTGAGCTTCGGGTTTCATCGAGGTTTGCGA
>Ga0079224_100014145_pt1 | contig 11139 bp, 7 predicted proteins | sample Stecom2015_FD_80414 | JGI IMG/M metagenome (GOLD analysis project Ga0079224, IMG submission 80414) | Agricultural soil microbial communities from Utah to study Nitrogen management - Steer compost 2015 | ecosystem: Environmental > Terrestrial > Soil > Agricultural land | place: USA: Utah...
GCTGGAACCGGCTCATTGTAATATACTTGTTGTTCCTGTCCGTCCCCATCTACCATCATAAAGGTAAAGGAGGTCTTTTCTTCACTGACTTCTAAGCCCACCACAGTACCTGTTTCATCCTTTTTCAGTTCCCCGACCACGTGAATGGGGGAATCATTGCCATTCAGGGCCAAAGATTTGGCAGTGGAGAAGCTTTCGTAAGTACTGGCATCCCCTATAGAGGTGATGATGATCATGATGGCGACGGCGATCACGCCTAATCCCAAAATATGTCCTTTTTTCATAATTGTAGTATTACTTAATCCGAGTACGGAAATTATCAGAGTGAGTTGTCTTTAAATTGTTCTTCGAGCTTGGATATCTTGCGGTCGGTATTCACCACATAAACCAATATCCCGCCCAAAACAATTCCAATTATTCCCACCAGAACGTAAATCTTTCCTTCAGACCGCATCACATCAGCCATTTCCACGCTGGTATTTTGATAGTCGTCTGTTGTGATACCGATCTTATCCTGTGCTATACCTTGCAAGCTTACTAGGAAAAGAAAAATTACTAGCCACTTTTTCATTATTACTGATTTATCAATTGATCTTCTAATATCCGTTGAAGCCTCTTCTGCCTCACCCTTAGAGTGCTAATCCAAACGCCAAGTAAGGTCCAACCAATAATAGCCGGGTAAAAGACAGTCCGTAGCCCACTATCAAGATCATACGCACTAAAACCGGGGTTTCCTCCGTTGCCGGGATGGAGGCTATCCGTCATGCGCGGAAGGATAAAGATCAGGGGAATAAAGGCCGCAAAGGCAAATATGTTATAAACCGCACCGATTCTTCCCCTTTGATGAAGGTCAGGAAGGGAATTTCTGAGGATCAGATAGGCAAAATAGATCAGAAGACCAATGGCTGCGGCATTTTGCTTTGGGTCACCGCTCCAGTAAGCACCCCAAGTAAACTTAGCCCAAAGCATGCCGGTGACGATGCCCAACACCCCGAAGAGTATACCTGCATTGGTGAGCTCTAAAGCCATATCGTCATTTTTCAAATCGTTGGTGCGAAGATATTTTATGCTGTAGTAGACGGCTCCGATCAGCATCAGGATCATCCCAAACCACATGGTCACATGAAAATGCATGGCCCGGATGGTCTCGTTCAGTATGGGCAAACGTGGTACATCAAACAGCATCCCGCCTATCAGGGTGTAAGCAAGCAGTAACACGGTTAGTATTTTCCACCAATAAGCTCTCATTCTTGTTTTGGTTTATCAAGCACAAAAATAAGGGATAAGTTGATGAAAACAGCCCTTTTGTAGGCATTTATTCGTGATAAGTGAAAGGTGGATCACAGTCATTATGAGCGGGATAGCTATCATTTTCGGCAGAAAACCGGGCATTGTCGCATCTAAATTCTTGGTATAAAACAAAAGCTTTGGTATTCTCTTAACTTCTCCACAAATAAGGAAACAATATATAAGATGCTGCCCCTATTATAGCGTTGATGGCGAGCAAGGTCAATAACTTATCCAAGCTCAGTTCCCTATCAAGCCCGTCAATGGCGTGTTTGGAAATATTAATTGCCATCAAGAGTATGGGAATAATTAGCGGAAAACTCAATATCGCCATCAACGTCGCATTGTTACCCGCTTTCGAGGCAATACCGGACACCATGGTAAGACATCCCGAAAAACCCAACGCTGCAACAATTAAATTCAGCAGAAACAGTGGTTGGTCCTGGATAGGATTGCCCATGATAACACCAAATACGACATATCCCAGCAGGGCCAGCACTAACGTCAAAAGCGAATTATAGAGGATCTTAGATAAGATGATGGCCTCCGGAGAGGCCACCATATAATAATATAGCTGTCTGCCTTGGTGCTCCTGAACAAAACTTTTTGCCACGGCATTGACCGAGGAGAAAAGGATGATGATCCAATACAAAGCATTCCAAGTCGGCACGGACAAATTGCCCTGGTTGGCTCCGAAGCTCAGGTAAGTGATAAAAACAGCGCTGACCACATAGAGAAGAATGCCATTAAGCGCAAACTTCTGCCTCCATTCCAGGGTCATTTCCTTTTTGACCAGCACCATTATTTCTCTCCACATGCGAATTACCTGTAGGGATTGACACTCATATTATACCAGGCAAAGGCAAATTTATCTGCCGTTTCATCCAGAATTTTGCTTGTCGGTTTGCCTGCACCATGTCCCGCATTGGTTTCTATCCTGATGATCACGGGATTGCTTCCTTCATGAGCTTCCTGTAGATGCGCTGCAAACTTGAAGCTATGCGCAGGAACTACTCTGTCGTCATGATCGGCTGTAGTCACCATTGTAGCGGGATATTCAGTGCCTTTTTTCAAGTTGTGGACCGGGCTGTAAGTTTTTAAATAGCGGAACATCTCCTCGCTATCATCCGCTGTTCCGTAATCGTAAGCCCATCCGGCTCCTGCGGTAAACTGATGATATCGCAGCATATCCAATACGCCAACGGCCGGGAAGGCTACTTTGGCCAGTTCCGGCCTCTGGGTCATGACAGCCCCTACCAGCAGCCCGCCATTACTTCCTCCGCTGATGGCAAGTTTTTCTGAAGAGGTGTAACCCTCGTTGATCAAATACTCGGCAGCGGCTATGAAGTCGTCAAAGACATTTTGCTTCTGCTGCTTCGTGCCTGCTAAATGCCACTTTTCACCATACTCACCTCCGCCCCGCAGGTTGGGAACCGCGTAGATCCCACCGTTTTCCAACCATACGGCGTTGGCAATGCTGAATGATGGCGTCAAACTGATCCCAAAGCCGCCATAGGCATAGAGCATGGTAGGATTATTCCCATCAAGCTCAATCCCTTTCTTATGGGTGATGATCATCGGGATCTTCGTCCCATCCTTACTCTGATAAAAGACCTGGGTGCTTTCATATCGCTCCGGATCAAATTTCACCTCCGGCTGTACGTAAAGCTCGCTGGTACCGGTAGCTATATCGTATTTATAGATGGAGGTAGGGTTGATGTAAGAGGTGAACGAATAATAAAGGTGATCTTCAGAAGCCTTTCCAGAGAAGCCCCCGGCGGATCCTATTCCAGGCAGAGCTACCGTCCGCTCTTCTTTTCCTTCCAGATCAAATTGCTTTACTTCGGTAATGGCATCTTTAAGATAAGAGGCAAATATTTTTCCTCCGGCTGTAGATGCGTCCAGCACATTTTCCGTTTCCGGAATTACTTCTTGGCTTTCGTGTAAGGACGGATTAGCCACATGAATCTTCAATATCCGGTTATTAGGAGCATCAAGATTCGTGTGAATAAATAAATGATCACCTTTACTGGTCAACACGTAATGGGAATTTTCCATGTCCTTGACAATGGGCACCATGCCGTGCTGAGGATTTTCGAAATCCATAAAGAACAACTCATTTCCGGTGGTGCTATTGGCGGCAGAAATGACGAGATACCTGCCATCTTCGGTGACATAGCCGCCAACATATCGACGCGGATTCTCATCGTCACCAAAAATCAACTCATCCTCAGCCTGTGGAGTCCCCAAGCGGTGAAAGTATAATTTATGGTTATTCGTCATGGCTGATAACTTGCTTCCACCGGGCTTTTCGTACGAACTGTAATAAAAGCCTTCGTTGCCCTTCCATGAAATCCCGGTAAACTTGGCATCCGAGATTTCATCCCCCAACAGCGTTTTGGTATCCGTATCCATGACGTAGATATTTCTCCAATCAGAACCTGCTACAGAAACAGCATACGCAAGCAGCTTCCCGTCTTTGGTAAAGGCCGTCCCTGCTAGAGAGGTCGTGCCATCAGCGGACAGCTGATTAGGGTCTAGAAAAACCTCATCCTGCCCCTCCTCACCTTTTTTTCGATAGAGTACAGATTGGTTTTGTAAGCCATCATTTTTGTAATAATAGGTATAGTCGCCATAGATAAAAGGAGCGGATACCTTTTCGTAGTTCCATACCTCTTCTAGCCTTTCACGGATCTGGTCTCTAAATGGGATCTGCTCCAAATAACCAAAAGACACTTTATTTTGGGCAACCACCCATGCTTTGGTATCCTCGGCGTGGTCGTCTTCCAACCAGCGATAGGGATCTTCGACCTGTTCGCCCCAGTAATCATCGACTTGATCTTCTTTTTTTGTTTCAGGATATTCCAACGCTATTTGTTTAAACTGTTCTGCTTTGTGATCACAACCCCAGACACTGGCTGCGGCAGCTGCAATTGCAAAGAGTTTAGTATGTGTCGCCATATTATTTTATTTAATCGTATTTCAGAAGCCAAGGGAGCGGACAGCTTCCCTGCAACTTTTCCTTTCCCGCAGTTAGTCAATCCACTCAAATCCCACATAGGGAACAAGTATTTCGGGGATCTTTATACCCCGCTCCGTTTGGTTGTTTTCAAGAAGTGACGCGACTATACGCGGCAAAGCCAAGGCACTTCCATTTAAGGTGTGGGCCAGTGTGGTGTTTTTTTTCCCTTCTTCCTTAAAACGCAACTTTAAGCGGTTGGATTGGAACGTTTCGAAGTTGCTCACAGAACTTACCTCCAGCCATTTTTCCTGTGCCGCGGAATACACTTCCATATCATAGGTCAGCGCAGAAGTAAATCCCATATCCCCGCCACATAACTTCAGCACACGGTAAGGCAATTCCAACTTTTGCAACAAGCTCTGAACATATTGGCTCATTTCCTCCAAAGCTTCGTACGACTTCTCAGGGTGAGTGATTTGCACGATTTCCACCTTATCGAACTGGTGCAGCCTATTTAAGCCGCGTACATGCGCTCCCCAACTTCCCGCTTCTCTTCTAAAACACGGTGTAAAGCCAACATTTTTGATTGGAAATTCTGCCTCATTGACAATCACATCACGATAAAGGTTAGTAATGGGGACTTCTGCCGTAGGGATCAGGTAGAGATTTTGAGAAGCATCATGATACATTTGACCCTCCTTATCCGGAAGCTGTCCTGTGCCATACCCACTGTCCTCATTTACCAGAATCGGGGGCTGTACCTCGTTGTATCCTTGCTTGAAAGCTTCGTCTAGAAAGAAATTCACCAAACCTCTTTGTAGTCTTGCACCTTTGCCTTTGTAGACCGGAAAACCAGCTCCGGTAATTTTGACACCCAGTTCAAAATCAATGATATCGTATTTTTTAATCAGCTCCCAGTGAGGCTGGTTCCCTTCATAAAGGGCGGGAACAGCACCATTTTCGAGCACCACCTCATTATCTTCCGCGGATACTCCGGCGGGCACACTTACGTGAGGGACGTTGGGAAGGGTATAGAGCAGTTCCCGAAGCTCCTCTTCTATCCGATCATAGTCGGTTTCCAGTGTTTTGATCTGGCTTTTGATATCTGCTGTACGCGCTCGGATCTTTTCTGCTTCTTCTTTTTGACCGCTTTTCATTAAAGTACCAATCTGCTTAGAGATTGTATTGGATTCGGCCTGCAATTGATCTCTTTCGGCTTGGGTTTCTTTTCTCTTTTTATCCAAATCCAGGACTTGTAAAAGTGCCGCTTCAGCTTGGGAAAAATTCCTTTTATTTAAACCTTCAACAGCTTTATCAAAATTGTCTCTGATAAAATTAACTTGTAGCATGATTAATTGCTTTGTGGGGTCAGAAATATATTGCGCAAAGATAGTAAAAATAATAAGCAGTGGTTTCCGAGATAAATGCGTATTATCGAAGGACTTTGGTACTGACAAAAAATAAATTTGCGATTTAAATTAGGTTGCCGTAATATTGCGTATTCAAACATTCAAAATCCCGTTCCCGGCGATTTTACACTTAGCTGAAGACCTTTTTACACCATCAACTTAGTCACAGTACTTACTTCATTTCACACCGAAATTACATTCATTCGCTTTTTATGTATAATATAGAAGAATTGAAAATCAGATTGCTGTCTGAATTAAAAGAGATAGCGGAAGAATTGGGCGTCAAAAATTACAAAACTTTAAAAAAAGATGACCTGATTTATGCTATCCTTGATCAGCAAGCAATCACCCCAGAAAAAGCCCTCCCCAAGAAAAAACCTTCGAAAATAGACCAGGAAGTATCGGAAACCGAATCCGGCCAGAAAGAAGAAACTACTCCTCAACCACCAGCTTCCCCCTCTCCGGAAAAACCTAAATTCAGAAGGCAGAATGTTACAGAAATCACAAAAGGCTCTGTAGAAGCTGAAGCTCCCAAGGATTCCAGTGATGCGAAACCCGCCAAAGAAGAGCTAACACAACGTCCTGAATCCATCAAGGAACAGGCAAAAGACAGGAGCCAGCCGAAAAAAGAGAATAAACCAACACCTCCAAGAGATGAGGTCAAGTCCGACAAAACTAGTGCAAGAGAAACAGCTAGGCCAGCGAAGGACGAGGAAAATAAATCACGTTCTTTCAGGCCAAGGAGAAGAGCCCTGGAAGAGGATGAACTAGCTAAAATTGCATCAGAGACTTACTCAGAACCTGAAAAGGAACTTCCTAAAAGGGAAAGCGTCCGCGAGATAGAAGAAGGAAATTTAGCTGAAGTTGTAGCGCCAGTTAGACGAAAGCCTACCATAAGTATTAAGGAATTTGATGGTATCATAGAAAACGAGGGCGTGCTGGAGATCATGTCTGATGGATACGGATTTCTTCGATCGCTTGATTACAATTACCTTGCGTCTCCTGATGATATCTATGTGTCACCCTCACAAATCAAACTTTTTGGCTTAAAAGTCGGTGACAATATCAAAGGCCAAATCAGACCCCCTAAGGAGGGCGAAAAGTATTTTGCCCTGTTAAAAGTAGGTACAGTCAACGGAAAGACCACAGAAGAGATCCGGGACAGGATATCCTTTGAGTATCTGACCCCACTGTTCCCTGAAGAAAGATTGAACCTGACCACCAAGGCTGATAACTACTCCACCAGAATTGTAGATCTATTTGCCCCGATCGGTAAAGGGCAGAGGGGCATGATTGTCGCCCAGCCCAAAACAGGTAAAACCGTTTTGTTGCAAAAAATCGCCAATGCCATTGCAGAAAACCATCCTGAGGTGCATCTGATGATTCTCTTGATCGACGAACGTCCTGAGGAGGTGACAGAAATGGCACGTTCCGTGAAAGCAGAAGTCATTTCCTCTACCTTTGATGAGCAAGCGGAACGGCACGTTAAAGTAGCTTCTATGGTGCTGGAAAAAGCCAAAAGAATGGTGGAATGCGGCCACGACGTGGTGATCCTATTGGACTCTATCACCCGGTTGGCACGTGCCTACAACACCGTGGTTCCATCATCTGGAAAAATCCTTTCGGGCGGGGTGGACGCCAATGCGCTTCATAAGCCAAAAAGGTTCTTTGGTGCAGCTCGAAACGTGGAGAATGGTGGTTCCTTGACGATCATCGCAACAGCCTTGGTAGAAACCGGTTCTAAAATGGACGAGGTTATCTTCGAGGAATTTAAAGGAACCGGCAACATGGAGCTTTCCCTCGACAGAAAACTATCTAACCGCCGTATTTACCCTGCTATTGATGTTCCTGGATCCGGAACCAGAAGAGAGGACCTGCTGATGGATAAGGAAGAAATGCAGCGCGTATGGATTTTGAGAAAGCTGATGTCCGATATGACTTCACAAGAAGCCATGGAGTTCTTGTTACAGAGAATGAAAGGAACTAGAGACAACTCAGAATTCCTGATCAGCATGAATAGCTAGGCGGTAAAGCGCATAGTCACCAAAAATCCCTTAGCGGTTGCTAAGGGATTTTTTTTTGCTTATGCCGCTCAGTCTTGGTGCCATGGTTTGTAGATAGTTGCGACTATTTCTTTTAAACTACATTTTTTATTATTTGACATACATTTTTTATGCTCTATAATGCATATATTTGCATCCGAATTGGCCAGCGGGCATATATTAATGAAATACTCACACGACACACCCTCCCTAACCTTTCTTTTGGTTTTGCTCTTTCTTGTTTCCTTCTCCTCTTCCGGTCAAAGCTATATCTCAAAAGGGAATGGTAACTGGACCTCGGGAAACACATGGAACACTGTAGCCAATGGCTGCTCCCAAAACCACAGCGGTGCTGTTCCTCCTGTCAACAAAGATTGGGGATGCACTGTGGATATTAAAATCCAACATCAGGTCACCTATCCGGGAAATTTGACAAATTTCGGTAATGGGCTTGTCAATGGATTGGAAATAGCCTCGGGGGGATCATTGACTGTGGCCGGCGATTTCGCACTTCCGGCTCATGGATGGGGATCTCTGACGTACTTAAAAATGGGCGAAGGGGCTTCATTAAATGTTGCAGGTACCTGGAGCGTAGGTAAAGCAGATGAAATCGTCATACCCAAGAACGCTATCGTAACCGTGGCCAACCTGATCGTAGATGACAACTCTCTTGGAATAGTACTTCAAGAAGGAGCTGAACTCATCGTATTAAATACAACCACTATAAAGGCCGAAAGCACGCTGCATATCAAAGGAAAATATTCTACCAAAACCCTCACCAACAACAGCGGCAACCTGATCAGCAGCAGAAGCGGTACCACACAAATCGAAGGGAACCTCAGCTTAAATGGAAGCGCTTCGGTGGTCTTCTCCGACGATAGTAAGATTGTATCAGGCGGGCGCTTAACAACATCTGGTGCAGGCTTAATGAATTTTAGTGGAAGTTCCCAAATTTCCCTCGCCGGTGACATGACTTTATCCGAAGGCTCAAGATACACCTTTCATGAAAACTCCAGCATGAAAGTGGGAGGGATTCTTTCTACTACCGGTGCCGCATTTATCACATTCAAGGGCGAAGCGACAGGTACGGTGGAGAAGGATATAACGCTCAAGGAGGGGGCAATCTTAACTGTAAGCGATAAATCATTCCTCTCCGCCCATGGTAACATCTCTTTATTTGAAGGCACAAAATTCAATCTGAATGGAAACGCCGAAGGACGCATAGGTGGAAATATTGATATGAGGAATGGGGAGATAATTACATCAGGAAACTCCACCTTACATATAGATAAGACACTGAGGGCCCACAGAGACAATCAGGTGTATGCACATGACCAGTCAGGTATTTATATTTGCGATTACGTGAACTCCACGCAAAAAGAATCAAAATTTATCCGCGCACAACCCCTGTCTTATTATGGCCCCGGGTGTCAAAAACTGCCGGTCCATTGGCTAGAATTGAAAGTCACGCTGACTGCAGATAAAAAAAATAAGGTAGCTTGGGCAACTGCAAAAGAATGGGACAACAGCCATTTTGAGATCGAACGTTCGATCAATGGGGGATATGTGTTTAGCAAAATTAGCGAGGTAAAAGGCCAAGGATGGTCAAGCGACATCTCCCACTACTCTTTTGTAGATGAAAATCTTCCCCGATCTTCTGGAGATGTCTATTACAGAGTTAAACAGGTTGATTTTGATAATGAATACGATTATAGCATCGTTCTAAAAGCCGTCACCAATACACAAATAAACCCTGGATCAGATAAGAAATGGAGAGCCTATCCAAATCCGACTATTGGAAATTCATTAAAGGTATCCCTGGCGAACCCAGATCGGTCTATCGTTGGTGAGGTTACCATCCGCATGATTTCTTCTTCCTTTCAATCTGAAACCGTTACCGCTAGGTATGGCGAGGAGCTGGACCGTGTGGTTTTACAGCTGTTTGAGAAGGCCCCAAAAGGAATTATAATCATTGAATTAATGTGGGCCGAAGAAACAAGCCATCTTAAAATTTTAAAAATTAATTGAAAAATACCCTGTTTTGGGTATTTTTTCCTCTTGGCCTTTGCCATACCTTTAAAGTGGGTGATTAAGCAACTTTTTTATACTTCATTTATATGACTTGGTAAGGGGAAATTTTCAATTTATTTTTTACCCCCTTTTATTTTCCCTGCTCGGATAGTGTCTCTCGCGTCCATCACAAACTTATTCAGCTCGTCCGTGAAATGAGCAGTGTTCTAGGTGTAAGTCGGAGAAAAACACATCCTATAACTGATCCTTGGCAAATTATTGTTACACCCGTATATAAGCCAACAGGATGAATTTGAAACAGGGCATCTTTTTTAGCTGATATTCGCAGACGATTAAGCCAAAATCATCGTGGATCATTTAGAGTTTTGGTATTAAATCATGCAAATCTTCCCCTCTGCAGAGAATTCCGTGCTGTCACTACATTTTCCGATTACATCCTTCTCCGAACCATAGACGGGGTTTTGGACGTGGAAGCGGTCTGTGGCCGGCTGGCTTTAAGGAAGCCTCCGCGTAGATTGTTTCCAAACCGGCGGCGATTCGAATGGTATTGGGCCAGCTTTTACAGCTTATGGTATGGAATCCAGTCGCCCCTTTTCTAAAAAAAGCAAGAATTACCTTGTCATCTGCGTGTCCTCGGTCACCATGTTCCAGTCCCTGTGACATTTTTCCCCCGTCAGGTCATTGAGCCGCTTCCATCCCTCTATCTTCAGTAAACAGGGTTTTCCGTGAAAAGGAAATCTAGGGCGTCACTTCATCCTAAAAGCCCTTGGAGCTCAATTTAGCTTCTTTTAGATGGTCCGGACGGATGTGGAGATCCATAAGGAAGATGTAATACAAGTTCTTTTAACCTTGCGAAGGTAATCTTAAAAAAATAAAGCAGGCCTTCAGGCAAAAGCAGTCTCAGGCATCCGAACCCTTCCCACCTTCCCGCCCCATAGAAACAGATATGACCAAATCCCTGAACTTTTAGGATTGGCTGCTAAATCTCGGTGGGCGAGGAAGCAAAAGCAGCTAAAAATACCCTGTTTTGGGTATGTTTTTCTTAATATCATTACTCTACCTTTGTCCTGGGTGATTAATCAGCTTTTTATTCTTAATTTTAGATTTTGTTCAAGAGGGAATTTTTAATCGATTTTTTCCCCCTCTTTTTACCTTTTGAGCACCACTTGTCCTATTCTTGCCTTTTTCCTTTCAAATAAGTGTGAGGAAACTAACGCTTGATCCTTCTGAGTTCAATGACAATACCATCTCTCATTGGCAGGCAATACTGACTTATCAAAAAAAAGGCACAAAAAAAGGCCCGCTGTATAGCGGGCCTGTGATGGGTACGGGCGGCGACCTACTCTCCCGGGTGTGACCCCAGTACCATCGGCGCGGCAGGGCTTAACTTCTCTGTTCGGGATGGGAA
>Ga0079224_100014146_pt1 | contig 11139 bp, 5 predicted proteins | sample Stecom2015_FD_80414 | JGI IMG/M metagenome (GOLD analysis project Ga0079224, IMG submission 80414) | Agricultural soil microbial communities from Utah to study Nitrogen management - Steer compost 2015 | ecosystem: Environmental > Terrestrial > Soil > Agricultural land | place: USA: Utah...
ATTGCAGGCGATGGGCATCGCGGACGATCAGATGGCGATCTTGTCGGCAGTGCCGTATTCGTCGCGCATGTTTGGCCGCAAGTCTCCGCGTGGGCGCTTTCTGCCGTTTCTGGCAATTGGCGCGCTCGGCGGGCTGGCGATCGCGCTGTTTATTGCGGTGGTCACGCCTACCCTGTATCCGATTGAAGTCGGCGGGCAGCCGATTGTCGCGCCGTTTCCACCGACCGCGATCATGGTATTCGAGTTCGTGGCGTTGGGCACGATGATCATGGCGTTTGTGGCGTTTCTACTGCAATCACGCTTCCCGCGCCTTGAACCCGCGATCTATGATGAGCGCATCACGGACGGGTACATCGGCCTCGGCGTGCGCGCCAGCGATCGTTTAACGGACGAGATTACGGATCTGTTCCGCACGCACGGGGCGATTGACGTCCGTCTGGAAGATCCGGCGCTGTTGCAGCCGCGCGGACGCCGCTCGCTGGCGTTTTGGGGCGTGGTGGCGGCGGGCGGGCTGGTCGCTGTGCTGATTCCGTTACTGCTCACCTTCCGCATCATCCAAATACCGTGGTTCAACGGGATGTACGATTCCCCGGCGATCGGCTATCAAGAAGGGCCTCGACTCGCTGCGCCAGAAGGCGCCGTGCCGTTCCAGGGGCCGCGCCTGGTGGCGGGAGAGCCTGCGACCGCGCCGCTGGAGGCGTCCGAGAACTCACTGCAGCGTGGAAGCGTGCTCTACGGGACGTACTGCGCGATCTGTCACGGCTACGCGGACGGATCGCCCGGTTCGCTGCGCGACTACTTCCCTGAAGTGCCGCCGATCAACAGCCAGCGCGTGCAAAGCCTGGAACCGAATGATGTTTTCCTGACCATTACCACCGGGCTGAACCGTATGCCAAGCCTCGCCGAACAGCTCACGACCGGCGAGACATGGGATATCACGAATTATGTGCTCAGCCTGGAGGAAGGCGCCGCGCCAGCCGGGCAGTAAGGCGCGTTAGTCGATTCTGCACGGGCAACGCCCGGCATCGAACGGAGGACCGTTGTGGGCAAAAGAACCTGGATGATCTTCATCACCGCGCTGGCGCTCAGCCTGCTGGCGAGCGCGTGTGGGAGCAGCAATCTGGCCGAAGACCTGACGCCGATCCCGACGCTCGCGCCGGGCGAAACGCCTGCGCTGGTCGATGCGCTGGCGCAGGCACCTGCCACTCAGGAAGCGTCCGGTGAGGCGGATGGGGAAGGCGGCGGAGACGCGCTGGTTGCCGCCGGACAAGAGTTGTTCGCCCAGGCGTGCGCGGGCTGCCATGGCGCGCAGGATGGCGCGGGCCCGGCGTTGACCGGCATGGCTGATCGCGCGGAGACGCGCGTCGAGGGCATGTCCGCTGAAAACTACCTGCATGAGTCGATCGTGGCCCCGAGCGCGCACGTCGTCGAGGGATACGCGGACATCATGCCGAAGAACTACGGCGACGATTACAGCGACGAACAGATCGACAGCCTTGTTGCCTATATCATGGTCGCTGGCTCGGAAGAGGGCGCGGCTGAAGACGCTGAATCGGACGAGGAAGCGACGGAAGAAGCCGAAGCAACCGAAGAAGCCGAAGCCACTGAAGAGGCTGAGGTAACCGAGGAACCGGCTGAAGAAGCGGATGCTGAGGCTGAAGCTACAGACGATGGCGCTGACGAAGGGGCTGCGGTGGCCGTGGGTGATGCTTCGGCGGGCGAAGGTGTCTTCACGCAGAACTGCGCGGGCTGCCATGGCGCGCAGGATGGCGCGGGTCCGGCGCTAACCGGCATGGGCGAGCGTGCGGAAACCCGCGTCGAGGGGATGTCCGCCGAGGAATATCTGCACGAGTCGGTTGTCGACCCCAGCGCGTACATCGTGCCGGGGTTCGCGGATATCATGCCGAAGCAGTACGAAGAGCAGTTGTCCGAGGATGAGATCGCTAATCTGATCGCGTTTATGCTGGAGCATTAAGCGCGGTTGTCTGTTGTATGTTGGAGGGGTGACCCGCCGGAGGGTCGCCCTTTCTTTTTGCGCATTGGTTTGCCGGGCGCGGTCATGGTAGGATTAGCGCGTGACCGTGTTCCACCACTCTGGACGGGAGCATGACCCGACGCAAGCACGCCATTGCCGCGCTGTGCCTGGGGCTGGTGATCGTCGCGCTGTTGCTGGCGCGTGACGCTTACCGTTTCAGCCGCGCGCAAGAGCCCCCGACCCCCACGCCGAACATCAACTGGGTTCAAGTCGAGATCGGCGCGAATGTTCGCAGCGGGCCGGGTTTTCAGTATGGCGTGATCGGCACGCTGCCGTTTGGCTCATGGGTGCAGCCTCTGGCGCGCAACCTCGCCGGGGACTGGGTTCTGATCACCTACATCAACACGCAGGGTTGGATTCAGCAGGATCTGGTCGAGTGGCGGCTGAATGTCGCTGCGCTGCCGCTGGTCGAAGACGTTGAGCCGACCGCGATCCCGCGCCCGCTGGAATATTACGTCACGCCCCTGGCGCCGACGCATACCCCTAACGCGAACTGGGTGCGGTTTGCGCAAAATGGGGCATACGTACGCTCTGGGCCTGGACAGGACTATCGTCCGGTGGGGTGGTTGTACACCGGCGATGTGGTGGATGCGGTCGGGCGGGATGCGGCGCTCGATTGGGTGCTGGTGCGCTTTGGCGATGGGTACGGCTGGATTCGCTACGACCTGGTGCGATGGATCGAGCCAATTGAAAGCCTCCCGGTCCTCGCGGTGCCAAACCTGACGCCGAGCTTCACTGCCGTGCCGATTGTTCCGACCGCTACACGTACGCCCACCGCCACACGCACGCCGACACCGACTCTGACGGAGACGCCGAGCGCGACGCCATCACCAACGGCGACCGCGACTGACACGTTCACGCCAACGGATACTGCGACGGCAACAGACACTCCCACGCACACGCCGACCGATACTGCGACGTCCACACCGAGCGCAACCGCGACGGACATACCGACGCGCACGCCTTCCTATACACCGGAGCCGACCGCGACGGACGTTCCGACTCTGACGGACACGCCAAGCGCAACACCGTCGCCAACAGCTTCGGTGACCGATACAGTTGTGCCAACGGACACACCTGAACCGACCATCACGGCCACGCTAACCGCTACGCCGACCGTCGCGCCGTCGGACACGCCGGAGCCGACAGCGACACGGCGACCAACGCGGACTCCGCGTCCCAGCGAGACGGCTACTCCTGCGCCGAGCGACACGCCCGAGCCGAGCGCAACCGCTACAGCGACCGCCACACTGACCGCTTCGCCAACGGCGACAGAGACCCCGTCCGCGACCGCAACAGCCACGCTCACGGCGACGATCACGCCATCCGACACAGTTGAACCCAGCGCGACGCCCTCGCCGCATCCCACTGACACGCCTTTGGCGCTAGCAGTGGTTGCGTCGGAGACGCGCGAGCCTTCTCCCCAACCGAGCGTGACGCCGACCTCGCCGCCTACGCGAACTGCGCGTGCGGCCAGCCCGACCAGGCTGCCCACCGGCGAACCGACACTGACGCCATCTGTCGCTGTGACGCCCACCGCCACGGAAACGCCGTCCGCAACTGTGCAGGCGATCGCAGCGGCCCCGGACGGTGGCTCAGATGGCGCGGCGGTTGTCGATGATGGGGACGGCGATGGGTCGCGCCCCGCGTTGTGGATCGGGCTCGGCGCGGCGGCGCTGGCGCTGGTCTACCTGACGGTGTTCGTCGTGCAGTCGGCGGCGGTGGATCGCTATCGCGAGGGCTTCCCGCTGACGATGTGTCCGGTGTGCCAGGAAGGGCGTCTGTACCTCGACGAGCGCCGCGAGCGTATTCTCGGCATTCCGCGTATCCGCCGCGCGGTGCGCTGCGATCACTGCCGCTCTGTGTTGCGGCAGGTCGGCCCGCAGCGCTGGCGTTACGCGGTGGATCGCGCCGAGCATCTTGCGTTCTATGACCGGCTTAATGGCAAGGTGCTGAGCGAGTCGCAGCTTCTGGAGATCTCACCGGAGTTCGCCTACACGCCGCCAGAATACATCCCCGACGATCAGGCGCCAGAATAGCGCTCGGGCACGCGGCGACGCGGTTGCCGCCCTCGCTGTGAGGCGCTACGATCAACATGCTCATTTGTGCCAATTTTCGAAATGTTCAACTATGCCGGAGCGAGCCGTGTCTCAGACGATTCAAACGCCAGAGTGGGTGCGAGACGCTATTTTCTACCAGATTTTCCCGGACCGATTTGCCAAGAGCGAGCGTGTGCAAAAGCCCGCGAACCTGGAGCCGTGGGATGCCCCGCCGACTGTTTTCGGCTTTAAAGGCGGCGACCTGCTCGGTGTTGAGGAACATCTCGACTATCTACTCGACCTCGGTATCAACGCGATATACTTCAATCCAATCTTTCAGTCGGCGTCGAACCACCGCTATCACACGCACGACTATTACCGCGTTGATCCGCTGCTCGGTGGGGACCGGGCGTTTCGGTCGCTGCTGGATTCCGCGCACGCGCGCGGGCTTCGGGTCGTGCTCGATGGCGTGTTTAACCACTGCAGTCGCGGCTTCTTTGAGTTCAACCATCTGCTCGAATGCGGCCCGCAATCGCCCTATGTCGGCTGGTTCACGCCGTATCGCTTTCCGCTGGACGCGTACGACGAATCGCACGAGCCGAACTACGCTGCGTGGTACAATCTCCACGCGCTGCCGAAGTTCAACACCGACAACCCGCAGGTGCGTTCGTTTCTGCTGGATGTGGGCGAATACTGGGTGCAATTCGGGATCGACGGCTGGCGGCTGGACGTGCCCTACGAGATCGATGACGACGCGTTTTGGCAGGAGTTCCGCCGCCGCGTGAAAGACGCCAACCCCGACGCGTACATTGTTGGTGAGATCTGGCGCGAGTCCCAGCGCTGGCTGCAAGGTGATCAGTTCGACGCGGTGATGAACTACATCTTCACCCGCGCGGCGACCGCGTTCTTCGGCGCAAAAACGCTGTCGAATCTCGATCCGGGCGGCGGGTATAAACGGCTCAAGCCGCTGGCTGCGCAGGCGTTTGCGGCTGAGATCGATCGCATGATGGGCCTGTATGATTGGGCGATTACCAGCGTGCAGTTGAACTTGCTCGGCAGCCACGATACGGCGCGCTTCCTGACGATGGTGAGTGAGGACAAGTCGGCGCTGCGGCTGGCGACGCTGTTTCAGATGACAATGCCCGGCGCCCCATCGGTCTATTATGGCGACGAGATCGGGTTGACCGGCGGGTACGAACCTGCCTCGCGCGGGGCGATGCCGTGGGTCGAAAGCGCGTGGGATCGCGACCTGCGCGGGTATTTCCAGCGTGCCATCGCGCTCCGCAAAGAAAACGTGGCGCTGCGGCGCGGGACCTATCGCGTGGCGCTGGCGCAAGGGACTCAGTACGCGTTTGTGCGCGAGCATGAGGATCAGCGACTGCTCGTGGCCTTCAACACCGCGCAGGACGAGCAGCAGATGTCAATCCCCCTGGATAGCGCAGCGGGCCGCCCGCGTTCGATCTTTGGCGAGCCGGGGACACTCACTGTGGATGAAGGGGCCGTAACGCTCATCGCGCCGGGACGCAGCGGGATCGTATTGGCGCTTGACGCGTAACCTCGCTGCCCGAATGCTGTTGTACACTTTAGGTAGAATCGCGTTGGACGGTTCGGCGCAGATTCTGCCGTATTATCCTGTCTGTTGAATAGATTCGAATGAGATATAGCATGGCTGAAGTTGCTATCACTGCGATTCAAAAAGCTGAGCCGCGCACCTCGGTGCAGGTGACGTTCCCTGATGGAGCGATCCTGGAAGGGCCGGTTGGTACGCCGCTGGAGGAGTTCGTTAAGGCGCATGGCGATGCGCACGCGGGCGGTTTGCCAGAGCGCGTGCCGGTTGTCGGCGCGGTCGTCGATGGAACGCTGCGCGAGTTGACTATGCCGGTCAAACGGGATGTCAGCGTCGTGCCAGTGGCGACAGATACCGGCGATGGCGGGCGTATCTACCGCCGGTCGCTTGCGTTTCTGCTGACGGTGGCGACCGCCGAGCTCTTCCCTGGGACGCAGGTGCTAATCGACTTCGCGCTGCCAAGCGGTGCGTTCTTCTGTAAGGTCCGCGATCGCAAGCCGTTTACGGAGCAGGAGCTTCAACAAATTGTGGAGCGGATGCACGAGATTGTGCGGGCCGCCGATCCGATCGAGCGCCGCGAGATCAAGTTGGAAGAAGCGGTTGAACTGTTCCGGAAAAGCGGCGACCAGGACAAGGTGCGGCTGCTCCAATTTCGCTCCAAACCGTACCTGACGATTTACACGCTGCGCGGACAAGCGGACTATTTCTACGGGTATATGGTTCCAAACACGGGCTACCTGACGTTGTTCAGCGTGCTGCCCGAAGAAGACGGCTTTGTGCTGCAATACCCGCGCCGCGAAAGCCCGAATGTGATCCGCCCATACGTCCGGTCGCCGCAGTTGACGCGCGTCTTCCAGCAGACGGAAGAATGGCTGACGTTGCTCGGGATCGAGGACATCGGCCATCTGAACATGGGGATCCGCGACGGACGTGCGCGAGAGTTAGTGCTGGTCAACGAGGCTCTGCACGAGCAGCATATCGCGCATATCGCCACGCAGATCGCCGAGCGACACCGCAACGGGTTACGCCTGGTGCTGATCGCGGGTCCGTCATCGTCTGGCAAGACGACGTTCTCGAAGCGGCTGGCGATTCAGTTGATGGCGCACGGCCTCAAACCATACACGCTGGAGATGGACCGCTATTTCGTCGAGCGCGAAAACACCCCGCGTGACGAGCGTGGGGAGTTTGACTTCGAGGCGCTGGAAGCGGTCGATATCCCGCTGTTCAACGACCAGCTTGTGCGCCTGACGGCAGGTGAGAAGCTGCGCATCCCGCACTTCAACTTCGTCACTGGCTTGCGTGAGGTCGGCGAGGAAGTGCAGCTTTCCGCTGAGCATGTCCTTATTGTCGAGGGTATTCACGGGCTGAACCCGGCGCTGGTCAATGCGTTGCCTACCCGGCAGACATTCCGCGTGTACGTCTCGGCGCTGACGCAGTTGAACATCGACCGGCACAACCGCGTGCCCACCACCGATGTTCGCCTGATCCGCCGCATCGTGCGTGACGCCACCTATCGGGGCTATACGGCGGTGGACACGCTCTCGCGCTGGGAGAGCGTGCGACGTGGCGAGAAGCGCAATATCTTTCCGTATCAGGAAAACGCCGATATCATGTTTAACTCGGCCCTGCTGTACGAGCTGGCCGTCCTGCGCCCGCTGGCGGAGCCGCTGCTGCTCCAGGTGGAGCCGCGTAACTCGCACTACATCGAGGCGCGTCGCCTGCTGTCGATCTTGAGTTGGGTGAAGCCGATGGACGCCGAGCTTGTGCCCGACAATTCGCTGCTCCGCGAGTTCGTAGGCGACTCGATTCTACGCGACTATACACCCGGTTTGTATTAGGGCTGCCGGGTGTGCGGAAATGATCGGTAGGTGAACGGTGCAGACCGAACAAATCTCGAGCAAGCTACTCAGCCATTACGAGACGATCCGGCGCCAGGAGCACGAACAGATTACCGAGCTGCTGGACGTGCTCGGTCGGGTGGATGGCTTGCCCGAGGATCAGATGGAGCAGGCGCGCGACGCGCTGTTCCACACGAACCACCCATTCCTAATGGTGCTGGTTGGGCCGTTTAGCTCTGGCAAGTCGAGCGTGATTAACGCATTGCTCGGCGAAGAAGTGACTGAGGTCGGCCCGATTCCGACGACGGACCGGATCGTGATTCTGCGGCACGGCGAAGACGTGCAGCGCTCCCGCTCGGGTGATGTCGAGACGATCTTCCATCCCAGCCCGCTGCTCGAGAACCTCAGCTTGGTCGATACCCCTGGCCTGGAATCGGTTTTCAAAACGCACGACGAGCTGACGCGCCGCTTCCTGCACCGGGCGGATGTCGTGCTGCTGGTCATGATCGCGACGCAGGTGCTGACCGCCAGCAACCTCGAGTATTTGCAGCAACTCAAAAGCTACGGCAAGCGCGTCGTCGTGGTGGTCAACCAGGTGGACGTGCTGGAGCCGGAAGAACGCGAGCAGGTCCGCGAGTTTGTGCTCGAACAGGCGCGCGTGCAGTTAGGCGTCGAGCCGCAGATCTGGCTGGTCTCCGCCCGGCAGGCGCTCGCGGCGCAACGCGAGACGCCGCGCGATGAGATCGGGTGGGACGAGAGCGGGTTCGCGGATATCGAGGAGTACATCAAAGAGACGCTGGGCGATGTGCAGCGCGCGCGGCAAAAGCTAGAAACGCCGCTGCAGATCAGCCAGAACGTGACGAAAACGGCTCTGGGATTGGTGCAGGAGCAGCAAGCCGCGCTCGATGTGCACCGCAAGACGGCGGCTAACATCGGCGCGCAGATCGAACAGGGGCGGCGCGAGCAACAGCAGACGGTTGACACGACCCTCGCCGAGATCGACGCAACCTGGCACGAAGCCAGCGCGCGTGGCGGCGAAGCGATCTCCGACCTGTTTCAATTCTCGCGCGGCATCCGGTTGTTCTTCGGCGGGATTGGCGAGCTGCTTGGCTTCGGCGGCTTGATGCGCCGCTTTGGCGGGCGCACGCGGGTCGAGAGCGTGCTGGACGAGCATCGCGTGCAGGAGACCTTCGCACGCATCCCGCCGCTAGTGGACAAGCTCGGGCCGCGCCTCGAAAGCCGCGACCTGCAAGACATTGACGATCTGGTGGATTACACGCGTGGCGCGGTGAAGGAACTGCCGCCGAGCCTGTCGGACAAGGTGATCGGGCGCATCCAGACGCCGCTGCGCTACGACGCGCGATTTGTGCGCGACGCACGAGGTCGGCTCGACGAACTGTTGCGCGACTCGCAGCGCTTCGAACTGGAACGCCTCGACCGGACGCTGCGGAGCACGCTGGTCCTGCTGGCGCTGTGGCAAATTCTCGCGCTGGGGTTGATGATCGTGGTGGGCGTAACGGCATTTTCAGGTACGACACCAGACGCCGCGCAGCTTCTACTGGTCTTTGGGCTGGGTCTCATTCTGATCATCGTGGGGCTGGCGTTGGTGCCACTGCGTGGGTGGCTGCTGCGGCGGGCCTATCAGCGCCGTGTGCAAGCGAACCGCGAGGAATATCTGCGGTTGCTCCGTGGCGCGGCGAGTGAGTTGCTGGGCTATGGCGTGCAGCTTCGCAAGGACGCTACCGCGCCCTTTACGCGGTTGGTTGAGTCACAGTCCGAAGTGCTGGACGCGCTCCGCGACGACCTGCTGGCGCAGCAGCACGCGCTCACACGTATTCAAGGGGGATTGGCCGTGCTGGATCAAGAACGATCAGCGGCTGCACCGATAAGGACTGACGAGAGTTGATGACCAGTATTGTCTTGGAAGGCCCGATCGCCGAAGCGCGCGAGCAGGAAGTGCGTCTGCTGCATGATGCCGCTGAGCTCGTCGGGCAGATCGGCGGCGAGACCAGCGCCGAAGACAAGCGCCGGCTGCAGCAAAATGCGGCGGATTTGCAGGAGATGTTCTTCCTGGTGGTCGTCGTGGGCGAGTTTAATGCCGGGAAGTCGACGTTCATCAACGCGCTGTTGGGGGACACGCTTCTACCTATGGGCATCACCCCGACGACGGACGCGATTGAGCTCGTGCGCTGGGCCAACCGGCGCAGCAAGGAACCGCAGTGGCGCGAGGAAAACATCATCCGCGAATGGTCGCATCCGAACACCGGCGGGCCGGGCGTGGTGATCGTCGACACGCCGGGTACGGGATCGGTCTTCCGGCGCCACGAGCAAATCGCGAAAGGCTTCCTCAGCCGTAGCGATCTGGTGATCTTCCTACTCTCCGCCAAGCGCGCGCTGGCCGAGACCGAGCGACTGTATCTTGAACTGGCGCGCGACTATGGCAAGAAGATCATCGTGGTGATCAACCAGACGGACCTGCTCGAAAAGCGCGAGCAGCAGGAAGTGCGCTCGTTCGTGAAGCAGCAATTGGTCGCGCTGCTGGACCTGCGCCCACCGATCTTTGCGATCTCTGCTCGTCAGGCGTTGAAAGAACGCGGGCACGGCGGGATCTTCTCGGCGGCGAGCCACGATCCAGGGGGGATGAACCCGGTGCGCGAATATCTCCGCGAGATATTTGAGCGCGTGCCGCCCGCCAAACAGAAGCTTTACGCGCAGCTCGATTTCGTGGACTCGATCGTGCGTAAGTATCGCGAGCAGATCGAGCAGCAGACGGGCCTCATCACCAACGACACAGCGCTGGCCGAAAGCCTGCATAAGGAGCTGGAGCGGCAGGCCGAGGGGCTGGACGACCAGTTGGGGACCGCGAAGCGAGAGCTCGATCGCGTCTTCGAGGGGCTGCAGCAGCGCGGCGAAGTGTTTATCCGCGAGAACCTGACGATTCAAAAGGCCGGGCGCGCGCTGAATGAGAACGAGATGCGCGCCGACTTCGAGAAGCAGGTGGTTGACGGCGCGATCAACCAGATCACGAACATCTCCGAGCAGTACGTGAACGCGGTGGTTGACAACAGCCGCCGCTACTGGCGCGGCATCCTCGACCGGCTGACCGAGCTTGAGACGAACCTGAACCAGGACCCTGGGGCGGTTGATGCGTCGGGTTACGCGGAGCAGCGCTCGGCGCTGCAGGAAGCGATCGCGATCGCCGATCGCGAGTTGAAGTCGTACACCGACCAGAACCTGGCCGAAGACCTGCGCAACACGTTTCGCAGCAATCTGATCGGATTCTCGGCGGGATTCACGGCGATGCTGGGCGGGGCGATCGCGGTGGCGCTGGGCGTCGCGGCGCCCGGTGCGGTCACGGCGACGGCGGGCGCGGTGATTGCGGCGGTGATCGTCGGCCCGGCGCTGCTGGTTGGCGGGCTGTCGGCGGCGGCGCTCTACTGGCGCAAGCTCAAGCGCGATGCTATCACGGAGCTCAAGACCCGCCTAGACACGCTGCGCCACAGCTATCATCAGGCGATGGTTGACCTGACGCACCGGGAACGCACGCGCTTGCTACAATACGGCCAGCAGATTCTGGCGCCGGTGTTCAGCCAGCTCAGCGTGATGAACGAGCGTTACACGCAGCAGAAAGCGGCGCTTAACGAAGTGGGCGAGCGCTCG
>Ga0079224_100014147_pt1 | contig 11139 bp, 7 predicted proteins | sample Stecom2015_FD_80414 | JGI IMG/M metagenome (GOLD analysis project Ga0079224, IMG submission 80414) | Agricultural soil microbial communities from Utah to study Nitrogen management - Steer compost 2015 | ecosystem: Environmental > Terrestrial > Soil > Agricultural land | place: USA: Utah...
ATGCTGGCGACCTCTCCCAACTCCGCCAGACGTTTTATGTAGAACGATGACATCGGGTCATCGTCGATGATACACAGGTTAGAGATTTTCCTAGACATGACCACCAAACGCAGTGACAATCTATCAGTTATTAGTGCGCTACGCAATACGGCCAGCTTTGGCATGTAAGAAAGAAATACAATACGTTTTTTTTGGACCCCGATGATCGGTGGAATCGCGCACATCCGGTAAGACGACGCCCTACACGGGATGTGCAGGGCATGAAAAAAATTATTTACCACTGTATGGTTCGGCGAAAAATCTCCTCAAAACCGTCAACTTCTATTATTCACTCACGACCTTCAGGCCCACAATCGAGCCGATAAGAAGGCAAAGGAAAAATAATCTCCAAAAGTCGGTGGGCTCGCGAAAGATCAGGATACCTACCGCTGCGGTGCCAGCCGCCCCGATACCCGTCCAGACCGCGTAGGCTGTACCCATGGGAATGGTTTGAACCGCCCGGGACAACAACCACATACTAAGGGTGAGGCTCACCACAAAGCCCGCCCACCAGAGGTTGGCGGCAGTGCCCGCACTTTCCTTCGCCTTGCTCATACAGGTAGTGAAGCCGACTTCAAAAAGTCCGGCAATGATCAACGTTAACCAATTCATAGGGTTGCAATCATGAGAATTCAGTTGCGGCAAAGGTACATACTCGTCGGGAAAGGGGAGAAGTTCGTTTTTGCAGGCAAGTTCAGGATGCCTGCTGGGGCGGAGTGCGTATTTTGGATGCAGTAAACAGAAATTATGATCATGAAACGGCTATTGGCTATCTCCTTCCTGTCGTCTGCCGCGGTTTTTTCCTGCGCCCAGTCGTCAGATCCTCCACGCTTGATTGTCAGGGGCGACGACATGGGATATTCCCATTCGGGCAACGAGGCGTTGATCCGCTGTTCCCGTGAGGGGATCCAAACATCTATCGAGGTGCTCGTACCCTCTCCGTGGTTCCCGGAAGCTGTACGGTTACTGGAGGAAAATCCGGACATCGATGTGGGCATTCACCTGACGTTGACCAGCGAATGGGACAATATGAAATGGCGGCCCGTGTCGTGGTCGCCGGGGCTCACCGACGAGGACGGATACTTTTATCCCTTCATCTGGCCGAACAAAAACTATCCCGGCCGGGCACTCCTGGAAAACGAGTGGACGCTGGAAGAAATAGAAAGGGAGTTTCGCGCGCAGATCGAGTTGGCGCTACGCAAGATCCCTCGGATTAGTCACGTTTCAGGCCACATGGGCTGCACCAACCTGAACGATGACGTCAGGGCCCTCGTGGAGCGGCTCACCAGGGAGTATAATATAGATGTAGATCTGGCCGCCGCGGGTGTGGAACGCGCCCGGTATGACGGCGATCATACTACCTCGGCGGAAAAAAAGGAGAGCTTCATGAATATGCTCCGCAAGCTTGAGCGGGGCAAGACGTACATGTTTGTAGAGCATCCGGGCCTGGATAATGAAGAGCTACGGGCTATCTCACACATCGGCTACGAGGATGTCGCCGCCGATAGACAGGGGGTCACGGATATGTGGACCGACCCCGACGTGAAAGCACTCGTCAAGTCGCTGGGGATCCAGCTGGTGAGTTACAAAGAGGTCGCGCAAACATATAGCAAAAAGTGATTAATCTATTCTTGTCTACACATTCACATCAACTCGGGTGTCCTGTACCATGCTGTGGTAGAAAAGCCGTTTACGCTTGAATGTGTTGACTTACTTTTCTAATTATGTATACATTAATTAAGGTTTTCTGATGACGGATTGCAGTGACAGCGCGCTGTGGAGTGGACTAAAGAAGGGGGACCGGAATGCCTTTTCGATGCTCTATCAGCGTTATGTCGGCCTGCTTTACAACTACGCATCGCGGATTTGCAAGGACCGCGACCGGATTCAGGATTGTATCCAGGACGTGTTCGTCGCGCTCTGGAAATACCGGAAAAATCTCGCCGCGACTACTTCGGTGAAATACTACCTGTATCGAGCCCTGCGCAGCCGGATATTCAAGACGTCGGCGGCGTCCGAATGGAATGTGCAGGATGGCGTGCGCTGGGATGACATGGAGAATTTGATCGACCTGTCGCCGGAAGAGGAATTGATGTCTATTGAGTCCGGCGACGAACGAACGCGCAGGCTGAAGAAGTACTTGCACAACCTTTCACCCAGGCAGTACGAAGCGATCATGCTGCGCTTTTACGACGAATTCAGCTACGAGGAGATCGCTCAAATTATGGGGGCCAACCCACAGTCGGTGCGTAATCTCGTTACCCGCGGCCTTCTTCAATTGCGCCAGTACGCCCAGTTTCTGGCCTAGTAATCCCGCTTTTCCTGCCTTTTTTGCCTGATTGTGCCCTTCCTGGAAAAATAATTGGCTTGAGGTGAGTTAAAACGCCGTCACCCCGCCTTTTAGTAGTGCATTCGATTGAAATGGCATTTCAATGAAACACTACGCGGATTTTGACGCTGGCGACCTGGCCCAGGATGAGTTATTCGTCCGTTGGGTAAAGAATCCTACTCCGGAACTTGAAAGCCAGTGGGCCGCCTGGCTGTCTGAGCATCCCGAAAAGGCGGAAGAAGTGGATGAGGCGCGACGCATGATCCTCGCGGTGCTATCCGAACCGGAACACTTTCCCTCCCAGTACGAAAAAGATTTGATGTGGAATCGGGTTCAGCATGAAATCTGGCTTGAGGGAAGACCATCCGTGTGGCACAGTAACCTGCTCCGAATAGCGGCGTTGCTCTTGCTCAGCGGAGGCCTCAGCTATTTCGCATACCTGTATTCACAAAAGGTCGACATCACCACCCAAAGCACGCAAGCCGGTACGTCGATTCCGGAGTACTCAGAGCGTGTCAACAACGGGGCTTATCCGTTGAAGATGATCCTGAGCGATGGAAGTTCCATCGTGCTTCAGCCGAACAGTTCACTTCGCTACCCCCAGTCCTTTGGTTCTGACAACCGGCAGGTTTTCCTGGAGGGCGAAGCCTTATTCGATATCGCCCGCGATCCACACAGACCGTTCCTGGTGTACGCCAATGAATTGGTTACCCGCGTGCTGGGTACGAGCTTCTCGGTAAGAGCGTATGATAATGAGCCCAACGTCATCGTAGAGGTACGTTCCGGAAAAGTTTCCGTCTTCGCCCAGCCGACAGATGAGGACACAAAGAAACCGGACAGTCCCCGACGCGAGGGCCTTGTCTTGTCACCCAATCAGCAAGCGGTGTATTCGCGTGAAGATGCGCGGCTGACTAAATCGTTGTTTGATAACCCCAGCCTGCTCATACCTGAAGAGGAGCAAAGGAGTTTCGAGTTTGTCGACGCGAGGATGCGGGACGTCTTTGGAGCGCTGGAGAAGGCCTACGGTGTCGAGATTGTATATGATGAGGAGATTATGCAGGGATGTTACCTCAATGCCTCACTTACCGATGAGTCGTTGCAGGTGAAGTTGTCGCTTATCTGCAAAGCGGTGAACGCGACGTATGAAATTATGGACACCCACATTATAGTATATGGTAGCGGGTGCACGGAATGAATCAACTACAAATAACCCAACTGAAACCAACGAACACAAGATGACCTAAACCAATTTAAAAAAAGAGAATCGGCGACAAGGACCGCCGCCGACTCTGCAAAATGCTCCACGCGTGCCCATCCGGCCAGGGATGGGGGGAGCGTTTTCCTTAACGTAAACCTTTAAGAAAAACCTAGTAAAAGTATGCAAAAACTGCTACAAGTACCGACTTGGGCGTACATTATGAAGGTTTCTCTCGCGCAAATTCTGCTGGCAGGCCTCTTCCTGAGCTTCGCATACGCCCACGACGGCGAAGCACAGAGCGTCCTGGATAGCAAGATTAGCATTCAGCTGGAGAACACCTCGATACGTTCGGCTCTGTCCCGAATTGAGAAACTAACGGACGCCCGATTTCTTTATCATTCGCAACTGGTTTCTTCTCGCGAGAAGATCACCCTCCACGAAGAAAATGCACCCCTCTCTGAAGTACTCGATAAGATCCTGACGCCGCTCGAAATAGGATACGAGGTGTCGGGTAATCAGATTGTACTCGTTAAGCTCCGCCAGTCGCACCTTCAGTTCGACGGCCCTGCGGCGCCTGGCAGCGAAATGTACGAGCCGATATTAATCGGTGTACGTGGTCGCATCGTCGACAGCAACGGGAATACGTTGCCCGGTGTAAATATTGTCGAGAAGGGCACAACTAACGGTACGACATCCGATGCCAATGGCGAGTACAGCATAAACGTTGCCGACGAGAATTCGATTCTGGTCTTCAGCTTCATCGGCTATGCCCCGCAGGAAATCCGTGTGGGGACGAGCACGACTATTGATGTCACGATGTTGGACGACGTCATGAGTCTGAGTGAAGTTGTGGTCATCGGTTACGGTGAACGTGAGAAGAAGGATGTGACGGGCGCTATTTCTTCGATGAGCTCGGAGGAAATTTCAAAAAGTCTTTCCATGACGCCTGAAATGGCAATGCAGGGTCGGATGGCCGGCGTGTTTGTGTCGACACCCAGTGGTAACCCTCTTGCCCGCCCGAATATACAAATACGCGGTGTTGCCACATGGGGATACGATGACCCGCTTTACGTTATCGACGGCATTCCGATATATGAAGTTGCAGCAAGCGATCCTAACGCGGGTTCTCAGGACATCCGGTCCCCGGTGAATTTCATGACGGCCATCAACCCTCACGACATCGAATCGATTTCCGTTTTGAAAGACGCATCGGCAGCGGCCATTTATGGCATGCGGGCGTCGAACGGTGTGATCCTGATCACGACCAAAAAGGGTAAGTCAGGCGCACCCAGAGTTGAGTTCAACGCGCAACGCGGAGTGCAAAATGTGGTCGAGACGTTCGATGTGCTGAATTCGGCCGACTACGCCGCGTTGTACCGCGAAGTTTATGCGAACAACCCGGCTGCCACCATGCCGTCGGTTTTCGATCCGAACAGCCCCGATTTTCTCGGCAACAGCCCGACGTACGATTGGCAAAAGGCGCTCCTGAACAGGGATGCCATTGTTGAAGACTACAGCATACGGGTTTCGGGCGGCAGTGAGTCGACCACGTACTACGTATCTGCAGGCTACGGCCGAACCGAAGGAACGCTGATAGAGAACTACCTTGAGCGACTGTCGGTTGCTTCGAATCTCACCAGTAAGATTTCCAGCGTGATTGAAACGGGGATGAACGTCAAGTTAAGCGTCAATAAAGCACTTGACAATACGGGCGCCGACCTGGGGTATGTGTCCCGGACGCCACCCTGGCAACCGATTTACGATCCGTCTGATCCGACAGGCTTTGCGCCGGCAGTAAGTTGGGAGTTCGAGCCGAACCCGGATTTCGACCCGAACCTGGTCAACCCCGGCCCATCCCAAATCGCTATTGGCGATCCGGTGTTTCTCTACGGCCCCCATACATACGGGAACGTGTTCGGTTCTCAGGCGACTTCAGACAGGACATTCGACCTGTTCCGCACTATGGGCAATGTATACCTTCAGGTCGAGCCGATCACGGGCTTGAAGATCAAGGGAACCGTATCTGCGGACTACCATTTCGTCCTTCGCAAAACCTGGGAGGAGTATTCCGGCTGGAGGTTTTCCCAAACGCCCGGTAACCCGTACAACGGGCACGATGGAACGGCCAAGGGCTCGTACGGCGAACGCCAAAGCCGCAACCTTAACCTTGTAAAGGAATTCACCATCAATTACAACCGGAGTTTCGGCGATCATAATATTGACGTTTTGCTGAACGCAATGGACCAGGAAAGTACCTGGAGATATACCGACGCCAGTTCGGGTCAGATCAACTACCTGGATCCCAACTTCCGCAATGTCGGTAACAACCCTCCCTTTAACGGAACGTTCACCGGAAGGAGACCGGAGAGAATGCAGGGATACCTGGGTCGTATAAGTTATAAGTTCCAGGATCGCTATTACTTTGATGCGACGATCCGTCGTGACGGCGCCTCGCTCTTTGCGCCTGATTACCGATGGGGGAACTTCCCTTCATTTGCCGCGGGCTGGCGTATCAGTTCCATGCCCTTCTTCCAGGCAATGAATGCTACTTTTATTTCCGACATAAAGATACGCGGGGGATGGGGTGAACTCGGAAACAAGAGTGTGACAAACGGCTTTGCTTACCTGTCTGGCGTTAGCGGTACACCCGACTATGCGCTCGGTTCCGGCAACGGCAACCCTTACGGTACACAGTATGTCGCAACCAGCCTTCCCAACTTCCCGAACTTTGAGTTGACCTGGGAACGGGTGCGTACGACGAACATTGGCTTTGATGCCGTATTGTTTGATAATCACGTAACCCTTACAGCAGAGTATTACAACCGGTTTACAGAGGGCCTGATCCAGTCGGTGAGCTTGCCGCCAAGTTCCGGTATTGAAGTAGCGACGGATCTGAACATTGGCAACATGCGCAACAACGGCGTTGAGGTGCAGGTCGGTTATAACAATACGTTTGGCCGGCTCGGCTTTAACGTGTCGGGTAACCTGACAACCGTCAAGAACAGGGTGGTCAGCCTCTATAAAGGAACGCCGTTTGGCGGTGAAGGCGGTCGCATTCAGGAGGGATACCCTATGGCTTACTTGTGGGGTTGGAAAACCGGTGGTGTATTCCAGAACGACCAGGAGATTGCGGAGTGGAAATCACAGTACGAGGATGGCGTAGGGGCCAACAATCAGGCTCCCGGCGACATGTACTTCCTGGATCTTCAGGGCAATCCTGAACCGGGACAGCTCGTCAGTCCTGAGCCGGACGGCATCGTTAACAACAACGACCGCGTGTACCTGGGAAAGGGGATCGCGGGCTATTACTACGGGCTGAATCTCGGCTTTACGTACGGCGGGTTTGACCTCAGCATATTCCTTCAGGGTGTTGGAGACGTTCAGAAGTATAACGCTCAGCGCGCTGGCGGGGAGGGGATGTCAAGCTCCGGAGCCAATCAATGGGCCACGACCCTCAACCGCTGGACCGGTGAAGGAACGAGCACGACTATGCCACGCGCAATATTCGAAGATCCGAACAGGAACAATCGATTCTCAGACCGCTTTGTGGAAGACGCTGGATTTCTTCGGCTGAAGAACGTTCAACTCGGCTACAACTTGCCGTCTGCACTGCTTCAGAAGACTGGCGTCGTTAGCAACATACGGGTTTACCTGAGCGGGACGAACCTGCTAACCTTTACAGACTGGACAGGACCGGATCCGGAAAACGATGTCTTCCCGCCGCTCCGGCAGATTACAGCAGGTATCAGTGCCACATTCTAAAAACGGAGGACTGAACATGACAAGCCATACAAAAAAACTGACACTGCTTTTGTGTCTTACATTCATAGGATTCAATTCCTGTAACGAATCGCGCCTCGATATTGTCCCGGGCTTTCCAACGGAGGAATCGTACTTCACTGAAGAGATCGAATTCACCCGGGCAGTTTATGGTGTGTATGCCAAGATGAGCGACTTCTATTGGTATAACGCCAGCCAGGAGGCCTTTGTCACGCCGATATGGTATCTCACCGGCGATGATATTACGACTTCCGGGCAGGATGAGTTTGAGATTTTCAGCAACCTGCAACCCGGCAGCGGAAGACTTAATTACTTCTTCCGCGCGCTGTATCAAATGATCGGACGTGCCAACGTCGTGTTGGAAAAGAATGCCGAGGTTGAAGACGGGATATACGTCACCGCGGGACTGAAAGAAGCGCATCGCGGAGAAGCCTTATTCCTTCGCGGGTTTGCGAACTTTATGCTCTGGAACGTCTGGGGCACGGCCCCGCTCATTACGGAGCGTCTTAAGAGTCTGGATAATACCCAGCCTCCCAGCTCAACAGGTACCGAGTTGCTCGACCAGGCCATCACCGACTTTTCGGAAGCGGCCACGCTGCTGCCCGATTCCTGGCCTGATGGCGATCGCGGACGGGTGTTCAAGAGCTCTGCACGCGGTATGCTGGCCAAAGCCCTGGTATTCAGGGCCACGGTAACCGGCAATGCGGCTGATTATCAGGCGGCCATCACGGCGGCCAACCAGATCACAGACCGCGTACTGGTTCCGGCGTACGATGACAACTTCGCTGCTGACACCGAGAATAACGATGAGTCGCTGTTCGAATATCAGGCATCGCAGGCTTTTGCCGGCGATAACATCTGGTTGCCTAACGACTTCGACAACGCCATCGGATCGCTGTCGGCATTCTGGGGTTTCTATGACAACTCTTTCAACATGTTCGGCAAAGCGCCGTTCACCGCTACTGAGAAGCTTCGCGATCTGTTCGAAGCGGATGATCCACGCCTGGAACTGTCGCTGGATCCGTCCAATCTGGATTTCAGAAAGTACGTCACACGGGATGCATTGAATCCTACCGGAGGAGCATCCAACAACAACCCGCGCATTTTGCGGTACGCCGACGTGCTCCTTCTTAAAGCGGAGGCATTGAACGAATCCGGCGGCTCCACCACCGAGGCCATTGACCTCATCAACGAAGTTCGCACGCGTGCCCGCGGTGCCGGAACATCGCCCGCCGACCGGGACAATAGCGTGACCGATCGCGAGGTGATACGCCAGTGGATTATGGATGAAAGGCTGATGGAACTTGCAGGCGAAGGCCAACGGTGGTTCGACATCCGCCGGTGGGCGCTGGCAGGCCAGATCACGCTCGACAACGCCTTCTTCTCGTCGGCAGTACCGGACGACATGGGATTCCAGTCGAAACACCTGTACTTCCCCATACCAACGGGAGAGACGGATGCCAATCCTAACATCAGCCAGAATCCAGGGTACTGATTTTTGGTCAGGGTTAATTTTGGTCGCGAAAGTGCGCCCCCAGCAATGGGGGCGTACCTTTCCTATGTGAATTGAATCAATATCCTAAGCGCTGAAGTACGATGATGATTAGAGAATACCCGATCATTGATGAGATCAACATAGACAACCTGTCGGCAACGCCCAAGTACATGCAGGTAGCGAAAGCCATTCTCAAGGCAGTGTATGAAGAACGGATTAAGAAGAATGAAACGCTACCGTCCATTAATGAACTCAGCTTTTCGCTTGACATTTCACGCGACACGGTAGAAAAGAGCTACCGCCACCTGAAACAACGTGGCATTATCGGCTCTGTTCCCGGTAAGGGATTCTTCGTGAAGAGTAACGAGATGGACAAGCGGTACCGGGTGCTGTTGCTGCTGAATAAACTGAGTGAACACAAAAAGGTAATGTACGATGCACTGCTCGCAACGTTTGACGGTGCAGCCGAGGTTGATATCTATGTTTACAACAACGACTTTGACAGTTTCAAAAAACTCATCCTCAACCGGATGGAAGACTATACCCACTTCGTGGTGACCGCACTCTTTGCGGGTCGCACCGAAGACGCCGGGCAGGTGATGCGTATGATCCCGCGCGATAAGCTTATCGTTTTCGACAAGCTGGTTCCGGGACTACCGGATGGCTACGCCGCCGTCTACGAGAATTTCGAAACCGATATCTACAACGCGCTCACGCGCATGCTCGACAGGGTGAGCAATTACCAGCGGCTGAAGGTGATCTTCCCGGACAACAGCTACTATCCCCCCGAAATCATTCGCGGGATTCGCAGATTCGCCGCGGAACATCGCTTCGGGTTGGTTGTAGTGCCTTCACTTGAACGTGCGGGAGTGGTTTCGGGAGACCTCGTGATAACGGTACGCGACAAAGACCTTATGGCGTTGGTGGAATATGTTATGAATAGAGAACTCAAAGCGGGTTCAGACGTAGGCATTATCTCATACAACGAGTCGCCATGCAAGAAATTCATCCTGGGCGGAATTACAACCGTATCAACGAACTTCCGTTTCATGGGTGAGCAGGCAGCGCGACTGATTATGGAAGGTGCACGTGAGCAGGTTGTTGCTCCGTTTGAGATTCATGTGCGCGGATCGGTCTGAGCTTCCCCTATCGGTTACAGGTGATCAGATGTGCCCTATTGGTTTCAAAGAAATTTCCTTGAAACAATAGGGCACATAGATCACCTTTAAACTTACCGTTGAGCCATCCCTTCCACACGCTGACCGTATACAAAGAACTGCAACGGTCCATTGTTGTTACTCACCAACAGAATTTTTCCTTCGCCGCCCGAACGAAGCAATTCAATGTAACGTGCATTTCCGTCGGCAAGGAACCCTGATTCATAGTGGGGCAGGGGTGTCCAGTTGAATGCTCCATCACCGAGGAGAACCGTTCCCAGCGAGGCGTCGAAGCGTCCGAAAAGGGTTTCCTGATCATAGTTGTTTCCGATGAGTATCAGATCGGCGTGTCCGTCGCCGTTGATGTCGTCAACGACGAGGTCGTTCACCGTTGAGATCTGAGCGATATCTGGTAAATCGACGATACGGAATGACTTGCCGCCTTCATTGATCATCACGACTGACTCCAGTTTTCGGGCGTCCAGGGTGAGGGCGCCCTCGAGTTCTTCTGGTGTAAAAGCTTGTTTAAAAGGCGTTACCGCATATTGGGTGAACGTTTCGAAGCGGCCTTTTACCTTCGGCAGCTGGTCGATCAGCACCAACCGGTTGTGAACGATGAAGCGTTCGCGGTCAAATTCATTGAAATAGGTAATGATTGGGTCGATCGAGCCGTTGTTATCGAAGTCTTTCACAACAATCTGAACCGGGTTCTCCGCCGAAGAACTGAAAAATGAATTTCCACCGGTATTTCCGGCGATGACGTCCACGAAGCCGTCGCCATTCAGGTCGGCAACCTCAACGCAATTCCACCACCCGCTCGAATGGGTCAGTCCGTAATCATCAGTTACTTCCACGAATTCGGTACCTGCGTTTCTGAAAATGCGTATCGGCATCCACTCGCCGGCAACGATAAGATCGGGATTGCCGTCGTTATCGACATCGGCCCATACCGCCGACGTTACCATACCAGGACTTGCAAGCGCTGGGTTAAGCGCCTCCGTGACGTCAGTAAACTTGCCGCCGTCGTTGCGTAGCACATAGCTTCGGGGTGCGTGGGGATACCTGCCTTCGAGTAGCCTTCCGCCCACGAAAAGGTCGATGTCGCCGTCCTGGTCAATGTCCGCCGCTACGACACACGAAG
>Ga0079224_100014149_pt1 | contig 11138 bp, 8 predicted proteins | sample Stecom2015_FD_80414 | JGI IMG/M metagenome (GOLD analysis project Ga0079224, IMG submission 80414) | Agricultural soil microbial communities from Utah to study Nitrogen management - Steer compost 2015 | ecosystem: Environmental > Terrestrial > Soil > Agricultural land | place: USA: Utah...
GCCCTGCCGGAGGTCGACTTTCGTGTGGTGTGCAGTAAGGGCACATATATACGGTCGCTCGCGCATGACGTAGGAAAAGCCCTTAACAACGGAGCGTACCTAAGCAATTTGCGGAGAACCCGGAGCGGTAACTTCCACGTGACTGATGCCTGGCAGGTGAAAGATTTGGTGGACTGTATCAAGGGTAGTACCTTTGCATCATCACATGAAGATATACAGAAACCTTGACGATTTCACTCCATTGGAGAATGCAGTGGTTACCATTGGCACATTTGACGGGGTGCATGTGGGCCATCAAAAAATATTGAGTACCCTCAGGGAAAGTGCCCGGGAGATCGGCGGTGAAACGGTGTTGCTTACGTTTTTTCCCCATCCGCGGATGATCCTGCATCCTGAGGATGACAGCCTCCGGCTGATCAGCGATATCGAAGAAAAGGTACATTTATTGGCCGAAGCTGGCATTGATCACCTTATTATCACGCCCTTTACCCGCGACTTTTCCAATCAGTCGCCCGAAGAATACATCCGCGATGTGCTGGTCGGGAAAATCGGAACCAAGAAAATCGTCATCGGTTACGACCATCGCTTTGGCAAGGACCGTGAAGGCTCACTCAAAGATCTCCTGGACCACGCTGACATTTATGGGTATTCCGTAGAACAGATTCCTAAGCAGGATATTGATGACGTGGCCGTTTCGTCGACCAAAATCCGTGAGGCCTTAATAAAGGGCGATATCGCTACCGCAAACAGTTACCTCGGACATCCCTTCCAGCTGACGGGGAAAGTGATACGGGGAAATCAATTGGGCCGCAACATTGGCTACCCTACAGCTAACCTCCAGGTATTTGAAAACCAAAAGCTAATCCCTGCATACGGCATCTACGCGGTAGAAGCAGCCGTCGCCGACCCCACAGGAATTACTACGGGTACCTACCAGCCGCAGTCACCTGAACAGGTGTTAAGAGGAATGGGCTATATCGGCACACGCCCAACCGTGGATGGCGTTGGCCGGAGTATTGAAATACACCTTTTTGATTTCCAATCGGATCTTTATGGAAAAACGTTACGTGTGGATTTCCTCCATTTCATCCGCCACGACCAATGGTTTGAATCCATGCAGGAACTGATCGATCAAATGAAAGTGGATGAGAACAACGTACGCAGGTTATTTAATCTAACTACGCGCTGAAGTAGGCCCTAACATTCTTCCCTTCCACCCAGTTCATATAGGCACGGTTAACTACCCGGTTGCCACCCGGGGTTGGATAGTCTCCAGAAAAATACCAGTCGCCCTTGTGGCTCGGACAGGCGATATGCAGGTTATCCAGCTTCTGATAGATGACTTCCACTTCGGCGCGGATATGGGGACCACGGATAATGCGGGCAATTTCAATGGATATCTCTTCATCGGTAAAGGGTGCATAAATGGCCTTCACGTAATTTTCAACCTCCTCTTTGGGCATCGTCAACGAAGCGACACATTGCTGGTAAACCTGCTCAACGATTTCTCCCATCCCACGCTTATATAATAGCGATACGGCCGCTTCAAACGCCACAAACTCACCCAGGCGTGACATGTCGATGCCGTAGCAGTCCGGATAACGTATCTGGGGAGCCGAAGAAACGATGATGATCTTTTTCGGATTTAGGCGGTCAAGGATGGTCAGAATACTTTGCTTCAGCGTCGTTCCCCGCACAATGGAATCGTCTACCGCTACAATCGTATCCTGATGATCTTTGACGATTCCATAGGTTGTGTCATACACATGCTGCACCATATCCTGGCGGTCGGCATCCTGTGTAATGAAGGTACGTAACTTGGCGTCTTTAATGTTCAGCTTTTCAAACCGCGGCGTTATGCTGAGCATCTTGTTCAGCTCCTCATCGGAAATCTTATCCGCCCGGTTGAGCAACGTATCTTTCTGCAGCTTCCGCACGTACTCATTGATTCCTTCTCCCAAGCCGTAGAAAGCGACCTCCGCCGTATTGGGAATGTATGAAAAGACCGTGTTGTTAATATCGTAGTTGATGGCTTCCAGGATCTGTGGGCACAACAAACGCCCGAGGTGTTTACGCTCCTGGTAAATTGCGGCATCGCTGCCTCTCGAGAAATAAATACGTTCAAACGAGCAGGACTTGGGTTCCACCGGCTCGCGGAACATCTCTTCAGTGATGGAACCGTCCTTTTTGACGATCAGCGCATAGCCCGGCTTAATCTCAATGATTTCGTCAAACTTGACGCCGAAGGCGGTCTGAATAGCGGGCCGCTCGGACGTCACCACCATCACTTCGTCGTTAACATAATAGTAAGCCGGCCGTATGCCCGCTGGATCGCGCATCACAAAGGCATCGCCATGACCAAATATCCCGGTAATCGTGTACCCACCGTCCCACGTTTTAGCCGATTTCCGAAGAATCCGCGCCACGTCCAAATGCTCGGCGATTAACCCACTGATTTCCACGTTGCTATACCCTTTCTGCTTAAACCGGTCAAACAATTCCTGATTTTCGGCATCCAGAAAATGACCGATTTTTTCCAGCACGGTCACGGTATCTGCCTTTTCCTTGGGGTGTTGCCCCAGTTCATACAATTGTTCCAGCAATTCATCCACATTGGTCATGTTGAAATTACCGGCGATGACCAAGTTACGTGTCATCCAATTGTTCTGACGGAGGAAAGGGTGGCAGCTTTCAATACTGTTTTTCCCGTGTGTGCCGTACCGCAAATGCCCCAAAAGCACTTCGCCCGTAAAACTCACATTCTGCTTCAGCCACTGGCTGTCGGAAAAACGGTCGGGATAGGCACGCTGTACAGTGGCAAACTTCTTCTGCACATACTCGAAAATGTCCGCAACCGCATTAGGCGCCATGGACCGATACCGGCTGATGTACCGGTTACCGGGCTTCACATCAAGCTTGATGGTGGCAATACCCGCCCCATCCTGCCCGCGATTGTGCTGTTTTTCCATTAATAGGTACAACTTATTGATGCCGTATAAGGCCGTACCGTATTTTTCCTGATAATATGAAAGGGGTTTCAACAGGCGAATCAGTGCGATGCCGCACTCGTGTTTGATAGCGTCACTCATGTTATGCTTTGAGTGCACAAAGATACATAAATTATTTCGTTCGCATACAAATAAAAAATGCCGCTCCGCGGGTGGTAATGAGGGAAGTTATTCGTAATTTTGCCGCCGTAATTGCACACACCCATGTCCCAACAAACGGAGCAAAGAGTCTCATTCTCGTTTGAAAATACAGAAAACGCATTCAAAAGTAAAAGCAACCGAGAGTTGGATAAAGCGTTTTGGTTGTTTAAAATCATTGGCAGCCCCTTCCTGACCAAACTGGGCCTTCCCCTCACCTCCGCCGCCCTGAAAATTGGTCTGCCTATTACGCCGATCATCCGCAACACCATTTTTAACCACTTCTGTGGCGGAGAAAGCATCAAGGACTGCCTGCCCCTTATCGATCGCCTGGCCGCACAGCACGTAGGGACCATCCTGGACTATTCCGTGGAAGGCGAAGACGATGAGGTCACCTTTGAACGGACGTGCGACGAAATTCTGCGGACCGTCAGGCATGCAGCGGAAAACCGTAATGTGTCTTTCTCCGTTTTCAAGCCTTCCGGCTTGGGCCGGTTTGCGTTGTTGGAAAAAGTCAATGCCGGGAAACCGCTCGATGGAGCGGAAAAAAGAGAATATGACCGGTTCAACGACCGTATTGACCGGATATGCAAAGCATGTTATGATGCCGGCGTACGGGTGTTGATTGACGCCGAACACTCATGGATACAGGACGCCATCGATGATATCGCCCGGAATATGATGCGGTTATACAACCACCGGGCACCGGTTGTGTACAATACCTATCAGCTTTACCGGACAGACAAGCTGGCCTCGCTCAAGGCGGATTACTACCTGGCGGAAACCGATGGCTTTTTTCTTGGAGCGAAGCTGGTACGGGGTGCCTACATGGAAATCGAGCGGGAAAGGGCAGAAAAACAGGGATACCTCTCGCCCATCCAACCCACTAAGGAAGCTACCGATGAAGATTACAACGAAGCAATCCGCTTTTGCCTGGACCATATTGACCGTACCGGATTGATGGCCGGCACTCACAATGAGTTCAGCTGCCGGCTTTTGGCGGACGAGATTGACCGGCGGCTATTGCCACGCGACCACCCCCATATCCATTTTGCCCAGCTGCTGGGAATGAGCGATAACCTAAGCTTCAACCTGGCTGAGGCCGGCTACCAGGTTGCCAAATATGTCCCGTATGGCCCGGTAAAGTCCGTAATGCCTTACCTGTTCCGTAGGGCACAGGAAAACACTTCCGTGGCCGGACAGACCGGCAGAGAACTGGCTTTAATTACCAAAGAAAAAAAACGTAGAAGATCCATCCCATGACAGATATCTTGACCAGCGACAAACTGGAGACCCTTACACAGATCAGCCATAAAAAGAAGTATGCTGCCTTCCTGTACGATTGCGACGGCACACTGGCGGATAACATGCCCATGCATCGGGCCGCGTATTACGAAGCTGCCGCCCAGTACGGCATCGAACTGGATACAGCCATCATCGATGAACTGGCGGGCTGGCCTACCGTCCTGATCGCGGAAGAGATCAACAAACGTTACGGTACCCAGGTTCCGCCTCATGAGTTTGCAGCCCGGAAGTCATCCATCTTTCTGGAGCAGTTTGTTTCCGGAACGCAGCCGATCGGATTTGTCGTCCAACATCTGAAAAACCATATCGGGAAAGTCCGTATTGGAGTGGTTTCAGGTGGCAGCCGGAAAACCGTGACACGTACGCTCACAACCATCGGGCTGATTGACCTGATTGAAACACTGGTCTGCGCCGATGATACTTCGCGGGGCAAGCCCTACCCCGAACCGTCCCTGACGGCCGCAGCACAACTGGGTGTTGCTCCCCAAGACTGCCTTGTGTTTGAAGATGGTAACCCGGGAGTACAAGGGGCCATGGCAGCAGGTATGGACTGGGTCCGCATCGATCAGATTTAACCAAGCACACTCACTATCCTTTAAAATGGATGGTGTATTTGGAAAATTCACCGAATGTATACTGAAGGTTTCCACCAAGCTGCCTGGTTAGCGAATGTATCAGGCGGACGCCCAAGGTTCCCTCCGTCTGTTTTAACTTCTCGTCAGGAATACCCACGCCGTTATCCTTAAAAACCAGTTGGTATTCTTTCTCCTGACGGTGGTGAACCTGCACGTATATATCTCCATCGGGACGATCTGTAAATGCATACTTCAGCGAGTTGGTCATCAACTCGGTAAGGATCAACCCCAATGGGATCGCGGTATCAATATCCAAAGAAACCCCGTTGGCGTCCACGTAGAACTGTATATCCTTTTTCCCCACATTGTAAACGCTCAACAGGTGTATGCCCAACTGCTCAATGTAATCCTGTATGTCCAATTGGTTGAGGCTCTGCTGCTGATAGAGCTTAGTGTGAATCAACGCTATGGAATTGATGCGACTGCTGCTCTCCTGCATCATAGCAATGAGTTCTTTATTCGAAGATTTTCTTGATTGCAGACTCAATAAACTACTGATTATCTGCAGGTTGTTTTTAACCCGATGATGGATCTCCCGAAGCAGCAACTCGTTCTGTTTGTTGGCTTGCTTAAGAATTTCGTTCTGAACAGAGATTTCCGAATTCTTAAGGGCAACGCGGTGGGCCAGCCGGTCCTTCTCCCGAAAATGAACGTAAAGGATTAGCAAAATTACCAGTAGCACCACGATACCGGCGAGCAGACCGCGGCGCTGGTAACTCGTATTAGACAACCGAAGTTCCTGTTCCTTGATCTGGCGTTCGAATTTCTCCAGCTTGTAGCTTTCACTCATCTCCCTGCCCTGGCCGATGTACTGGGCGGAATAAAGGCTGTCTTTTGTATACTCGTACTCGTCGAGCAGTTGGTCGGCGCGGTCGCGGTCGCCCAGCACATAAAGCGCCTTTGCCTGCAGCAGCCGTAAAGCCTGCCAATTTCCGGACCACTGTTCCTTACCCTCATCGGCAAACCGTAGGCGGAGTTCGTCGCACCTCGCTAGTACCTGTTCGTAATCTCTCTGGAAATAACACTGCGCAGTCTTTAAAAATTCGTACCTCGCTTCCAGCTGTGGATCTTTCATAGTGGCAAGCATCGGTAATAATTGATTCAGGACACCCCCCAGCCTGGCTGTGTCTTGTGTTTTTTCATGGACTTCCGCCTCGACCAGCAACGCGCTGAACCGCAAATGATCCCCCGCCTCCCGGAAGTCACCTGCATGTTGCTGGGCCATCCGGCAGTATCGTAATGCCGTTTCGTAATCGCGTTGCCGGGCAAAAGCGACGCCATATTGAAGATAGAGGGGACCAAGCGCCAAAACGTAGCCCTTCTCCTTTATCAATCGTTCAGCACCCTCAAGCGTCGCGCGTGCCTCGTTGTAATCTTTGGAAACGGTATTGTGATAATCGGCCAGCTCAAGGCTCAATTCAACCTGATCCCGTACATCCCCCTTGCGTTCCGCAGCCCGCATTCCATTCAGAAAATGTTCGAACGCTGCATAATACCTCCGTTCCGCCATATAAATGACTCCCAGCTTACGGTAGGCATCCGGGAGGTTAGTTAAAAATCGCCCTTCTACGTACAGCGATACCGCCCGCTCAAAATAGCGTTTTGCTACATTGCGCTCCCCTTTCCGATCGTACACGCATCCTGTATAATAATACCCGTCCGCAATTCCCTGATCGTAGGCTAAGTCGATGGACGTCTTCCAGGCCCTATTAATCAGATCGTCTGATTTTCTTACATTCTCATGTAGCGATGCCTGCGCACGCCTGTACCAGGCGTTGACGATCATGGTATCCCTGGGAAAAAAGGACACCGCTGGCTGAAAAGCATAAACGGAGCTAACAAGGGAAAGTACAAGAAGGACAAGCCTGCAAAACCGCATGGTTTTACGTGCCATTTAAACTGGTTTTGATGCTCATGTCGCATCCTATCAAATACGCCCCGCGTAACATATTCGACAACCACAAAAAGCACATTTAAACAGGCAGAAAAGTAGGCAACCAAATGTAAGCGATTTTAGCAATTAAACCAAATCATCGCCCATGGATACGGAAAATCTACAAAATGCTAAAACCCGGTTACGATCCGTATCCCGCCATTGGTAAAATCCATTTGCTCGTTGGAAAGCCGTCCGATGGGCAGCTTAAAGTAAGGTTCGATGGAGAGGAAGACATTTTTGGAGAGTCCCATTTTACGACCGACAGAGAAATTCATAAACCCGGCGTACCCCTTGCCTTTCAACGGCTGATCATCGGTTTTCTCCGAACGGTAGGTTACCGTGGTGGAGGCCATAAGATCCTTACCGGCCATCTTGTCTGCACCGAAAGTAGTCTCGTTGAGGCCGGCAATAAAGTGTTCCGTCCGCTCTTCGCTCAGCACGGCCACGTACGAAACGCCCACCGACGTAAAAACACCCTTGAAAACCTCATAACGGAAATCCAGGGGTACATCAAGTGCAACTACCTTGCTGGTGAGCGAAACATCGCGCTTATATTGCTCACGGCTTTGTGCAAATCCCTCCATGGAAGCGGGGTTGTTTAGGCGTGAAGATCCTCCGGGATTATAATTCGGATTCTCACCCATGCCCAGGCGACCTATCGACACCCCTGAGCCAACAGATAACTTGTCCGACAACTGGTATGCAACGGTAAGTCCGCCACCGAAATCCATCCGCTCGCGCGTTACGTTGGGAGAGACGGCTATCCCTAGGTTCCATTTGCGTCTGCTGCCGTCTTTTGCAGCGCGGACTTCGGGATATTCCTGACGGTCGATATGGGGTTCCCCTTCCTCTTTCGCCAGCGGCTCTGCAAGTGCAAGCCGAACGCGATCGGCATCGCTGACACCGCCAGTATGTTCTTCCAGGGCGACCGATTCCCCGACTTCCGGCTCAGCCAACTTGTCCGATGGCACACCGTTGCCCTCCGCACGGGACTCTGCAGAAGCTATCCGTGCGGCGTCACGTTCACTACGTGTGCGATGCGGCGCCGAACTTGGATGTGCGCCGGAAATCGCGGCCGCAGGCCCGGCCTGTATGGCAGGCGCCGGGATTTCCGGTGCGGGCGTCGTAACTGCCTCGGCAGACTCTCCTCGCCCCGAGGGCGCAGGTAGTTTCATCGCCGCTTCGCTACGGGCAGTTATGGGCTCCATCTCCGGGCGGCTCCACAACCATACTCCCGCCGCAAGGAGCAGCGTAGCCGCAGCACTCCAGTACGGCCACAGGAGCGGCTTCTTCTTTTTAACAAGGGTGGTCGAAAAACGCTCCCACGCACCCTCTCTATAAGGCTCGACGTGATTGCGCAGCGTTTCGGCAATCTGTTCAATCAGTTCCTTATGTTCACTTCCATTCATTCACCTGTACATATTATCAACCCGCCGTGACGTTCGTCGAGGCAAGGTACAATTCTCTAAGCTTCTTCTTCGCCCGGGTCAGATAGGTCCGGGACGTACTTTCCGGAATCGTCAGCAACGCGGCGACTTCCTCGTGCGAGTACCCTTCCACCTCATACAGGTTAAAAATCGTTCGCTGTATTTCGGGCAACTGGAGCAGGAGCTTCATAATATCCTCTACGTGTAAATGACTTGAGACCGCTACAGCCTGATGCTCGATCTCAGATTCGCTTACATCGTCCAACGCCATCAGCTGCTTCTGTGCACGTAGAAAGTCAATCGAGATATTTACCGCAATCCGCGCCAACCAGGCACGGAACGACTTTTCAAAGCGTTCCCCAACTTCTTCGCTGTTGAAGGTTCCGATCTTGTTGAAGGCCCTGACAAAGCTTTCGTTGGTAAGTTCCTCCGCATCAAACTCATTTTTAACGTACCGCATCGTAATCGCCCGTACGTACCCATAACAGGCCTTGTATACAAATTCTTTACTCCGCTCATCTCCCATCCGGGCACACCCCCTCACCGCGTCCTCCAATGACAACGCATATTTCCCCTTTAAGTGTCGGATGTTGAAACTCACTGCGCGGCTACACTTCTATTATTCAGCTCTTTGTATGTTCACCCTGCAAATATACGCTCAATTCTCCCTCATGTAGCCTATCCTGCGAAAAATTACCATATAAGCATTTTTATTACTTGAGTAACGTAACATAACGGCAAAACGCTACACCGGCTCTTCTTCCAAAAAGCCAATATTCTACAAACCTCCAGCAAGATGCTATAGTAATGAATACCGGATGTATGTTTACATTTGCTGTCATGGCAATGTACACAAGGCACCGGAAAGGGATTTTATTGCTTCTGCTCACCCTGACGGGAGCGTGCCATCATCAAACGAAATTGTCCATGGAGTTCCAGGAAGTTCAGTTAACCGATACCCGACAGGGTCACACTTTACACAACACGCAGGTCTTTTCAAATGACGGCCAATGGATTGTTTATGACACGCGGAACGACGATACACAGATCGGCAGCACGGGTTGTATTGAAATGGTGCACGTGGGAACGGGTGAAATACGGACATTGTACCGCACTGCGCACCAAACGGCCTTCGGCCCCGGGGTGGGTGCCGCTACATTCTCCCCTGCTGAAGACCGTGTTTTATTCATTCACGGTATCCGTAACGCCGATACCTCACGCCCATACGGCATTACGCGGCGTACCGGCGTAGCCATTGATATCCAGCGCCCCCAGCAACCCATTTTTATGGATGCGCGAAACATCACTCCTCCTTTTACGCCGGGTGCCCTACGCGGCGGCACGCACGCACATTCATGGAGCAGCGATGGCCAATGGATCAGTTTTACGTACAACGATTATATCCTGGAACAGCTTTCCCTGACAGACTCTACAGTCAGGGACCTTCGGACAGTGGGTATCATGACGCCCATGCCGGTAGACGTGCCCGCCGACAGTTCCCTGGAAAACAACAGCGGTGCCTGCTTCGCCGTCATCGTGACCGAAGTCACGGAACGTCCCCGGCCGGAAAGCGACGAAATTGACAAAGCGTTCGATGAGTGTTGGGTGGGAACCGACGGATACCGGAAACCCGGCGGCACGTGTCAACGGCGGGCGATTGCGTTTCAGGGAAACGTCCGAAATGCGGAAGGAAACACTGTTACAGAAGTATTTGTTGCCGACCTCCCCGACCGGTTCCCCATGGAACCGGACGAAAGGCCGCTGGAAGGGACCCCCACCTCACGTCCCGGGGTACCCAAAGGGATCGTACAACGCCGCGTTACCTATTCCCACACTGGCGTTTCCGGACCGCGACACTGGCTGCGTACCACGCCCGATGGACAGCTTATCTGCTACCTCGCACCGGATCATAACGGCATCATACAGATTTTCGGCGTTTCGCCCAACGGGGGTACTCCGGTCGCCATCACCCGCAATGACGTTTCCGTTGATGGCCCTTTTAACATCGATCCTTCCGGAACGTGGGTTGCCTACCCTGCGGATAATAGTGTTTTCCTCACGGGGATCTTCACGGGAAATACACACCGCATTACCAAACGGTTTGCGGACGAAACCAAACCCGTGGGCGCCCCCAACTGGTCGCCCGATGGCAGGGCCATTGCCTATAACCGTTACGTGTCGTACGGCGACGATCGCTACCTGCAGATTTTTCTGCTCCAGCGCTGATCAGTCGTATAGCTTTTTGTAGTCTTCCATGGTGGTTCCCTTCGCAAAATAGCGGATATTGTACGTAAGGCTTACCATGACATAACGCTGTAAGACATTGGATTGGTAATCCTGGATATACGTTTCCGTAACATCCCTCCGTACGTTGTTGTTCTGCCCCAATAGGTCATATACGTTCACACTTACCTCGGCACGCTCGTTACGCAGAAATTTCTTACCGATACCCATATTGACCAGCAGAATGCTGTTGTCATATCCTTCGGAAAGCCCGGAATTGAACTGATGGTTCAGGTCCAGACGGTAAATCAGATTTTGCCAAAGGATCCAATTGTAGTTGATGTGCGTGGATTGGTTAAAAAAATTCCGATTCAATGTGGAGCGGAGGGAGTTTTCTACGGTGTTATATGCAGACCGCGTCCAGATGTTGAAATCGATCTTATCACTGATGTTACTACTCAGTGAA
>Ga0079224_100014151_pt1 | contig 11138 bp, 9 predicted proteins | sample Stecom2015_FD_80414 | JGI IMG/M metagenome (GOLD analysis project Ga0079224, IMG submission 80414) | Agricultural soil microbial communities from Utah to study Nitrogen management - Steer compost 2015 | ecosystem: Environmental > Terrestrial > Soil > Agricultural land | place: USA: Utah...
CACGGCAGGGCGGCCCGCAAACTGGGGTACAATTCCCGGTCTTTTTCCATCGGCGAGTCCGTACTTTTCTTCGCACCGGGGAAGCATCCCCTGGTATTTCAACTGCGGGGGGAATCATGACCGATATCGGTCGCCAGGCGCACGTTACGGCGGCGCAGGCTCAAATTCCAGTTCGTTCCTATTTCGACGAAGCGCTGTTCGCGAAAGAACAGGAACTGATCTTCAGACAGTCGTCAGTATACGTCGGACACGAAAAGATGGTGCCCGATCCGGGCGACTGGCGAACCCTTGCCCACGAAGGCGCGGGGCGCGTGCTGGTGCGCGAGGCAGGCGGCGTTTCGCTGCTGTCGAATGTGTGTCGCCATCGGCAGGCGATCATGCTGGGAGGCGAAGCCGGCAACGTCACCGGGCCCGAAACGTCGCACGGCAATCTGAGTGAAACGGGCGGCAAAATCGTGTGCCCGATCCACCGCTGGACTTACGACCCCGACGGCACACTGATCGGCGCACCCGAGTTTCCTCAGAAGCCCTGCCTGAACCTGCAGCGCTTTGCGCTGCGCAATTGTCATGGCCTGCTGTTCGAAGGTCCGCGCGATCCGGCCGCCGACATGGCCGCCCTCTTTGGCCTGCCGCAGTTCGACTTTTCCGACTACGTGCTCGACCACGTCGAATACCACCGGTGCAATTACAACTGGAAGACCTTCATCGAGGTCTATCTGGAAGACTACCACGTGGCACCCTTTCACCCGGGCCTGGGCCACTTCGTCACCTGCGACGACCTGCGCTGGGAATTTTCCGATTGGTACAGCGCGCAATATGTGGGCCTGAACCAGGCGTTCGGCCAGCCGGGCAGCGAGGTGTATCGGCAGTGGCACGAAAAGCTGCTGGAATACCGCGGCGGCCAGGCACCCGATTTCGGTGCCGTATGGGTCACCTATTTCCCCACGCACATGATCGAGCTGTACCCGCACGTGCTGGTGCTCTCGACCCTGCATCCGATCAGCCCGCAGGAAACCATGAACGTGGTCGAATTCTATTACCCGGAAGAAATTGCGGCGTTCGAACCGGAGTTCGTGAAAGCGCAGCAGGCTGCCTACATGGAAACGGCCATTGAAGACGATGAGATCGCCGAGCGCATGGATGCCGGCCGGCGCGCGCTGATGCTGCGCGGCACCGACGAGCACGGCCCGTATCAATCACCCATGGAAGACGGCATGCAGCACTTCCATGAATGGTACCGCCGCATGATGGGCAGCGCCCTGGGCACCTGAGTGTGAAGGGGCAGTGGCCCCGCACACGCCGCCCGCATAGCGGGCACGCCCAACTTCACACACGCCCACCGTCACACACGCCTGCCCTCATCCGGCGCCTCGGCGCCGGCGTTCGCCGTGGCGGCCACCGTCTGGCCCTGCATGATTCGCGTCTCGCTGTACGTACGCCAGGTCGACAACAGCCCCGAGGCGACAATCAGCGCCATGCCGCTCCAGGCCATCCAGTCGGGCATGTCTTCCCAGATCACCAGGGCGATCAGGGCCGAGAAAATGATGGTGGTGTACTGCAACGCCGCCGTCAGAAGCGCCGACCCGAGCCCGAACGCGCGGGTGAGCGCCAACTGGCCAACCAGGCCGAACAGGCCCACGCCGACCAGTGTCAACCAGCCCGCCAGATCAAGCATCGGCCAGCCCTGATAGGCCAGCCCCACACCACCGGTAAAACACACGAAGCAGGAAAAGAACAAAACCGTCCGCCATTCCGGTTCCCCGATGCGCCCGAGCGAACGCACCTGCATCATTGCCAGGGCCGCACAGGCGCCGGCGATCAATCCGACAATGACACCGACGAGCTGGTCTTCACCAATGCTGGGACGCAGGATCGCCAGAACGCCCGCGAACCCCGCCAGCACCGCGATCGTGCGCACGATGTCGCGCTGCTTCCAGTCGCGCAGCAACATCCAGCCGGCGATGAACAGAGGCGACGTATAGTTGAGGCTGACAGCGGTGGCCAGGGGCAGCACGCTGATGGCGAAGAACCCCAGCCACATCGAACACACGCCCGTGACGTTGCGGGCGATGTGCAGCCGCCAGCTTTTGGGGCGCAGCGAGCGGCGGGTGGCCAACGCCCAGAGCAGCAGAAGAAGTACCGACGGCGCTCCGCGAAACAGCACGATCTGGGCGAGGCTCGCCTGCAGATCGGATGCAAGTTTGACGCAAGCCCCCATGGCCGCAAACATGAGGCTGGCCAGAAGCATCCACAAAGACTGCATTTAATCAACCGATATTAGTAGAAACGAGCACCCGTCGAGGAGAGCCGATACTATACTCCCCTGCCTGGGCATTGCATCGCACGCTTGCAGGAAACCAACGGTTGCCCGCCGGCCGGGCCTTTGGAACTTTGCATGTGCCCCCATATTCAAAGAAACAACTTGCTCGCAAACCGGAGATTCTCCAGACCATGAAGCGCATCGTTCTCTATCTTCTGACCAACTTTGCCGTGCTGCTCGTCCTGAGCGCTTCCATGAACGTGCTCGGGGTGGGCCGTTACCTCACCGCCAACGGCCTCGATCTCGATCAGTTGCTGATCTTTGCCGCCATCATCGGCTTTGCCGGCTCGATCATTTCGCTGCTCATGAGCAAGCCCATGGCCAAAATGAGCACGGGTGCGCGCGTCATCGACCCGCAGCGCCCCGCCAATGCACGCGAAGCATGGCTGGTCGACACGGTACATCAGCTCGCCGACCGGGCCGGCATCGGTCGGCCCGAAGTGGCCATTTACGACGGCGCGCCCAATGCGTTTGCAACGGGAGCCTTCCGTAACGACGCCCTGGTGGCCGTATCGACCGGTCTGCTTCAGACGATGAATGAAGAAGAAGTCGCCGCGGTGCTGGGCCACGAAGTGGCGCACATCGCCAACGGAGACATGGTCACGCTCACGCTCATACAGGGCGTTGTCAACACGTTCGTGATTTTTTTGTCGCGCGTGGTGGGGTATTTTGTCGACCGCGTACTGCTCAAGAACGACCGCGAAGTCGGCATCGGCTTTTACGTTTCGGCGTTCGTATGCGAAATCATCTTCGGCATTCTGGCGTCGATCATTGTGGCGTGGTTCTCGCGCCAGCGGGAATACCGGGCCGACGCCGGCTCGGCCGCCCTGCTGGGCTCACGCGTACCCATGATCAACGCACTGGCGCGTCTTGGCAACCTGCAGGCCGGTGAACTGCCCAAGAATTTCGAAGCGGCAGGCATTGCCGGCGGCAAGGCGATCAGCGCTCTGTTCGCCAGCCACCCGCCGATTGAATCGCGCATACAGGCGTTGCAGGCCATGCAGCGCGTGTAGGTCAGTCGAGCAGACGATCAAACCATTCAACCGCCTTGGCCCATGCGTCGCGCGCGTCGGGCGCATGGTAGCTGGGGCGGTAGTCTGCATAGAAGGCGTGGCCCGATTCTGGGTAGACGTCGATGCGTGATGCACGCGCCGCCTCGTTGCCCTGCTCGAGCGCAGCCTGCATGCGGTGCACGTCTTCCATGGGAATGCTGGAATCCTGACCGCCGTACAGGCCCAGAACCGGCCCGTGCAGGCGGCCCACCACGTCGATGGGGTGCTCCTTCTGCATGGGGCTGTGCCCGGTGGTCAGCTTGCCGTACCACGCCACGGCTGCCTTGCATTGCGGGTTGTGAGCGGCGTACAGCCACGTGATGCGCCCGCCCCAGCAGAATCCGGTGACCCCCAGACGCGCGATATCGCCACCGTTTTGCGCGGCCCACTGTGCTCCGGCATCGAGATCGGCCAGCACCTGCTCGTCGGGTACCTTTGCCACGATGTCGTTGAGCAATTCGGTGATGTCGCTGTATTGCGCAGCGTCGCCCTGGCGCTGGTACAGCTCAAGCCCGAGCGCGAAATAGCCCTCGTGGGCCAGACGACGGCAGATATCCTTGATGTGCTCGTGCAGGCCGAAGATTTCCTGCACGACGAGAATCACGGGCGAGCGTTCGGCGGCGGCCGGAGCCGCGAAGTACCCGGACATGACACCATCGCTTACCGGAACCTCCACCATGCCATGACGCAGGCCGTCGGTGTTGGTCAGAATGGTGCTGCCGTTGTTTCCGGTGATGTTCGAATATGCCATGTTTCCTCCTTGTTATGATCCATGCGGCATGTGTTCGTCACCCCAATATTCGCATATCTCGGGCCTAATGCGCTTGTTCCCAGTTCAGACCCAGGCCCACTTCCGCCACCAGCGGCACGCTCAGTTCAGCGACCGAGCACATGAGACCCGGAAGGCTTGCCGCCACCAACTCGACTTCATCGGCCGGCACATCGAGCACGAGTTCGTCGTGCACCTGCATGATCAGGCGCGCCTGCAACCCTTCGGCAATGAGCCAGTCGTCGACCGCCACCATGGCCATCTTGATGAGATCGGCCGCCGTACCCTGCACCGGCGCATTGATGGCTGCGCGCTCAGCCGCCGCACGACGCGGGCCCTTGGCCCCACGCAGATCGGGCAGCCAGATGCGGCGACCGAAAACCGTTTCAACATAGCCCTGATCGGCCGCCTGCGCACGTATGGTTTCCATGTAGCGGGCAACCCCGGGGTAGCGCGTGAAGTACCGGTCGATATACGCCTTGGCGGCGTCGCGCGTGATGCCCAGGTTCGAGGCCAGGCCGAATTCGCCCATGCCGTAGATCAGGCCGAAGTTGATGGCCTTCGCCGCGCGCCGCTGTTCGGAGGTGACGTCTTCGAGGGCAACACCGAACACTTCGGCCGCCGTGGCGCGGTGAATGTCGAGATTGTCGCGGAAGGCACCCCTGAGGTTCTCGTCGTCTGACATGTGCGCCATGACGCGCAGCTCGATCTGGGAATAGTCGGCCGAGACGATGCGCCCGTCGGTGGCGACGAATGCCGTGCGCACCCGGCGCCCTTCGGCGGTGCGCACCGGGATGTTCTGAAGATTGGGATCGGATGAGGCGAGTCGCCCGGTGACGACTGCCGCCTGCGCGTAGCGTGTATGAATGCGCCCCGTGGCCGGATTGATCATGCGCGGCAGCTTGTCGGTGTACGTGGACTTGAGCTTCGCGAGCGCCCGGTACTCGAGAATGAGCGCCGGCAGCGGGTAATCGAGCGCCAGGCGGCTCAGCACTTCTTCGTCGGTAGATGGCGCCCCGCTGGGGGTTTTGCGGATTACCGGCAGCTGCATGTGCTGGAACAGGATTTCGCCCAGCTGGCGCGGCGAATTCAGGTTGAACGGCTGACCGGCCAGTTCGTAGGCCTTGCGCTCGAGTTCGATCATCTGCTGGCCAAGTTCATGGCTCTGCATGGCCAGCACGTGCGGATCGACCTTGACGCCGTTGCGCTCGATTGTGGTCAGCACTTCGGAACATCGGATCTCGAGCTGGTAAATGCGTTCCAGGCCCGGCTCGGCGGCGATGCGCGGGCGCAGAATGTGATGCAGCTGCCAGGTGAAATCGGCGTCTTCGCAGGCGTAGCGCGAGGCGTTCTCGAGATCGACTTCGTCGAAGCCGATCTGCTTGGCGCCCTTGCCGCAGATGTCTTCGTACAGCACGCCGGTGCGCCCCAGCCAGCGCTCGCCCAATTCCTGCAGGTTCACGCGACGGTGCGATTCAAGCACATAGGCCTGCAGCATGGTGTCGTGGGTGATGCCCGCCAGGCGCACGCCCTCGTTGGCCAGCACATGGGCATCGTACTTGGCGTTGTGCAACAGCTTGGCTGCGTCGGGGTCTTCGAACCAGGTGCGCATCCGTTCGATGACCAGATCCTTGGGCAATTGCTGCGGGAAATCGGGCCCGCGGTGCGCCACGGGGACGTACCAGGCCTGCCCGCCGGCCGTGGCGAACGACATGCCCACCAGGCGGGCAACCATGGGGTCGAGCGACGTGGTTTCGGTATCCATTGCCACGAGCTCGCTGGCACGCAGGCGCTCGAGCAGGCGCTCCAGCTCGCCTTCATCGACCACGGTTTCGTAGTTTGCTTCGGGCGCGGGCGGGGCTTCGGTGGCCATGCGTGCGTCGTTCTCGGGCACGCGCTCGGCATCGCCGGTGAGCTCACGCAGCCAGGTTCGAAAGCCGTAGCGGTCGAACAGCGCAATGAGTGCATCGCGGTCGGGCGCACGGGGCACGAGCGATTCGAGCCCGCCGTTGAAGTCGAGCTCGCAATCGACCTTGATGGTGATGAGCTTGCGGGTGAGCGCGAAATTGGGAATTGCGTCGCGCAGGTTCTGGCCGGCCACACCCTTGATGCGTTCGGCGTTCGCAATGAGGTTCTCGAGGGAACCGTATTCGTTCAGCCATTTGACCGCCGTTTTCGGGCCGACCTTGGGCACGCCCGGCACGTTATCGACCGCATCGCCCACAAGCATGAGATAATCAACAATCTGCGAGGGCGCAACACCGAACTTCTGGGTCACGCCCTGCACATCCAGCCGCTCACCGTTCATGGTGTTCACCAGCTCCACATGATCGGTAACAAGCTGGGCAATGTCTTTGTCGCCCGTGGAAATTACGGTATGCACGCCTTGGGCTTCGGCCTGGCATGCCAGGGTTCCGATAATATCGTCGGCCTCGACCCCGGGAATCGAGATCACTTTCCACCCCATGGCGGCCACCGCCTCATGGATAGGCGCGATTTGTGCTGCCAGATCCTCGGGCATCGAGGGGCGATGCCCCTTGTAATCGGGGTACAGCTCTTCGCGGAATGTCTTGCCGCGGGCATCGAATACGCACGCTGCGAAATCTGCCTTGTAATCGGAAATCAGTCTCCGTAACATTGAGATGACCCCGTACAGCGCGCCGGTTGGCTCGCCCCTGGCATTTCGCAAATCGGGCATCGCGTGATAAGCCCTGTACAGGTAGCTGGACCCATCAACAAGCAACAAGGTTTTTTTCATGTCCAATCAAATCGTCCGATTACCGGCAACGCAGCAGATTCCCCGGATTATGTCAGAGATGGAGGCCGCTGCGGAAACCCTCCAGGAAATGGGCTGGGGCGTCAGCATCTTCGGCAGCGCCAGAATCCGGCCCGATTCCAAGTACTACAAGCTGGCCGAGGCGCTCGGGGCGCGCCTGGCCAAGGCGGGGCTCACGGTGATTGCGGGCGGCGGGCCCGGCATAATGGAAGCCGCCAACAAGGGGGCCTACGAGGCGGGGGGCCACAGCGTAGGCCTGAACATCTCGCTGCCGCGCGAACCGCACAACAACCATTATCAGACCCACAGCCTCCAGTTCGATTACTTCTATTCGCGCAAGGCCACCTTCGTCATGCACAGCGCGGCGTACATCGCCCTGCCGGGCGGTTTCGGCACACTCGACGAACTGTTCGAGGTCGCAACGCTGGTACAGACACGCAAGATGCCGGCGGCCCCCATCATTCTCATCGGCAAGGAATTCTGGGCCGGCCTGTTCGGCTGGATTCGCGATCAGTTGCTCGCCAACGGGCTCATCAGCCCGGGCGACATCGACCTGTTCCTGATCACCGACGATCTCGACGAAGTGCTGCGCCACATCGACACGCACTGCGCCGACTGCTTCAAGCGCCACGAAGAACCCACACTGCCGATCGAGCGCGAGAACACCCCGGAACCCAGCACCAACAGCATTACGCCGTAAACACGGCCAGGCCGGCCATACATGCGGCCGCGCCAGGCACGGCCGCGCCACGACCGCGTGTCACTGCGGCGGTGGCGCACGGCGCGCGCGCCTGCGGGAATCAGGCCGCCGAGCTGCTTTCGCGTGCCATGCGGCGCCGCTCGTGTTCCTGCAGGTAGCGCTTGCGCAGGCGGATCGAGCGGGGCGTCACCTCGACCAGCTCATCGTCATCGATGAACTGGACGGCGTATTCCAGCGTGAGCGGAATGGGCGGTACCAGATCGATGTGCTCGTCCTTGCCCGACGCACGAATGTTGGTGAGCTTCTTTTCCCGAATAGGGTTCACCACCAGATCGTTGTCGCGGCTGTGTATGCCGATGATCATGCCCTCGTAGAGCGGGTCCTGGGGCGAGACGAACATGCGTCCGCGCTCCTGCAGCTTCCACAGCGCGTAGGCCACGGCCTGGCCGTCGTCCTGGCTGATCAGCACGCCGTTGCGCCGCTCGCCGAGATTGCCTTCCTTGACGTCGTCGTAATCGTCGAAAATGTGGCTCATGATACCGGTGCCACGGGTCAGGTTGAGGAAGTCGGACTGAAAGCCGATGAGGCCCCGTGCCGGGATCCGGTATTCCAGACGCGTGCGGCCACGGCCGTCCGGGGCCATGTCAAGCAGTTCGCCCTTGCGGCGCCCGAGCTCTTCCATCACCCCGCCCTGGTGGCCGTCCTCGATGTCGACGGTCAGGAACTCGTAGGGTTCCTTGCGCACGCCGTCAACGTCCTTGAACAGCACGCGCGGGCGGGACACGGCCAGCTCGTAGCCTTCACGACGCATGTTCTCGATGAGGATGGTCAGGTGCAGCTCGCCACGGCCACACACCTCGAACACGGTGTCGTCGCCCGTACCGTTCACGCGCAGGGCCACATTGGACTTAAGCTCGAGTTCCAGCCGTTCACGCAGCTGGCGGCTGGTCACGAACTTGCCCTCGCGCCCTGCCAGAGGCGACGTATTCACCATGAAGTTCATCGTGAGCGTGGGCTCATCGATGCGCAGCATGGGCAGGGGTTCGGGCTTGGCCGGATCCATGATCGTGCAGCCGATGCCGATATCTTCAATGCCGTTGATCAGCACGATATCGCCCGCCTCGGCCACTTCGACCAGCTCACGCTCCAGCCCCTTGAATTTCTGCACCTGATTGATGCGGCCCTTGAACGGCTTGCCTTCGGGGCCGAACTGCACCAGAACGTCGCTGCCCGGACGCAGACGGCCGCGGTTGATGCGCCCCACCCCGATCTTGCCGACGTAGCTGCTGTAATCGAGCGAGATGATCTGCATCTGCAGGGGTGCATCGGCATCGTCATCACGTTGCGGAACGTACTTCAGAATCGCGTCAAACAGCGGTCGCATGTCACCACTGCGCACGTCTTCCGTCAGACCTGCGTAGCCCGACAGGCCCGAAGCGTAGATGATCGGAAAATCGAGCTGTTCTTCAGTGGCCCCCAGCTTGTCGAAGAGATCGAACGTGGCATTGATGGCGTAATCGGGTCGCGCGCCCGGCCGGTCGATCTTGTTCACCACCACAATGGGCTTGAGCCCCAGTGCCAGCGCCTTGCGCGTCACGAAACGCGTCTGGGGCATGGGGCCTTCCACGGCGTCGACCAGCAGAAGAACGCCATCGACCATCGACAGCACGCGTTCAACCTCACCACCAAAATCGGCGTGCCCCGGGGTGTCGATGATATTGATGTGCACGCCCTCGTATTCGACCGCGCAGTTCTTGGCCAGAATGGTAATTCCGCGTTCTTTCTCGATGTCGCCGGAATCCATGACCCGTTCGGCCACCTGCTGATTGTCGCGGAACGTGCCCGCCTGACGTAGCAACTGGTCGACCAGCGTTGTCTTGCCGTGATCGACGTGGGCGATGATGGCCACATTACGCAATGCGCGTTTCATAGGGGATCCTTCTGTGTGGTGGATGCGGGCATCAGGCCCGCCGGTAAATCATGCAGGGAAATGAGCGTCTGGCGGGGATTGTCCATGGCTTGCAGGGCTTCGAGGCCGACTGCATCGCCAAGGTCGAACGGCCCAACACGCGTACGGCGCAGCGCCGAAAGGTGCGCGCCGCAACCCAGTCGCCGGCCGATGTCCTGAGCCAGCGTGCGGATATAGGTGCCCTTGCTGCAGGCGACCCGCACCCGCGCGCTTGCGCCATCGAACGCAAGCAGCTCGAGTTCATGAATGGTGACACGTCGCGCAGGGCGCTCGAGCTCGATGCCCTGACGGGCATATTCGTATAACGGCTTGCCATCGCGCTTGAGGGCGGAATACATGGGCGGCACCTGTTCGATCTCGCCACGAAACTGCGCCAGTACCTGTTCGAGCTCGCTACGCTCGACCGCGGAAAAATCGGCCGGCGCGCGCGCCACGACATTGCCGGTGAGGTCGCCGCTGTCGGTTTCCTCGCCGAAGCGAAGCGTGGCCTCGTAGCATTTGTCGGCATCGAGCATGGGCCCGCAGATTTTGGTGGCGCGACCCAGGCAGCACACCAGCAGCCCGGTGGCAAAAGGGTCGAGCGTGCCGGTGTGGCCGGCCTTGCGCGCGTCAAGCGCACGTTTGGCGCGTTGCAGAGCGTGATTGCTGGAAAGGCCTTCGGGCTTGTCGAGCAGCAGTACGCCGTCGATGGCCTCGCCGCGTCGTTTAGAAGCCCGCATAATCAATGAAAAATGTCACGTTCAATGCCAGGTTCGGCCGGGCCGGGCAGCGGGACGGGTCGGGGCAGACGCGCAAAGCGCAGCGGCAACAACGTCTGGCGGCCAGGCAGGCGCCGAGAGTTCAGTTGCGTTCGTCGGGGTCGTCGGGCTCGGATACCTGCGCCTCGCCACCGGGGCGATTCGCTTCGTCGATGAGCCGCGAAAGGTGCAGGCCACGCACAATGCCTTCATCGTGAATGAAGCGCAGCGTGGGCACCGTGTGAATGTGCAGCAGTTTGAAAAGCAGGGAATGGAACCAGCCGGCCTTTTCGTTGAGCACGGCCGCAGCCGCGTCGGGCTCGGCGCCGATCACCGTGAAATAGACTTTCGCATGCGCGTAGTCGGGCGAGAGATCGACGCTGGTGAGCGTGATCAGGCCCGCGCGCGACACGTCGATTTCACGCTGAATGATGCCGGCCAGATCCTTGCGGATCTGGTCGGCCAGCCGGACGTTGCGGCCTGCGTTCTGTCGAGTCTTGTGTCGAGCCATGATGCGTGATTAAAGCGTGCGCGCAATCTCGCGGATTTCGAAGACTTCGAGCTGGTCGCCCACTTCGATATCGTTGTTGTTGCGCAGGGTGATACCGCAATCGAAGCCCGCCTTGACTTCCTTGACGTCGTCTTTGAAGCGGCGCAGCGATTCGAGCGCGCCCGTCCAGATCACGACGTTGTCGCGCAACAGGCGAACCTGCGAATCGCGACGCACCACACCTTCAAGCACCATGCAGCCCGCGACCTTGCCGATGCGCGAGATGCTGTAGACCTCGCGGATCTCGACCATGCCGATGACTTCC
>Ga0079224_100014152_pt1 | contig 11138 bp, 9 predicted proteins | sample Stecom2015_FD_80414 | JGI IMG/M metagenome (GOLD analysis project Ga0079224, IMG submission 80414) | Agricultural soil microbial communities from Utah to study Nitrogen management - Steer compost 2015 | ecosystem: Environmental > Terrestrial > Soil > Agricultural land | place: USA: Utah...
ACCTTGAGCCGCTTCGATATCAGCGGGTAATCGCCGGTACCGGCGATTACCCGCTGATCCAGTGAAAAGGCTTGGGGAATTGGCTAGATCGTCGGATGGCTTGCCGGATCCGGTTTACGCTTTCCGGTATCCGCTCATTTTCCAGACCCTTTCTCCATCGTAGGCTGCCAATAAAAAAAGAGCGTAGCTATCCCTTTGTACGCCGTGCGGCATTCCTCCCTGCCCTAAGCCTTAACGCAGTGCCCGTGCTGGACAAAGATGATTACCGGCGGGCGTTTTTGTACGTGTGGAGCGCGCGCTTCATGAGTTTGCGAGCAACGTGGATACGGGTTTTGACCGTGCCGATCGGAATCTCCAGGTGTTCGGATATCTCATGGTATTTGTACCCTTCGTAATACATCGTAAAGGGAACGCAATACTCTTCCGAAAGTGCATCCATGGCCCGGCTAATGTCTTCCATGACGAATTTGCTCTCTCCCTCATTGCGCGTGGCGCTGTGGGCCAAATGAGCGCTGGATATCTCGTCCGACTTCGTTACTAGGGAACTGGTTTTGACGAAACGCCGATAGTTGTTGATGAAGGTATTCTTCATGATGGTATACAGCCATCCCTTCAGGTTGGTGCCCTCTTTGAATTTGCCAAAGTAGGTGACGGCTTTCAGGATGGTGTCTTGTACGAGATCTTGGGCGTCGTCGTGATCCCGAGTGAAGTGAAGAGCATAAACACGTAACGATTCGGTGTGTTGAACGACGAGTGCGTTGAATTCAGGTTTTGTCATCTCTTTACGGTTTAAGAGTTTTGCGACATTTGCCCCAAAACGAGTGAAACAATATAGTCGTGGGATGGTTTATCTGGTAAGTAAAGTACTGACCTCCCCCACGGTGGGTTAAATTCGTAATAGGATAACTACAAGTATCGTGCTAAAAGCTCCCGCATGGTTTGGCCTGGGTATGCGGTTGTCAGCCCTCCAGGCCGACGGGTTTATAATTAAATAATATTGACTTCGCGTTCCAGCGTTACGCCAAATCGTTGTTTTACATCTTCAATAATTTTCTCAGAAAGTTTGTAAACTTCTGAACCAGAGGCGTTTTTGTAGTTAACTAGAACGAGTGCTTGATTTTTCCACGTGCCCGTTCCGCCAACCTGCTTGCCCTTCCATCCGCAACGTTCAATCATCCAGCCCGCTGCAATTTTAATTTTTTCGCTGTCTACGGGAAACGACACCAGGTCAGGGTATCTTTCCTTAATCCGTTCAAAATCTTGGACACTGACGATGGGGTTTTTGAAGAACGAACCCGAGTTTCCGATGGTCGATGGATCCGGTAATTTGCTGACCCGAATGGCCGACACCACCTCCGCCATATCCTGAATAGTGGGCTTAGCGATGCCCCTGGCGGCTAATTCCGACTGGATGGCGCCATAGGAGGTATTGACTCGAGCCACTAGCGAAAGCTTGAGTGACACCTCCGTAATGATGTGCTTGCCGCGCTGGGCGGGCTGCTTAAAAATGCTGTCGCGGTAAGAAAACGCGCACGCCGCCTTGTCGAAGGTTGAAACCTCCCCATTTTGGGTATTAAATACACGACATTCGTGGAAGACATCCATTAATTCGGTTCCATACGCGCCAATATTTTGGATAGGGGCTGCACCGACACTTCCTGGAATCAGCGCCAGGTTTTCTATCCCCGCGAAGCCGTGCCTGACACAATACCACACCAAATCATTCCAGACGACGCCCGCACCCGCCGTGACGACGACCTGGTCCCCTTGGACGGCATGGGAAATGCCCGGGATATGCATGTGCACGATCAAACCGTCAAAATCTTGGGTAAAGAGGATGTTGCTGCCCCCTCCTAAAATCAAGAACGGTCGCTGCGAAAATGCGCCGCTGTCGTATAGCTCGTGCAGTGCCGATTCCGAATCGATACCGATGTACGCGGACGCACTCGCTGCCACACCGAAAGTATTGTAGTCTTGCAGTTGGAAATCGTTCTCGATAGTTAGGGCCATGGAAATACTACGCATTTTAAAAATTTTTGCGGAATAACTTGTATATTAGCATATAAGCCGTATTAAGTCAAAGATAGCGCATTGGTCTGATAAGCACGGCATAATTAACAAAAATAGCTATGGCAAAAGCGGAACAAAAACGGCAGGAAATTTTGGACGCGGCGATCTTTCGATTTTCCCATTTCGGCGTGGCTAAAACGACGATGGCTGAGATCGCTAGCGACCTGGCGATTTCCAAAGCTTCGCTATATTATTATTACACGGATCGCAATAGCCTGTTTGCGGCGGTATTTGAACACGTCACGGACGAAGTGGCCGCCGAGATTAACAAGGAAGTCGAACAGGGCCTGGGGGCCGATCCGTATCGGGCCATGGAACACATGTTGGATACCCGGATCGCGTTCCTTACAAAACACTATAAGCTCTTTGAAGGACTGAAAGAGTACGGTAAAGAGTTTCCCCAGTCCGTTCAGGATGTCATTACGCGTGCGCGGGTGCAGGAGCTGGGCATTATCCGCCGTATTCTGGCGAAGGGTGCGGAAAGCGGCAAACTGCGCATTGGGAATCTGGACGAAACCACCAACATGTTTTTTTACGCGATCGTAGGAATGCGCTACGCCGTGCTGCAAATGTCCCAGGTCGATTTTTTTCCCACGCAGGAAGAGTTCGACCGAATCCTTGTTTTACAGAAGAAATTGGTAGTAATCCTCCTTAATGGCTTGGCTGGCGGGCCGCGGCCGGCTGGCCACTAGACCGCCTGCTTGGCGCGGATGTGCCCGATAATCTGTTCGGCGTGTATCCGTGAGTTCTCGATAAACCACAAATGCGTATTCATGCCACCACACACCACGCCGGCCAAGTATAGGCCCGGGATGTTGGTTTCCATGGTGTCGGGATTATGCGCGGGCACGCGCGCCTCGTCTTCGCCCAGCCGTATCCCGATGCGCTCCAGAAATCCGAAGTTGGGCTGATAGCCCGTCAAGGCCAATACAAAGTCGTTGGGCAAGGTGATGTCGCCCGCTGGCGTACGGATGTCCACTTCGTGCTCGCGGATGGCCGTCAGGTTGCTACGAAAATGAACCTTTATTTCGCCAGCCGCGATCCGGTTTTCGATATCCGGGCGGACCCAATATTTGACCCGAGGCCCAATGCCTTCTCCACGCACCACCAGAGTCACTTCCGCACCCTTCCGGAAAGTCTCTAAGGCCGCATCGATCGATGAGTTGCTCGCCCCGACCACTACCACCCGTTGCGTGGCGTAGTAATGCGGATCCTGATAGTAGTGGCTGACCTTGGGGAGATCTTCGCCCGGAATGCCCAGCAGGCAAGGCTCATCATAAAAGCCCGTAGCGACGACGACGTGCCGCGCTTGGTAGCTGGTTTTGCTAGTCGTTACGGCAAAGACGCCGTCCTGCCGGACCACGTTGAGGACCTCCTCAAACAGGCGGGTGTGCAGGTCGAATTGCTGGTGCACCCGTCGGTAATACTCCAGGGCTTCGGCGCGTTTTGGTTTGGGGTTGGTCGACACGAACGGTACGTTCCCGATCTCCAGCCGTTCAGAAGTTGAAAAGAACGTCATCGTCTGGGGATAGTGGTAGAGGGAGTTTACCAAACAACCTTTTTCGATGATCACATAGGAAAGTCCGGCTTTCGCGGCCTGAATGCCGCACGCCAGGCCGATGGGGCCACCTCCGATTATCAGCACGTCATAAGGCAGGGAGGACGAGTTATTCATAGCCTACAAAGTTACAATCCCCGGCACGCAAAAGCAAGCCGGCCGAAGGCGGCAGGGCGTGGCCGTCAGGGGGTACGCGGGGTGGTTTAGGCAACGGGTTCCTGCACCGTCTCCGTTGCTGGCGTGTCCGCCATGCGCTGTATCACCTTCTGGATGTCAGACGCTATGCGCAATAAGAAGTCGAGCTGGTCATTGATGCCTAAGCTGTCTTCGGCATCCATCGGTGCGGATTCCTGCTCGATGCGAACGGACAATTCGGTGAATTCGGACTGCTCGGTGCCGGCGGGCAGGCTACGGATGGCCAAGGCAAGCTGGAAAAGGATGTGACGGGCTTTGCGAATATGGTCCGGGCTGATGGCACTCGGGTCGGCCTCGACCACCGCGGTGAGCAGGGCAACCGAATAGGAAGACAGGATGTGGTTGAACACCACGAAACGGTTCATGTCGGACGCATGTACCTGCTTGCTTTTTGGTTCAGTCATCATTCGCCTGAATGATGCGCCCATGTTAGCCGAGCTCACGTACACATCCTTGCGGACCAGTTTGTATTCGAGTACCGGAATCGTTTCACCTACCATGATACGCAGGGCTTGGCCCAGATAGTTGTAGTTGGCGATGAGCAGTTTGCGCATGTTGTCCTGCATTTGGCTGCTTTCCCACGACGGAAGGATGACATAGCTTGACGCAAAGGCCAATATGGAACCGATGATCGTATCGATGATGCGTTCCTGCGCCACCAGCATGGTGTTCAACCCCATAAAATTGTACATGATGAGGAGAAAGGGCGTCATGAACACCACAGCCACGATGTAATTGGTGCGGATAAAACTATAGGTCGCCACCATAAACACGAGGAGAATGGCAAACAAGGCGATCTCGTGTTTCACGAGTATCAAAATCAGGATTCCCGTGATGCCGCCGATAATCGTGCCCGCCAAGCGCTGGAAATTTCGCTGTTTCGTCATGCTATACCCCGGCTTGAGGATAACCATAATGGTCAGCAGGATCCAATAGCTATGTTCGCCCGTAGTCACGTATAGGGAGGTGAGGTAGCCCAGGCCCATCACGACGGCCATCCGCAGGGCGTGTCGGAATGTGTTGGACTGGAACGTCAAGTTGTTGCGGAACGACTTGATATCGATGTCGTGCGTGCTGACAAAGCGGTTATAGTCGGATGCATCAACGTAGGGCGTATCCGTCGAAGCCATGTTGAAATACGCGTATACGTTGTTTATCCGTTTGGTGATCGATCGGATGTTGACCAGTATGCGCTTGAGCGGTAAAGTCGGAAGGCCTTCTTCCGATTCTATTTTTTCGATCGCTGCCCTGATTTTGTCCAGGTCTTGCTCCAGCTGATAGAGCGGTTTGGGTTTTCGGTTACTGTTGAGGTGGTAGCTGATGTTGTCCAGCTCGTTGGCCAAGCGCTTAATCGTCAGGTTGAAAATCCGCAATATGCCCGTATCACCATACTGTTTTCGGATGGCATCGTAGTCGTGATGCGTGGCCATGCCCTGCTCGAACAGGTCCACCATGTCCGTAAACACAAGGATCAATATGCGTCCGATCTGCGTGGTATCCTTGACGTTTTTCTTGCTTCGAAAAAGCATTTCGCGCACCAGCTCCTTATGTTCGTGAGCAAGCACCTGTTGGTCGATCAGGGCCAGGTAGCTCTCGTCGACATCGTCTTCGAGTGAATAAAAGTTCGCCTTTATTCGGATGTAGGCGGCAATTTGCTTGATCGATTCCGCCAGTTCCTGCTGGGCAAGGCGATAAGGGCGGACGCTCGTCAGGCTCAGGCTCAGTAGCATGTACCACGCGGCTCCAATCAGCAAGTACCCGACGTATTCGAGGGTTTCCAGCGGGCCGCTGACGGAATCGTCTATATTGAGTACCATCATGAGCGTTCCCATGGCGCCGATTCCGGCCGCGCGGTCACCAAATACCGCCATCATGGCGAAAATGAAACTAAGTATGACGAGTACAACGCCGAGCAGGATGTCGTTCTGGTCTACGAGGTTGGTGAGCACTGCGCTGATCACCACTACCGCTACGCATACCAACATCCCGTTTCGGCGGTGGTTGGTAGGGCCGTGGGTGTCCGACATGGCGATGACCATGGCACCGGCGGAAATCGTGACGCCGATATGCAAGTTGCCCAAATACGAAAACACGACCGCCGGGATGACCATTCCGATGGAAATACGCAGGCCATCGGCGAAATATTTGCCATATAGAAATTCCTGGATTTTCCGCGCGTTATTCATGTGTGGTAGTGGTCCGAAAAACAGTGTTCCTTTTTGGTGCTTAAGTTCCTGTTTTGGCGCTTTAGGACGAAAATGCATGGTTTTTTGCCTTCGCTTACAAAGGTAAGCAAAAGCTTCGTCATCCGAGGGGTTGGAAGGAATTGGCCAGGTCGATGTCTTGCCGCTACAGGAGCCCGGCCATGAGCCACGGACAAGCCGGATGACGGCGGGTTCCCAACGGCCGTTCATCGCGGGGACGCACGTCGGATTTCCGGCCAATTAATTTGCCGGACACCTTGGGCAGACGGTATATAAACCCTATATTTAGGGCGCATTAGCACAAGCATTAATTTAACAGCACTTTCATTTTATGGACCCGCAACTGACTCCCATTTTGTTTATCGTCGGCGCATTCGTCGCATTTTTCCTTTTGCTGTACATTCTCCCGGTCAACCTGTGGTTTACGGCGCAGTTGTCTGGCGTCCGGATCAACCTGTTAAACCTTGTGTTGATGCGATTGCGGAAGGTGTCTCCGTCGCTGGTGACGAATGCGATGATTACCTCCACAAAAGCCGGCCTCAATATTACCTCCAACGAGATTGAGACTCACTATTTGGCGGGAGGGAACGTCAATAACGTAATCAAGGCCCTGATCTCCGCCGATAAGGCTAATATCCCTCTGGATTTTAAGCTTGCTACGGCGATCGATCTGGCGGGACGCGACGTGTTCGATGCTGTGCAGCTCTCCGTTAACCCTCGGGTTATCAATACGCCACCGGTATCGGCGGTGGCCAAGGACGGTATCCAACTCATCGCGCGGGCACGGGTGACCGTGCGCGCCAACATCAACCAGTTGGTAGGGGGTGCGGGCGAGGAAACGGTATTGGCCCGGGTGGGCGAAGGCATCGTATCCACCATTGGGTCGTCGACCAACCACAAGGAAGTGCTGGAGAAGCCGGATCGGATCTCCAAGGCGGTCCTTTCGCGCGGGTTGGATAGCGGTACGGCGTTCGAAATCCTTTCCATCGATATCGCGGATATGAACATTGGGGAGAACGTAGGCGCGAAGCTGCAGACTGACCAGGCTGAGGCGGACTTGAAAGTGGCTAACGCGCGTGCTGAAGAACGCCGTGCCATGGCTGTGGCGTCGGAGCAGGAGATGCGTGCCAAAGCCCAGGAAGCACGTGCCAAGGTCATCGAAGCCGAGTCGCAAGTGCCATTAGCCTTGGCCGAGGCTTTCCGTGCCGGCAACCTCGGCGTAATGGATTACTACAAGCTACAAAACATCCAAGCCGATACCGACATGCGCGGGTCTATTGCCCGGCCCGGTAGCTCCTCAAAAAGTACCGACAAGAAATAACCGAGCCCCGTGATAAGGGGCCGACCGCACGTAACGGTCCGTTTTGGAGAAGTAGGTGTTTTTTCGTGGGTGGGACCCGGTTGCATGCCTTTCGCCAGGGCTGCTGGCGACCCTGTCCCCATTTGCGTTTTTTTGTCCTGAAACGGCGTGCCCGTATTAATGAACCCATAAATGTCGTGTCAAAAATTTATCTTTGTCAATTGAAGTTGACTATTGTTTATGAAGCATATCCGCAATTTTTGCATTATCGCCCATATTGACCACGGCAAAAGCACCTTGGCAGACCGTCTGTTGGAATACACCAATACGATCACGCAGCGCGAAGCGCAAGCCCAGCTCCTGGACAGTATGGATTTGGAGCGTGAACGTGGGATTACGATTAAAAGCCACGCCATTCAGATGAACTACATTAAGGACGGGCAGGAGTACGTATTTAACCTAATTGACACGCCCGGCCACGTCGACTTCTCGTATGAGGTGTCGCGGTCCATTGCCGCGTGCGAGGGGGCGCTGCTTATCGTGGATGCTTCGCAGGGCATACAGGCCCAGACCATTTCAAACCTATACTTGGCGCTGGAGCATGACCTGGAAATCATTCCGGTCCTCAATAAGATGGATCTGCCCGGGGCAATGCCCGAGGAGGTAAAAGACCAAATTATCGAGTTGATCGGCGGAAAGCGGGAAGACATTATCCCCGCCTCCGGGAAGACAGGCCTAGGCGTGCATGATATCTTGGATGCGATTGTCGATCGGGTGCCTCCGCCGGTTGGCGATCGTGAAGCACCGTTGCAGGCGTTGATTTTCGATTCCGTATTCAACTCGTTTCGAGGCATCATGGCATACTTCAAGGTCGAAAACGGCGAAATCCGAAAGGGCGATAAAGTCAAGTTCGTGGCAACGGGCAAGGAGTACATCGCGGACGAGATCGGTACGCTCAAACTCAACCAGGTCGCCAAGGATGTCATACGCACTGGCGACGTGGGCTATATCATCTCCGGCATCAAGGAAGCCCGGGAGGTGAAGGTAGGGGATACGATTACGCATGTGTCGCGCCCCACTGAGGAAGCCATCAAGGGCTTTGAGGAAGTCAAGCCCATGGTCTTTGCCGGCATCTATCCGGTAGATACGGAAGATTATGAGGAGCTGCGCGAGAGCATGCACAGGCTCCAGCTCAACGATGCATCCCTGGTTTTTGAACCCGAATCGTCCGCGGCGCTGGGTTTCGGATTCCGATGCGGTTTCCTCGGCATGTTGCACATGGAGATTATCCAGGAACGGTTGGAACGCGAGTTTAACATGACGGTGATCACGACCGTGCCGAACGTATCGTACAAGGCGTACTTGGCAAAGGGCGGGCAGCAGATTATCGTCCACAACCCGTCAGACCTGCCCGATCCGAGCAAACTGGATTATGTCGAAGAGCCCTATATCAAGGCCAATATTATCACCAAGGCCGAGTTTACCGGCGCGGTCATGTCACTCTGTATCCAGAAGCGCGGCGTAATCATTAACCAGTCGTATTTAACGTCGGACCGCGTGGAACTGACCTTTGAGATGCCGATGGGTGAGATTGTGTTTGACTTCTACGACAAGCTGAAGACCATCTCCAAGGGCTATGCTTCCTTTGATTATCACCAAATCGGCTATCGCCAGTCAGACTTGGTCAAACTGGATATCCGGTTGAATGGCGAGCTGGTCGACGCGCTGTCATCGCTGATCCACCGAAGCAACTCCTATGAGTTTGGTAAGAAAATCTGTGAGAAACTCAAAGAGCTGTTGCCTAGGCAACAATTTGAAGTGGCCATACAGGCGTCTATCGGTGCGAAGATCATTGCGCGTGAAAACATACGCGCCCTCCGCAAGGACGTAACGGCCAAGTGCTACGGCGGTGATATTTCGCGTAAGCGCAAACTACTCGAAAAACAGAAGAAGGGTAAGAAGCGCATGCGCCAGGTCGGCAACGTGGAAATTCCACAATCGGCGTTCATGGCCGTGTTGAAGCTTGACTAGCCCCACGTGGCTCGCTTGCTTTGCGTTAGCCAACCCGTAAACAGTAATTGCCTATCATCCATCATTCATGAATATACTCGACGGTAAACTGGTATCGGCGGCGGTCAAGGAAGAGATTGCCCAGGATGCCCTGAAATTTTTTGAAGAACGCGGCCGCAAGCCACATTTGGTTGCCATATTGGTTGGCAACGACGGCGGTAGCGAAACCTATGTTGCGAGCAAGATGCGCAATTGCGAGCTCGTACATTTTAAGTCGACGACCGTACGCTATGACGATACGGTTTCCGAGGCGGAATTAATCGCCAAGATCGAAGAGCTGAACCAAGATCCCGACGTGGACGGACTGATCGTCCAGCTGCCCTTGCCTAAGCATATCGACCCCGATCGCATTACCGAGGCCATCGACTACCGCAAAGACGTTGACGGCTTCCATCCGGTTAATCTGGGACGCATGCAGCGCAATCTGCCTTGCTTTATTCCCGCCACGCCCTACGGCATCTTGTTAATGTTGGAGCACTACAACATCGACATTACGGGCATGCATGCGGTGGTGGTGGGGCGCAGTAATATCGTCGGAAGCCCCATGAGTATCCTGCTTGCCCGTAATGCGAAGCCCGGCAATTGCACGGTGACCCTGACGCACAGCCGCACGAAAGACTTGAAACAGGAGGTGTTGCGCGCCGATCTGGTGGTCGCCGCCATCGGGAAGAAGAATTTCGTCACGGCGGATATGGTCAAGGAAGGGGCCATCGTTATTGACGTGGGGATTAACCGCGAGGTGAGCGCAGTGACCAAATCGGGATATAAGCTGTATGGCGACGTGGACTTTGGACCGGTGTCTGAAAAGGCGTCTTGGATAACGCCGGTACCGGGGGGAGTGGGACTCATGACGATTGTCGGCCTGCTGAAAAATACGCTTGCCGCCGCCCAGGGCACGGTCTACCCCCAGTAGCCTGAAGAGACGGGCCGTTCGGTTCGTGTTTTGGTATGAAATTTGACGGATAGGTGCGCAAAAACAAGGAATTATGAAAAAAATAGCTTGGGCAGCACTATTTGTGGGTGCAGGGGCGTTTACCGCATGCGGCGGTTCGGCATCGAATGATTCGGAGCACGACCATCACCACGATCATCACGGCCATGACCATCATCATGACCATGACCATCATTTAGATACCCTTCGGGATAGTTTGGAAGCCGCGAAGGATCGCGTGGAAGCCAACGCCAAAGAAGCGGAGTCGCAGATACGCGCTACGGTGCGCCAAGCGGCGGACGATGTTAAGCAAGCCAAGGAGGATGTTAAGGACGCATCGAAGGCCGTCGCTTCCGATATCGAAAACGCGTCAAAGAAGGTAGCTAATGAGGTTAAAGATGCGGCGAAAAAAACGGAGGATCGCCTTAAAGAGCTAAAGGACGAGCGGTAGGCCATCGCCCGTCGCACCAACATAAAACCCGGAGGCTGTATCAGTCTTCGGGTTTTCTTTTTCGGTCGCGCTTGTCGGGGTGGCGTCTCGCGGCATCCTTCAGCCTATAGCTGCCAAGGACCCGCCTATTATGCCCCAGGGATGCAAACGTATACACAGCCGGGGCAAAAACTGGGACCGTCTAACTACCTATTTCCGGTACGATAAATCCATCCGAAAATTGATCTACACCACCAATACTATCGAGGGTTCCATCGTCAAGTTCGTAAGGTCACTAAGACTAAAGGGTCCTTCACTTCGGATATGGCACTGATGAAACTGATCTATTTAGCACATAATAATATTAAGAAAAAATGGAC
>Ga0079224_100014153_pt1 | contig 11138 bp, 7 predicted proteins | sample Stecom2015_FD_80414 | JGI IMG/M metagenome (GOLD analysis project Ga0079224, IMG submission 80414) | Agricultural soil microbial communities from Utah to study Nitrogen management - Steer compost 2015 | ecosystem: Environmental > Terrestrial > Soil > Agricultural land | place: USA: Utah...
TCGGCGCTCGACCCAGCCGCGACTGCAAGCGATCCTGCGTGGGCCTCTTCGCGGGCGCTCGCACGGGATCGCCAAAGTAGTTGTACGAGCGCCAACGCCTACGCGCCATCGTCGACGCTCCCGAGGTCGAGTTGCACGACGGCCATGAGCTGCTCGTTGCTCATCTCCGTCAACGTGGCGGCGCCATCGACATCGAGCAGCTCGTCGGCGAGCGCTCGCTTGGTGTCGAGCATCGCGTCGATCCGCTCTTCGAGGGTTCCGCGGCACACGAATTTATGGACCAGCACATTACGATGCTGGCCGATTCGGTAGGCGCGATCGGTCGCCTGATTCTCGACCGCGGGATTCCACCAGCGATCGAAGTGGATCACGTGGGAGGCCGCCGTTAAATTGAGCCCGGTGCCGCCGGCCTTGAGCGAGATGACGAAATACGGGGGACCGTCGTCGCGCTGAAATTGCTCGACGAGCTCGGCCCGGCGGCGCACGGGTGTGCGGCCGTCGAGGACCAGGCCCTTTTCGCCGAACACCGTCGCGAGGTAGTCGCAAAGCGGCTTGGTCATGCTGCGAAATTGCGTGAACACCAGCGCCCGCTCCTGCCGCTCGGCGAGCGGCTCGCAGATCTCGGTCAGCCGCGCAAACTTGCCGCTGGCCTCGGCCGTCCAGCTACGCTCGCCGAGCCACAATGAGGGGTGGTTGCAGATCTGCTTGAAACGCTGCAGATAGGCGAGGATCAGCCCACGCCGCTCGATGCCCGTGGAGTTGAGTAGATCGTGTCGCAGCGACTCGACGGCCTCGGCGTAGAGCGCCGCCTGCTTGGGGCTCAGGCCGCAGTAGGCGACGATCTCGGTCTTGTCCGGCAGATCCGGTGCGACCCGGGGATCGGTCTTGAGTCGGCGCAGTACATACGGCGAGACCAGGCGGCGCAGCGGCGCAAAGCCCTTCGCCGTCTTCGTCCAGTTGCGAAATTCGCCAGCGGAGCCGAGCAGCCCCGGGTTGAGGAAGTCGAAGATCGACCACAGATCGTCGACACGATTCTCGACCGGTGTACCGGTCAGGGCCAGCCGCGCGCGGCCTCGCACTTGCTTGGCGGCGCGGGTCTGCTGGGTGCCCGCGTTCTTGATCGCCTGGGCCTCATCGAGCACGACCAGGCCCCAGCTGCGCTCGCGCAGCCAGTCGGTGCGGGTCAGCGTGCCGTAGGTGGTCAACACGATGTCGGTGCGCTCGGCTTCGGCCTCGAGCTCGGCGACGGGCTTGCCCGCGCCTGCGTGCGAGCGGTGGGCGACGAGCAGCCGCAGCGAGGGCGCGAACTTTTGTGCTTCGGCCGCCCAGTTGCCGAGCAGCGAGGCCGGGACCACGACCAGGTGCGGACCGGCGTAGCGGCGACGCTTGCCGACCAGCATCAGCGCGAGCACCTGAATGGTCTTGCCCAGGCCCATGTCGTCGGCGAGGCAGCCGCCGAGGCCGAGCTGCCAGAGCAGCCACATCCATGCGACGCCGCGGGACTGGTAGGGGCGCAGCGTGGCCTTTAATTGTTTGCCCGGATCGGCCTCGCGGCGGGCGTCGGGATCGCCGAGCTCCTCGAGCACGCGCGACAGCCAGGAGCCGGCGACGATCTCCCGCAGTGCACCGTCTGCGTCGGCAGCTGCCGTGTCGGCGTCGACGCCCGCGAGCATGCGCATGGCCCTGGCGAAGCTGAGCTCGCCGGCGCCGGCCATGCTCGAGATCCGCTGAAAGTGATCGAGCGCCTCGCGGAGCCGCTCGGGATCGACGCTGACCCACTGTCCGCGAACCAGTCGCAGTCCGGCGGTACCCTCGAGTAGCGCGCGTGCTTCTGCGGCGGTGAGCTGCGCGTCACCGAGCACCAGGCTCGCGTCGAAGTCGAGCAGCGCGTCGACGCCAAGCTCGGCGGACTCCCGCTGACCGATCTGCGCTCGCGCGACGACTCGGCGCGCCCGTCCACGCCACCAGTCCGGCACGCGGACGCGGACGCCCGCGGCTTCGCAGTCGGGGATCTGCTGCAAGAAGGCGAAGGCCTCGTCGGGGGTCCAGCGAACCGGGTGATAGATCTCGCCGGCTTCGACCAGCCTTGCGACCAGCGGGCTGTTGCGGGCCGCGTGCTCGAGCGGTCGCAGCAATCGCAACAGCGCCGGGCGATCGCCGGCGAACACATCGAGCGCGTGGGCGAGGGTCCGATGCAGCGGCTCGCCCCAATCGGCCAGCCCGTCGACATAGGTGGCGACGAACGCAAACGGAAATTCCGGGTCGCGCTTGTTCTCGGCCAGGTGGAAGTACACCCGGCCGAGCGCGCGCCAGGCCGGATTCTTGCGCTCGAGCCAGGCATCGAGCTCGACTCCGGTTTCGTCGAGCTCGGCTCGTGACGCGGTGAGCAGCTCGGCCCAGGCGCGCTCGAAGGTGGTCGGCGTCGCATACTCGGCGCCCGGCATCGGCGGCAGCGTGAGCAGCAGGCGAGTGACCAGATCGGTCGGCAACGCGGGCGGCACCGCGTCGCGGCGACACAGCTGCGAATAGAAGCCTCGCGCGAGCTCGCGTCCGAACGCGAGGTTGGGCTCGAGGGTCGCGTTGAGCAGCGGGCCGCCGAGGTGCAGCAGGCCGTGACCGAGGCCCCGGGCGAACGCGTCGCGCAGACCGGGCGGGGCTCGTCCTTCGGTGGACGTGTGGCTGACCCGAAGGCTCGAGCGCGGCGAGATGCTGAGCGTGGGGACCGTCGGCATCGGATCGCGGAATCGTCGCTATCAGATGTACGCGTCGCTAGCCAGGGTTTGGGTGCTGCCGGCTGACGGGCGCGAACGGACTCGAGACGCGGTCTTTGGCGGAGTCGCCGCTGGCCGCGGCCGTGGAGGAAGCGTGGTAGGGTCCCGCCCGCCGCCATGCGTTCGCTTCGTCACCTCTGCGTGCTGCTCTCGGTGGGCCTGTTCGTCGGCACCGCCGGCTGCGACCAAAGCTCGTCGACCGACTCGGCCAAGGGCCCGGCCAAGCAAGCGCCCGAGCCTGCGGTCCCGGCCGCCGATCAGATCCGCGAGGCCAAGGACATCGAGCTCGGCAAGCTGTCCGAGGCCCAGCGCGAGTCGTTCTTCAACATGATCAACCAGGAGTCGAGCGCGTGCGGGCAGGCCCACTCGCTGGCCAAGTCGCTGCGCGACGATCCCGAGTGCCGAGACTCCAAGCTGGTCGCCCAGTTCATCGCCGATCAGCTCGCCGCCGGGATGACCGCCGGCGACATCAAGCAGCAGCTCGACGCGGTGGTCGCCGCGCTGAAGCCGGCCGAGATCGATCTCGAGGGTCGGCCGACGATCGGCAACCCCAAGGCGCCGGTCACCGTGGTGGTGTTCGCCGACTTTCAGTGCCCGCTGTGCAAGGCCGAGGCGCCCGAGCTGCGCGAAGAGGTCGACGAGCGGCGCGGGCAGGTCCGGCTGGTGTTCAAGCACTTCCCGCTCAGCGGCCACCCGCGCGCCGAGCCGGCCGCGATCGCGGTCGAGGCCGCCCACCAGCAGGGCAAGTTCTGGGAGATGCACGATCTGGTGTTCGCCAACCAGACCCAGCTCGAGGACGCCGATCTCGAGCGCTACGCCAAGCAGATCCCCGAGCTCGACCTCGACAAGTGGAAGGCCGACGTCGCCGCCGAGACCACCAAGGCCGCGGTCAGCCGCGACCGGGCCGACGGCAAGGTGCTGGCGCTGACCGGCACGCCGACGGTGTTCGTCAACGGCCGCCGGATGACGCCGCTCTTGTGGGACGGCGAGCTGTCGGCCTGGATCGACGACGCGCTGCGGCGCTGAGATCGGCGGATGGATCGGCTGCAGGCGATCTTCTGGAACCGCGAGGAGCAGCGCGTGCGGGCGCTGTGGCGGCTGATCGTCCACGGCGTCGCGCTGGCGCTGATCGGGCTGATGGTCGGCGCGGCGGCCTCGGTGCTGCTGCCGTCGGCGGTCGCGAACTCGGAGCTGTCGTGGCCGATCATGGCCGTGCTGGCGGCGCTGATCGTCGCGGCCGCGAGCGCGCTGGTCGGGCACACGCTCGATCGGCGGCGCTTCGACGACTTCGGCCTGCGGCTGAGCGCGCGCTGGTGGGCGGACTTCGCCGCCGGGGTGGTGATCGGCGCGCTGCTGATGGGCGGGATCTTCGTGGTCGAGCTCGGCGCGGGCTGGGTGGAGATCGACGGCTACCTCGCGGGCGCGGGCGATCAGCCGTTCGTGATCGCGTTGCTCGGGCCGGTGGTGCTGTTCGTCGGCGTCGGCTTCTACGAGGAGCTTCTGTTTCGCGGCTACCAGCTGCGCAACATGGCCGAGGGGCTGTGCGTCGGTCGCCTGGGCCCGCGCGGGGCGCTGGTGCTGGCCGCGGTGCTGTCGTCGATCGTGTTTGGGCTCGCGCACTCGAACAACAACGAGGCCAGCCTGATCTCGACCAGCTACATCGCGCTGGCCGGGGTGATGCTGGCGCTGGGCTTGCTGTGGACGACCGAGCTGGCGCTGCCGATCGGCCTGCACCTGAGCTGGAATTTTTGCCAGGGCAACCTGTTCGGGTTCCCGGTCAGCGGCAACGACGTCGGCCCGCGGGTGATCGACGCCCGCCAGCTCGGCGATCCGCTGATCACCGGCGGCGAGTTCGGGCCCGAGGCCGGGTTGATCGGGGTCGCGGCGATGGTGGTCGGGGCCGGGTTGATCGCCGCCTGGGTTCGGCTCTCGCGTGGCTCGCTGGCGCTGCGGGTCGAGCTCGCGCAGTGGCGGGCCGACGCTCGCTCGTGATCAGTCCAGGTACTCGGCCTCGCTGACGAACGACTTCCGCCCAGGGCTACGGGTTGAAGCGCGCGGTCCAGAGCTTGGTCGCGTTGCCCTGGCCGGCGGTCTCGATCCCGGTCAGCCCGAATCCGCCCGCGCCGAACCCGGCCCCGTCGATGCTCAGCGACGGCGGGATCACGTTGCCGTCGTCGACGGCATGCCGGCCGCGGCAGATGATCTCGCCGGCGCCGTCGAGCTTGGCGACCCAGGCCTCCCCCCAGTCGATGCCTTCGCCCTGCTCCTCGTTGATGAACACGCCCGCGACCCCGAGGTTGCCGTTGCCGTCGAGGCCGAGGCCGCGGATCGTCCAGTCCTCGCCGATCATGTCCTCACCGTCGATCAGCACCCAGTCGGCCTCGGTCTTGAGCCACTGCTCGGTGCCGTCGGTGTCGAGCTTGTACAGCCAGCCGCGGTACGGGAACGCAGACTTGGCGAACGCGAAGTAGACGCTGTCGCCGTCGACCAGCACATCGATCGGATCATGCTGGTGGCTTCCGCCGGCCTGCGGCTGGTGGAGCGCGACGAAGTTGCCGTCCTCGTCGAAGTGCAGGAGCGTGGCCTCCTGGGTGTCGAAGTCGACGTGCTCGCGGGCTGTCACCCAGACGCTGCCGTCGCTGCCGACCGCGACCGAGCCCGAGCGATCGGTGGAGAAGCTGTTGTCGCCGGTCCCGGACCAGGTCGAGGTCCAGATCACCGTGCCCTCGGTCGTGACCTTGCGAACCCAGACGTCGTCGTCGCCGTCGCCGACCCGGATGCGGCCGGCCAGCACCAGATCGCCGTCGGGGGTCAGCGCGATCCCGCTCCCGAGGTCGTCCCCGTCACCCACTCCGTCGTTGCCGTCGAGGGTCGTCGACCACACGGTCTCGCCGTCGGCGGGGTCGAGGGCCGCGTACCAAATGTCGTCGCCGAAGCCGTCGAACCAGCCGATCACATAGACCTCGCCACCGGCACCGACCGCGATGGCGGCGGCCGTGTCGTTGCCCCCGAAGTCGTTGGTCACCGACCAGGCCTGGCTGCCGTCGGGGTTCCACTTGGCCACCCAGGTGTCGTTGTCGGCATTGATCAGCCGCCCAGCCACGTAGACGCTGCCGTCGTCACCGACCGCGACATCGAACCCTCCGGCGATGCTGCTGGCGACGTCCTCGGTCCAGGTCCACGTGAGCCCGCACTCGCCGATGGTGCAGCTCGCCGTGCAGCCGTCGCCGTCCTCGGTGTTGTTGTCGTCACACTCCTCGCCCGGATCGAGCACCCCGTTGCCGCAGGCCGAAGGATCGCCGTCCCCGTCACCGGTCGGATCGCCGTCCCCGTCTCCGTCTCCGGTCGGATCCCCGTCTCCGTCCCCATCCCCGTCTCCGGTCGGATCCCCATCCCCATCACCGGTCGTCTCGTCGGCTTCGTCGGACGTGACGTCGTCGCCCTTGCAGGCGGTGGCGAGCAGCGCACAAAAGCTCAGAACAAAAGGAAAGCGAAGGGCTGGACGAGTCATGTCGGGAGTTTCCCCACGGGACCGACCAGGGTCAACCGTAGCGGACGGAGTCCAGCAAAGCTGGACGGAGTCCGGGTAGGTAGACGAGCACGGCCGGAGGCCGCGCGCAGTCAACCGTAGCGGACGGAGTCCAGCAAAGCTGGACGGAGCTGGACGGAGTCGACGGAGCTGGACGGACCTGGACGGGGTCGATCTCTTCGGCGAACCAGCCAACGGTGTTAGTTTCGAGCCGTGCGCCGTCCCCCATCGCCGCTGTCGCTCACGATCGCCGCCTCGCTCGTCTGCTCCCCGCTCGTGCTGCCCGAGCCCGCGTTCGCAGGAGCGCCGGCCGCTGCCGAGGACCCGGCGTTGACGGAGGCCAAGGCGCTCTACAAGGAAGGCGAGATCAAGTTTCAGACCGCCGACTATGAAGAGGCGCTGGCGCTCTGGAAAAAGGCCTTCGCGATCTTGCCCGACGGCGACGAGCACCGGGCGATCCGTCACGCGCTGGTCTACAACATCGCCGAGGCCCACAGCCGCGCCTACGAGATCAGCCGCAACCCGACCCACCTGCGCAAGGCCAAGATCCTGCTCGAGAACTACCGGGCCGATCACCGGGCGCTCTACGGCGACGAGCCCGAGGCGGTCAAGGAGCGGGCCGAGGTCGATGATCGGATCGCCGAGCTCGACAAGAAGATCGCCACGTCCGAGGCCGCGGGCGAGGCCGCCACGCCGCTCGATGACGGCGGCGCGACGACGACCACCACCACCGACACCACGCAGCCTCAGCAGCCGCCGCCCAAGCCGGTCAAGCCGCTCACGCCCCAACAGCAGTGGGAGGTCGACATCAAGGCGGATCCGGTGTTCGGGCCGATGTGGGCGACCGGCAACAAGCGGGTCGTCGGTGGTGCGGTCCTCACCGGAATCGGCGGCATCTTTGCGCTGGTCTCGATCAGCGCGTTCGTGTTCAAGCCGCCGGATGCCCTGTTCCCCGGGGTCTACTACGCGACCGGCACGGTCTTCGGCGTGCTCGCGCTGGGCATGCTCATCCCCGGCGGCGTGCTGCTGGGCACCGGAACGGCCAAGCGCCGCGAGGTCCTGCAAGCCCGGCCCAAGCCGGTCGGCATGCTCGCGCCGATGCTGACGCCCACCCACTACGGCGTGGGCTTTGCCGGACGATTTTGACGGCGCGCGGCCTTCGGCCGTGCTCGGCTCCGGCTGATCACCCGCGGATGATCTCGATGTCGCGCAGGAAGTTGCCGATCTCCCTGCGATAGCGCCGGGCCTCGAGCTGCAGCGCGTGACCGCCCGGGAATCGAAAGTGGCGCGGCCGACCCCAGTGCTCCCATAGCGCGCGGGTGTGATCGGCAGTCACCAGCGTGTCGCCGAGACCGGTGACGATCATCCGCCGCTCCCACGGCACCTTTGGTTGATGGGTCAGCGGCGAGTGCAGCGACCAGAAGTGATGAAAGCGCTCGCGGGTCATGCCGAGCGTCTCGGCCTGCGCACGCAGGCCCTCGCCCGCGCCGTGATCCCAAAACAGGTGAGCCATCGAGGCCGGCGGCAGCACCGGGATCACGAAGCTCAGCCGCTCGTCGAGCGAGGCCAGCAGCGCCGAGGTGTAGCCGCCGAGCGACGAGCCCATCATCCCGAGCGGCGCCGGGTTGCGCTCGAGGATCAACGAGATGACCGTGCGCAGCTCGATCGCGGTCTGGATGAAGGCCTCGTTGGTGCGGATCAGATCGGCCGAGGGGTGCAGCGAGCCGCTCAGCCGAACCCCGGCCGGAGTCCGACGCTCGTGAAAGGGCGCCAGATAGAAGTAGACGTCGAGCCCGAGCTCGTGAAACAGCCGCGGCACGTCGAACTCGAAGCGATGCATCCACCAGGCGCCGACGCCCCAGCCGTGGGTCAGCAGGATGGTCGCGGGCGCGGGCTCGCGGTGGCGCCATGACCAGACGTGAGCGCGACCGACCTCGGGGTAGCGAGCGAACTCCTCGGCGTACTCGGGATCGAGCGGAGCGTAGGGGGTCGCAAAGCTCAGGTGCTCGTCGCAGCCGACCTCGCGCCGACCTCGATGCAGCGGTCGACGGACGATCGTGCGGACCCGCGGAAGCGACTCGGGCGGCGCGAGCAGGCGCTCGGGCGCGGCGAGCAGCTCGGGATCGACGTAGCGCTGCAGCCGGGCGACGACCCGCTCGAATTCCTCGGCGGCCGTGGGCGCCAGCTGACCGCTGCTGAAGAACAGCTGGCGCAGCGCGACGAACAGGATCTTGTCGGCCAGCCGGGTGGCGAGGGCGATCAGCTTGTCCGGCACCGCTGGCGGTGCGTGCATGCTGACGACCGGCAGCTTGGGCATCTCCGCGCTCGAGACCGATGCCTCGCGGCTCATCACGCAGAGTTTAGCAGCTCGGCCGCGGCTGGTTTGCTGCGCGACCGACCAGCCGTGACACTCGGCGACGACTACGGCTCGCGGCGGCGCAGCAGCGGCAGCCCGAGCAGCATCAGCAGCATCCAGGCCGGCTGACGAGGCCCGTCGCTCGAGCACGCACAGCCGCCGTCGGTGTCTTCGAGCCCGAACCCCGGCGGGAGACCGCCCGAGTCGCCGCCGCCCGAATCGCCACCGGTGTCGCCACCGGAGTCTCCGCCCGAATTGCCGCCCGAGTCGCCGCCGGTTGGATCACCATCGCCCGAGTCGTCGTCGCCTGTTGGATCCCCGTCGCCCGAGTCACCACCGGGCATGCCACCATCCTCGACCGAGATCGCCACGACCGAGCTCATCGCGGTGTTGTCCCAGTCGTCGGTGGCGATGCAGTAGATGTCGTAGCTGCCCTCCGGGATGTCGGTGACGTCCCACGCGTAGGGAGCAGCGACCTTGGTCGCGCCCATCTTGTCGCCGTTGATCCACAGCTCGACGGAGCCGACCGCCTGGTTGTCGTTGGCCTCGCACGTGATCACGAAGTTGGCCCCGGGCGCGAACACGTCGCCGTTGCTCGGGTAGGTGACCGAGACCGTCGGCGGGATGTCGTCGGGATCGTTGGCCCCGAACATGCCCATCAGCTCCTGGTAGGAGTTCTGATAGCCGCCATTGCAGTGCTGGAGGTGCTGCGCGTTGCAGACGATGCCCTGGCCGCCGACGATCTGAATGCAGTTGTTGGTGAAGCTCGGGTTCCCGCCCTGGTTGGTCGGGTTCATGATGTCCGACGAGCTGCCGACGTGCTCGAGGCCGTACGCGTGGGCGACCTCCTGGCTGATGGTCGTGGCCTGGGTGTTGGCCCCGAGATACCCGCCGAGCTGCGACGCGCTGTGGAACGCGAACACGACATTGTTGGGGTTGTTGTCGTTGCAGTCGAGCGGAGCGATGCCGAGCACCCCGTTGCCGAACGGGTGGTTGGCCGGGCCGGTCATGCACATCGTGTAGGGACCGGAGGCCGGACGCGTCGACGTGACCACCATGTTGAAGGGCGCCCAGTCGGCCTTGACCGCGTCCATGACCGTCTGCCGCTGCGCCTCGGTCCCGCCGTAGGACGGGTAGTTGCCCGAGAATCCGTACTGGCAGGCGATGATCGACGAGTTCGCCGTCGAGCTGTCGCCGCCGTTGCAGATCAGGTTCGCGCCGTCCATGTTGACGAAGATGTAGGTCGGCTCGGCGGTCGGGACCGGCCCAGGCCCACCACCGTCGATGCCCTGCTCCTCCGGGGTCAGCGGGATCGACAGGCGAGTGACCTCGCCCTCGAACAGATCCTCGGCGCTGGGGATCGCCTCGACCTGCAGCGTGGGTGACTCGAAATCGAGCTCCTCGCCCGGTCCGGCGACCGCGTCGTCCGCGACGATGAACGCGATCCCGACGGCTCCGCAGGCGACCACGATGGCCGAGAGCCCCATGAATCGATAGCAGCGATGGCGATACGACTGATTCGACATGACCACGACGCTCCAGGTCTGGCAAGGACGAGCAGGCCGGCCAACGGGGGGAGGCCGACACCCAACTCGCAGTCCTGAATACCAGCCAGAACCGCCAAAAGGCAACAAGAACCCAGGGGCGAACTCCCGCACACGAACTGCGGCAGTCTCGGGTACCGGTTTTTCACGAGTCGATCGGACACGTGCTCGAGTTGCGTGATCAAACACATTGAAAGCGCGATACCACGCGTTCTCGTGCGACGAAATTCTGCAAAGGCCGGATCGCCGGGGCCGACACGCAAGGCGTGCCCGGAACAGTTCACCAAGGAATCCTCGCGCTCCTGCAAGACGACCCCTGGTTGCCGTTCGACGTCCTCGGGATCGCGCGGCCACACGACGGGCGTCCGATCGATCGACGAGCCGAGATCGAGCGCGAGGGCAAGAAGCCATGGACGGTTCGGCAAGGCTTCCCCGATCTGGTGATGGTCTGCCGCAGCCGCCGTCGCAAGAGGCGCAGGCGCGGAGTCGTGATCACCATCGAAGCGCAGACTCGTCGCGACCCTGACAAGCGCTGGATGATCCCGGTCTATCAGTCTCACCTCGCCGAGGAGCACCGGTTGCCGACCTGGTCGGTGGTGGTCTCGCTGTCTGCCGAAGTCTCTCGGGCGATCCGGGCCTGGCAAGTCGGCGATCCACCGAGGGTCGACGTGCTGCTGCTCGATGTCGAGACCGTGCCCAAGTCACCATGGCTCGACGACCCGGCGCGTCGTCCGACGGCAGCCGTGCTGGTTGGCATCCTGCACGGATACGCGGGCGACTTCGACGCGGCCCGTCGAGGCTTTCATGCGAGTCGAATGTGCGGAAGGCGAAGCCGGCGCCATGGTATGACCATCCTGGCTGCGCTACCGAAGGAGCAACGAGACCAACTGCTGGCGGAGGTACCCATGGAAGAGCGAAACGAATGGATCGAAGTCGAA
>Ga0079224_100014154_pt1 | contig 11138 bp, 5 predicted proteins | sample Stecom2015_FD_80414 | JGI IMG/M metagenome (GOLD analysis project Ga0079224, IMG submission 80414) | Agricultural soil microbial communities from Utah to study Nitrogen management - Steer compost 2015 | ecosystem: Environmental > Terrestrial > Soil > Agricultural land | place: USA: Utah...
CGAGGCGCCCGAACGGCTCCGTGAAGCCGAACGAGCGCGCCGCGAGGCCCAAGCCGGGGCGGACGAACCGGAAAACGAGGACGAGGGATCCGCGTCCGACGATGCCGCGCAAGCGCCCGCCGAGGAGACGGACGCGGACGGCAAGGCGGCCAAGAAAGCCCCTGCCGCGGCGGAGGGCCGGACGAAGCCGAACGCGGACGCCCCAGCCGGCGGCGCGCCGCAGCGCCCGAATGCCGCGGGGACGGCCTCGCCCGCTCCGCAGCGCCCGAAGGCGCCCGCCAAACCCGGCGTTCAGTCCCCGCAGGCGGCCCAGCCGAGGTAGGCTGCGGGGCCCATGGTGCATCGCGATTCGTCCCCCGAGGAACCGGCCTCCCCCGATACGGAGGCCGACGACGACGCCGAGACCCAAGACGAGGTCGCGGCCGAAGATGAAGACGAGGACGACGACGGCGACGAGAGTGACTTCGGGCCGCCGTTCGTCGCGAAGACGTTCGGAGGCTCGTTCGTATGGGCCAAGGGCGAGGCCTTCCAGGCCACGGTGTTGCGCGTCAAAGAAGGCAAGACGGTCCCCGTGGCCACGCAGAACCGGCGCGACATGTACATCATGCTGACGGGGGGGCGCGCCGTGATGGAGATCCTCGAGGGCGACGAGGTGGAGCGCGAAGAGCTGCACCCCGCCGCGCCGCTCTTCATCGATCCGGGCAAGACGTATCGTTTGATCGCGATGACCGAGGTCGAGCTCTTCACGGTGTTCAGCCCGCTACAGCGCTGAGTCAGCGGCAGTCGAGCTCGGGCGTTCCCGGGGCGTGACAACGCAGGCACATGCGACGGTTGCGATCCGCGAGCGCCGAGCACTTCGCCGAGTGCCGGAAACCCATCCCGTGCGGGTTCACGCCCAACCCGGGGGTCGCGGCGCGGGTCGTGGCGTGACACGCCAAGCAGCTGTCCTCCTGGTGGCAGCTCGTGCACGCGGTGATGTTGCGCTGGGCCGCGTGGGCGTGGCCCTGCGGCTGTCCAGGGGGTCCCGACCACCCGGGCGGGTGAAACTGCAGGGCCCCCGGAGCCCCGAGGGTCTCCCGCTCGCGCGCGCCGAGCCCGAGCCGTTCGTGGCACCCGAGGCAGAACGTCTGCGTCCGGTGGCAGCTCTGGCAGTCCTGACCGCGCGCGACGGCGTCGGCTGCGTGCGCCTGGACGTAGTCCGCGGGATGCAGCCGCAACGGTCGCAGCGTGCCCGCGTGGCAGTCGATGCAGAACGACTCGGCGTGGCACGTGTCGCACATCCCCGGTTGGGCTTTGGCGATCGCGCGGTGGTCTTCGACGAAGGCGAGATCGTGGGCGCCGCCCCAGCTCGAGGCTCCGCGAGGCACGAGCGCGGCGAGGGTGGGTTCGTCGCGGGCCCGCGTCACGAGTCGACCGTCGCGCGCGGTGGGATGGCACGCGCCGCAGCGCGCCGTCGCTTCGACGCCGTCGTGGCAGGTGAGGCACTGCGCTTCGCGAGGCAGCTGCAAGACGGTGGCGAGCCGTACCGACCGCATGTCGCCGTGGCAGTCCTCGCAGGCCGAGCCCTTCTCGGCGTGGAGGCGGTGGTTGAAGTGCAGCAATGGTTTCGGGGCGCGGATGCCGGCGACGACGCGACCGTCCTGCACGGCGGTGTGGCACAGCTCGCAGCGCGCAGGCACGTCGGCGGGGCGCGGATGCTGGGCGCCGTGGCAGCCGTCGCAGACCTGGCCGCGCGGGAAGTTGTTGTCGGCCGATCGCCGGCTCTCGTCGATCTTCGTGTGGCAGGTCTGGCAGACGAGGCCGAGCGCGAGGTGACGGCCGTGGTTGAAGCGTAGCGGCAGGTCCTGTGGGGGATAGACGGCGCTGCCGTGGCGCGTGGGACCCCAGAGGACGGGGGCGGTCGTGGGGATCTCGGCGCGCTCGCGGGCGGCGGCGTCGGTGCTGGGCACGGGGGTGGCGTTCTTGTTTGCGGGCGCGGGTGCGGTGCGGCCGATCCCGAGGCCGCCGAGGAACAACGCCGCGAACAGCCACCAACCCACCGTCGGCACTCGCGTGGGGGCGTCGCGTCCGCTCATCGTCCCCCCACCCGAAACGCCCAGTCGAGGCTGAAGGTGCCGAACAGACGGAACGCGTGGCGCAGCGTGGTGCTGACGAGCTCCTCGCCGACGACGTGGAGCACGATCCCGTGGGTGAGCCGCACGCTCGTCCCGACCTGGACGGCGACGCTGCCGTCCACGTTCGCGTGATCGGACACGCGGGTGACGATGCCGTACGTGCGCGCGTCGATGGCGATGCGGTCGTAGAAGACGTGCGTGCGCGTGTCGACCGACGCGCCCACGCGCATCGCCCCCATCCCGCCGTGGCCGTAGCCGTCGAGGCGCAGCGCGAACCGCCGCCGGCGATAGCTCGCGGCGAGCCCTCCCCCTGCCCCGACGCCGGTCCGCGTGGTGGGCTCGGTCCCGAGGGCGGCGGTCGTGCGCGCGTGCTCGAACCGCAGCTGCGTGCGCCCGGCGATCGTCCAGCGCTCCGAGGGGCGCAGCTCGTAGACGAGCCGGACATCGTCGAGGGGATCGAAGGCGAACACGTTGAAGATCGAGTCGAGGTCGAACACCGGCTGCGCGCGCAGGTAGAAGGCGCGCAGCGAGTGTTTGGGGGTCAGCGTGACGCCGAGGCCGGCGCTCACGTCGTCGATGCGTGCGACGCCGAGATTGTAGCGGAGCGCGGCGAACGGGGTGACGCGTTGCTGTGCGAAGCGGAACGCGACCTGAGCGCTCAGGACCTCGTGATCGACGGTGCCCTCCGGGGCCTCGGGGTCGATCGCGTCGGGGTTGAGGCGCGCGGGCGACCACGTGCGGCGGTACGCGACGCGAGCGTCGGCGTACGTGAGGCCGTCGAGCGCAGCCGCGACCCCGACCATCGGCGAGATCTGGCGATCGAGCGCGCGCCCCTGCGTGCCGTCGAACTCGAACGTGGGGTAGCCGAACACCGCGCTCCCGTCGACTTGGAAGCCGCCGAACGCCTCGATCGCGAGGTGGACCGGGAGCCGCACGCGGGCCCACGCGCCGTCGAACGCGTAGAAATCGAGCCCGGAGAACTCGAACTGACGACCGATGCGGAAATCGAGCACGTTGCCGATGCGCTGACCTTCGAGATAGCCGTAGAGCAGATCGATCTGGCGACCATCGAGGCTCTCGAGCAGCTGGCGTGCGGTCCCGGAGGCCTCGCGCATGAAGTCGCCGAAATCGTGGCGCAGGCGCAGGGAGGTCACGATTTCGAGTTGCCCGTCTTCGGGGCGCCGCACGAGGCCGTCTTGGGGGCGCCGCGGCGGGAGCAGCCGGTACACGCCCAAATGCACGTATTGGACGATGCGGCGGCGCCCGAGCAGCTGTCCTCCTGGCCCCGGAACGCGGACCATGTAGCCTTCGCCGAGCGTGCGTGTGACGGTGCGGACCTCGCTCGCCGCGACGTCGCGCCCCACGAACGCGAGCAAGGCTCCGCCCAGCACCGCGATCGGCAACCCGAGCGTTCGCCGAGTTCGTCGCGGGTCGGTCCCCCTCATCGCGGCAGCTATGCTACGCAAAGACGCGGCCGCTTCGGTGGGAACTTCGAGCGGAGCGCGCTGTCTCACGGACGCCTCGTCATGCCGATTCCTCTCCTTCGTGCCTCTGGTCGTCCCTGGTGGGGTTCGTCGTTCGCCCGTCCGAGCCTGCGGCGTGGGCCCGTCGTGTGCGGCCTGGCGCTGCTCCTCGGCACCGCCGCGTGTCGAACCGTCCACGTACGCCCGGCCACCGTCGATCCGGGCCGCTCCGCGTACGGCGGGGGCTGGATCGAGGCGCCGTTGCTCGGCGACCACCCGCTCGCCGCGATCGCTCCCGACGACCTCGCCGGTCGCGTCGCACGGCTCGATCGTTGGCTCGACGTGTTCGATGCCGCGCGGTTCTCGGGGGATCGCACCACGCGAGAGAGCTTCTGGGCGTCGCTCGGGGGGCACCCCGTCGGGCAAGGTCCCGCGGCCAGCAAAGATGCCCTGCGGGCGATGTTCGACGAGGCCATGGCGATCGAGCAGGCCCTCGTCGACGCGCCCGAGCGGATCGACGCCGACCAGCGCGAGTTCGTGGCCGACGCGATCATGATGCTGACCGCCGATCTCGAGCCGCCCGGCGACGCCGAATCCCTCGCCACGCGTGCCTTGGCGTATCGTGAGCTGCATCGGCGCGGGCACGCACGGTTGCGCGACAACGCGGCGTGGCGCCTCTACGTCCACGCCCGCACCACGCTCGCGCAAGCCGTGGCCTCGCCGGCGAGCCGTCGCTTCAACGTCGCCGTGCAGGCGCTCTACGTCACGTACGAAGACCTGGGGCCGTATTTCGTCGAGGTGCCGCCCCATCTCGGTCCGCCCTCGCCGGGCGCCACGGCGTTGTGGACCACGGCGGCGGAGCCGCGTGACGAGCTCGCCCGCGACCCTCGCTGGCAGCCCGTGCTCGAGCGCCGCGCCGAAGACGATGCCCACTTGCACGCGTCGGTGCTCGCCACGCTGCCCGCGGCGCGCGACCCTGGGTGGCCGATGCCCACGGTCGAGCGCGGCACGGGGCGGCGCGATGCCTTGGCCCCGGTGCTCCAGCTGACCACGAACGCGGTGGTCGTCGACGTCGGGCGCCCGCAAGCGCGCACGTTCCCGCTCGACGTTCCGGTCGAGCGCTTGGGTGATCGCCTGGCTGCCGCGATCGCCCAAGACGGTCGTGGCACGCTCTTGTTCGTCGCCGATCCGATGATCCCCGCGCCCGAGCTGCACCAGGTGCTCCGCGCGGTTCGGCGCGCGCAGGTGGCTCGCCTCGAGTTGGCGCTGCGCAAAGCCGAAGATGGTCGTGGCTCGTCGGACGATCCCGTCGATGCGCGGGTGGTCGCGCTGCCGCTCGAGGTGCTTCGCAGCGCCGACGCGGGACCGGGCACGGTCGCGCTGCTGCAAGCTCGCTTGGCGGTGCATCTGTCGGGGCGGGGTCCCACGTTTGCGTTCGACGGGCGTCCCCTGCCCTCGCCGGAGACCGAGCCGGCCACGCGCGCGCAGCTGGAGTCCCTGCGCCGCGCGTTCCCGCGGGAGACGCATCTTCGTCTCACGCTCGACGCCGACGTGGCCTATCCGCAGCTCGTCGAGCTCGTGGCCATGGCGATGGGCGGCGCGGAGGCGCCGTTCCGCGGCATCGGTTGGTGGGCGGGCGGTGGCCCCGAGCCCGCAGCGACACGCGCTTCCACCCCTTCGCCGACCCAGGTGCTCGCGCACCGCCTCGCGTTGCGCTGGGATCGGCCGCACATCGAGGTCACCGCGCCCGAACTCGGCGAAGATCACGTCCGCGGGCTGCGGACGCTCGCGCGCCGTTTCTTCGACTGCTTGCCGGAGCTCGAACGCCCGCTGCCGGAGCGGCGAGTCACCCTCGCCCTCCGGTTCGCGCGAGGACGCTTGGACGCGGCCGAGCTCGCCGGGCGCGCGAAGATCCCGGAAGCGCGGCGTCAGGCGTTCGGGCAGTGCGTGGTCGATCAGGCGCTCGGCTTTCGGCTGCTCGAAGCGCCCGATCGCGTCGACGCGCAGGTGGTGCTCGCCGATCTGTCGTGACGCTCACGGCGTGCCGGGGCTCGCTCGCAGCGTCGCCTGCATCGCGACGTCGACCTGGTGGGCGAACGCGGCGAGCTGCGGGTACGCCTCCGGTTCCACCACGCCGGTGCGCAGCGTCGTGGCGTAGCGGAGCGTCACCTCGCGCCCGTCGGATTGCACGTCGCGGCGGAACGTCCCATACGGCGAGGACAAGGCGAGCGGGGGCGGAACCGCCTCGAAGGCGCCCTTCTGGAGGCGCATACGAATCTCGGCGGTCTGGTCCGGCGCATACGGGATGAGCAACCCGGTCTTGCGCTCCGGCAGCGCCGCGTAGCGTTCGGCGACGTTGAGGGGCACCCACGCGCTGCGCAGCACCCACGCGTCGCCCTGGCGGATCGCGACGCCTTCGGCCGTCGCCGTGAACACGAGCCGCAGCGGCCGCTCGAGCGCGTGCTCGTCGTGGATCTCGAGCCGCTCCAAGGTCGCGCCGCGCAGCCAACCGAGCTCGCTCGACGTGAACAGCTCCTGCACGCGATCGCGATCGATGTCGCGCAAGGCCTGGCGCCAGCGGATCGCCTCCATGCCGCGCAGTTCGAGCTCGCCGTCGACCCGCGCCGAGCCGCCGGGGTCGAGGACGAAGGCGAGTTTCCAGTCGCGGGCGTCGCGGAGCGCGGGCGCGAGGCTCGGGGTTCGGGTGGGGCGCACGTCGGTGTCGGGGTCGAGCGGGATCGGCAGGGCCTCCGCCTCGGCGAACCCCGGCGGCAGATACCCGATCGGCATGACTTCGGAGGCCGTCATCGCGAGCACGGGGGCCGCGTCACCGAGGTGCGCCGCGAGGATCGGCGTGTCGAACGTCTCGAACATCGGATGCCCGTCGGGCCGCGGTGCCGGGCCGTACGCGTTGCGGACGAGCCACAGATCCGTGCGCAGCCCCACGCTGCGCGCGAGCGCGTGCAGCAGCATCATGCGATTGCCGCGACGTCCGGCGAGCGTCACCGTGGCGGGCGTCGTGACGTCGCCGCCCTCTTCGATGTGCTCGACGACCCAGCGCCAGAGCGCGGTGAAGCGGGCGGTGTCGTCGTCCTGACCCCGCACGAGCGCACGCGCGAGGCGGCGGAGCGCCGGATTGCTGCGTTGCGCCGGTCGCAAGCCGGCGGCGAGGCGGGCGATCCATGCGGTGCGATCGGGCGCGGCGTAGACGCGGACGTTCGGGAGCTCGTCGAGCAGCGAGCGATGGCCGGGTTCGACCCCGAGCCGCGGGATCTCGTCCGCGCGGAAGTGCCAGAGCGTGAGTTCCTCTCCCGTCTCGCTCGTGCGGGTCTGGACCTCCTCCACGGGGGCGTTCTGCCGCCGTTCGACCCGCAACGGCATCTCCGACGGGAACACGACCAGCAGCTCCGAGCGGTGATACGGGATGTCGAGCGACTGGAAGCGGAACGCGGTCACGTCGACGTAGTCGCCGAGCTCGGGCTGGGGGGGCTCCTCGAGGATGAACTCGTAATCGACGAAGTCGCCGACCTCGAGGTGGCGAAGCTCGACGCCGTCCTTGCCGGACACGACCTCGGGTTCGAGGATCGTCCCATCGGGCTTGATCGAGCGGAGCGTGAGCAGTCGGGCGCTCTCCGGGACCTCCACCTGGCCGTAGCGATCGAGCGCGTCCTTGCTCATCAGGTGCACGAGCAGGTGGACGATGTGGCGCTGGCCGCCGTTGGCGTAGACGCGCGCGACGCTACGATCGAGCACCAGGACCTCGCTGACGCCTTCGTACGAGACGCCCGAGGCCAGGTAGGCGTCCCGCACTTGCAGACCGTCGACGCGATGCTGCAGCAGGTCGTCGGGGATGCCGAGCGTTTCGGCGGCTTGGCGCAGCGCGTCGCTGTGCGGGAGGTCGCGCAGGAGCGCGAGCATCCGCGTGCGGGCGTCCTGCTCGTCGGCGTGCACGGCCTGGAGATCGACCGTGCGCAGGCCCGCCGACGCGCGCAGCGGATGGAACGCGAGCACGCGTCCCCAGTAGTCGAGCGCCTGCGCCGGGCCGCCGTGGCTCTCGGTCAGGCGCGCGAGGTTCTCGAGCGCTTGCACGTCGTCGGGCACGCGCGCGAGCACTTCGTTCCACAACGCGATCGCCTCTGCGGTACGGCCCCGCTTCTCCGCCAGTTCGGCGCGCAGCGGGAGGCTGCCGTTGCACTGGGCGAGCTCCGCCGCGAGCGCGTCCTCGCGGCGTACGTCTTGGCGGTCGCGGACGACGGCGAGCTCGGCGAGCAGCACGGCGCAATGCCCCGGATAGCGGCTGCGTGCGCGCTCCAGGGCCTCCAGGGCGAGGTGTTCGTTGCCACGGGCCCGCTGTGCACGGAACCGGAACATCTCGCCGTCGAGGCCGTGCAGGACCTTCGGAGGCGCGTCGGCGAGCGCGGCCACGACCTCGTCGTGCTCGCCGCGATCGAGCCGCAGCTCGAGCAGGCGCAGGCGCGCGGCGTCGAGTTCGGGCGCCCGCGCCAACGCGGCGCGCAGGGCCTGTCGCTCGCGCGCCGCGGAGATCGCCTGCGGACGCGACGGATCGGCGCGTTCGAACCGTGCGCGCATCAACTGCCCCTCGGCGAACGCGGCGTAGTGGGCCAAGCGCTCCGCGTGGATCTCCGCCTGGTCGCTGTCGTGCCCGGCGAGCGCTCGATCGGCGGCCATGAAATCGCGCAGTGGCGCATGGGCGAGGCGCGAGCGCGCCGGGAGCTCGCGCGCGAACGTGGGATCGAGCGACCGCACGCCGCCCGCGAACGCCGGCGCGAGGCTCGGTGGTGGGGCTGTTTGGGTGGACGCGGGCTGCCCGTTCGGCTGCATCGCCCGGACGAGCACCCACGTGCGCTCGGCGGGCACGGCCACCGCGATCTCGAGCTGGTGCCAGCCCGGGGTGACCTCGACCTCGAGCCGATGCCGACGCGGGACGAAGTAGCGCGTCTCGTCGCTGCGCCCGATCGGCACCCCGTCGAGCATGACGATCGACGGCGACTCGCTCTCGACGTCGAGGTGCAGGCGCGGTTCCGTGGCCTGCACGTACGTTCGCAAGCGACGAATGCCGGCGCGCGGCGTCGGGTTCCACAGGCGTACTGCACACGCCAGCGGCACGAACTTGGCCTGGGGATCCGCGGAGAACGGCGCCTCGGGGAGCGCCTGCAGCTCGGCCACGCCGAGGCGCCCGAGGACCTCGGTCGCCTCCCAGGTGTGGACGCAGCCCTCTTGGGCGAAGAACTCGCGGTACGGCTCGCCGCGGCGCCGGGCGATCGCGGCGCGCTCGCTCACGAGCGGCTGGCGGACGCCGTACGGCAACGCGGCGAGATCGAGGCGCCGGTAGAACGCGAGGAATCGAGCCTCGCGCGTCGGGTCGCCTTCGACGTACGCGGTCAGATGGCGGGCGGCGAACTCGGCCGCGGCCACGCGATGCATCGGCGGATCGCCGCCGTCGCGCGCAGCGAGGGCGTCGAGCAGCGCGTACGCGTGGCGCTCGACCGCTTCGCGATCGAGCTCGGCCTCCGCCATGATCAGTTGGACGAGGCGCGCTTCGTCCACGCCTCGTTCGGCCAGCGCCGCGAGGTCGGCCCGCGCGGCCTCGCGCTCGCCGAGATGGCCCCAGCGCAGCAACGCCAGATCGAGCCGTGCCGCGTCGTCCTGCGGATGACGCTGGAGGTGCGCCTCGAGGCGACGGACCTGGGCCTGCGGCGAGGCTTCGTCGGGCGCCGACGTGGGCGAAGGACGACATGCGGCCAAACCAGCCGCCAGAGCGAGCCAAACGAGGAAGCGTTGCATGGGCGGCGATCAGTGGGCGGGGAGCAGCTCGAACCTCTGGTCCAGAGACTCGTCGACGCGACGCAAGAAAGTGCGGAACTCGCCGTATAGCTCGGGGGGGACGCGGTACACGTCGAGGCGGAGCTCACTGCGGAGCGACGCGCCTTCGTCGGTCGTTTCGATCTGCAGCTCGAAGGTGCCGACGCGGCTCTCGATCCGGGAGGCCGCCGGCAGCTTCGCGAACCGGTAGCCGGGCGGGGCGACGTAGCGGAGGTGATGGCGTTCGATCGACGGCACGTCGAGCACCAGGGGGTGGGTGCGCTCGGCCGTCGCGGCCAAGCTGCGCGTCAGCGTCGACTCGCGTCCGAGCGCCCAGAAGCTCAGTCGATCGCCTTGCACGGTCGACCAACGCGGAACGTCGAGCGTCGCAGCGACCACCGCCGGCGCGCCGATGTCGTCGATGTTCGGCGCGACGGGGTCGCGCACCTGCACCCCCGGGTAGATCTCGCCGAACGCGGCCTTCAGGCGCTCGTCTCGGCGCTCCTGCGCCGAGAAGCCGTGGCGCATCGCGGCTGCGGACGCCCCCTGCACCTCGAAGCGATGCGCCACGCGGGCCGAGCCGTCGGCGCGCAGCTGCACGCGCTGCTCGGTGGAGCGGAGGTTGGCCTCGGCGGAGAGCACCGGGATCGTGCGGAACTCGCCCCCTGCCCCGTCCTTGACGACGAGCACCGTCGCGCCCTGGTCGTTGGTCGGCAGCTCACGCGGCCCGGACCACTCCGCCGTGCCGTCGAGGAAGAGGTCGAGCGCCGGCACGTACGTGATCGCGTGGTTGAACACGGCGAGTGAGGCAGGCGCCTTCGGCACGTTGCCCTGATCCCGCGTGCGCACGAGCACGAGGTGCGCCTGGATGCCCGCCTCCTCGAGCATGACCTTGAGCAGGCTCGCCTTGTCCTTGCAGTCGCCGAAGCGCCGGCTCAGCACTTCGGTGGTGCGATACGGCTTGTAGCCGTGGATGCCGAACTCGAGCCCGACGTACCGCGTGTTGCGGACGACGTAGGTGTAGATCGCGTCGACCTTCTCCTGCACGGTCGCGGTGGGGGGCAGCTTCGCGAGCGCCGTCTGGACGGCGCGGCGAATGTCGTCGTCGACGACGAGCTGCTCGGCGACGAGGTTCCAGTACCAGGTGCCGACGTCGTCCCACGTGCGGTACGTGCTCGCATGCAGGAACCCCGCGACCTCGGACCACCCGGGCATGCCCGGTTCGCCTTTGACCGCGGCGACGTCCCGCGCCTGGTACCGATACGTCGTGAGGTCGCCGCGCGTCTGCTTGGTGACCTCGGGCAGGTTGAAGTAGATCGGCTTGTCGGTGGGCGCTTCGAGCGTGTACGCGACGTGGAGCCGCGGCTCCATCCCCTGGATCGGCACGAGGTCGCCGAAGTACTCGTCGAACATGTTGCGCGCCGCGATGTCGCGCTGCACGAACGCGACCTCGAGCGTGTCGCCCACCTGGAGGCCGTCGAACAGGACGCGGACCTGGCGTTGGTCGTAGTACATCCGGTAGCCGGCCGAGGTCATCGAGGCGATGCGCACGTCGCCGAGGTCCTCGATCGTGCCGTTGCGACGATGCACGCGGGCGCGCCGGACCTCGACGACGCTCTCGCTCGGGTCGTATTGCATCCCCTGCACCGATTGCCCCCGCACGCCGCGGTCGTCGAGCACGCGGATGAAGCGTTGATCGAGCCGCTCGGTGAGCCCGTTCGAGAGCACCCGCACGGCC
>Ga0079224_100014155_pt1 | contig 11138 bp, 8 predicted proteins | sample Stecom2015_FD_80414 | JGI IMG/M metagenome (GOLD analysis project Ga0079224, IMG submission 80414) | Agricultural soil microbial communities from Utah to study Nitrogen management - Steer compost 2015 | ecosystem: Environmental > Terrestrial > Soil > Agricultural land | place: USA: Utah...
ATCGGGTCGAAGTACCGATCCACGACGCGCTCCTTGAGCGGGATGATGCCGTTGTCGGTGATGGTGATGTGCTCGGGGCACACCGCGGTGCAGCACCGCGTGATGTTGCACATGCCCGAGCCGTACTCTTTGCGGATCTCCGGCACCCGGTCCGCGGTGTCGAGCGGGTTCATCTCGAGCGACGCGAGCCGGATCATGAAGCGCGGCCCGACGAAGCGATCCTTCCCGTCGCGATCTCGCAAGACGTGACAGACGTCCTGGCACAGGAAGCACTCGATGCACTTCCTGAACTCTTGGACGCGGTCCACGTCCTCCTGGTACATCCGATGCTGGCCGTCGGCGTCGCGCGGCTTCGGCTGGAACGGCTTGATGCGCCGGTTCTGCGCGTAGTTCCAGGAGACGTCCGTCACGAGATCCTTGATCACCGGGAACGTCTTGAGCGGCTGCACGGTGATCGTCTCCTCGGGGCCGAACGCGTTCATGCGCGTCATGCACGAGAGGCGCGGGCGCCCGTTGATCTCCATGCTGCACGAGCCGCACTTGCCCGCCTTGCAGTTCCAGCGCAGCGCGAGGTCGTTCGCGACCCGCGCCTGGATCCGGTGGAGCACGTCGAGGACGACCATGCCCGGGTCGACGTCGATGTCGTACTCGCGAAACTCGCCGCCCTCTGCGTTGCCGCGCCAGATCCTGAATTTCCTGATGGTCATTCGAGCGCTCCTTCCGCCTCAGTCGTTGGGCGCGTTGGCGCCGACCTTGCCGGACTCCAGATCTTCGAGGGTCGAGTACGCGATTTCCTTCAGGTACGCGGGCGGCTCGGGCCGCTCCACCTGCTCGACCTCCATCTCGCCACCCCTCCCCTTGCGGATCACGATGTTGTAGCGGAGCCACTCGTCGCGCTCGCCCTCGTAGTCGAGGCGCGTGTGCGCCCCGCGGCTCTCCTTGCGCACGAGCGCCGCGCGGGCGACCGCCTCGGCCGCGGTCACGAGCGAGGTCATCGCGATCGCCTCGTGCCAGCCCGGGTTGTACTGGCTCGAGCCGTGCGCCTTCACGTTCTTCACGCGCTCCTTGAGCGCCTCGATCCGGGAGATGCCGTCCTTGAGCTCTTCCTCCGTGCGGACGATGCCCACGCAGTCTTCCATCGCGTCCTGCAGGGCCTCGTGGAGCGCGTAGGGGTTCTCGCCGGATTCGCGATTGAGGATGTCGGTGGCGCCGCGGATCGCGAAGCGCACCTGGTCGTCGTCGGCGCGCGGGGTGGTGCTCAGGCGCCGCACGTACTCGGCCGCCCCCTGCCCGGCGAGCTTGCCGAACACGATGAGATCGGAGAGCGAGTTGCCGCCGAGTCGGTTGGCGCCGTGCATGCCGGCCGAGCACTCGCCGCAGGCGAAGAGGCCGGGGACGCGTGTTTCTTGCGTGTCCGCGTTCACGCGGATGCCGCCCATGAAGTAGTGCAGCGTCGGCCCGACCTCCATCGGCTCGCGGGTGATGTCCACCTCGGCGAGCTCCTTGAACTGGTGGTACATACCCGGCAAACGCCGCTTGATGAAGTCGGCGGGCCTGCGCGACGCGATGTCGAGGAACGCGCCGCCGTGGGGGGAGCCGCGCCCGGCCTTGACCTCGGCGCGGATCGAGCGCGCCACGACGTCGCGGGTCAAGAGCTCGGGCGGGCGCCGCGCGTTCTTGTCGCCCTCGAGCCAGCGCGACGCTTCTTCGACCGTGTCCGCCGTCTCCGCCGCGAACTTCTCCGGGATGTAGCCGAACATGAAGCGCTCGCCCTTGTTGTTCAAGAGCACGCCGCCGTCGCCGCGAACGCCCTCCGTCACGAGGATCCCGCGCACGCTGAGCGGCCAGACCATCCCCGTCGGATGGAACTGGGTAAACTCGATGTCCATGAGCTCGGCGCCGGCCTCGTAGGCGAGCGCGTAGCCGTCACCCGTGTATTCCCAGGAGTTGCTGGTCACGCGCCAGGCCTTGCCCGCGCCGCCCGTGGCGAGGATCACGGCCCGGCAGCGCACGAGCAGGAAGCGCCCCGTCTCGCGGAAGTACGCGAGGACGCCGGCGATGCGCTCGCCGTCCTTGAGCAGGCGCAGGGCGGTGCACTCCATGTAGAAGCTGATGCCCTGGTGCACGCCGTGATCCTGCAGCGTGCGGATGAGCTCGAGGCCCGTGCGGTCGCCCACGTGCGCGAGCCGCGGGTAGCGATGCCCGCCGAAGTTGCGCTGGCTGATCAGCCCGTCCTTGGTCCGATCGAAGACGGCGCCCCACTCCTCGAGTTCGCGGACGCGCGCGGGCGCCTGCTTCGCGTGCAGCTCCGCCATGCGCCACACGTTCAAGAACTTGCCGCCGCGCATGGTGTCGCGGAAGTGGATCTTCCAGTTGTCGCGGCGGTCGACGTTGCCCATGGCCGCGGCCATGCCGCCCTCGGCCATCACGGTGTGCGCCTTGCCGAGCAGGCTCTTCGAGAGCACGCCCGTGCTCATGCCCTGCGCGCTCGCCTCGATGGCCGCGCGCAGCCCCGCGCCGCCCGCGCCGATCACGAGCACGTCGTGCTCGACCGTCTGTACTTCGGATACGTCCAGCATGGCCTCACCAAGTGTTGAAGTCGTGGATGACGCCCATGCTCACGAGCCGGACGTACGCGTCGGTGAGCCCGACCCAGACCAGGCTCGCCCAGGCGAACTGCATGTGGCGACCGTTGAACCAGGAGACGCGCTTCCAGGCGCCATAACGGAGCGTGTTCTGGCCGCACGACATGCAGTCGTGGCGCCCGCCGACGACGTGGCGGAGCGAGTGGCAGCCGAACGTGTAGGACGCGATCAGGATCGCGTTCACCGTGAGCACGATGCTGCCCACGCCGATCCCGAACTGCCCGTCCTTGAAGAACGACAGCACCGCGTCGTAGCTCAGGATGACGACGTAGAGGAGCGCGATGTACATCGCGTACCGGTGCAGGTTCTGGAAGAGGAGGAACCGCGTCTCCCCGTGGTAACGAGGCCGGCCCCCGGGGCTCACCGCGCACCCGGGCGGCGAGGCCGTGAAGGCCCGGTAGTAGGCCTTGCGGTAGTAGTAACAGGTGAAGCGGAAGAGCAGCGGGAATATCAGGATGAGGAGCGCGGGCGACGCCGGGAGGAGCGGCGTGTCCGGCCACCACGTGGGCCACGCCCCGAACAGGCTGTGCTCGAGCGGCGCCGCGCCGGGCGCCGCCAGGTTCGTGAACAGCACGGGCGAGTAGAACGGGCTCAGGTAGGGAGCGGCATAGTAGTGGCTGCCCTGAAACAAGGCCCAGGTCGCGTAGACGCTGAAGCCAGTGAGAACAACCAACGTGATCAGGGGACCGACCCACCAGTTGTCGGTGCGGAGCGTGCTTCCGAGCTCCTGAGGGTGGCCGCCGAGGGTCGGCAGGTGCCGGGTCGTCATGGCGAGTGCTCTGCTCCTTCGCGCCGCGCGCCGCCGACCGGGACGCCGGGGCCGCGCCGCGGGCTGGCTTCTTAATACAAGGCGTGGGCGTTCGACTCGGAATTCTTACGGGTCGCCGAGGCGGGCCCGGGCGCCCCGACCGGGACGTGCCCGGACGGCGGCGGCTCACTTCGGTTTCCTAGCCGAGTCCCCGCCATAAGTCACATTCAATCGCGTCGAGCGCCGTATAAGCCATACTTATCGGCAGCGATGCACATCGAGACCCTGAAAACCTTCTGCGATCTCGTCGAGACCGGGAGCTTCAGCGAGGCGGGCCGGCTCAACTTCGTCTCCCAGTCCGCCGTCAGCCAGCAGATCCGCGCGCTCGAGCAGCGCTTCGATCGCAAGCTCGTCGAGCGCCGCCAGGGGCGCCCCGCCGTGCCCACCGAAGCGGGGCGCCTGCTCTACACCGAGAGCAAGGCGATTTTGGAGCAGCTGCGTGCTCTCGACCAGAAGCTCCGCCAGCGCGCCGAGATCATGGCCGGCACGCTGCGCGTTGCCACGGTGTACAGCGTGGGGTTGCACGCGCTCCCCCCCTTCGTGAAACAGTTCTTGCGTGCTCACCCCCAGGTGAACGTGCGCGTCGAATACGTGCGGACGGACGGCGTGTACGCCGCGTGCCTCGACGGTACAATCGATTTCGGGATTGTGGCGCAGCCGCTCCGCCGCCGACAGATCGAGGTGATTCCCCTCCGCCCCGAGGTGCTGGTCGTCGTGTGCAGCCCGGAGCATCCGCTCGCGCGGCGCCGCGAAGTGCGGCTCGAGCGCCTCGCGGGCGAGCCGTTCGTCGCCTTCGATCGCGGCGTGCCGACGCGGCGAGTGGTCGATCGCCTGCTCAAGCAGCACGGCGCCTCGGTCCAGGTCGTCACGGAGTTCGACAACGTCGAGACCATCAAGCGCTCGGTGGAGGCGGGGCTCGGCGTGTCGATCCTGCCCGAGAACAGCGTGAAGAACGAGGTGAAGCTCCGCACGCTCGTCGCCATTTCGCCGAGCGAGGGCCCGCTCACGCGTTCGGTCGGCATCATCGTGCGCAGGGGGCGGGAGCTCTCCCCCACGGCGCGGGCCTTCATCGAGCTCTTGTCGGCCGGGATGGGGGCATGACCGTGCTCGGTCGCGTTCGGGCATTGCGGGCCCGCGCGACCCCTCCGCGCGTTCGCCTCGGCTCGGTGCGCGAGGCGCTCGTCAAGGTGCAGCGCTTCGCTCGGCGCGAGCGCTTTCCCGCGCTCCCGACGGAGAAGACCGCGCGCGCGCGGATCACGCGCGGCCCGATCGTGATCGCGACGTCGGAGCAGCCCCGCGTCTCGATCGTCGTCCCGGTGCACGACCGGCTCGCGGCGACGCTCGCCTGCCTCGAGTCGTTGGCCCGAACCCCGGTGAAGACCCCGTTCGAGCTGATCGTGGTGGACGACGCCTCGGACGCTTCGATCGCGCGGCTGCTCGAGGTCTTCCGCGGCGCGCGCAGCGTGCGCAACGCGGTCTCCCTCGGGCCGCTCCACGCGTGCAACGTCGGGGCGCGCTCGGCGCGCGGCGAGTTTCTGTGCTTTCTCGACAGCGACACGCGCGTGACGCCGGGCTGGCTCGATGCGCTCGTGGAGACCTTCTCCGTGTGGCCGCGCGCCGGTGTCGTCGGGGCCCGCCTCCTCTTCCCCGACGGGCGCCTCCGGGAAGCCGGAGGCACCGTGTTCCGCGACGGAACGCGCGGCGAGTACGGGCGCTATCGGGATCCGGAAGAGCCGCGCTTTTGCTTCGTTCGACCGGTGGACACCTGCTCTCGGGCGTGCCTCGTGATCCCGACCGGGCTGTTCCACGACCTCGGCGGCTTCGACGAGCGGTACGCGCCGGGTTACTGCGAGGACGCGGACCTCGCGTTCCGCGCGCGCAGCGCCGGCTACGACGTCTTGTACCAGCCGCTGGCGCGCGTCGTGCACTACGAGCGCTCGCGCGCGAGCCGCGAACGCCGGCGTGAGCTCCGGCGAACGCGCACCGAAAATCAGGCGCGCTTGCTCGAGCGCTTTCGCGCGGAGCTCGCGCTGCATCCGGCGCCGGGTGATCGCAGCGTCCAGGCGGCGGAGCGCTGGCTCGCGCCCGGTGTGCTCGCGCTCGTTCCGCGGACCCAAGACCCGCTGAGCCCCGCCCTCCGGCACTTGCTCGTGGCCGCGCGGCGCGCGCTGCTCCGCGCGAGCGTGTGGCGCTCGTCGTGGGACCGCGCGACGCGGCGCGCCCTCGAGCTCGAAGGCATCGAGTGCCTCACGGCTCCGTTCGTGCGCTCGGCGCACGCGGCGCTCGACGCTGCTCGGGACGGCCGGCATCGCCACGTGGTCTTCTGTGGGCCGCACGCGCTCGACGACGCGCGCGCGCTCTGTCCGCGCGCTCCGGACCTGCACGCGTGGGTGGTGCTCGACGGCCCGCCGGCGCGGCTCGGCTCGGACGATCGCCGCTCGCTCGCTCAGGCCGATGGCGTCCTGGTCGCCGATTCGTCCCTGCTCGGCCCGTCGAAGAGCGCGCTCTCCGACGCCCGCGTCGAGCTCTTGCCGGAGTCGCCCGACGAAGCCGAGCGCCTGTTCGGCTGATGCCGGAGCGTGGCGCCGACGCTCTCGACCGATTCGTTTGGCGGATTCGCGTTCCACCCCCTCCCACGCGAGCACGGTGCTCGGCGCGGCGTTCCCGCGTTGCGGCGCGTTCCATCGCTCGTCGATCTGGGAGCGCGGGGCTGACGAGGGCTCCGCGTTCGTGAGAGCATGCGCTCGATCCCGATGCGCCGCGGTCGAGCCGCCCCGAAGCCGTTCGCGTGGAGCACGGCGCTCCTCGTGGCCGCGTGCGCCGCGACGCAGCCCCGAGAACCCACGAGCCACAGCGGCGGCAACGCTCCCCGCGCCGCGTCGGCGAAGGCTGCGACGAAGTCCGCGACGAAACCCGCGAGCCCTCCCGCGCCTCCCACGCCTCGGGCCGAGGTCGCTGCGACGACACCGGAGCCCCCTGCCAAGGCGGCCTCCGATGGGCCGGTCTCCGCGGACGAGGCGGTCCGCGTCGTCTGCGCGGGAGAAGCAGAGCGCGTCCTGATCGAGCCGGGCGGACCGAAAAAGCACTTCTCGGTGCACGGGTACGTGGCGCGGCCGCTCCGCCTCGAGCGCGTCGTCGGCGGCGAGCGCCGCGCACACTGCCTCGTCGTCGCCTGGCCTCCCGGCACGAAGAGCAGCAACGGCAATCCGAGCCGCGTCGCCGCGACGATCGACGCGGGCTGGCTCCGCGCCATCGCGAACACGCTCGCACGCGTTCCCTGGCATCACGTCCGCGTGCTCGAGCGCATCGTCATCGACAATCATCCCAAAGAGCACGGCATCGCTCCCTTCGACCGCGGCCGCCCCGACGACGGACGGGACGGCCGCAGCATGTGGCTCCACGAGCACCTGTTCCTCGACGTGAACCACTGGGCGTACGGCAACCACGGAAGCTACTGGAGCTATCACGTCAACGAAGACGAGACGCGCTTCGACGACCAGCCCGCCGATCATCCCTATTTCAGCCCCGTGTTCCTGCACGAGCTCGGCCACCTCGTGATGTACAACGTCATCAACGGCGCGCCCGGAGCCGTGGCGCTCCCGCCATGTGCGCGCACCTGTACCGAGTCCAACACCTGTGATCGCCTCTCGCCCCCCGAGCGCGAGAAAGGGTGTGTCAGCCCCTATTGCATGCCCTTCCGCGTGAAGACGAGCACGGAGAACTGGGCCGAGCAGTATCGCTACTACTACCAGCGCTCCACCACCCGCGCGCTCCTCGCGCGCACGGGCGCCGGCTGCCTGCCCGTGCTCTCCGCGCAAGATGGGCAGGCCGAGCTGCCGCACGCGCCGCCCTGGGAGCTCGCCCTCCCCGACATCTCCACCTTCCGTCCGAGCCGCTGGACGAGCTGCGGTGGTCGTCCCTGCAAAGGCTATTGAGCCCCGCTTCCTGGAACGCCGATCAGCTTGACTGATCGGCGTTCTGGCCTTGTTTCGTAGGGCGGCTCGCGCCGCCCCTCCCCGACGAAGTGAATCAAAGTGAATTCGGCGGGGCCCCTCCCCCACGCGGGCACTCTGCCCGACGCTGTTCTCCGCATGTTTCGGCGCATTCCTAGCCGTTTGTCGCTCTAGTCGGGAAAGGCCGGTCCCTCGCGTCTTTCCGCCGCCTTCGCGCCCGTCGTGCTCGCGATAGCGCTGCCGTCGCTGCGCGCGCCGAGCGCGAATCCCGCTGGAAATTGGGCTCGGCCATGCCCTCGGCCAGCCCGAAATCGAGGCATGTCGTTGGCGTGTCGTCGTTGCGACGCTTTCGAAGACCCACTCGGTGCGAGGTGAGCTCCTGCCGAGGGGCTCTTGATGGCGGGATTGGACGGCGTAGACTGGTGGAGCCCAACCTCCAGAAAAGGCGGCCCGGTTCCGGTGAGCCCCGGGCACCCCTCGCGAGAGGGGCATCTGTCCAGCGTGGGATGGGCCCGCGCGAGGACCCATGGCAGGCGGCGCGGCGCCTTCGTGTGCCGCTCCTCATGGAGTCCCTGCATGCCCCTTCGTATCGACCACGTCGGGATCGCCTGTTCCGATCTCGCCCGAAGCCTCGAGTTTTATACCAGCTTGCTCGAAGGAACCGCGGAGCAGCGAGCCGGCCACACGGTGATCACCGCCGGCGCGCTACGCCTCGCCCTCGTGCCGCGAGAAACGGACGCGCCGCGGGCGACGGATCGCGGCCACCACCTCGCGCTGCGCGCCCCGAGCGAGGACCGACCCGCTCTGCTCGCGCGCCTCCTCGCGCTCGGCGCTCACTGGGAAGACGTGCGCGCACGCGTGTACACGCTGGATCCCGACGGCTTCGTGCTCGAGTTTCTCTTCGAGTAAGCCGCGCGAGGCTCGAGGCGGGCGTCGTGTGCTCGGCGCCCGCCTCGTCGAGCCCGCGCCGGAGCGACGGGAGCCGCAGCTCACGCTCGGCTGCGGAGACGAATCCGCTGCGCAGGATCGCCGAACGCGCTCGTTCGAGCGCGCCCTGGCGCGGAGGTTGCAGGAAATCGCGTATGAGACTCCAGCGCCTTCAGCTCGCGCGGGGGCTGACCTACGCAGCGCTGTTCGCCTTCGGCCTCGATCTCGGGGGCAGCCTCTACGAGCACCTCGTGATCGACACGGCGTGGGTCGACAATCCCGCGCTCATCCAACCCGCTCAGGGGGGCATCAGTCGCGGCGCGTTCTGGATTCCCATGCACATCGCGCTCACGGTGTTGCTCGCTGCCGCGCTCTGGGCAACGTTCAAAGAGCGCGCGGTCCGCAAACGCGTGCTTTGGGCGATTGGGCTCTACGCGGCGATGCGTATTTGGACGTTCGCGTATTTCGTCCCGCTCGCTCTGCAGTTCGAGTCGCTCCAAGAGCCGGTGCTCTCGCCACAGATGCGAAGCGTCGCCGAGCAGTGGGTGCGGTGGAGCTGGTTGCGTCTGCCGTTCGTCGCCGGTGCGGCGATCGCGCTGTGGCTCGCGGCGCGACGCCTCGACAGCCTGCTCGGCGTGTCGGCCGTGACGCGCGGAGCGGCACCGCGTCCCACCGAGCCCTCCGGCTTCCCACACGGTGGTCGCCCCTCGCCCGCCTCGCGCTGACGTCGCCGATCGAGACTCCCGCCGACGCGCGGGCGCGCCACGGCACGGAGCGCGCGCATTTCGCCGTCAACCAGGCGCGTCCATCCGCGTCGCGCGGCCGCCCCTCGCCCGTCGTTCGCGGCGGAGCGCCCGTCCGTGCGAAGATGATCGCGAAAGGGACCACCCGGACGCGTGCGCTCCGGACACATCAAGGCGCGAGGGATATTTCGTGAAGCTCCGTCCAGCTCTCTCTCTTGCTCGTTGTGGCGTGCGGCGAAAGCCCGCCTTCCGACGCTCCGTCCGCCCAGGGCGGCGCCGCCGGCAATCCTGCCGTAGGCGGAGGCGGGGCGATGACCGGCGGGACGGCCTCGGGGCTCGGCGGAGCCGGGTTGGGCGGAGGAGCCGGCGGCCTCGCATCCGGCTCCGGAGGGACGGCCGGAGCGTCAGGCGGCTCTGCCGGAGGGTTTGCGAGCGGCGGGACCTCGGGCACGCCATCGGGTGGCGGGATGGCGACCAGCAACGGCGGCAACGGCGGCGGCGGAGCGCCCACTGCCGGCGCGAGCGGAGCCGGTGCAGCGACGAGCGGCGGCAGCGGCGGCACAGCGACGGGCGGCGACGGCGGCGCTTCCACGAACGGAGGCAGCAGCGCAGGCGGCGGCGGGGGCACGGCCGGAGCCGCAGGCGGCGGCATGGCCGGCATGGCGGGCGGCGGAGGCTCGGCGGGCCCGGATCCCGATCGCTGCGACATCGCCAACTACGACCCGGACGATCCACCCGAGATGCTGCCGCTCACGGGTCCACTCGGCACGCACGACCCGGTGCTCATCCACGCACACGGCCGTTACTACCTCTTTCAAACGGGAGGCAATCAGGGCCTCAACACGAAGACCTCGGAGGACCTGCTCGCCTGGCAAGACGGCCCGACCATTCTCGCGCCCAACCCGTCGTGGGTCAGCCAGCACATTCAGAACGTCATGAACCTCTGGGCGCCCGACATCTCGTATTTCAACGGCCAGTACCACCTTTACTACTCGGCCTCTACGTTCGGCAGCAATCACTCGTGCATCGGTCACGCCACGCGCCCCGCGCTCGACGAGGGCGAGTGGGACGATCATGGCCCCGTCATCTGCTCGAACGAACCGGGTCCAGACCACTGGAACGCGATCGACCCCAACGTCGCCTTCGACGAGGACGGCACTCCGTGGCTCTCGTTCGGCAGCTTCTGGGGCGGGCTCAAGCTGATTCGCCTCGACGAGAACGGCGCGCGCGCGGACCAAATGCTGCACTCGATCGCCGCGCGGCCCGACGGTGGAGACGCGCTCGAAGCGCCGTTCATCGTCCGTCGCTGCGGCTACTACTACCTCTTCCTGTCCTTCGACAGCTGCTGCAAGGGCACGAACAGCACCTACAAGATCATGGTCGGGCGCGCGACCGCGATCACTGGCCCCTACGTGGACAAGGCGGGCACTCCCCTGATGCAAGGCGGCGGAACCCTCCTCGTCCAGGGCGACGGCACGAAGTACGCGGCCGCCGGGCACAACGCCGTCGTCTTCACCGACGACGCCGCCTACAACATCTACCACGCCTACTCCCAGCAAAGCGGCGACCCCGTTCTCCGCATCGCCGAGCTCGTCTGGGACGACGACGGCTGGCCGATATCGGCAGGACCGTAGCCCCATTCCGCGTCCCCTCGCCCCGGGGGAGACCGATGCCTCCCTCCCTCCACGGTCTTCGCGCCTGTCGTTCCAGTGCTGATCAGCGACAACTACTCTTGCAGGTCGACGACAGCTAGATTTGCAGAGGCCGCGGCGTGCTGACGGCATGTGCGAGACTGCCGAGCCCAGCGGTTCCGGACAGGTGGCCGGGGATTCGGGAGCTCGATGGTCACGGACAAGCAGGTTCAGCTGCTAAGGCTGAAAATGGCTCAAAAGAAGACGATTGAGGCCGCTGCGGTTGCGGCCGGAATGAGCGCGAGAAGCGCTCACAACTGGAAGACGGGGCCGCTGCCGTCGCAGGCGAAGAAGGCTCGCCATTGGCGGACTCGGGTCGACCCGTTCGAGGACGTGTGGGAGGCGGACGTCGTTCCGCTACTGGGTCGGGA
>Ga0079224_100014156_pt1 | contig 11138 bp, 8 predicted proteins | sample Stecom2015_FD_80414 | JGI IMG/M metagenome (GOLD analysis project Ga0079224, IMG submission 80414) | Agricultural soil microbial communities from Utah to study Nitrogen management - Steer compost 2015 | ecosystem: Environmental > Terrestrial > Soil > Agricultural land | place: USA: Utah...
ACGCTGGGCGAGACGATGGCGGACCAGCAGCAGGCGCTGATCACGGCCGCATCCGGCGCCGGCGAGCAGGTTGCGCTGCAGACCAAGCAGCTGGCCGGCACGCTGAGCCAGTCGTCGCAGGTGCTGCTGGCCGCGGCCGAGCAGGTGAACCGCGATCTCGATGCTGCGGTGAAGGGCATCTCCAGCCGCTTCGAAGAGCAGAGCACCGCTCTGGTGCAGGCGGCCGAGAAGGTCGGCAGCGAGATGGAATCCAAGGTCTCTGGCCTCGGCCAGACGGTGTCCAGCCAGGCGCAGGTGCTGCTGCAGGCGGCCGACGTCATCACGCGCGAGGTCGAGACCGCGCGCAGCATCTTCCAGGGCAAGGCCACCGAGATCACCCGCATCACCTCGGCGATCCAGTTCCAGAACGAGCGCGTTGAGGAACTGGCGCGCCGCCATGGCGAGCTGATGGAAAAGGCGGTCGAGAAGGCGGCCGAGGTCGCGCAGCAGATCGGCGCCGAACTGGAGCGCAAGATCGCGCTGCTCGAGCAGGCGGTCACCCGCGCCGGCGGCGAGGCAACCCGCATCGGCACGTCCTTTGCTGAATCGGCGCAGACGATCACTACGGCGGCGGAACTCACCGTCGCGCGCGCGACGGCAGCCGGCGAAAGCTTCGGCCGCGAGACGCAGGTCTTCAGCGCCGCCAGCCAGAAGGTCATCGATTCCGCCGAGGCTGCGGGGACCGTGCTGCGAGAGCGCGTACGCGAGATCGAGCAGGTTACCAGCTCGACCATCGGCCGGATCCGCGATATCGGCGAGACGCTGCGCACGGAGGTCGGCGCGCTCGATGAGCAGGGCAGCCGCGTCACCGAACGCCTGCGGCTTGCTTCCGACGACATGCGCGACCGCACCCAGCAGCTGGAGCACGCAGGCGCCGGCGCGACCAAGCAGGCCGAAGCCTTTGCCGAAGCCGCCACCCAGGCGGAGCAGCGCCTCAAGCTGACCGGCGATCTGATCCGCCATCAGGCTGACCAGCTCGGTCATGCCGCGGAAATCGCCGACCAGCGCCTGGCCCAGGCGGGCGACGCGCTGCGCCGCGAGGGCGCGAACATGACCGGCATGCTGCAGCAGATTGCGGAACGCGCGATGCGCAGTGGTGACGAACTGAAGCAGCGCGCCGACAGTCTGGACGAGACGGCCGGCCGGGCGGTTGCGCGGATCGGCGAGGCCGACAGCGCCATCAAGGCGCGGATCGAAAGCCTCGGCCAGGCCGGGCGCGATGCGCAGGCGATGGCGGCGCAGGTGCAGGAAACCATGGCGCAGGCCCAGGCGCTGCTGGCCCAGGCGACGCAGCGGGCGGACGAGCAGATCGGTGCCGCCGGCACCGCGCTGCGTGGCCACGCCGAGCATCTCGGCAGCACCGTCAACGACATCGCCCGCCGCATCAACGCCACCGGCGAGCAGATGCGCGAGCAGATCGACACACTCGACCAGGCCGCGGCGCGTACCGCGCAGCGCCTGCGCGGCGCCGGCGAAAGTGCCGGCCAGGATGCGGTGCAGTTGCAGGCCGTCGCCGAGCGCGCCAGCCAGCGTCTGCATCAGGTCAGCGAGATGGCACAGAACCAGGCCCATGCGCTCAGCGCAGCCGCAGAACGCGCGGCGATGGAGGCCCAGCTGGCCGGCAGCACGGCGCAGGCCCGCGCCAAGGACCTGCAGGATCTGTCGCTTGCCGTTGCCGAGGCCATGGCCTCGCTGGCGGAGAAGGCTGCTGCCCAGACGGAAGCGCTGGTCGGCATGAGCGAGAAGGCGCAGATCGAGGCCTCGGCGCTGAATGCCGCGGCGGAGAAGGCGACCGCCAGCATCCACGAGGCCGGCGATACCGCGCGCAACCGGTCGATCGAACTCGGCCAGGCCGCCCAGAGCGTGGTCGATCGCACGCTCGAGCTGCGCAGCACGATCCACGACCAGGCCGGGGCTCTGGCGGCGCTCAGCACCGAACTCAGTCGCCAGGCCGAAAACATCCGCGAGAATTTCCGCGGGCGGGTCCAGGAGCTCACCGAAGCCTCCGACGCGGCGATGCTCAAATCGGCCAATATCGGCGAAGCCTTCCGCCGCCAGGCGGCGGAAGTCGCCCGCGTCTCCGACGAGGCCATGTCGCGCGTCGAGCAGGTGGGGGCGACCTTCGATGCACGCGCCCGCGAGATCAATCTCGCGGTGGGCAATGCCTCGGGCCGCATCGATGATGCCAGCGAGGTGCTGCGTAACCGCACCCGCGAACTGGCGAATATCGTCGAGGACGCGATGAAGCAGACCGATCGGATGAGCGACGGCTTCCGTCGCCAGGCCGACGAGGTCGACACCCGCGCGGCACGGCTCAGCGAGAAGGTCACCGAGATCGGCGAGCGGCTCGCCCGTACCGGCAACGAGTTCGGCGCCGTCACCGACCGCGCCACCGCGCGGGCTTCCGAAACCGCCGAGCTGCTGGCCCGCCGGGCGCAGGAACTCTCGGCGGCTGCGGCCCGCGCCGCCAGCGAGGCGGCCAATGCCGAGGCCAGCCTCAAGGCGGATTCCAAGGCGCTGGCCGAAGCCGCGAAGGCCGCGAGCGTGGAGGCGGAAGCCCTGCGCAAGGCCACCCAGGCGCTGCGCGGCGAGCAGTTCCTCAAGACCGCCGCCTTCATCACCGGCCATCTCAACTCGATGGCCATCGACATCACGCGCCTGCTCAACCGCGACCTGTCGGAAGACCTGTGGAGGCGCTATTACAAGGGCGAGCGCGGGCTGTTCACCCGCAAGCTGATCGACCAGCGCGACCTCGACAAGATCCGCGAGAAGTACCAGGAGAACGGCGAGTTCCGCGATTACACCGATCGCTACATCGCCGAGTTCGAACGTGTGCTGGCGGGAGCCAAGGGCGTCGAGCATGAAGAACTGCTGACCTCGGCCTTCGTCACCGCCGATGTCGGCAAGGTCTACCTGCTGCTGCGCGAGGCGGTCGGCAAAACGCGGCTGTAACCGTGACCAGGCAGCAGCTGAAAGACTGGGTCGGCGGCTCGGAAGAGGCCGCCGACTTTCTTTGGCCCGAGCGCAGCATCGCGCTGGCGCGTGCGCTCGACCGTTCCGAGGACGGCCTCGAGCCCGGCGCGCCGCTGCCGCCCCTGCGGCACTGGCTGCATTTCTGGCAGGCGGCGCCGCGCGCGCGGCTGGGCCGCGACGGACACCCGGCTCTCGGCGGCTTTCTGCCCGATGTCGGAGCATTGTGGGGCAGCCAGACGCGCCGGATGTGGGCCGGCAGCCGTATCGGCTTCCATCGTCCGCTGCCGATGGGCGGTCGCGCGCACCGGATTTCCACGGTTGAATCGGCGGTGGAGAAATCCGGCCGCAGCGGACGTCTGGTATTTGTCACCGTGCGCCACGAAATCTTCGACGAAGGTGGCGTGCTGGCGATCACCGACCGTCATGACATCGTCTATCGCGAGGAGAAGCCGGACGGGCAGGGCGCGCTGCCACCGCCTGAACCGGCGCCGGCCGATCATCGCTGGGAGGACGGTTTTGTGACCGATCCCGTATTGCTGTTCCGCTACTCTGCACTGACCTTCAATGGCCATCGCATCCACTACGACCGTGACTACGCCACGAAAACCGAAGGCTATGGCGGTCTCGTCGTCCATGGTCCGCTGCTGGCCACGCTGCTGGCGGATTTCGCCTGCAGCCTGCGGCCGGATTTGCGGCTGCACCAGTTCAGCTTCCGTGGCCGCCGGCCGGTGCTCGACGGCCAGCCTTTCCGTCTCCGCGCGAAGGAAGATGGCGATGGCCTGTCGCTGTGGATTGCCGATGCCGATGATGCGCTGGCGATGACCGCCGAGGCGCGGTTCCGCTAGAGCAGTCAGATGCAGCGGATTGCCCGGAGTTCAGCCTGATCCAGCTCGGCTAAAGCGTTTCCAGGCTTCTCTAGGCTTCGATATCGAGGCTGCTGCCGGCCGCCTCGGATGCTATCTCGAAGATGGCGACGGTTTTCTCACGCTCGGGGTCCCCGGCGCGCTCGACCCGCTCCATCTTCCTCAGCAGCGCTTCGATCTTTTCCTTCAGCCTGCGAATCTCGTCCTGGACGTCGCTCCCCTGTTTCAGGGAGGCTATGTTTTTCTCCGCATCGGCCTTGATCTGATCCTCGACGCTCCTGGCAGAGTTGTCCGGCTCGGCGTCCCTGTTTCCGGCACTGCTATCCTCGACTCCGGATTCAACAACGGAATTATTCGCGTGGGCCGACCCCAGTGCTTCGGCCGGCGCGCCGCCTGCGGCAGCAACCGTTCCAGCGTCGGCGGTATTGCCGGCTGCAAGGCCGCCCGACGATGTGCCGAGCTGATCGCTCAGGCCGGACAACTCCTTGGCGAGCGCCCTGAGCTCGGCGGCGAGACTCGCAGCCGCCTTCTTGTTGCCGCTGGCTGCAATCATCCGCGCCATCTGCTTCAGCATTTCCAGGCGCTTCTTGATCTGTGCAATGCGCTCCTGGGCGCGAGCCTTGCGTTCTTCTTCGAGTTTGCGCGGGGTTTTCTTGAGTTGCCGCAGGGTTTCCACGGCCCTGCGCATGTCCTCCAGTCGCTGTTCCGCCTCGTCGGCAAGGCGCTGCCTGAACGCGGCGGAGGCCGAGGGCTGAGGCGTTTGCGGAGCCGCAAGCATCGAGGTCGGCGCAGCGGCCGTGGCGGAAAGGGATGCGACCATTCTGGTGCTCCAGGGAAGTCTGTGGCGTCCGATTCTGGACGATGCCGAGTCTTACACCAAAACGGGGGTCGAGTTGTTAATCACGATTAACCATAGGGTCCAACAACGGAACCCATGGCCGATGCGCTGGTTTCATCTGCCGAACGCAAGATGATCCGGAGGAGACCATGGCGAACGAAAGCCTGCACGACTTGTTGGTGGCCGACCTGCAATATCTCTATTTCGCCGACAGACAGCTGAAAAAGGCCTTCCCGAAATTCGCAAGGGCGGCGACTTCGGATTCGCTTAAGCGACTATGCGAGGAAGGGGTGGAATACACGGCCGAACGGCTGGAGCGGCTGGAAACCGTGTTCGATGCGCTTGACGTCAATCCGCGCGCTAAAACCTCGCATGGCATGAAGGGGCTGATCGAGGAAGCGCGGCAGGTGGCGGAGAAGGATCTCGCCAGCGGCGTGAAGGATGCCGCGCTTCTTGCGGCAATCCAGCGCATTTCCCATTACGGCATCGCCTCCTACGGCACGGCGGCGGCCTATGCCGATGCCGTGGGCGAAAAGAAGGCGGCCAGAATCCTTGCCAAAAGCCTCCGTGAGAAGAAGGAGGCGGACGAGGAAATGACCGAGATGGCGGAAACCGAGATCAACCCCGCCGCGCTGGAGGGCGAGGATGAAGAATACGAGTAGGATACCGGGTTGACGTCATGGCCGGGACTGCCCCGGCCATGACACCGTTGGGGTGGTCAGGCCGTCGGCGCGACGATCTTGCGGCCGCGCCGGCGCGGCGCGGTGACCTTGGATACATCCAGCAGATCGTCGACCTGCGCTTCCGTCAGCCAGCCCTTCTCGATCACCAGCTCGCGCACCGTGCGGCCGGTCTTCAGCGCTTCCTTCGCCAGGGCAGCGGATTTCTCGTATCCGATATAGGGGTTGAGCACGGTGACGATGCCGACGCTCGCCTCCACATGGCGCCTGGCCTGTTCGGTATTGGCCTGGATGCCGGCGACGCATTTCTCAGCCAGCGTGCGGGAGGCGCGCGCCAGCAGCTGCATCGAGCTCAGCACGTTGTAGACGATCAGCGGCTCCATCACGTTGAGCTGCAGCTGGCCGGCTTCCGCGGCCATGGTCACCGCCATGTCCTTGCCGATCACCTGGAAGCAGACCTGGTTCACCACCTCCGGGATCACCGGGTTGACCTTGCCAGGCATGATGGAGGATCCCGGCTGCATCGGCGGCAGGGAAATCTCGTTCAGGCCGCCGCGCGGGCCCGAGGAAAGCAGGCGCAGGTCGTTGGCAATCTTCGACAGCTTGACCGCGATGCGCTTGAGCATGCCGGAATAGAGCACGAAGGCACCCATGTCCCAGCTCGCTTCGATCAGGTTCGCCGCACGGACCATTTCGACGCCGCTGATGCGGGCCAGCTCGTCGATGGCGAGATTGGAGTATTCCGGCTCGGTGTTGATCCCGGTACCCACCGCCGTGCCGCCCAGATTCACCTCGCGGAACAGCTTCACGATTTCGTCGCCGCGCGCGACATCCTCCTTGATGTTGATCGCGAAGGCTTCGAATTCCTGGCCCAGCGTCATCGGCACGGCATCCTGCAGCTGGGTGCGACCCAGCTTGATGATGTCGGCGAATTCGACGCCGCGCTGGCGGAATTCGTAGGCGAGGTCGTCCAGCGCCTTCATCAGCTCGGCATGGCTGAGGATCACGGCAAGCCGCACTGCCGTCGGATAGACGTCGTTGGTCGACTGCGACAGGTTGACGTCATCGTTCGGGTGGAGGTGGCTGTACTCGCCCTTGTGATAGCCCATCAGCTCGAGGCCGCGATTGGCGATCACTTCGTTGACATTCATGTTCGTGGAGGTTCCGGCGCCGCCCTGGAAGACGTCGATGGTGAACCACTCGTGCAGCTTGCCCTCGATCAGTTCGTCGCAGGCCTTGGCAATACCCTTGTACTTCTCGGGCTCGAGGTAGCCGAGCTTGTGGTTGGCGGTCGCGCAGGCCTTCTTCACCATGCCGAAGGCGCGAATCAGGTTGGGATAAAGGTTGATGCCGATGCCGGAGATGTGGAAATTCTCCAGCGCGCGCTGGGTCTGGATGCCGTAGTATGCGGAGGCCGGAATCGCCATTTCGCCGAGCGAATCATGCTCCAGCCGGGTGGCGCTATCGCTGCTCATTTTTCCCTCTGACTTTTCGTCGTTAAGGTGTCGGGACGGACGCCACCATATTGCGCTGACGTAGTGTCAAAACGAAGTGTCCCGACGGTGATATTTCCTTTCCGATGCAACTAAAACGAGGGTGTGTCGTCTGGCGGACTAGACGGTTCGCTGCGCCTTGTCCCTGGCATTGGTCGCCTCGATGGCGGCACGGATGTCCTGCCAGTCGGAATCCGTCAGTTCGGTCAGGGCGCCGAATCCGCCCGCACCGTTCAGCCATTGCCCGCCATCGATGGCGATCACCTCGCCGGTGATGTAGCCGGCCTCCTCGCTCATCAGGTAGGCAGCGAGATTGGCAAGCTCCGGCAGCTTGCCGACGCGGCGCATCGGAATCGCGCCGATCATCCTGCGCTCCAGTTCTTCCGTGGGGGCGAGCCGCTTGGTCATGCCTTCGGTCGGGAAGGGGCCGGGCGCGATGGCATTCAGCCGGATACCCTTCGGCCCCCATTCGACGGCGAGCGACTGTGTCATGGCCGCGATGCCGGCCTTGGACATGGCAGACGGCACGACGAATGCCGAGCCGGTCCAGACCCAGGTGGTGACGATCGAGATGATGCTGCCGCCGCGCTTTCCCGCGATCCAGCGCTTGCCGACGGCCTGGGTGACGTAGAAACTGCCATGCAGCACGATATTGGCGATAGCGTCGAAACCGCGCGGGCTGAGGTCTTCCGTCCGGGCGATGAAGTTGCCGGCAGCGTTGTTCACCAGTCCATCCAGCGGCCCATGCTGCCAGATTTCCGTGATCATCTCGTCCACGGCTCCGGCGACGCGGATATCGCAGGGATGGGTATGGATGCGGCCGCCGGTCTCGGCCGCCAGCTCGGCTGCCGTTTCCTTGAGCACACCCTCGCGACGGCCGCAGATATGCAACTCGGCCCCCAATTCCATGAAGCGGCGCGCCATGGCCTTTCCCAGCCCGGTGCCGCCACCGGTGACCAAGATGCGCTTGCCCTTGAACAGGTCGCTGCGAAACATGGAACCTCCCTTGCGTTTCCCCGGCTGCTAGATTAGCCCGGAGAGCGGGATTTGCACCATCCGAGGAGTCGTTCATGGATCTGCAGCTTGCCGGCAAGGTTGCCATCGTCACGGGAGCCAGCAAGGGGATCGGCCGGGCCATTGCCGAGACCCTAGCCGGGGAGGGGATGAAGCTGGTTCTCGCCGCGCGCTCGCGCGACCTTCTTGAGACTCTGGCGGGCAGCCTGACAACCGAATGCCTGGTGCAGGCTGTGGATCTGCGCGATCCGGCCGAGCCAGCCAGACTGGTCCAGGCCGCCGTGCAGCGCTTTGGCGGGGTCGATCTCCTGGTCAACAATGCCGGCGCCACCAGGCGCGGCGACTTTCTCACCCTGAGCGACGAGGACTGGCAGGACGGCTTCGCGCTGAAATTTTTCGGTGCGATGCGGCTGAGCCGCGCTGCCTGGCCGCAGCTTCAGAAAAGCAGCGGCAGCATCGTCAGCATCATCGGCGTGGGCGGCCGCACCGGCCAGGCCGAATTCGCCATCGGCGGTTCGGTCAATGCGGCAGCCATGAACCTGACCAAGGTGCTGGCCGATCGCGGCGTGGCGGACGGCGTGCGGGTGAACGCGATCAATCCGGGCACGATCGCCACCGAGCGGCTGCAGGTCCGGATCCGAAGCTTCGCGGCGGAACACGGGATCAGCGAGGCGGAAGCGGCCGAGCGCATGCCGCGCGCCATGGGCGTGGCCCGTTTCGGCGAGCCGGCCGAGATCGCCCGCGCTGTTGCCTTCCTGGCCTCGCCGCAGGCAGCCTATCTGAACGGCGCGATCATCGATGTCGATGGCGGTCTGACACGGACGCTGTGAAGAACGTCGTCGGCATGAAGCGGCTGCTGGCCGCACTGCTCGGGATTGGCCTGCTGGCCGCAGGCGCCTGCGCGCCGCGCTTGCAGCCGCCGGGCGACATGGCTGTGCCGCCGGCCTTCATGCCGGCGGCAGACAGCTGGCAGGCCAGCGACGGTCGCGTGCTGCCGCTGCGGCGCTGGCTCCCCGAAGGCAAACCAGCGGCCGTTGTCCTCGCCGTGCATGGCTTCAACGATTACAGCAATGCTTTCACGGAGCCGGGCGAGTGGTGGGCGAAACGTGGTATCGCCACCTATGCGCCGGACCAGCGCGGTTTCGGGCAGTCGGCATTCCGGGGTTTCTGGCCCGGCCAGACAAGGATGACGCGGGACATCGTCGAACTGAGCCGCAGCCTGCGGCAACGGCATCCGGATACGCCGCTCTTCTGGCTTGGCGAAAGCATGGGAGGCGCCGTCACGCTGGTCGCTCTGGAAGAGGGAGATGTAAGGCCGGACGGCCTAGTGCTGGTCGCGCCGGCGGTCTGGGGACGCGAGAGCATGCCCTGGTACTACAGTGCGACGCTCTGGGTGGCAGCCCATACGATCCCGTGGAAGACCTTCACGGGCAGCGGGCTGAAGATCCAGGCCTCCGACAATATCGAGATGCTGCGCCGGCTTTCCCGCGACCCGCTGTTCATCAAGGCGACACGGGTGGATACGATTTACGGCCTGGTAGATCTGATGGACCGCTCCGCCAAAACCCGGCCGCGCGGATTGCCGCTCCTGCTGCTCTATGGCGCGAAAGACGAGGTCATTCCGAAGCAGCCGGTGGAGAAATACGTGGCGGCCCTGAAGGCGGATCCGGGCGTCGACATGCGGGTCGCCATCTATGCCGACGGCTGGCACATGCTGCTGCGCGACCTGCAGGCCGAGGTGGTGTGGCGTGACATCGCCGCCTGGCTGGGCGATCGGAAGGCCAGGCTTCCTTCGGGGGCGGAGCGCAGGGACCTGCCGCTCTTTCCCGACGAGAAGGAGCTGCCGAAATGATCAGCCGTACGATGCTGATCGAGGCCTGCTGGATTGCCGTCGGCATTCTGCCGTCGCTCGCCTTGGTCCTCTGGGTGATCGACGCCGAACACGGGCTGGCGCTGACCTCGCTGGGCAGTACGGCGATCCTGCTTTTCTGCTTTCCGACCCATGAAGGCTCGCGTCCTGTTGCCGTGTTTGCCAGTCACCTGCTGGGGGCAGCGATCGGCATCGCCCTGCTGCAGATTTTCGGCAGCAATATCTGGACCATGGGAGCGGGCGTCGCGCTGATCGCCATCGTGATGCGCGTCTGCAACCTCGTGCATCCGCCGGCGGGTGCCAATCCGCTCATCGTCCTGAACCTGAAGAGTGACTGGCTGTTTCTCGTCTATCCGCTGGCGCCCGCGCTGCTGATCCTGATGGCAGCAGTCTACATCTGGAGCCGCCTGCGACCCGGTCCGCCCTGGCCGTTACGCTGGCGCTGAGGGTCTGGCCTGCGGCAGATTGGCGATGGCGTCTGCCAGCGTCAGCTGCTCGAGACTCTGGCGCTGCAGCAGCCGAACCCATTCGCCGCGCGGCGAGACTTTGCGGGGATCGGATTCCGCCGAAAACAGCACCAGGGAAGGGCAGCGCGCGGCAGCGACGACATGCATCGGACCGGTATCGTTGCCGACGGCAAGGGCCGCCGCCCGCCCGAGAGCCGCCAGATCCGCGATGGAGGTGCGATCGCAGAGATCAATGGCGGCGGGGCAGAGCCTGCGGATTTCCTCGATCTGCACGCGTTCCGCCGCGCGCCCGATCAGGACCGGCGTGAGACCCTGGGCTGAGAGATGGTTTGCCAGTCCGCCGAATTGTGCAGCGGGCCAGCGCTTCGCCGGACGATGCGGCGCACCGCCGGGAACCAGCAGGGCGAAACGGCGCGGCAGGCCGAACCGCGAGATGTCCGCCGTGAGAAAATCCAGATCCGGCAGGCCGGGGTCGGGAATGCCGGCAAGCGCCAACTGCCGCCGCCGCAGCTCGCTGATATGGACGGGCTCCGTGGGATCGGGGATATGGTGCGAGCAGCCCCTGGCATTGCCGACCCATTCCGGCGTGCGGCCGCCGAGCAGCTGCAGCAGGCGGAAATACCAGCGCGTACGCTGGCTGCCCTGCAGATCGTAAACCCGGCTGAAGCGGCCGTTGCTGATTCGGCGGGTCAGGGCCAGCGTCCGCCTCACATGCCAAAGCTTCGGCCGGTCGTCACACCAGATCTCGTCGAAGAACCCGGTCTTCTGCAGCAAGTCGGCAAAAGGGGCGGTGGTGAGCAGGACGAGGTGCTGGCCGGTGTGGTGCCGGCGAATGGCGCGTAACTGGGGCAACGACAGAATGATGTCGCCCAGTGCGGAATGCTTGATCACCAGGATCGAC
>Ga0079224_100014157_pt1 | contig 11138 bp, 8 predicted proteins | sample Stecom2015_FD_80414 | JGI IMG/M metagenome (GOLD analysis project Ga0079224, IMG submission 80414) | Agricultural soil microbial communities from Utah to study Nitrogen management - Steer compost 2015 | ecosystem: Environmental > Terrestrial > Soil > Agricultural land | place: USA: Utah...
CCGGGGCACGGCTCACCCACCCAGCGGCACGCCCAGCCAGGTCTCCGCCTCGCCGAGCCGGACCGGCACCCGGTACACCAGGTCGTAGCGGGGATTGACCCGCACCTCAGCCTGCTCGACCACCTGCGAGATCAGGTTGCGCATCCCGACCGGCTCGCCGATCACCTCGATCGTGAGGACCTCCTGCGCCTGCTCGAAAGTGACCCCGCTCAGTCCCTGGGCCACCATGTGGTCGTAGATCTCGCGCTGGTCGGTCTCGGTCGGCTCGGTCGCCTCCACCTCGGCGGAGAGCACGTTCATCACCGCGACGAACTCGGCGGCCACCACGATGTAGGAGTGGTCGGGTGCCAGCCCGAGTCCCCCGCCGACCAGGTCCGGGTCGGGCTCTGGCACGGTCAGTCCGGCCTGCTCGGCGTAGTGGGCGCCGGCCTCGGTGAGGATCCGCATCTCGATCACGCGCTCGTGGTCGAACCTCAACCGCTCCTCAAGCCCGTCGATCTGAGCCTGCAACGCCTCCCGCTCGGCCGGGTCCGCGTCGTCGGGCAGCTCCGCCAGCCGCTCCTGGTAGGTCTCCTCGCGGGTGGTACGCAGCTCGTCGATGACCGCTGCCACCTGCTCCTCGGCGATCGCCTCCGGCCCGACGTAGGCGGCCACCGAATCGTCCCAGGGCTCCGGCGGCGGGTCCTCCCGGAACACCAGGAACCCGGTCACCGCGATCCCCGCGACCACCACGATCACGGCGGCGAGCTTGGCGATGACCGTCAATACACTGCGGCGGCGAGCGTCCATCGGCCGATTCTCTCTCATCCACTTCCCGCCGGTACGCGCGGAGGGGCGCAGGCTCCCAGAGCCGCGATGACCGACGCGGCGCTAGTTAACTGAAGCGGCGATAACTGTCGTTGCCCGGCCGTAGGGTCGGCTCATGGATTGGAAGATTGAGCTGATTCCGGTGCCCGTGACCGACGTCGACCGGGCCAAGGCGTTCTACGAGAAGATCGGCTTCCACGCCGACCACGACCACCGGGTGCACGAAGGGCTGCGGTTCGTCCAGCTCACACCGCCCGGGTCGGCCTGCTCGATCGTGCTCGGCCAGGGCATCACCGACAAGACTCCCGGCACCCAGGAGATCCAGATGGTGGTCGCCGACGCCGAGGCCGCGCGCGAGCACCTGGTGGGCGCCGGGGTGGCCGCCAGCGGGGTGGACGTGCAGCCGTGGGGCAACTTCGTCTACTTCGCCGACCCGGACGGCAACCGCTGGTCGGTTCAGGCGCTGGAGTCGCGCCCGGACGGCTGACCCGGTCAGCTCCCGGGCTTCTCGCCGAGCACGGTTCGCAGGAGTTCGGCGCACCACTGCAGCAGCGGCACGTCGCGCAGCGGTTGGCCGCCGGTCGCGCGGTTCACCGGCCGGGGGACCGAGATCGTGGCGACGGCCGGCTTGAACACCGCCTCTGGGTAGAACCGGCGCAGCCGGATCTGCTTCGAGTCCGGCAGTTCCACCGGGGCGAACCGGATGTGCCGGCCCTGCAACGACACCTCGGTCAGACCCAGCCCGCGGGCGAGCAACCGGAACCGGGCCACCTCCACCAGGTTGTGGACCGGCTCCGGCGGCTGGCCGTACCGGTCGGTCAGTTCCGCGACCGCCTCGTTGAGCTCCGCCTCGCTGGCCGCGGAGGCGAGCTTGCGGTACGCCTCCAGCCGCAGCCGCTCCACCGAGAGGTAGTCCACCGGCAGGTGCGCGTCCACCGGCAGGTCGATCTTGACCTCCGCCTCCTCCTGCTCCGGCCGCTCGCCCTTGAAGTGGGCCACCGCCTCGCCCACCATCCGCACGTACAGGTCGAACCCGACGCCCTCGATGTGGCCGGACTGCTCGCCGCCGAGCAGGTTGCCCGCCCCGCGGATCTCCAGATCCTTCATGGCCACATACATGCCGGCGCCGAGTTCTGAGTGCTGGGCGATGGTGGCGAGCCGCTCGTGCGCCTGCTCGGTGAGGCCCCGGTCGCGCGGGTAGAGGAAGTACGCGTACGCCCGCTCCCGGCCGCGGCCGACGCGGCCGCGGATCTGGTGCAACTGGGCCAGGCCGAGCAGGTCCGCCCGCTCCACGATCAGCGTGTTCGCGTTCGGGATGTCCAGACCGGACTCCACGATCGTGGTGCACACCAGCACGTCGTACTCCTTGTGCCAGAAGCCGAGCATCACCCGCTCCAGGGTGGACTCACCCATCTGGCCGTGCGCCACCGCGATCCGCGCCTCGGGCACCAGTTCCCGCAGCTTGCGGGCGGCGCGCTCGATCGACTCCACCCGGTTGTGCAGGTAGAAGACCTGCCCGTCGCGCAGCAGTTCCCGGTGGATCGCCGCCGCCACCTGCTTCTCGTGGTAGGCCCCGACGTAGGTGAGCACCGGATGCCGCTCCTCCGGCGGGGTGGCGATGGTGGACATCTCCCGGATGCCGGTGATGGACATCTCCAGCGTGCGCGGGATCGGGGTGGCGGAGAGCGTCAGCACGTCCACCGAGGTGCGCAACTGCTTCAGGTACTCCTTGTGCTCCACCCCGAACCGCTGCTCCTCGTCCACCACCACCAGCCCGAGCCGCTTGAACCGCACCGTCGGCTGCAGCAGCTTGTGGGTGCCGACCACGATGTCCACACCGCCGTCCGCGACCCGGGCGAGCGTGTCGGCCGCCTCCTTGTCGGTCTGGAACCGGGACAACTGACGGATCTCCACCGGGAACTGCGCCATCCGCTCGGTGAAGGTGTTGTAGTGCTGCTGCGCCAGCAGCGTGGTGGGCACCAGCACCGCCACCTGCTTGCCGTCCTGCACCGCCTTGAACGCCGCCCGTACCGCGATCTCGGTCTTGCCGTAACCGACATCCCCGCAGATCAGCCGGTCCATCGGCACCGACTGCTCCATGTCCGCCTTGACCTCGTCGATGGCGGCCAACTGGTCGGGGGTCTCCACCCACGGGAACGCGTCCTCCAGTTCCCGCTGCCACGGCGTGTCCGGCCCGTACGCGTGCCCCTTGGTGGCGCGCCGCGCCGCGTACAACTGGATCAACTGGGCGGCGATCTCGCGTACCGCGCGGCGCGCCCGCGACTTGGCCTTCTGCCAGTCGCTGCCGCCGAGCTTGTGCAGGGCGGGCTGCTCGCCGCCGACGTAGCGGGACAACTGGTCCAGCGCGTCGCTGGGCACGTAGAGCCGGTCGCCCGGCTGGCCCCGCTTGGACGGCGCGTACTCGATCACCACGTACTCGCGCTGTGCCCCGTTGACCGTGCGGCGCACCAGCTCCACGTACCGCCCGATGCCGTGCTGTTCGTGCACCACCAGGTCCCCGGCGCGCAGCTCCAGCGGGTCGATGGTGGTGCGCCGCCGGCTGGGCATCTTCGCCAGCTCCCGGGCCGGCGCGCCCCGGCCACCGGTGAGATCGTCACCGGTGAGCACCACCAGGTCCGCACCGGGCAGGGCCAGGCCGTGGTCGAGCCCGCCGGTGGTCACCACCACCGAGCCCGCGGCCGGAGGTCGCGGCAGCTCGCCGGCGAGCTCCACCCCGAAGCCGGCCCCGCGCAGCACCTCGGCGGCCCGCTGCGCCGGCCCGTGGCCGGTGAAGACCAGCACCACCCGGGCGCCGTCGCTGAGCCACGCCTTCACGTCCTGCACCACCCGGGCGGTGTCGCCGTGGTAGAGCGGCACCGCCTGGGCCGGTACGGCCAGCGGCTCGCCGGCGTCCTCAGCGATCTCCGGCAGCGGCGAGGGCTCCCCCGGCTCCTCCCACGGCGCGAAGTCGTCGCCCGCCTCGGTCGCCGGCTCGGCCAGCCCGAACGGTGCGATCGTCCACCAGTCGAAGTTCCGCGCGGCCACCGCCTCGCGTACCTGCGGCAGCGACCGGAAGGCCACCGCGCCCACGTCGATCGGGATGGTGCCCCCGACCGCCGCCGCCGCCCAGCTCGCCTCCCGGAACTCCTCGCTGGTGCGCACCAGGTCGCGCGCCCGGGTGCGGATCCGCTCCGGGTCGCACATCAGCACCAGGGTCCGCGCCGGTAGGCAGTCCACCAGCAGCTCCAGCTCCCCGTCGCCGAGCAGCGCCGGGGCCAGCGACTCCATCCCCTCCACCGGGATACCTTCGGCGAGCCGCTCGCCGAGCTCGGCCAGCTCCGGATGTGCGGCCGCCAGCTCCGCCGCCCGGGCCCGCACCTGGGGGGTGAGCAGCAGCTCCCGGCACGGCGGCGCCACCACCTCGCCGGCCGTGGCGAGTGTGCGCTGGTCGGAGACGGCGAAGCTGCGGATCTCCTCCACCTCGTCGCCCCACAACTCCAGCCGCAGCGGGTGCTCGGCGGTGGGCGGGAAGACGTCCAGGATGCCGCCGCGCACCGCGAACTCGCCCCGCTTGGTGACCAGGTCCACCCGGGTGTACGCGAGGTCGCTCAGCCGCTGCGCCAGCTCGGCCAGGTCCACGCTCTGGCCGGTGCGCACCCGCACCGGTTCCAGGTCGCCCAGGCCCTTGACCTGCGGCTGCAGCACAGAGCGGACCGGGGCGACCACCACCCGCAGCGGGGTGTCGCCCGGGTGCGCCAGCCGGTGCAGCACCGCCAGCCGCCGCCCCACCGTGTCACTGCGCGGGGAGAGCCGCTCGTGCGGCAGGGTCTCCCAGGCCGGGTAGACCGCGACCTGATCGGGCGGCAGCAGGTCGATGAGGCCGGCGGCGAGCAGCTCGGCCTCCCGGGTGGTGGCGGTCACCGCCAAGACCGGACGGCTGGCCGCCGCGGCCGCGGCCACGAACGGGCGCAGCGGCGGCGGCGCGGTCAGGTCCAGCGCCGTGCCGCCGGTGGCGGCGAGGTCACGGGCGCGGGCCAGGGTGGGTTCAGCGAGCGCGGCCTGGAGCAGGCCAGCGAGCGACATGTCAGGAGCCTCCGTACGGGCACGCACGAGCGCCCCCAACGCCCGTACGGGCGGGGGGTACGCGCTCCAGGGTACCCGCCGCGGAGATCAACTCCACCGCCCACGCCGGGCGCCGGTCACCGCCCACAAACCCGCGCCGATCATGGGCTCAGGATCGGCTCCCCGGGTCGGGTCGCCGCCGGAGCGGGATGATCGGCCGCTCGCCCGATGCTGGCCGGTCCCCCGGTGGCTCCTTGGCCGGTGGCGTGGGCTCCTTGGCCGGTGGCGTGGGCTCCTTGGCCGGTGGCGTGGTGGCGCGACGCAGCGGTACGGTCGGGCGCGCCGGATCGGTCCCACCCGGCGGCTGCCCGGCACGCGGCTCAGGACCGGGCGGGGAGAGCGTCACCGTGGGGCGGCCGTCCAGCGCCCGCAGCCAGTGCTCGGCCGGCGGCCGGACGCGTTCCGCGGCGGCCCGGCGTACCAGGCCGGTGAGCGCCTCCCCCAGCTCGCCGGCCAGCTCCGGGCGCCGCGTCACGTCCGCCGGGGTGAGGTACGGGTCGGCAAGGAGCACCCGGATCACCAGCAGCGCCAGCTTGTACCGGTCGGATTCCAGCGTGGCCCGGCCCTGGACGGCGGTCCGGTCCTCCCAGTCGGGGGTCTGCGGCTGCGGGACCGCGGGATGGTGGCCGTTGAGCCGGAACCCGTCACAGTCCAGGGCGAAGATCGCCGGGCCGTCCCGGAGTGTCCACAGGAAGTTCTTCATGGACACGTCGCCGACGATCACGTCGTAGCGGTGCAGTACCTGGAAGAACCGCACGTAGCACCTGGCCAGCTCGCGGCGCTCGGCCGGCGACGGCAGGACCAGCGCGCGCCACATCGGCTTCAGCGGGTGCAGCAGGAACTGCAACTCCAGCAGCTTGCCGATGCGGCCGATGGTGGCCGAGAAGCGCTCCGGCGCCTGGCGCATCAGGAACCCGACGTACCGACCGCCGTCGGTGACCAGCGCCGTTGGCCAGGCGGTCGACTCGGCCACCAGGCGCCGGTCGGCCGCGGTCATCACCGCCGGCCGGGCGATGATCCGGCGCAGCGCACCCGGGTTCAACTGCTCGCAGATGTGGGGGTGGTAGCGCTTGAGCAGCTCGCCGGGCCGGGCCGGTAGGCGGTACACCTTGCCCTGCCCGCCGTCGGCGATCTCCTCCAGCGCCCCCAGGTCGGCCAGCCGGACCTCATCGGCCCGCCCGCTCACCGTTCACCCCCGGCATCCGCCGCCGGCGGACCGGCGGCCGGTCCCGGACCACCGCCCGGTGCCGGACCCGCACCCGGCGCCGGACCCGATGCCGGACCCGCGGCGGCCGGATCAGCCGCGGGCGGACCAGCGGCGGGCGGGGTACCGGTCTCCGCGGGCGCGGCGGCCTCCGCGCCCGGGGCCGGGGCGCGATCGCCGGCCCAGACCACCACCGCCGAGCGGTCCGCCTCGTCGCGCACCAGGCCGGGCAGCGCGTCCAGGAACTCCAGCGGCCCCGGTTCGGACCGGTCCAGGTACGCCGCGACCCGGTCCGCCACCTCCGGGTCGGCCAGGCGCATACCCTCGCTCGCCAGCACCAGCGCCTCCCCGCCGGCCAACTGGCCGTGCCCGCTCGCCACCCGCAGCGGCGGTCCCGGCCGCGGGCCGCCCAGCCTCACCCGGGCCACGGCCGCGACCGGCGGGGCGGTGTCCGGCGAGGCGGCATCCGGCGGGGCGGTGTCCGGCACCGGGACCAGCTTCGCGCCGGAGAGCCGGTACGCCGGCGGGCCGCCGGCCCGAGCCAGCGCGAACCCGTACCCGCCCGCCGCGCCCGGCGCGCTGTCCACCACCGCCACCAGCAGCGCGGTCTGCTCGCCCGGCGGGACCTCGCCGGAGCCGGCGAGCCGCTCGTCCGTGCGGGCCACCACACCCGCCAGCCACCCCGCCAGCTCCGCCGCTGGTACGCCCGGCGGCGCGGCCTTCGCCATCGCCAGGCACTCCCGCACCGCGTACCCGCATCCGGCGTGGAAGCTCGCCCCGGTGGGCGTACCCTGCGCCACCACCGCCACCACCTGGCCGGCCACGCCGATCACTCCCACCGACTCGTGGCGCGCCAGCGCCTCCCGCCCGTGCCTCGCCCCGCGTACCGAAGCGGCCCGCACCTCCAGGTCGCCGGCCCGGCCCGCGTCCAGCACCTGGTCGGGCGGGGGCGGCTCCTGGTGGGCGAACGGCCGCGCCTGCGGGTGTACCCGCGGCAGGTGACTGCTCCCCACCACCGCCACCCCCCGCGCGGCCGCCGCTGGCGGCGGCGCCCCGGCCGAGGTCCACACCGCCACCGCCGACCGGTCGTCGTCAAAGGACTTGCGGCGGAACTGCACCTGGGCCAGGAACTCCACCGGGTCCGGCGGCCGCCGCCACCACCTGGCCACCTCCGCGTTCACCTCCTCGATCCGCAGCGGCGTGCCCAGGCCGTCGGAGGCGAGCAGCAGCACCTCGTCCCGCTCCAGGGCGCCGGCGACCAGCGGTAGGCCGCGGGCGAGCACCGGGCTGGGCAGCCCCTCGGTCCGGGTGGTGTGCACCTGCGGCCCCTCGCCGGCCGGGGCCTCGGGGAGCAGGTCGACGAAGCCGCCGCCGGCCCGCCGGTACGCCGAGCTGTCCCCCACCCGCGCGGCCGCGAACGGGTACCGGCCCTCGGCGTCGGGCAGCGCGCTGAGCACCGCTACCACCAGGGTGGTGGCCGGCGGGCCCTGCCACTGCCGCCGCAGCGCCTGGTCGGCCTGCCCGATCGCGTCCTGGACCTCCTGCACCAGGCCGCCGTGCTCGGTCGCGGCTCGCCTGCCCAGCCGCTGGTGCAGGCGGTGCAGGGCGTACCGGACCGCGATCTGGGCGGCGTGGCCGGAGCCGGTCACCGAGCCGGCCCCGTCGGCCACCGCCGCGGCCAGGTACCGGCCGTCGATATCCACCGCCTGGGCCGCGTCCTCCCGGACCGTGCCGTAGAACCGGTGCGAGGGCCCGCGGGTGGACGCGACCCGGACCGTGAGCGCCCCGACCCGCCCGGCGTCCAGCAGCGTGTCGGGCCAGCCGAGATCTCCACCGAGCCGCCACGGCGCCTGCGCGGCTCGACCGGGCTTGCCGATCACCCGCACGTACCGGGCCTGGTCCGGCGGGTCACCCCAGGGCAGGTCGCCGGTGCCGGCGCCGGCCATCACCAGCCTGCCGCCGCTCACACCGGATCGACCTTCAGCTCGGTGAACCCCTCGATCTTCTCCGGGACCTGCAACGAGACCTGGCCCCCGTCGGCCAGGGTGGTGCTGGAGCGCACGATCGACTTGGTCAGCGCCTTGGCGAACTCGTGCAGCGCGTCCACCGGGCTGACCCCTTGCCGCACCATGAACGCCTTGAACGTGGCCACCCGCTGGATGGTGGGCGCGTCGGCCTCCCCGATGCCGAACGCGACGATGTTCGGTCGCGGGCCCCAGTTGCGGTCGGTCAACCGCTGGTGCGAGGGCACCCAGTCCGCCTCGTCGGTGGGCAGCCCGTCGGAGAGGAAGAACACCGCCGGCCGGTAGACCCGGTGACCGTCCCCTTTGAGCATACTCACGTCCCGGTCGATGGTGTCCCGCACCAGCTCGAACGCGGCGATGTAGCTGGTGGCCGCCTTGGCGGTCAGGCCACACATCTCCTCCACCTCGCTCAACTCCGACAGCGGGAGCAGGACCTCGGCGGTGCCGGAGAACCCGATCACGCAGAACCGGGTCTTGTCGGAGACCACCGGGTCGGTCCCGATCGCCTGGTGCAGCTCCTGCAGGTACTGGTTGAGCTGCGGGATGTGCGGCTCCATCGAGTACGACTCGTCGCACACCACATAGAAGGGAAGTACCTGTTCGCTCATGGTGCCCGGTCTCCTTGTCTGTAGCGGTCGGTAGCGGTCTTCCTGCGCATTTACGGGCGGCCCTCGGGCGGGAGCTGGGTGGCTCAGCCGCCGAGCCGGCGCCAGAGCCGGCGGAACCAGGGTGCCTGCGCCGGGGCGGTGGCGGCGGGCGCCAGACGCCGCCGCAGCGCCCGGACCAGCTCCGCCTGTGCCCGCGCCAGGTTGTCCACGGCCGTACGCAGGCCGGCCAGGTGGCCTTGCAGTGCCCGCGCCTGGGCGTCCGCCATGCGGTCGACCAGCTCCGGCAACGACTCCCGGTACTGGCGCTCGTGCTCCTCCAGCCGCAGGCCGAGCTGGTCGCGGTGCTCGTCCTGGCGGGCACCGATCTGGTCGATCGCGTCGTGTAGCCCGGCGATCGCCTGGACCAGCCCGCCCACCGCGTCACCCAGCCCCCGGGTCCCGTCCTCGACCGCGGCGGTCAGGCTCGCCGCCGCCGCGTCTGCGCGGGCGATCGCGTCACCGACCAGCCGGCTGGTGGCGGTGCCGGTCCGGTCCACCGCCCCGGTGAGGGTGTCCACCGACCCGGACAGCCTGGACACACCCTGGTGGGCCTGGTCGGTGGATTCGCGTACCGCGGTGGTCGCCCCCTCGACCGCGGCCACCGCCTCCTGGGCCGCCCGCATGGCCGCGGCCGCCTCCGCGGCCGCGCCCCGCACCTGCGTGACCAGCTCCGCCAGCTCGGCCGCGGTGCGGCTCAGCTCGTCCCGGAACCGCTCCGGCGCGTCCGCTTGGCCCCGGGCCAGGTGCACGGTGGCCTCGGTGAGCAAGCCGTTCAGCTCCGCGTGCAGGCGGTGCCGGCGCTGCGCCGCCGCGGTCTGGAAGCGGGCGCGGTAGTACTCCATCCCGGCGGTGAGCCCGATGATCAGAAGGACCACGGTGGCCACGATCAGCGCCATCCGGTCGAACGACAGCCACATCCGCCCGTCGAACCCGGACAGCCAGAGCCGGAAGAACGACTGCGGGCCCAGGTCCGGGTCGACCGCCAACTCGCTCCGGTAGAGGGCGCCGGCCCAGGACACGCCGGCCCAGGTCACCGCCACCGGCACGAAAACCAGCGCCACCCGCACCCCGTCCAGCCACCGCAAGCCGCCGGCGCCGACCTCGTCCAGCTCCGGCAATGGGTAGCCGAGCGCGGTATGCAGGGGTACGCTCTGCCAGCCCTCGGCCCGGTCCCGGTCAACCAGCGCCTCTCCCAGCGCGGCCAATTGCGAGCGGCGGTCGGCGAACTCCGGACGCGCGGCCGCCTCCGCGAGCCTGCGTGCCACCTCGCGGGCGGCGGCGGAACCCGCGCCCACACCCGGCGGAGCCGCGGTCACCGGCGCCGGCATCTGACCATCCTCAACCTCACCTCACCACGAACAGGTAGATCTCGAACACCAGCGTGCCGCGGGTGGTCCCGTCTCCACCCGCGGCCCGCCAGAAGTCCCGCAGCACCGCGTTCCCGGCGAGGTCGGGCGCCACGTCCCGCAGGATCTCGTTGGCCGCGCGCGCCAGCGCCACCCCCTCTCCCGGACTCGGGCTGGCGCCAAAGGTCAGCGTGAACGCCGCCGTCCGCCCCTGCTCCTGGAGCGGCGCCACCTGCTCGCGGATCTCGTCCGCCACCCGCTCGACCTCGCCGGAGTCGCCGGCGAGCAGTGCCCCGGCGTCACTCTGCACCCGCACCAGCACGGGCTCGGTGTCCACTGCGGCCACGGTGACCGGGGTGGGGGACGGGGTGGGCGTGGGGCTGGCGGCCGGCGGGGTCGGGCTGGCGGCCGCCTCCGGCACCGGCCGGGGCGCGTCGGTTGCGGTCGCCAGCAGGATGATCACCAGCCCCACCGCCAGGTCAGCGAACAACCACCCGGCCAGCAGCACGGTCGGCTGCGCGCGCCCGCGGGTCACTGTGCTCCCGCGGTGCGGGGCGACTCGCGGTGTGAACGGTGGCTGCGGACCATCTGGCTCCGTTCGGGGCGGGTCTACACAGGCGGGTGGGCGGCGGTCGGTTCCCTGGTCAAAATGGTATGGCTCGCGCGCAAACCGTGTCCAGAATCAAGCTCGGCCGGCCGGCCGCGGTTCGTTGCCCCGCTCGCCTGGCCGCTGTGTCGGCGCGGGCCTGCGCTCGGCCCACGCCCGGCGGGTGATGGCGTAGAGCACGAACGGGGCCCGGTCCTGCACGCCGGCGCGCCCCTCCACCAACCCGCGCCCGGTGATCTCGCGCAGGAAGCCCATCCCCAGCTTCTCCATCACCGCCCGGGAACGCCGGTTGTGCGGCTCGGTGAACGCGACCACGTCCGCGGCGCCGAGTTCGTCGAACGCGAACGCCAGCGCCGCCCGGCCGATCTCGGTGCCGTAGCC
>Ga0079224_100014158_pt1 | contig 11137 bp, 8 predicted proteins | sample Stecom2015_FD_80414 | JGI IMG/M metagenome (GOLD analysis project Ga0079224, IMG submission 80414) | Agricultural soil microbial communities from Utah to study Nitrogen management - Steer compost 2015 | ecosystem: Environmental > Terrestrial > Soil > Agricultural land | place: USA: Utah...
AGAACCTCTTCGGCGACAACGGCGACATCTGGATGGGCTACACCCAGAGCTCGCGCTGGCAGGTCTACAACACGGACAACTCGCGCCCGTTCCGCGAGACCAACTACGAGCCGGAAGTGCTGCTGGTGTTCCGCAACAACTATCAGCTGGGCGGCTGGAAGGGGCGCATGGCCGCGGTCGGCATCAACCACCAGTCCAACGGCCGACCGGACCCGCTGTCGCGCAGCTGGAACCGGGTCATGTTCAACGTCGGCCTGGACCGCGAGGACTGGGCGGTCGTGTTCCGGCCCTGGATCCGCATCTCCGACGGCAGCGACGACGACAACCCCGGCATCGAGGACTACCTCGGCCGCGGCGACGTCACCCTGGTGCATACCCGCGGCGACCAGACCTTCGCGCTGATGGCGCGGCACTCGCTGCGCGGCGGCGACCGCTCGCACGGCGCGCTGCAGTTCGACTGGGGCTTCCCCATCAGCAGCCACCTGCACGGCCACCTGCAGCTGTTCAGCGGCTACGGTGAAAGCATGCTGGACTACGACCACAGGGCGAGCTACGTCGGCTTCGGCATCTCGGTGCTCGACTGGTTTTGAGGAGCCGAAAGCACATGTCCTGGACGATCGTCCTCACCGTGGTGGCCACGGTGCTCGCCGTCGCGGTGGCGATGAACTTCGCGACCCCCGAGAAGAAGATCGAGCGCAAGGTCGAGCACCGCCACGCGATCGCCGACCCCCAGTTCCGCCGCGAGATGTCGGTGCTGCTGGGTCCGGCGATCCTGCCCGGCAACCACGTCACCGGCTACCAGAACGGCGACGAGATCTTCCCCGCGATGCTGGACGCCATCGCGTCGGCACGCGAGACGATCACCTTCGAAACCTACATCTACTGGTCGGGCGACATCGGCCAGCGCTTCGCCGATGCCCTCGTCGACCGCGCCCGCGCCGGCGTGGCCGTGCACCTGATGATCGACTGGGTGGGCAGCATCAAGATGGAAGAGGACATGCTTCAGCAGATGCAGGACGCCGGCGTGCAGGTCGAACGCTACCGTCCGCTGCACTGGTACAACCTCGACCGCATGAACAACCGCACCCACCGCAAGCTGCTGGTGATCGACGGCCGGGTGGGCTTCACCGGCGGCGTCGGCATCGCCGACCAGTGGACCGGCCACGCCCAGGACCCCGACCACTGGCGCGAGGCCCACTTCCGCATCGAGGGTCCCGCCGTGGCGCAGATGCAGTCGGCGTTCAACGACAACTGGATCAAGACCACCGGCCACCTGCTCAACGGCGCGTCCTACTTCCCGCCCCTGGAGCCCGCCGGCGACATGGGGGCGCACCTCTTCATCGCCTCTCCCGCAGGCGGCAGCGAGAGCATGCACCTGATGTACCTCACCGCCATCGCCGCGGCGGAGCATTCGATCGACCTGGCCGCGTCCTATTTCGTTCCCGACGAACTGATCAGCAAGGCCCTGGTGACGGCCGCCCAGCGCGGCGTCCGCGTGCGGATCGTGCTGCCCGGCCAGCACATCGACTCCGAAACCGTTCGCCTTTCCTCCAAGGCCAGCTGGGGTCCGCTGCTCCGCGCCGGCATCGAGATCCACGAATACCAGCCGACGATGCTGCATGTGAAGCTGCTGATCGTCGACGGCGAACTGGTATCGCTCGGCTCCACCAACTTCGACATCCGCTCCTTCCGCCTCAACGACGAGGCCAGCCTCAACGTCTACGACCGCGAATTCGCGGCGCAGATGACCGGAGTCTTCGAGAAGGACCTGGAGGACGCGACCGAGTACTCCTACGAAATGTGGGAGCGCCGTCCGCTGCGCGAGAAGCTGGCCGAGAAGTTCGTCAGGCCGATCCGCTCGCAGCTTTAGGGGCTCGGGTCGCGGCGAGCCGCGGGCTGTTCGGGCGCATCAGGCCGTCTCGACCACCTTCAGCGGAATCTTCCCGATCCGCGACTGCCACTCGCGCGGCCCCGTCTCATGCACCGATTCGCCGGTCGAATCCACCGCCACCGTCACCGGCATGTCCTGCACCGTGAACTCGTAGATGGCCTCGATGCCCAGGTCCTCGAAGGCCACGACCTTCGCCGCCTTGATCGCCTTGGACACCAGGTAGGCAGAGCCGCCCACCGCCATCAGATAGGCCGACCTGTGCTTGCGGATCGCCTCGATCGCCGCCGGGCCGCGCTCGGCCTTGCCGACCATGCCCAGCAGCCCCGTCTCCGACAGCACCTGCTCGGTGAACTTGTCCATGCGCGTCGCCGTGGTCGGGCCCGCGGGACCGACGACCTCGCCGGCCACCGGGTCCACCGGGCCGACGTAGTAGATGAAGCGCCCGGCCAGGTCGACCGGCAGCTTTTCACCCTTGTCGAGCATGTCGACCATGCGCTTGTGCGCGGCGTCGCGGCCGGTCAGCAGCCTGCCGTTGAGCAGCAGCGTCTCGCCCGGCTTCCACGAGGCGACCTCTTCTCGGGTGACCGTGTCGAGATCGACGCGGCGTCCCTTCGAGGCGTCGTACGTGATCTGCGGCCAGTCCTCCAGCGAGGGCGGGTCCAGCATCACCGGGCCGCTGCCGTCGAGGGTGAAATGTGCATGCCGAGTGGCCGCGCAGTTCGGGATCATCGCCACCGGCAGGTTCGCCGCGTGGGTCGGGTAGTCCTTGATCTTGATGTCGAGCACCGTGGTCAGGCCGCCCAGGCCCTGGGCGCCGATGCCCAGCGCGTTGACCTTGTCGAAGATCTCCAGGCGCATCTCCTCCAGCCGGTTGGACGCGCCGCGGGCCTTGAGGTCGACGATGTCGATCGGCTCCATCAGCGCTTCCTTGGCCAGCAGCATCGCCTTCTCCGCGGTGCCGCCGATGCCGATGCCGAGCATGCCCGGCGGGCACCAGCCGGCGCCCATGGTCGGCACGGTCTTCAGCACCCAGTCGACGATGGAGTCCGAGGGATTGAGCATGGCGAACTTCGACTTCGCCTCCGAACCGCCGCCCTTGGCGGCCACGATCACGTCGACCTTGCCGCCCGGCACCACCTTGAAGTTGACGATCGCCGGGGTGTTGTCGCCGGTGTTGCGGCGCTTGCCGGCCGGGTCGGCCAGCACCGAGGCGCGCAGCTTGTTGTCGGGCAGGTTGTAGGCGCGGCGCACGCCCTCGTTGGCCATGTCCTCGACGCCCATGGTGGCGTCGGGCCAGCGCACGTCCATGCCGATTTCCAGGAACACGGTGACGATGCCGGTGTCCTGGCAGATCGGGCGGTGGCCTTCGGCGCACATGCGCGAGTTGATCAGGATCTGCGCCATCGCGTCCTTGGCCGCCGGTGACTCCTCGCGCTCGTAGGCGGCCGCCAGGTTCCGGATGTAGTCCACCGGGTGGTAGTAGCTGATGTACTGCAGGGCGTCGGCGACGCTCTGGATGAAGTCTTCCTGGCGGATATCGGTCACGGCTGGCTCTGGGATTGCGGGCTCGAACGGCCATTTTACGCCGCGGCGGCCGGCGGGCTTAAACCCTGTGCCGCGACGCTGCATCCGACTGGGTATGCTCGACGCCGCCATGACCGACAGCCCGCAAGCCCCGGCCACCGATGCCCGGGACGGCGACCACGCCCTGGCGCAGGCCGCGGCCGGTGGCGACACGGCGGCCTTCGAGGCCCTGTACCGCCGCCACGCCGGGCGCGTCCACGGCGTGGTGCTGCGCCTGGCCGGCTGGCAGCGCGCCCGCGCCGAGGACCTGGTGCAGGAGGCCTTCCTCCGCGCCTGGCAGGCGCTGCCGCAGTGGCGCGGCGAGGCCGCTTTCGGCACCTGGCTGCACCGGCTGGCGGTGAACACCGCGCTGATGGACCTGCGCGCGCGCCGCGTGCGCCCGGTCCTGGACGGCGACGACGATGACGCGCTGGAGGCCCTGCCCGCATCCGGCTCCGGCGGCCACGGTGCCGCGCTGGCGATGGACCTGGAGCGGGCGGTGGCCACCCTGCCGCCCCGCGCCCGCGCGGTGCTGGTGCTGCACGACGTCGAAGGCTGGACCCATGGAGAGATCGGCGAGGCCCTGGACATGGCGTCCGGAACCTCGAAGGCCCAGCTGCACCGCGCACGCGGCCTGCTCCGCGCGCGCCTTGGAGACACCACATGAACACCACCGGTCCGCACCACCCCGAAGATCCTGCCGGCCTGCCGCTGCCCGCCCCCCTTGCATCCGGGCTGCGCGGCCTGCGCGTGGACGCCCCCCCCACCCGCGACCTCTGGCCTTCGATCGCCGCGCGGCTGGAGCCGCGGACGGACGCGATCGTGGTCGATGCTGCAGCTTCCGGCCGTGCCGCCGCGCCTGGCCCTGCCGCAGTGGCAGCGGCCACCGCACCCGCGCGCCGCGACCGGCAGCGGCGCTTCCGCCGCCGCAACGCCGGGTATGCCGCGGCGGCCGCGGTGGTGCTGGCCGCGGGCATCGGCTGGCAGCTGTGGCCGGGGACGAGCCTGCCCGCGCCGGCGCCCCGGGACACCGTGGCCGTTGCTCCCGGCACGGTTGCCGATGCGCCGCTGCTGCACGCTGCCGAGGCGCTTGCCCGCGAGTACCAGGGCGCGCTGCGCGAGGTCCAGGCCGCCACCGGCACGGCAAGCTCCGCGGCCGGCCTGGACGCCGAACTCGAACGCAGCGCGGCCGAAGTCCGCGCCGCGCTGGCCCGCGATCCCGACGCGCTGCACCTGTTCCACCGCCTGCAGCGCATCTATGCCCACCGCCTGGCGCTGAACCTGCGCCAGGCCTGAACCCGACCACCCGGAGGAACCCACCATGATCCGCAGCCTCTTCGGCCTCACCCTCGCCGGCCTCGCCCTGCCCGCGCTGGCGGCCACGCCCATCGACGAAACCCGTCCCCTCGACGCCCGCGGCGAGGTCGAGGTGTCCAACCTCAAGGGCAGCATCGAAGTACGCACCTGGGACCGCGACGAGGTCCGCATCACCGGCAGCCTCGGCGAGGGTGTCGAGCGCCTGGAGATCGACGACGGCGGCCGCAAGCTCTCGGTGCGCGTGCGCTATCCGCGCAACAGCCGCAATACCGAGCCGACCGCGCTGGTGCTGGAAATCCCGCGCCAGGCCAGCCTGGACGTCGACTCGGTGGCCGCCAGCATCGACGTGCAGGGCATGGCCGGCGACGAACTCGAGATCGACAGCGTCAGCGGCACCGTGGTCGCCGTGGGCGCGCCGCGCAAGGCCAGCGTCGAAAGCGTCAGCGGCGACCAGAGGCTCAACCTCAACAGCCGCGACGTCGACGTGGAAAGCGTCAGCGGCCGGATCACCCTGCGCGGCCGAATCACCGGCAGCATCGAGGCCGAGACCGTGTCCGGAAACATCGACCTCGACACCCGCGGCGAGCGCCTGCGCAAGCTGGAGGTGAGCACCGTCTCCGGCGACGCCAGCGTCCGCACCGGCATCGCCGACGGCGGCCGCTTCAGCTTCGAATCGGTCAGCGGCGACGTCCGCCTGGCACTGCCGCGCGACGCATCGACCCGCGTCGAGGCCAAGACCTTCAGCGGCGACATCGACGCACCCGACGCCAACGTGGTGCGCAAGCGCTACGGGCCGGGCGCGAGCATGGAGCACCGCTACGGCGGTGGCAGCGGATCGATCGAAGTCGAGACGTTTTCGGGCGACGTGCGGCTGCAGCTCGACTGAGCCGGGGGGCTGGCGGGATCGCGCACTGCACGCGAATCGCGGCATGATGTGGCGATGCCGACAGCCCCCAACCCAGCCACCGCCGCCGCCCCCGATCCCCGGGCCGCCCGCCCCTCGTTCCAGGAACGCCTGAGCGCGCTGCGCAACCTGCCGCCGTTCCTGCGCGAGATCTGGCGCACCAGCCGCCCGCTCACCATCACCACCCTCGGCCTGCGCCTGGTGCGCGCGCTGATGCCGGTGGTGATGCTGTACATCGGCAAGCTGATCATCGACGAGGCGATCGGCCTGGTCGGTACCGGGGTGGTCGGCGACGGCTTCGCCGAAGCCTGGCGCAGCGGCCAGCTCGACCACCTGGGGCTGCTGCTGGCCGCCGAATTCGGGCTGGCGATCCTGTCCGACCTGCTCGGCCGCCTGGTGTCCTACTGCGACCAGGTGCTGTCGGAGATGTTCTCCAACGCCGCCAGCATCCGCCTGATGGAGCACGCGGCCACCCTCGACCTCGAGGACTTCGAGGACCCGGAGCTGCAGGACAAGCTCGACCGCGCGCGCCGCCAGACCATGGGCCGCATGAACCTGATGGGCCAGTTGTTCGGCCAGGCCCAGGACATCGTCACCATCGTCAGCTTCTCCGCCGGCCTGCTGGTCTATGCGCCCTGGCTGATCCTGTTGCTGGCCATCGCGCTGATCCCGGCCTTCGTCGGCGAATCGCACTTCAACGCGCTCAACTACTCGCTCAACTTCCAGTGGACGCAGGAGCGGCGCCAGCTCGAGTACCTGCGTCAGACCGGTGCCAGCGTCGACACCGCCAAGGAAGTGAAGATCTTCGGCCTGCACCGCTTCCTGGTCGACCGCTTCCGCACCCTGTCCCAGGCCTTCCTGCTCGCCAACCGCAGGCTGGCCCGCCGCCGCGCGGCCTGGGGGACCCTGCTCGCCGCGCTGGGCACGCTGGGCTACTACGTGGCCTATGCCTACATCGCCTGGCGCACCGTGCACGGCGACTTCTCGATCGGCGACCTGACCTTCCTGGCCGGCAGCTTCCGCCGCCTGCGCCAGCTGCTGGAGGGCCTGCTTGTCGGCTTCTCCCAGGTGGCCGGCCAGGCCATGTACCTGGACGACCTGTACTCCTTCTTCGACATCGAGCCGGAGATCGTGTCGAAGCCCGGGGCCTCGGCCATCCCGCGCCCGATCAGCACCGGCTTTGTCTTCGAAAACGTCGGCTTCCGCTATCCCGAGGCCTCGCGCTGGGCCCTGCGCCACGTCGACCTCGAGCTGCGCGCGGGCGAGGTGCTGGCCCTGGTCGGCGAGAACGGCGCCGGCAAGACCACCCTGGTGAAACTGCTCGCACGCCTGTACGACCCCGACGAGGGGCGCATCCTGCTCGACGGCCGCGACCTGCGCGACTACGACCTGGACGACCTGCGCGCCAACATCGGCGTGATCTTCCAGGACTTCGTGCGCTTCCACATGACCGCGGCGGAGAACATCGGCGTCGGCCAGATCGACGCCATGGGCGACCGCGAACGCATCGAGGCCGCCGCCCGCCGGGCCATGGCCGACGAGCTCATCACCGGCCTGCCGCGCGGCTACGACCAGGTGATCGGCCGCCGCTTCAAGAACGGCGTGGACCTCTCCGGTGGCCAGTGGCAGAAGGTCGCCATCGCGCGCGCCTACATGCGCGACGCCCAGGTGATGATCCTCGACGAACCCACCGCCGCGCTGGACGCGCGCAGCGAGTACGAAGTCTTCCAGCGCTTCCGCGAGCTGTCCGACAAGCGCACCGCGGTGCTGATCTCGCACCGCTTCTCCAGCGTACGCATGGCCGACCGCATCCTGGTCATGGCCGACGGCCGGATCGAGGCCAGCGGCACCCACGAGGAGCTGATGGCCGCCGGCGGCCGCTACGCCGAACTGTTCGAACTGCAGGCCGAAGGCTACCGCTGAGCCTTGAAGCTCGGGAGTGATCGCGGCTATAGCCGCTCCTGCAGTTCCGGGGGGCTGCCGGTCCGCGGGCAGGGGCGCGGACTCCCTGGGCCGCGGCGGCGTACAATGGACCGGTTTCCCTCCCCTCCCGGCCACTATCCGCATGTCCTCCGCGTTTGGCACCGAGACGGTGCTGGACGTCCGTCACTGGACGGACGACTACTTCAGCTTCACCACCACCCGCGACGACGGCTTCCGCTTCGACAACGGCCAGTTCGTCATGATCGGCCTCAACCTGCCGAAGCCCGACGGCGGCATGAAGCCGCTCATGCGCGCGTATTCGATCGCCAGCGCGAACTGGGAGGAGCAGCTGGAGTTCTTCAGCATCAAGGTCGCCGACGGCGCGCTGACCTCGAAGCTGCGCGACATCAAGCCTGGCGACGAGGTGCTGATCGGCCGCAAGCCCACCGGCACCCTGCTGATCAGCGACCTGCATCCGGGCCGCAACCTGTACCTGCTGGGCACCGGCACCGGGCTGGCGCCGTGGATGTCGATCATCAAGGACCCGGAGACCTACGAGCGCTTCGAGCGCGTGGTGCTCTGCCACGGCGTGCGCAGCGAAGCCGACCTCTGCTATCGCGACTACATCGTCAACGAGCTGCCGCGCCACGAGCTGCTCGGCGACATCCTGCGCGAGCGCCTGCTCTACTACCCGGCGGTGACCCGCGAGGACTTCGTGTTCGAGGGCCGCCCGCAGCGCGGCCGCCTGACCGACCTGATGGCCACCGGCCAGATGATGGCCGACCTCGGCCTGGATCCGCTGGATCCTGCGAAGGATCGCGCCATGATCTGCGGCAGCCCGGGCATGCTGGCCGACTTCCGCGCCCTGCTCGACGGCCGCGGATTCACCCCGTCGATGCGCATCGGCGTGGTCGGCGACTACGTCTTCGAGCGCGCCTTCGTCGAGAAGTAGGCGGCCGACGCCGTACCGCAAAGCCTGCCACCGCGTAGAATCCAGCCATCACGCATGAGCCGAGGAAACCCCGCATGAAGATCCTGGTCGCCGTCGACGGCAGCGAAATCAGCGTCCGCGCCGCGAAGCATGCCAACGCGCTTGCGCGCAGCCTGGCCAAACCGGCGAAAATCTTCCTGGTCGCCGTCGAGCCCGCGCCGTTCCCGGGCGTGGTCAGCCGCATCGGCAAGGACGCGATGGACCGGATCCACGCCGAGAACCACGAACGCATGCTGGCCCCCGCGCGCAAGGCGCTGGCTCGCAGCAAGGCCGACGTCCGCGAGCTGGCCGTGGTCGGCGAACCCGCCGGGAGCCTGCTCGCCGCTGCCCGCGACAACAAGGCCGATATCGTGGTGATGGGCTCCCACGGCCGCGGCTCGGTCAAGGGCATCCTGCTGGGCTCGGTGTCGAGCAAGGTCATCGCGCAGGCCGACATCCCGGTCACCATCGTCCGCTGAAGCCGTCGGCCTCCGGGACCGGCCATGCCTTTCGTCACGGGGGCGTCCATCCTTCGCGGGGTACCCTAGGGGACTCAGTCCCGCAAGGAAACGCCCGATGAAGCATCCGCTGACGCTCGCCCTGGCCATCGCCATCGCCGGCGCAGGCATCTCGCCCGCCCTCGCCCAGTCCACCCCCGATGCGGAGGCCACCGTGTCCGCCAGTGCCGAAACGCTGCAGGGCAACCCCTTCGCGGTCGAGAGCACGCTGCCGCTGCAGTACCCGCACTTCGACCTGATCCGCGACGAGCACTTCGCCCCGGCCTTCGACGCCGGCATGGCCGAGCAGCTCGCCGAGGTCCGCGCCATCGCCGACAACCCGGAGGCGCCGACCTTCGAGAACACCATCCTCGCGCTGGAAACCAACGGCAAGACCCTGAACCGCGCGCTGCGCGTGTTCTTCAACCTCGTCGGCACCGATACCAACGACGCGCGCAAGAAGCTGCAGGCCGACTATTCGGCGAAGTTCGCAGCCCACCGCGACGCGATCGCGCTGGACCCGAAGCTGTTCGCGCGCATCAAGGCGCTGCATGACGCCCGCGACACCCTGGGCCTGGACGCCGAGGGCGTGCGCCTGGTCGACGAGTACTACAAGGACCTGGTCCGCGCCGGCGCCGCCCTGGACGACGCGCAGAAGGCACGCCTGAAGGAGATCAACGCCGAGCTGGCGAACCTGGGCACCACTTTCAGCCAGAACGTGCTGGCCGAGGTCAACGACTCCGCGCTGGTGGTCGACACCGCCGAAGAGCTCGAGGGCCTGACCGCCGAGCAGGTCCGCGCCGCCGCGGCCGCCGCCACCGCCCGCGGCCACGAGGGCAAGTACGTCATCACCCTGCTCAACACCACCGGCCAGCCGCCCATGTCGCAGCTGGCCAACCGCGAACTGCGCGAGCGCCTGCACAAGGCCTCGGTGGTCCGCGGCGCGCGCGGCAACCAGTGGGACAACACCGCCCTGGTCGCCCGCGTGCTGGAGCTGCGCGCCGAGCGCGCGAAGATGCTGGGCTTCGACACCTACGCCGCCTACGTGCTGGACGGCGAGACCGCCAAGAGCGTCGACGCGGTCAACGGCATGCTCGGCCAGCTGGCCCCGGCCGCGGTCGCCAACGCCCGCAGCGAGGCCGCCAAGCTGCAGGCGATGATCGACTCCGAGCAGGCCGCCAGGGGCGAGCCGACCTTCCAGCTCGAGCCCTGGGACTGGGCCTACTACACCGAGAAGGTGCGCAAGGCCGAGTACGACTTCGACGAATCGCAGCTCAAGCCCTACCTGGAGATGAAGAGCGTGCTGGAGGACGGCGTGTTCTTCGCCGCCAACCAGCTCTACGGCATCAGCTTCAAGGAGCGCACCGACCTGCCGAAGTACCACGCCGACACCTGGGTGTACGAGGTCTCCAACGAGGACGGCAGCCAGCTCGCCTTCTTCATCTTCGACCCCTACGCGCGCGACTCCAAGCGCGGCGGCGCCTGGATGAACTCCTACGTCTCGCAGTCCGGCCTGGAAGGCACGAAGCCGGTGGTGGCCAACCACCAGAACATCCCGAAGCCCGAGGCCGGCCAGCCGACCCTGCTGACCTGGGACGAGGTCACCACCATGTTCCACGAGTTCGGCCATGCGCTGCACGGCATGTTCTCGGACGTGGAGTACCCCTACTTCGCCGGCACCAGCGTGCCGCGCGACTTCGTCGAGTTCCCCTCGCAGGTCAACGAGATGTGGGCCGACTGGCCGTCGATCCTGGCCAATTACGCCAGGCACCACGAGACCGGCGAGCCGATGCCGCAGGAACTGCTGGACAAGGTGGTCGCGACCGCCAAGTTCAACCAGGGCTTCGCCACCACCGAGTACCTGGGCGCGGCCATGCTCGACCAGTACCTGCACCAGCTGCCGGCCGACCGGCTGCCCGCCGCCGGCGACATCCTCGACACCGAGGCCGCCGCGCTCAAGGCCGCCGGCCTGGACTTCGCCGCGGTGCCGCCGCGCTACCGCACCACGTACTTCAGCCACATCATGGGCGGCTACGCGGCCGGCTACTACGCCTACATCTGGTCCGAGGTGC
>Ga0079224_100014159_pt1 | contig 11135 bp, 8 predicted proteins | sample Stecom2015_FD_80414 | JGI IMG/M metagenome (GOLD analysis project Ga0079224, IMG submission 80414) | Agricultural soil microbial communities from Utah to study Nitrogen management - Steer compost 2015 | ecosystem: Environmental > Terrestrial > Soil > Agricultural land | place: USA: Utah...
GACGCTCGAGATCGGGTTCGTTGCAGCGCTGCTCCTGCCAGCGGTTCTGCCACTTCGCCTCGATCTCGGCCGGGACATAGGGCCTGGGATCGGTCATAGCTGGCCAATATACACGACACCCCCGGCGATTCCGGCCCGGACCCTCGATGGTTGACATAGGGGTGGGGGGTATACAGATTCCCTTCGGACCGGTTTCCCGGGGGTGACGGATGACCACGATCGAATGGCTGGTGCTGGTGGGCGGGATCGCCGCGATCGGACTGGTGATCCGTCATTTCTTCGTGATCCCCGGCCGCGAGCAGGGAGGCCGGAAGTGACCCAGACCACCGTGCCGGTCGAGGCACAGGAGACCGAGAAGGTTCGGCTCGAGGTAACCGGGATGACCTGCGCTGCGTGCCAGGCCCGGGTCCAGCGGCAGTTGGAGCGGCAGCCGGGGGTGGTCGGCGCCAACGTCAACCTCATGCTGCGCGACGCGACCGTCTCCTACAACCCGCAGGAAACCAGCGTCGACCGCCTGATCGAGGCGATTCGCGCCACCGGTTATGGCGCCGAGCTTCCCGAGCCGACCGAGACGGTGCTGGAGGAGCAGCAGTCGCGCGACCAGGCCGACGAGCGGGAGTTTCGGGAGCTGCGCTTCAAGGCGGTCACCAGCCTGATCCTGGGCCTGATCGCGATGCTGGTGTCGATGCCACTGATGTCGGGCGCGATGCACCAGCACGGCGAGGGCCTCGATCCACTGATGGCGTGGATGACGGAGACGATCGCGCCGACACTGGAGCGCGTCGCACCCTGGCTGTACGCGATTCCCGCACCGGTGCTCACGTGGGGGTTGCTGGCGGTGACGCTGGCCGTGATGGTCTGGGCCGGTCGCCACTTCTACCTGCGCGCGTGGGCGGCATTCCGTCACCACTCTGCCGACATGAACACCCTGATCGCCGTGGGTACCGGCGCGGCGTTCGTGTATTCGCTGGTCGCGACCGTGGCGCCGGAGATCTTCACGAGTCGCGGCCTGGCTCCCGACGTCTACTACGAGGCGGTGATCATCATCATCGCCCTGATCCTCACCGGCAACGCGTTCGAGGCGCGAGCCAAGCGGCAGACCTCGCACGCACTTCGCGCGCTGGTCGAATTGCAGCCCAGGACCGCGCGAGTCGAACGGGTCGTGGATGGAGCAACCACCACGCTCGACATCGCCGTCGAGGACGTGGTGCAGGGCGATGTGGTGGTGGTGCGGCCCGGTGAAAGGATCTCGGTGGGCGGCCGGATCATCTCGGGCCAGAGTGCCATCGACGAATCGATGCTGACGGGTGAGTCGCTGCCGGTGTCGCGCACCGTGGGCGACCGGGTGATCGGTGGCACGATCAATGGCACCGGCTCGTTCAGCTACACTGCCACCACGTTGGGTGCCGACTCGGTATTGGCGCAGATCGTCCGCCTGATGCGCGACGCCCAGGGGTCGCGGGCACCGATCCAGCGACTCGCCGACCGGGTGAGCGGGGTGTTCGTGCCGGTGGTGATCTGCCTCGCGATTGTCACCTTCGTGGCGTGGTTCATCGTGGCCAACGATGCCGCCGCGGTACGCGCCTTCGCAGCGGCGGTGTCGGTGCTGATCATCGCCTGCCCGTGCGCGATGGGCCTCGCGGTGCCGACTGCAGTGATGGTCGCCACCGGCAAGGGCGCCGAACTGGGCGTGCTGATCAAGGGTGGTGAAGTGCTGCAGCGTGCCGGCGACATCAACGTGGTGGTGGTCGACAAGACCGGCACGGTCACCACCGGCACTCCTGCAGTCACCGACCTCGTCATCGCACCTGACTCTCCGCTGACACAGGAGGAGATCCTCGCTGCCGTCGCGTCACTCGAGGCAGTGAGCGAGCATCCGCTGGCGGATGCCATCGTGCGTCACGCCCGGTCTCTGGGTGTCGCCACGGATCGAGTCTACCGGTTCGAATCGCTCACCGGTCGCGGTGTGTCTGGCAGTATCGGTGGCCGCCACGTCCTGGTCGGCAATCGCCGCCTGATGGAGGAGAAGGGTGTCGACGCCAGTGCACTGATCGACGAGGTCAGCCGCCTTGCCGCGCTCGGCCGCACGCCGATGCTCGCCGCCATCGACGGCCAACTCGCGGCGGTGCTCGCGGTTGCCGATCCGATCCGGGAATCCTCGCGCCCCGCCATCGAGCGCCTGCACAAGCTGGGACTCGAGGTGGTGATGCTGACCGGTGACAACGCCGCGACTGCGCGCGCGATCGCCGACCAGGCCGGCATCGAGCGAGTGGTCGCCGAGGTGCTGCCACAGCAGAAGGTCGCCGAGGTGGCCCGCCTGCAGGATGGGGGCAAGGTGGTGGCGATGGTCGGTGACGGGATCAACGACGCGCCGGCACTGGCACAGGCCGACATCGGAATGGCGATCGGCGGCGGCACCGACATCGCAATGGAGGCCGCCGACGTGGTACTGATGCGTGGCGATCTAGGCAGTGTCGCGCACGCGGTGAAGCTTTCGCGTCGCACCATGGCGACGATGCGCCAGAATCTCTTCTGGGCCTTCATCTACAACGTTATCGGCATTCCGATCGCGGCGGGCGTGCTGTATCCCAGGTTCGGATTGTTGCTGAGCCCGATGATTGCCAGCGCCGCAATGGCGTTCAGCTCGGTGAGCGTGGTGCTCAACTCACTCCGGCTCAGGCGGGCGCGAATCGCCTGAGTCTGGGTCAGTTCGACTCGACGCGAGCGCTGGTGATTCGCCAATTGCCCGCGTCGTCGCCGCTGAACGAGAGCCGAAAGGTCACCGGCTGCTTGCGGGGCGAACCAAATGCAGACCGCACGGTGGCAATGGTCGAGATCAATGCGCTGGCAGTCTCGCCCTCGAGCCGGATCACCGGAGTGGAGCCGCTCTCGAACGAGGCGCGCCCCTCCCGGACAAGAGCAGCCGCCTGTTCCTTGCCGATGGATCCACTGATGCCGCCTGGGTCGCGACGCGACAATCCGGTGAGCCAGCCGTTGATCTCGCGGGTGATCACGGTGGTTGGCGCCGGTCTCGAGGGAGCCGGTGGCGGCGGGGGTGGAGCCGGTGCCGGCTTCGGCTTGTTCTCCTCCGACCGCCTGGGTGGGGGAGTGGGCCTCTCGCGACTCGGCGGCGGCGGTGGTGGCGTGGTCTCGATCACCGGATTGGGTTGGTAGCCGCGCACGAACTCGCTGGAAGCCGCCTGGGTCGCAATATCGGTTGCGGGGGAGACCAGGGAATGCTGCCCTGCGCCGGATTCCGTTAGCGGGGACGTCTTTGACGGCTCGTCACCGCCGCCTGTCAGTGTCAGTCCCAGGGCAATCACCACCATTGCAGCGGCTGCCCAGGTCCGCCAGTCCCGGTGCATCGGCTGTGCCGCGGTCGGTGTCCCGTGCTCCGGGACGAAGTCCGAGCTGGACAGTGTGCTGGTGAGCGCGGAGCGCATCTCGGCAGCACTGTTGAATCGCACGCTGCGATCCTTGGCCATCGCCCGCGCGATCAACCTGTCGATCGCCCTGGGCACTCCGGGAATGGTCCCGGCGAGCACCGGCACCGGCTCATTGAGCTGCTTCATCATCAGCTCGTAGTCGCTATCGGCGTCGAACGGGACGCGACTGGAGATCATCTCGAACAGCACGGCACCGAGTGCGTACAGGTCGGCGCGACCGTCGACCTCCTCGCCGCGCAATTGTTCGGGAGACATGTAGTGCGGCGTGCCGACCGAATTGCCGTGCCGGGTCTGCCGCGACTGGTCGGTCATCCGCGCGATCCCGAAGTCCATCACCTTGACGGCGTGTGCTCCCGACTCGGCCAGCATTATGTTGGCGGGCTTGATGTCGCGGTGAACGACGCCGAGGTGATGGGCGTGGCCGAGTGCGTCGCACACTGCGGCGCAGATACCGATGGCATCCTGCCACGACAGCGAACCGTCACGACGGAGTCGTTGTTCGACCGTTTCGCCTCGAACGTACTCCATCACCATGTAGAACTGGTCGCCGTCACGTTCGAGTCCGTGGAGCGCGGCAATACCCGGATGCGCCAGCCGTGCCAGCGCCATCGCCTCGCTCCGGAATCGATCCAGCAGTCCCGGCCTGCCGGCCAGGTCGGCGCGGAGCACCTTGATCGCGACATCGCGCTCGAGCAGTTCATCGCGAGCACGGAACACGGTACCCATCCCGCCCTCGCCGAGTCGCTCGGCGATGCGATACTTGCCGAGCAGCAGGGTGCCCGACTCGATCATCTCATCACCGGCACGGGACGGGTCACGTGCACCGAGGCGGACTGTGGTTCGGGCACGGCGAGAATCACCACGGTGACATTGTCGGGCGCCCCGCGCTGCCGAGCCAGCGCGACGAGCGAACTGCACGCGGTCTGCGGGGCGGTGCCGTCGACCAGCCCGAGGATCTCGTCGTCCTCGATCAGGTCGTAGAGACCGTCGGAGCAGAGCACCAGGCGATCGCCAGGGTGCAGCACGAACGGCTGCGGCCACTTGAACACCGCGACCTCGGCGTGGCTTCCCAGCGCGCGAAGGATGACGTTCTTGTCGGGATGGTGACGGGCCTCCTGTGCAGTGATGGTGCCCTCGCGCACCATCGCCATCACGCTGCTGTGATCCTCGGTCATCAGCAGGATGTCACCGGCGCGAATCAGGTAGCAGCGGGAGTCGCCGACGTGAGCGCACCACGCCTTGCCGTCCCGAATCGCCACAGCGGTGCAGGTGGTGCCCATTCCGCGAAGTGAGGCATTCGACCTGGCCGCCTCGTGAATCGCGCGATTGGCGGCACGCACTGCCTCGGCGAGTGCCTCACCCGGGTCACTGTCGCCACGATAGCTGGCGGCGATCACGTCGGTGGCCAGTCGCGAGGCGGTCTCCCCTGCAGCGTGGCCACCCATTCCATCGCACACCATTGCCAGCAGCGGATCCTTGCGGTCGTCGAGAGGTCGCACGATCCGGAACGAGTCCTCGTTGCCGTCGCGGACACAGCCGACGTCGGTGAGCGATGCCGCGATGATCCGTCCCTCGATCGACCTGCCCTCGGCGCCCAGGGTGGGTCGCCCCTCGGGTCGGGCGGGCCGCGGGGTCCCGCTTGGCTTGCGACCGCCCAACCAGCCCAGTCCCGGCAACATCCGCCACTCGAAGGCCACGTCAGTTCCGGCTGGGCGCGACCGACATCAGGTCGAGTCCGTAGCGGATCGGCAACGAGAAGGTGACCCGCGCATCGCTGGTGCGGCTGGCGAAGAAGATGCCGATCACTCGGCCGTACGAGTCGAACATCGGGCCACCGCTGTTGCCACCGCCGGTGTGGTTGATGGTGAGCTGGTAGGTGTCACCCGAGGGTGCGTACTGCAGCTCCGAATCGCTCACTGGACCATCGGCAGCGCGCAGGATCTTGCCGATGTTGCCGACCGAGATTGTCGGGTCGGGTACCACTCGCTGCTGCGCCTCGCGGTTGAACATGTCGCGAGAGCGCACCACGGCGATCACGTTGGCCGACACGCCGGGGTATCCCATAACCGTGACCTGGTCGCCGACGCGAGTCTCCTCGTACGAGTCGTGCAGCTCGATCCTGGGCAGCGTGGTCGGCGCCGAGACCTTGATGAGCGCGACGTCGTGCTGGTCGCTGACGCGCTGGATGCTGGCCTCGAATGGCGTGAGGTTCTTGCGGAACCGCACCATCAGGTATTCCTGGCGACCACGGAACACATCGAACTCGTCCTTGGGCCCGGCTTGCCTGGTCTCAGAGGGGATCCAGTTCCAGGGTGGCCGGGTGACGATCGGCTGTCCCGATTCGTCGACCATCAGCTCGCCGTTGCGGAGCAACACGCCGACATCGCCGGACGAGAACTGGTACGGTGCGCGCCAATTGGCGGCAACGTGACGATTGGTGAGGATGAAGCCATCCTCGGTGACCACGAAGCCAGAGCCGTGCGAAGTCACGGCGATCGGCGCGCCGCTCGTCGGGTCGAGCGTGAGTGCGGGTTCGATCGTGGACGCATCTACCGCCACATAGGCGGGGATCATCTGTCCGGCGGTGGGGATGATCGGAACGTCCCTGCCGTTCAGCTTGTAGCTGTTCGGCACATAGCGATGGAACACCTGCGCACCGGTCGGGGCGTAGATCAGGTTCCAGGAGAAGTCGACCTGCACCACCGCGGGACCATTGCGCTCGGCGATCTCCGCTGGAGTGAGCATCTGTCCCAGTTCGCGTGCGCGGGCGGTTGCCTTCGCCAGCGAGTCGCTTGCAACGGTGAGTGAATCGGCCAAGGCCAATGCCTGCTGCGCCTGGGTGTCACTTCGTGATTTGAGCCAAGTGCCGCCGGCTGCCACCGCGAGAATCACTGCGGCCGCGGCCACCATCGTGTTGCGACGGCTCTCGCTGCGGGTCTGGTGTACCATCCGTTCGACTGTTGCCTTGCCGACCCCGGTCTTCGCCTGTGCTGTCGTGGCGGCGGCTGCCGCTGGGGCGGATTCGTCCCTGGGCGGCGCGGTCGGGCCAGCGAGCCGGGTCTCGGGCGCGGTGGGGCCGCCCAGCCGGGTTTCCTTCACGTAGGCCGCCGGGAGCGGGTCGATCTCGAACTTGAGTTCCGGGCCGCCGGCGCCGAGCTGGATCACGTCACCCGGAACCAGCGGCACCGTGCCGGTGATCCGCATCCGGTTGAGGAAGGTTCCGTTGCGTGAATCGAGGTCGGTGAGCGTGAACCGGATCGGATCGTTGGGATCGCGGGTGATCCGGGCGTGCTGCCTGCCGACCAGGTCGTCCTTGTCGGGGTCGAACAGCACCTGGGCCAACGGATCCCGGCCGAGGGTGAGGTCTGCCACGCTCGCGAGGGGGAAGGTGTCGGTGGCGCCGGCGCGGGAGCCCTTCAGGTGCCGCAGGATCACGTTCTCGGACATCGATGGCCTCTCGGTTGAGTGCAGCGACCACGGGATGCGATCGCCATCACACCTAACGCGACAAGGCACCACAAACCGGCTCATCGATGTCGGATCAATCCTCCGCTGGCGATTCCTCCAGCAGCGCACGCCAGCGCGCCGCCTCGTCGGGGCGATTCCACTCCTCGTACAGCATCACGAGGCGCTTGCGAGCGTCGCGCACCGGTGGCGCCTCCTCACCGCGCAGCTCCACCAGCCTCCGCTCACTGGTCACCAGCAGGCTCTCCGCTTCGGCGAATCGCCCCCGCCTGGCGATGACCGCACCCAGGTGCGACACACTGCTCGCAATCACCCAGTGACCGGGAGGGAAGTTGTCCTCCCGGACCTTCAGCGACTCGCGCATCAACGCCTCTGCCTGATCCAGCGAGTCGAGCCCGGCGAGTGCGCGTCCCAGCACCTGCATTCCGGTAGACACTGCCGGATGGGTGTCGTCCAGGGTCCTGCCGCGGAGCGCGAGCACCCGCCTGGCCCACATGGCTGCCTCGGCGGGTCGACCGTCGTTGACCAGGAAGTCGGCGTAGTTGAACATCGACCAGGCGTAGTCGGGATGTTCCTCACCCAGCATCTGGGCCCGAATCCGCAGTACCTCGCGCATCGTACTGTCGACTGCATCGAAGCGACCCAGGCGCTCGAGCACCGTCGAGTAGGCCGAGAGTGATGCCGCATAGAGTGGATGCACTTCGCCGACGGCACTGCGCTCGAGTTCCAGTGCTGTCCGGAACAGTGAATCTGCCTCGTCCTGGTTGCCGATTTCTCCCACCAGCACGGCGAGGTTGTGGTAGTAGTAGGCATTGGCCGAGTCGTTCCGCGGTGCGACATCGAGGTGCAGTGCCAATGCCTCCCGCACATAGGGAATCGCCTCGTCGAACCTGCCGAGACGTCCGAGCAGTCGACCGCGATGCTCCATCCACTCCAGCCGTTCTAGTTTGCTGCGGTACCCCAGTCGTTCCTTGAACAACAGCGCCTGGCTGAAGATCGAGTCGGCGATCGCGTAGTCGCCGATGTACTCATACCCGATCGACAACTGCGACAGCCCCTGCGCGACCTGGTGTCCCGGCACCGACTCGGCGCGACGTGCGGCGGCGAGGCCCTTCCGGTATTCCTCGAGGGCCTGGTCGTAGGCGCCCAATGCGAGGTAGGTGCCGGCGATCACGTCGCGTATCTCACGCTCGAGTAGCGGCCTGCCCGCGAGGGAGTCGGCACGCACTGCCGCGGAGTCGAGCACCTCACGCATCGTGACTTCGCGGCCGAGTTGGCTGGGGTCGACGGCGGACAGCATCGATGACAGGAACGAGGTGACCTCGCGGACCCGATCACGCTCCTCGGCGGCCTTGCGCGCGTAGAGCGTGCTGGCGAGGCTGCCGCCGAGAAGTGAAACCACCGCGAAGCTCGCACCGATCAGTTCGACCTTGCGGCGGCGGATGAGCTTGCCGATTCGATAACCCAGGCCATCGGGACGGGCGGTGACCGGCATTCCCGACAGGTGCAGCGCGATGTCGCGAGCGAACTGCTCGGCGGAGCCGTAGCGGCGCTCTGGTTCCTTGCGCAGTGCATTGAGCACGATCGCGTCGACGTCTCCCACCAACTGCCTGCGCGCCTTGGCGAACGAGCGCTCACCGACTGCCTCGAGCCGGTCGGCGGTGATGAAATCGGATGGTGCGGGTGCGGGAGAGTTGCAGACGATCTCCTCGATCTCGGAGATCAGGAGTCCTTGCAGGTCGAACGGTCGACGGCCGGTGACCAGCTCGAAGAGCACCACTCCCAGGGCGTAGACATCTGCTGGGGTGCCGACCGGGAGGCCGCGCACCTGCTCGGGTGCGGCGTACTCGGGGGTGAAGATCCGGGCCCCGTGAGTCGGCGGCAGCAGGTCGTTGCCCTCTTCCTCGCGCAGCAGCTTGGCGATTCCGAAGTCGAGCAGCTTCACGGTGCCATCCTCGGTGACGAGGATATTGCCCGGCTTGAGGTCGCGGTGAACCACGAGCTGCTGGTGGGCGTGCTGGACCGCGCCGCACACCTGGCGGAACAGTGCCAGTCGAGCGGCGACGCCCAGCCTTCTCTCGTCGCACCAGGTGGTGATCGGGCTGCCCTCGACCAGCTCCATCACGAAGTACGGCTGGCCGTCCTCGGTCACGCCGCCGTCGAGCAGGGCCGCGATGTTGCGGTGGTTGAGCGTGGCGAGGATCTGCCGCTCGTAGCGGAAGCGCCTGATCGCAAGCTCGCTCTCTGCGCTCCGGCGCAGGAACTTGATCGCAACTTCCTTGGAGAACTGCTGGTCGGCGCGCACCGCACGGTACACGTCGCCCATCCCCCCCGCGCCAATGCGACCGGCAACCTCGTATGCGCCGACGCGCTTGCCACGCCACGGCTCGCCGAGCCCCAGCACCTGGTTGACGATCGCCGGATTGACGCGCGTCTCGAACCGATCACTGTCGCTACCGTGGGCTTCCAGCAGGGCCACCAGGTCGCGAGCCAGCTCGGTGTCCTGCGCACATGTCTCTGCTATCAGGGCAGCGCGCCCCTCGGCGTCGCGCTCCAGGGCGGCCTCGAACAATGCCTGCAGCGCGCGATGGCGATCAGGAGTGTGCGGTGTCGGCATCTGTCGGGGCTGGGTGAGCGGCGGGCAGGAGGTCAGTTCTCCGTCTCGGAGAGAATCTTGAGCAGGAATGCTCGCGCGAAGGTCCAGTCGCGCTTCACGGTGGCGGGAGAAGTGCCAAGGGCCTCGGCGACTTCCTCGATGTCGAGTCCCCCGAAGTAGCGCATCTCGACCACCTTGGCCTGGCGAGGATCGAGCTGCTCGAGGCGCTGCAGTGCGTCCTCGAGTGCCAACAGGTCGAGGATCCGCTGGTTTTCCTCGCCGACTGATTCATCGAGGGTGACCCGCACGCCGTGATCGCGCTTCTGGCTCTTGCGGCGACGGGCGTGGTCGATGAGCAGCCGGCGGATGGCCTGTGCGGCGATGCCATAGAAGTGCGACCGGTTGCGCCAGTCGACGTGATGCTGCCCCACGAGGCGGAGGAATGCCTCGTGCACCAGTTCTGTCGGCTGGAGCGTGTGACCATCGCTCTCGCGGCGCATCGCCAGCACGGCGATCCGGTGCAGCTCGTCGTAGACCAGCGGTGCCAGTCGATCTGCCGCGCCATCCACGCCACTGCTCAGGTCCGCGAGAAGTCGGGTGACCTCGTGGCCAGCGAGTTCGCTCATCGTGATCCGGTTTTCCTGGGAGGTGATCGAAAGCTAAGAGCCCCCGGCGGATTCCGCGACCGATGAGCCCTCCGGACCATTGCCTGCGCGTATTGGGACAACCCCACCCGGAGAACCGACCCGATGCACGCCAAGCACCTGCTAGCCGCCGTCGCAGCCGTGACCACGATGTCCCTTGGGAGCCTGGAGGCCCAATCGGCCCAGCTCTTCTCCGGCCAGGTCTCGCTGATAAGCGTGGCGCCTTCGGGTGAGGCGTACGAGGGGATGACATCGGGAGTCGGGTTCGAGGCCCAGCTCCGCTACACGCCCAGCGCACTGTCGATCGGCATCGGGTATCAGAGTTCGACGCACGACGTCGAGATGGGCGAGGGCTTCGGCACCATCGACGCGACGATCTCGGGGGTCTTCGTCGAGCCGCGCTACGTGCTCGATATCGGCAGTGCCTCGTGGGCTCCCTACATCTCGGCGCGGCTGGCGCGCCTCACCCAGGCCGCCGATCTCGACGACATCGGGGTCAAGGTGAGTGCCAGCGGGACCCAGTTCAACATCGGTGGTGGTGCGCTCGTTCGGCTGTCGCCACGTGTGAACCTCGACCTCGGCCTCACCTACGGCAAGATCGACTTCGACGACGGCGTGATCACCGTTGATGGAGAAAAGTTCGTGGTGGCCGGCACGGGTGGCAGCGGCAACAACCTGGTGCTGCGGGCCGGTGTCACGGTAGGGATCAGGTAGTAGGGGCGGGGCCGTGCCCCGCCCGTGTCGACGACGATTCGATTCGTGGTCTTCGCGGGCGAGGCGCGGCCTCGCCCCTACGTGGATCGATGCGCGGGACACCCGGGCGATGCGCGGCCTCGCCCCTACGTTGATCGTTGCGCGGGGACACCCGGGCGAGGCGCGGCCTCGCCCCTACGTTGATCGTTGCGCGGGACACCCGGGCGATGCGCGGCCTCGCCCCTACGTTGATCGTTGCGCGGGGACACCCGGGCGAGGCGCGGCCTCGCC
>Ga0079224_100014161_pt1 | contig 11134 bp, 9 predicted proteins | sample Stecom2015_FD_80414 | JGI IMG/M metagenome (GOLD analysis project Ga0079224, IMG submission 80414) | Agricultural soil microbial communities from Utah to study Nitrogen management - Steer compost 2015 | ecosystem: Environmental > Terrestrial > Soil > Agricultural land | place: USA: Utah...
CTCGATCTCGTTCGGCGTGAGCTGCACGACCTCACCGTCGCGCATCACCGCGCGCGCCCGCGGCGCCTCGGCCCAGACCACCCGGTTGATGGTCGCGGTGGTCGGCGTGATGCCGGTCGGCAGCACCGGCGCGCCGAGCAGCGCGTTCACGAAGGTCGACTTGCCGTGGTTGAACTCGCCCAGCACGACAAGGTGGAAGCGCTCCTCGCGTAGCTTGGGGATCCGCTCGCGCGTGATGTCGCCGGCCAGCGTCTTCATGCCGGACTTCTCGGCGATGTCGGCCAGGGAGGCGTAGCGCTCGAGCAGCTTGTCCTTCACCGCCTGGTGCGCGCCGGTGATGCCGGTCTCGCTCATCCGAACACCTTCACGATCTCGCCCACCCGCTGATCGACCTCCTCGCCGGACAGGCCGCCGTCCCCCTGCCCGGTGAGCTTGCGGTAGAGGGCGGACTCGGCGAACACCTCGAGCGCGCGCGCCCGCTTGACCAGGTGCGGGTGCGAGCGGAACAGGTCGGCCACCTGGGACGCCGCGCCGCGCGATCCGGCCAGCTCGGCCAGGTGGCCGCGCACGTCGTCAGGCGCCTCGCCGCCGGTGGCCGCCTTGACCATGGCGGCCAGCGCGACGTCGACGTCGCGCACCGCGATGAGCGCGGCCCGGTCGCAGGTCACCTCGGCGCGCCGCGACCAGCCTGACAGCGCCATCACCGCCGGCTGCACGATCCAGCGCACGAACACGAACGCCTCGTGGCGCAGGTAGTAGAGCGCGGTGGCGTACGGCACGTGGTTGTTCTGCACGTGGCCGAGCTCGTGGCCGACCAGGGCGGTGAGCTCGCGCTCGTCCAGCCGCTCGGCCAGCGGCCGGGCGATCACGATGATCGGGTCGTCGTCGGTGCCCAGGGTGGCCGACGGCACCGGGACGTCGCCGTGGGGCACCACCACCGCCGGCGGCTCGACCCCGAGGGCGGCGCCGGCGGCGCGCGCCGCCCGGTAGAGGCGCTCGTGGCTCCTGTCGCTCGCCTTGTCGGCGGCGGCCAGGAGGTCGCGGCGGGCCTTGCTCTTCCACAGCCGGGTGGTCGCCTCGATGGCGATGGCCACCGGCCGGGTGCTCATCAAGGTCCGGCGCACCTTGCGCTCGCCGGAGAACGAGTAGGCGGCGCCGTCGCGGGCGCGCTGCTCGACCTGGCCCTTGCGGTACGCCACGTAGCGGGGGAAGTCGAAGTCGATGCCGAGCATGGTTCGGACCTGCGTGGAGTATATCCGCCGGGTCAGGCCTCTGCTCGACCGGTCGGGCCGGCCGGGCCTGCCTCGAGGGCGCCGGCCGCCTCGGGAGCGTGGCGGCGCAAGAGCGCCAGCGCGCCGAGGCCGAGGAGGACGGCCAGCCACAGGGTGGCGAGCCGGATGAGGATGGTCGCCGCCGCGGCGGTCGCCTGGTCGACCCCGCGCGCCGACTCGACCAGAAGAAGCGTCATGCCGGCCTCGGTGACCAGGAGGCCGCCCGGCAAGAACGACAGCGCGCCGGCCACGGTGGTCACCGCGTAGATGAGGACCGCGAGGCCGAGCGGCACCTCGGTGCCGGGGAAACCGGACAGGACCAGCGCGAAGCCGGCGCACTCGGCGAGCCAGGCGACCACGCCGAGGCCGGCGCCCCAGGCGAGCGGCGCCGGCCGCACCAGATCGACCAGCCCGGCGTGGGCCTCCTCCAGCCGCGGCCGCAGGCCGGCCAGGCGCCGTGGCCGGGTCACCAGCGCGATGACCGCGCCGGCCAGGCGCGGCCACGCCAGCACCGCGAGCCCGGCGGCGATCGCCGCGGCGCCGGCCAGCACGGTGGCGCCGCCGACCCCGTGCAGCGCCACGCCGGCGAGGCCGAGCAGGAGGAGGGCGGCGAGATCGGTCACCCGCTCGGCCACCACGATCGGCGCGCTGGTGGCGACCGGCACCCGGGCGGTGGCGCGCAGGAGGTAGGACTTGATGAGCTCGCCGACCTTGCCCGGGGTGATCGACAGGGCGAAGCCGGACAGGAACACATACAAGGATGTGCGCGGCGGGACCGCGATCCGGCGGCGGCGCAGGTAGAGGGACCAGCGGGCGAAGCGGATCGCGTAGTTGAGCAGGGCGAGGGCGATCGCGGCGGCGAACGTCCACCAGGCGTAGCCGCCCAGCCGGGCGCCGAGCTCGCCGATGTCGCCGTAGATGGAGACGGCGGCGAACACCGCGACGCCGCCCGCCACGACGAGCGCCAGGCGCCGGCTGGTCCGCGTCACCCCCGCGTTCTACCACGGGGGGCCGCCTTGACCGCCGCCGCGCCGGCTCGGTACCGTCGACCGGATGAGTCAACCGAGCGAGGGCGAGGGGACGGGGCAGCCGGCGCGGATCCTGGTGGTGGACGACACCCCGGAGATCCTCACGCTGGTGGAGACGCGGCTCCGGCGCCTCGGTCACCAGGTGCGCACCGCCACCGACGGCGAGGAGGCGCTGGCCGCCGCGCGCGCCGAGCCGCCCGACCTGGTCGTGCTCGACATCATGATGCCGAAGCAGAGCGGCTGGGAGGTCGCGCGCGCGCTGCGCAAGGACGAGGCGACCAGGGACGTGAAGATCGTCGTGCTGACCGCGATCGGGCAGCAGGTCAACCAGCTCACCTCCCCGATCTACGGCGCCGACGCCTACCTCGACAAGCCGTTCGACTTCGCCGACCTCGAGCGGATCATCGGCGAGCTGCTCGCCCGCTGAGGCGGCCGCCCTACTGCTTGGCGAGCCTGGCGGCCTTGCTGTAGACCGAGCTCGAGCGCGGCACCAGGCGCATGGCGTCGCGGGCGAGCCGGGCGGCCTCCTGGGTCTCGCCCTTCTGGGCCAGCTCGTTGGCCTGGTCGTAGAGCTCGGTCGCCTTGCGCTCGAGGTAGCCGCGCTCCTCGCGCACCTCGCCGCCGGAGCCGTAGGTCTCGGCGTCGTCGCAGGCGCGCTTGGCCTCGGCGTACTTCTGCCGCGCGATGTAGGTGGCGGCTGCGCGCGGCGCCACCTGGCCGATCTGCGCGCCGATGAAGCCGTCGTGCACGCCGTCGCCGTGGTCCTCGTCGAGGTCGAGCGCCTTCTTGAAGGCGGCCAGCGCCTTCGGCGCGTCTGACGAGTAGTACTTGCGGCCCTCGGCCATGAGCGAGCCGACCCGCTCGTAGCTCCTGGCCAGGGTCTCAAGCCGGCTGGCCTCCTTGCGCGGCGCGCCGGCGGCGGCGCGGCGGAGCGCGGAGGCGGCGGCGTCCCAGTCCTTGTCGCGGTAGAGCTGCTCGGCCTGGCGGCGCGCGGCGGCGACGTCTGCCGCCGGCCGCTCGCGGCGCTCCTTCGCCGCCGGCTCCTCCTCCTCGAGGATTCGCTCCGGCTTCTTCTCGCTCTTGCGCGCCTCCTTGCGCCCGGTCTCGGCCTTGCGCTCGCGGGTGCTCTTCTTCGCCTCCGGCTTCGGGGCCGGATCCGGCGCGGGGCGCTCGGCGACGATCTGCCCGCCGGAGGTGACCGGCGGCGCCGCCGGCTGATCGCTCAGGAACTGCTCGTCGGTGCCGAACATCGTGGCGCCGAGCTCCGCCGCGCCGAACAGGCTGGCGAGCTGGACCGGCTCGGCGCCGCCGCCGCCCGGACGCTCGCCGTCGGCCGGCGCGCCGCCCGCCGGGGCCGGCGGCGCGGCACCGCCGGCGGTCGCCATGGGGCTCACGGCCGGCGCCGCGCTGCCGGCGCCGGTCGCCTGCTCCTCTGTCTCGGCGGCCGCCGCCGCGGCGCCGGCGGCCAGGAGGCCCTGGACCTTCGCGGCCCCCTCGGCGGCGCCGGTCGCCTCCGCGCCGGTCGCCTCCGCCGCCTCGTCCCCCTTGGCCACCTCGGGGCCGTCCTTGCTGCCGTGCACCAGCGCGGCGACGATCCCGGCGGTGACCGCGACGAACGCGATGGCGAGGATGCCGACCAGGAGCCGGCGGCGGTCGGTCGCCGGCGGCGGCGCCATCACGCCGTTCGGGTACTGGAAGCGGGGCGGCGCCGGGCCGCCGGCCGAGCTGTAGCCGCCCGGCGGAAGCGAGGGGTACTGCACCGCCGGCCCGGGGTACGGCGAGAACGCGCTGCCCATCGCGGGCATCGACCCGTGGCCCGGGTGGCTCGGGTGGCTCGGCGTCGGCCCGCCGAGACCGAGCGCCTCGGCGGAGATGGTCGGCATGCCCGGCGCCGCCGCCGGCACCGGCGGCGATGTCGGCGACGGCATCTGGCGCAGGAGCTTGCCGGACGAGTCGACGCCGTCGGGCGGCGCGGCGGCCGGCCCGGGCTGCGCGGGGACCGGCCCGGACGGCGCCCGCAGCGGCGGAACCGTGGAGGAGCGGCCCGGGCGCGCGCCGAGCACGGCGGGCGGCGGCGCCGAGGGGCCGGGCCTGGGGCCGGGGCCGGGCCGCGGGCTGTCGATCCGCGCGGCCGACCTGCGGCCGGCCACCGTGCTCATCTCGTCGTCCTCGCGGCTCCAGCGCTCCCGGGCCGCGGCCGACGCGCGCCCCGGCGCCCGCGCCGGGATCTGCGGGCACTCGAAGACCAGGACCGTGTTGCCCAGCTCCAGCCGGTCGCCGTGGCTGAGCGGGAAGGCGCCGTCCTCGTCGTGGTCGTTGACCAGCGTGCCGTTGCCGGAGCCGAGGTCGGTCATCACGAAGCCGGCCCCGCTGGCCTCGATCACCAGGTGGCGGCGCGACACCGCGATGTCGGTCAGGACGACGTCGTTGTCCACGCCGCGCCCGATGGTGGTGCGCCCGCTCCTGAGCTGAAAGCGGCGCCCGCGATCCGAGCTGGACTGCACGACGATCCAGGCCGGCACCACCGCCCCGTCCCCGGCCGACGAGCCGGCGCGCGAGCCCTGCCGCGCGCCCGGCGGCGCCGGCGGCGCGCGCACGACGGCGAGCTGGGGCGGCGGGCGGACCTCCTGTTCCTCGGCCATGGTGAGCTCGTCCATGGTACCGCCGGTCTCCCCCGTCCCGGCGGCGAGCCGCTCGCTCTTGGCCGCCGGGCGCCGGGCCGGGATGTCGCCGAGGATCTCCGGATCGAGGAGGATCTCTCCGGAGTCCTCCGCGACCGTGGTCTGGGTGGTCGAGGTGGTGGGGCGCCCGTTGCCGCCGGCGCGCGGCTCCGGCCGCATGTTCTTGGGCGCCTGCGGATCGATGGTGGTCTGCTCGTCGAAGTCGTCCGCGGCGCCGGGATCCGAGGGCAGCGGACGGCGCGCGGGCGCAACCCTCGGCGGCGCCAGGGATCCCCGAAAGGAAGACGCGCGGCCCGCCCCATGCTGACCGCCGCTCGACCTGCCGGGCGGGGCAGTCGGGTGGCGAGAGCCCGCCATGTCCAAACCAGCGTAGCCCGGCGCTCCTGGGGGCGCAACCATCGGCTCGGGTGGGAGGCGGGAGCACGGCGGCGCACATCGGCGGCCGTGGGATCCCGCGTGCTATAAGGGCGGCCGTGCGCATCCCAGTCGCAGACGCGGGCGCCAGCGCACCGCGCGAGGTCATCGACCTCCACCCGAGCAAGATCGTGTGCGTCGGGGCCAACTACCGGGCTCACATCGCCGAGATGGGCAAGGAGATCCCGTCCGAGCCGGTCCTGTTCCTCAAGGCCCCCTCGGCGCTCATCGCCTCGGGCGAGCCGATCCCGCGGCCGCGCGGCTTTGCCCGGGTGGACCACGAGGGCGAGCTGGCGCTGGTCATCGGGCGGCGCGCCCGCCGGGTCCCGGCGTCGCGCGCGCTCGAGTACGTGCTGGGCTACACCTGCCTCGACGACGTCACCGTGCGCGACCTGCAGAAGCGCGACGGCCAGTGGACCCGCGCCAAGGGGTTCGACGGCTTCTGCCCGCTCGGGCCGCGCATCGTGTCCGGCCTCGACCCGAGCGACCTCCGCATCGTCACGCGGGTCAACGGCGAGGTGAGGCAGGACGGCCGCACCTCCGACCTCATCTTCCCGGTCGCGACCGTCATCGAGTTCGTGACCCGCACCATGACCCTCGAGCCGGGCGATGTGATCTCGACCGGCACGCCGGCCGGGGTCGGCAACCTCAACCCGGGCGACCGCGTCGAGGTCGAGATCGACGGCGTCGGCGTCCTCGCGAACCCGGTCATCGACGATCCAGGAGAAGCCGAATGAGCACCCCCATGTCAGCCCGGCTCGCCCAGCGCATCCGCGACCTGCCGCCCTACCTGTTCGCCCGCATCGACGAGCTGAAGAACGAGGCGCGCGCCAAGGGCGCCGACATCATCGACCTCGGGGTCGGCGATCCCGACCTGCCGACGCCGCCGCACATCGTGGCGGAGCTGGCGCGCGCCGCCGCCGAGCCGAAGCACCACCGCTACCCGTCGTATCAGGGCCTGCTCGACTTCCGCCGCGCGGCGGCCGAGTACTACCAGCGGCGCTGGGGGGTGAACCTCGACCCGGCGCGCGAGGTGGTGGCGCTCATCGGATCCAAGGAGGGCATCGCGCACTTCCCGGTCGCCTTCGTCGACCCGGGCGACCTGGTGCTGGTGCCGGACCCCGGCTACCCGGTCTACGAGATCGGCACCAGGTTCGCCGGCGGCGTGGTCGAGCGCGTGCCGCTTCGGCGCGAGAGCGGCTTTCTGCCCGACCTCAAGGCGATCCCGGCCGAGCTGGCACGGCGCGCCAAGATCCTCTGGGTCAACTACCCGAACAACCCGACCGCCGCGATCGCGCCGCGCTCCTTCTACGCCGACCTGGTCGCCTGGGCGCGCGACAACCAGGTCATCATCGCCAGCGACAACGCCTACGCCGACGTCTACTACGGCCAGCACGCGCCGGAGTCGATCCTGTCGGTGCCGGGCGCGCGCGAGGTGGCGATCGAGTTCTACTCGCTGTCGAAGACCTACAACATGACCGGCTGGCGGGTCGCCTTCGCCTGCGGCAACGCCGACCTGGTCGCCGGGCTCGGCAAGGTGAAGACCAACGTCGACTCCGGCGTGTTCGAGGCGGTGCAGCGGGCGGCGATCGCCGCGCTGTCCGGCGATCAGAGCTGCGTGGCCGAGCTGCGCTCGGTCTACCGCGAGCGGCGCGACGTCCTGTGCGGCGGGCTGGCGGCGGCCGGCTTCGACGTGCTCACGCCGGAGGCGAGCTTCTACACCCTGGTGGCCAACCCGCCTGGCTACAGCTCGATGGAGTTCGCCGCCAGGCTGCTCGGCGAGGCGCACATCGTCGGCACCCCGGCGACCGGCTTCGGCGCCTGCGGCGAGGGCTACGTGCGGCTGACCATGTGCGCGCCGGTCGAGCGGCTGCGCGAGGCGGTCGACCGGGTGAAGAAGCTCTCCCTGTAGGCCGCGCGGCAACCGGCCAAGGCCAGGAGCACCATGCCGACCCTCGGCGCGGACTGGGCGGTCGTCGGCCTCGGAGGCAACCTCGGCTCCGAGGCCGAGATCCGCGCCCGCCTCGACGACGCCTGCGGCGAGCTGGCCCGCCGCGCGGCGGCCGGCGGCGTCCTCGTGCGCTCGCCGGTCTACCGCACCGCGCCGGTCGGGCCGGTGGCGGGGCAGCCGGACTTCCTCAACATGGCGGCGGCGTTCCCGCCGGCTGCCTCGCTCACGCCGCGCGGGCTGCTCGCGCTGCTCATGGAGATCGAGGCGCGGCACGGGCGGGTGCGCGAGGTCGACAAGGGCCCGCGCACCCTCGACCTCGACCTCCTCCTCTTCGGCGAGGAGGTGGTGTGCGAGGAGGGGCTCGTCGTCCCGCACCCGCGGATCGGCTGGCGCGCGTTCGTGATGCGGCCGCTCCTGGATCTTCTCGGGCAGCGGGCCGACCGGGTCGGCTGAGGCGGGGCGCGGCCAGGCCGTCCCCTTCAGACCTTGAGCTCGCTCCGCCGCAGGAGCCGCGCGATGTTGCCGCGGTGCTTGACGAACACCACCAGCGCGCCGGCGGCGCCCAGCGCGATGACCGGTGCCGGCCGGCCCAGCACCGCCGACAGGATCGGCACCGCGAGCGCGGCGGACAGCGAGCCGATCGAGACGATGCGGAACGCCAGGTAGAGGGCGGCGAAGAGCGCCGCCGCCAGCAGGATGACCAGCGGATCCATCACCAGGAACACGCCGAGCGCGGTGGCGACGCCCTTGCCGCCGCGGAAGCCGAGCCAGACCGGGAAGCAGTGGCCGAGGATCGGCGCCAGGCCGACCGCGGTCAGCAGGTAGGGATCGATGGCCGGCGCGATCTGGATCCGCTCGCCGAGATCGAGCGCGACCCAGGCGGCCAGCGGGGCCGCCCCCTTGAGCGCGTCGAGCAGGAGCACCAGGGCGCCGACCTTCTTGCCGACCGTGCGCGCGACGTTGGTGGCGCCGATGTTGCCGCTGCCGGCCTTGCGGACGTCCACGCCCATCCGCTTGCCGATGAGCAGCCCGAACGGGATCGAGCCGAGGAGGTAGGCCGCGAGCACGATCGCGATGGCGAGGGCGAGATCCATCAGAGCCCCGCCTCCAGCGCCGGCGCCGGGCGCGCGGCCTGCCCCTGCCACCAGCGGCGCACCTGCTCGAGGACGGAGGTGCGCGGCAGCCCGGCCGGCAGGCTGGCCAGGAGCTCGCGGCCGTAGGCGCGCCCGACCAGGCGGGGATCGAGGACGGCGGCGATGCCGCGGTCGTCGCGCCGGCGGATCAGGCGCCCGAAGCCCTGCCGGAAGGTGAGCGCCGCCTGCGGCAGCGACAGATCGCGGAACGGGTCGCGGCCGGCGGCGGCCAGCGCGTCGCCGCGCGCCGCCACCAGCGGATCGCCCGGCGAGGCAAACGGCAGCTTGTCCATGATCACGAGCGAGAGCGAGGGGCCGGGCACGTCGACGCCGGCCCAGAAGGTGCCGGTCGCCAGGAGCACCGCGCCCTCGGTGGCGCGGAAGCGATCGAGCAGCACCGCCGGCGGCGCCTCGCCCTGGACCAGGAGCGGGTAGCGGGTGAGCTGCGGCAGGAGCGCGGCCGCCTCGCGCAGGGCGCGGTGGCTGGTGTGCAGGACGAACGCGCGGCCGCCGGTCAGCTCGAGGAGCGCGGCGATGCGCGCGCAGGCGGCGGCGGTGAAGCCGGGCGAGGCCGGCGCCGGCAGATCGCGCGGCACGTACAGCATCGCCTGGCGGGCGTAGTCGAACGGGGAGTCCACCCGCAGCTCGTCGCAGAGATCGGCCGGCAGGCCGAGCCGCTCGCGCGCGTAGGTGAAGCGACCCGCCGCGGTGAGGGTGGCCGAGGTGAGGACCGCCCTGGGCACCTGCGAGAGCACCCGCTCGCGCAGGATCGGCGAGACGTCGATCGGCGCGGCGCGCAGGAGCACCTGGCCGCCGCGGACCTCGCCCCACCTGACCGAGCGGCGCCCCTCGCCCGGCTCCGGCTCGGCCAAATCGCCCAGCGCCTGGCGCACCGCCCCGGTGCGGCGCGCCAGCGACGCCCACTCCTCGGCGGCGAGCTGGCCGGGCGAGGCCGGCGCCGGCTCGGCGCGCTCGGCCTCGAGCCGGCAGCCGAGCTCGGCCGCCTCCAGGGCGCTGTCGAGATCGAACCACGCGACCTGCAGATCCGGCCGCGCGAAGAAGCCGTCCGGCAGGGTGGCGCGGCCGCCGTCGCCCAGGAGCGGCTCGAGCTGGCGGCGCACCGCGGCGAAGAAGTCGGCGGCGGCGCGCTCGAGCCCGACCGCGAGCTGGCCGGCGGCGATGAGGTCGCGCCGGATGAGCGCGAGCCGCACGGTCGACACGCCGAAGCCGAAGTGCTCGGTCATGACGTCCTCGAGCAGGTGCGCCTCGTCGAAGATCACCGCGTCGTGATCCGGGAGCACGCGCGCGCCGGGGCTGGCGCCGCGCAGGGACAGGTCGGCGAAGTAGAGGTGGTGGTTGACCACGATCAGGTCGGCGCGGTCGGCGGCCCGCCGCGCGCGGGTCACGAAGCAGCCCTCGAAGCGCGGGCAGCGCGGGCCGAGCCGGGTGTCCGGCGTGGCGGTCAGCTCGTGCCACCACGGGCTGCCCTCGCCCAGGGCGCCCAGCTCGGCGCGGTCGCCGGTCTCGGTGGTGAGCATCCAGGCGCGGATCGCCTCGAGCTCCGCCTCGCGCGCGAGCTCCGGCGCCAGGGCCTCGTCGCGCGCGCCGGCGTCCGCGCGCGCCGCCTCCTCGCGCGCGGGGGCGAGCGGCAGCCGCCGCTGGGCGGCGCCGAGCTCGATCGCGGCGGCCCGCCGGCGGCACAGGTAGTTCGACACGCCCTTGAGGGCGGCGACCTTGATCGGGCGGCCGAGGGCGGCCTCGGCCAGCGGGATGTCGTGGTGCAGGAGCTGCTCCTGCAGCGCCCGGGTGCCGGTCGAGATCACCACGCGCAGGCCGCTCTCGGCGGCGGGGATGAGGTACGCCAGCGTCTTGCCGGTGCCGGTGCCGGCCTCGCACAGGAGCGGGCGCCGGTCCTCGAGCGCCGCGGCCACCGCGGCCGCCATCTGTCGCTGCTCCGGGCGGTCCTCGTAGCCCGGCAGCGCGCGGGCCAGCGCTCCCCCCGGGCCGAGGACGCCGCCGCTCACCTCCGCGCCGCCTTCTCCGCCAGACCGCTGGTGCCGAAGCGCCGCTCGAGCTCGCCCCAGACTTCGTCCGGCGAGACGCCCTGGGCGAGCAGGCCGGCGAGCACGTGGTAGAGGAGGTCGGCCGCCTCGTGCACGATGCGCTTTCTGTCGCCGCTGCTCACCAGCTCGTCGATCAGCTCGGTCGACTCCTCGTCGATCTTGCGGGCAATGGTGTCGATGCCGCCGGCCAGGAGGGCCGCGGTGTAGCTGCGCGACGCCGGCGCGCCGACCCGGGTCTCGAGCACGGCGTACACCCGGTCGACCACGGCGGACGGCGCGCCGCGCGGCCCGCCGTCCGCCGCCCAGCCATCCTCCTTGGAGCGGCGGTAGAAGCAGGAGGCCGCGCCGGTGTGGCAGGTCGGCCCGACCGGCTCCGCCTCGACCAGGATCGCGTCGCCGTCGCAGTCGAGCCGGATGGCGCGCACCGCCAGCGTGTTGCCGGAGGTCTCCCCCTTGCGCCACAGGGTCTGCCGCGAGCGCGAGAAGAAGGTGACCTCGCCGCTGGCGGCGGTGGCGGCCAGCGCCTCGGCGTTCATCCATCCGAGCATGAGGACCGCGCCGGTGCGCGCGTCGCTCACGACGGCCGGCACCAG
>Ga0079224_100014163_pt1 | contig 11132 bp, 13 predicted proteins | sample Stecom2015_FD_80414 | JGI IMG/M metagenome (GOLD analysis project Ga0079224, IMG submission 80414) | Agricultural soil microbial communities from Utah to study Nitrogen management - Steer compost 2015 | ecosystem: Environmental > Terrestrial > Soil > Agricultural land | place: USA: Utah...
AACGCGTCGATCGGCGCTTCGTCGACCAGCTTCGCGACGACGTGCTCGTCGAGGCCGCCGCTCGCGAAGATCTTGACGCGCTCGAGTCCCGCGGCGTCGAGGAGCTTGCGACTCTGGCGCGCGAGCTCGCCGAGATCGCCGGAGTCGAGTCGCACGGCCGCGACTTTGAACGACTCGCCCAACTCGCGTGCGAGCGCGATCACGTGGCGAACGCCTTCGAGCGTATCGTAGGTATCCACGAGCAGAGTCGTATCCGGATACGTGTCGGCGAACGCACGAAACGCCGCGCGCTCGTCGTCGTGCGCTTGGACATAGCTGTGCGCCATCGTGCCGGCGACCGGTAGACCGTAGCGCTGCCCCGCGGCCACGTTCGAGGTCGATTCGACACCCGCGATATAGAACGCGCGCGCAGCTTTCATTGCGGCATCGATCCCGTGCATACGCCGAGCTCCGAAATCGACGATGGGCCTGCCTCGCCCCGCGAGCACCACGCGAATCGCTTTGGAGGCGAGCAGCGTTTGCAGATGAATCTGATTCGTGACGAACGTTTCGACGATTTGCGCCTGCGCGATCGGCGCTCGGATCTCGAGAATGGGCTCGTTTGCGAAGACGGGCGTGCCCTCCGCGACGGCGCGCACTTCTCCTCGAAAGCGAAACGTGCGCAACGAGTCGAGCAAAGGCCGGGAGAAGTGGCCGAGCGAAGCGAGATACTCGATCTCCGCGTCGTCGAATCGCAAATTTTCCAAATAGTCGAGCACGATCTCGAGCCCGCAGGCGAGGAGGAAGTTGCGGCTCGGAGGCAGCCTCCGCACGAAAACGGTAAAGACCGCCTCTTCCGTCATCCCCTCTCGGAGATAGGCTTCGAGCATCTTGAGCTCATAGAGGTCGGTGAACAGCGCGGCTCGATCGTGGCTCATGATCGGTAGACTACGGCCTGCCAGGAATTCGAATGTTACCGAGTTCCTCGAGACTCGGGACGAATCGGAACGAAAAGTTGCGCGGCCCGCGCCTTTATCGATCCTCTTCCGAAGCTTTGCGCTTTTTCGCGAGCCGATAATCGACCCCGGCGCCGACACCCACTTCGAGCGCCTTGTCGCGGACGTCCTCCACGGTTCGCTGCAGCTCGCCGGCGAGCTGCAAAAGTTGCTCATCGGCATCCTGCCAGCTTGTCGCCACCCTGCCAGCGAGGCGCTGCTCGAGCACCCGAACCTCGCCAGCGCTCCACTCGGATCGCGCGCTTGCCGCGGCTTCGCGCGCCGTGCGCGCTGAGTCCTCCGCACGGAGCGCACGCGTGAGCGCCTCGATCAGAACCGTCTTGTGCTCCGAGGGCATTTCGCTCGAGAGGACGTATTGCAGCGCCGCGCGCAGCGCGGCGGGTTCACGTGAGTCTTGCATACTCACGTAACGCGATTCCCGCGCCAAGTATCCGCCGTGCGCGAACGATTCTCCCGAAAACCGGAGCACGACGCAGAGATCGCGTCGTTTCGATGCTGGACACCACGGTGCGACCGAGTAGATACACCTGTTCGCCGCACGGCATAAAATGGCGGGAATGCTCCGGCTTTCGCACATCATTCTGTGGCGCTCCGGCGCGCTCGCGGCGCTGTTGGTCGGCCTCGTCGGCATCGCAGTGCCGGTGCTGCCCACCGTGCCCTTCTTAATCGTCGCAGCATGGGCCGGCGGAAAAGGCTGGCCCACGCTCGAGCAGCGTTTGCTCACGCACGACAAATACGGACCGCACATTCGACGCTGGCGCGAGCGTCGGGCAATACCGCGCCGACCGAAGATCGCCGCAAGCCTGATGATGCTCGCGAGCGCGATCGCGCTTCAGTTCGCATCCGTCCCGCTCTGGCTAAGGATCGGCGCGCCGGGCGCGATGTTGATCGTCGCGATTTGGCTCTGGCGAAGGCCGGAGGAATAGCCGAAGGCGTCGTTCTTCATCTCGCCTTCACGCCTAGCACGCCGTCGCCGACCATGCGCGTTTTGAAGCCCGCGCGCTGGAGACGCCTCGCGACTTCTGTCGGCACGTCGCGGCGGCTCGTCAGTTTGTTGGGCGTACCGACGTAGTGGAACAGCATGCCTTTGCGTTTCAGTACGCGCGCGAGTGCGTCGTAGAAGTCTTGCGAGTAGAGATCCCCGGCGATGCCGAAACGCGGCGGATCGTGCAGCACGACGTCGAACGACGCGGCGGGATGAGATCCGATGTGCTCGAGCACATCCGCCTGTATCAGGCTCAACCGCGCATCCGCCTGGCCGCTACCTTCCGGAGACCAGGGATTCAAACCGCGCAGCCAGATCACCGCCGCGTCGCGCTCATAGGAAATGACGGTGGCCGCACCGAGATCGAGGCACCACGCGGCGAAATAGCCGAGACCGCCGCACGTATCGAGCACCCGCTTGCCCGCCGGTCGCACGAGCGACACCTTTTCCCGCGCATCCTCGTAGGGCGAGACACGTAGCGTGGGCAGCATCTTGATGCCGTCGATCTCGAACGTCGGCGCGCCCCACGACGTGGGCACGAGCTTGATCAACGATCCCGCATAACGCGCCGCCGGCTCGAAGCGCTCGCCCGACCAGTAGTAGATCGTGCGGTCCTTGCACCGCTCCAGGTAGGGATAACAGCGTTCCTGCCATTCCCAACTGCCGGCGCGCACCCGCACGCGCGTCTGCGTGCGATCGAGGTCGAGCGAACACGCGACCTCGATCGCACCGTCCTCGCAAGCCCTTAGTAATGTCTCGTGAACCTCCGAGGTCAGCAGCGGCCCGCGCATTTCACTGCGCTTTGAAGCCTCGTCCGGTCGCGGCCCAGTAGATGCCTCCATAGAGATGGTGGAGGAAATTCTCATCGGTATAGGACTCCGGCACATGTCCAAGCGCCGTGTAGAACGCTCGTCCGCCATCGTACTCCTGATACCAGCTCAACGGATGAAACGGCGCTGCCTCGGCCTCCTTACGGCGCACCGGCGTCGTCTCGTAGGTCGACTCATCGATCGAAAGCAGATAACTGAGGTTCTTGGAGCGTGAGCCGTCGAACTCGTACCACTCGTCCGTGAACAAGAACCTTGGCGCGAAACGGTCCATGCCCGGGAAGTTGGGGTTCTCGACCTTGACCGTCGCGGTCTGGATCGCGGGATGCCCCTTGAACATGTGACCGACCATTGCCGTGTACCAATCCCAGTCGTACTCGGTGTCGCTCGCGCTGTGCACCCCGACGAACCCCTTTCCGGAACGAATGAACCGCTCGAACACGGCCTGCTGCTCATCGTTCAATACATCGCCGGTCGTGAGCAGGAACGCGACGACTTCGTATTTGGCGAGCACCTCGTCCTTGAAGACGAGATCGGCATTCTCGGTCCAAAAGACGCTGAAATGATGTTTCTTGCCCAAGTGCTCGATCGCATTCACGCCGGCGTTGATCGCATCGTGATGCCAGCCTGCCGTTTTCGTGAAGAGCAAGACATCGAACTGCTGCGCGATGCTCGCATTCGACCAGCCGAGCGCACACAAACACGCGAGCACAGCGCGGAACCCGTACATCTATTACTCCAGTGTCATGGGATCTCCGCGATTGTGCCAGAAACCTGCGCACGAGCTACGTCGAGGATCGTCCTCGATGTCTATCGCTGATAGCCGCTAGTCGCGGTGGGGAATGAACCGGAAAACCGATTGGATCTGGGCTTTGCCTCGAGAGCCTTTGAAACGAAAAACCGACGACGGCAACAGACGCTCGATGGCGCGAGCGATGAAGCGACACGCTCCGACGAGTAGTCGGATGCGGTAAGGTCCGCTCACAGCCTATAAGCCAGCGTCGCGCGATAGTCTTCGAGATCTCGCTCGAACACCGCCTTGTCCCGTTCGAGCTGCTGAATCTCTTCCTTCAATCTTCCCGAGCGCTCCGCGAGGCGCTTCACGTCCACGACGGCTTGAGCGCGTTCGTCGGCGGACGCGTCGCTGCTCACCGCTAAAGCGGACTGGCGGACGATGTCTTTCTCGATGCTCTCGAGCTCGCTTCTTTTCGCGCCGAGCCGATAGGCGGCGTCCTCGACGCGAGCACGCAGAGTATAGAGGTGGTGACCCGATTCATAGGCGGTAGTGAACGGACCGTCGAGATCCGCAGGACACAAACCGTGGTATTTCGCGCCTTGTGCACCCAAGCGGAATCCGTTCGCCGGCACGCAATACTCGCGCAGACCCGCCTCGCGACCTTGCTGGTAGCTTGCCAGATCGGGCGTCACGCCATGCTTGGCGCAGGCCTTGCGGTGCAGGCCGATACGATCTCCGGAGTATCCCGCCACGCCGTCTTCGTAACCGATCGTGCGCCAATCGACGGTGAGACATTCCTGTTCGCTCATCGTGGCGCAGCCGCCGATTGCGACCGAAGCAATCAGCAACACGGCAGACGCCAACCTCGTTCGTTCAACGCCCATACGGCACTCCGCGGCGACATGCGCCCCGATGCGGCGCGTCGCTAAGGTACTTTCGGCGCGATGAATGCTGTGTGAAGACGATCACATCGTCCCCATCTTGCGGGTCCAGGCGATCGGGCCGCTGCCCTGTGCGCTCGCCCGATCGCTCGGATTCGCGAACCGACATTTCTTGAGCGATAGGCAGCCGCAACCGATGCACTGTTCGAGCCCCGAGCGCATGCGTTGCAGCTCCTCGATACGCTCGTCGATCTTGCGCTTCCACGTGCTCGATAGCTTCGCCCAGTCCGCCTGAGTCGGTACGTCGTGCCGCGGGAGCTTGCGCAGCTCGGCCCTTACCTCCCGCAGCGTCAGTCCCACGCGCTGCGCAAAGACGATGAAGGCGACGCGTCTCAGGATGGCGCGCGGATAGCGCCTGTGGCCCGCGGTTGTCCGCTCCGAGTAGATGAGGCCCTTCTCTTCATAAAACCGCAAGGCGGACGTTGCCACGCCGCTGCGTCGCGAAAGCTGTCCGATCGTCAGCGTATCCATCGTAAGTCGAGGCTTGACTTCAAGTGCACTTTAAATTCTATCTTGCGCGGCAATCGCTGTACCAGGGAGCTGCCTCATGCCGCCCAATGCCCTCACGGTCATTCACAAGTTCATCCGCCGCGAAATGTTCGACTTCGCCGAGCGCTTGTTCCGAGCGGAGCCCGAACAAGTCTCCGACATCCGGGCCGAGCTGGAGCGCCTCGCGGATCTGCTACGAAGCCACGCGCAACAGGAGGACGTTCGAGTCGCACCGTTGCTCCGAGCGACCGAGCCCGCTCTCGCGGAGCGGCTCGCACGCGATCATCGGCGACTCGACGATCAGCTCGAAAGTCTTCGCTACGCGGCGGCTCGACTCGATCCCATCTCGCCCGACGTTCGTTCCGCCCTCCGGCTGTTCCATCTCGATTGGAATCGCTTTCTCAGCGCGTACTTGGCGCACCTCGACGATGAGGAGCGCACGCTGTTCGCGAAGCTCGACGAGCATCTGCCGCTCTCCGCGATTACGCAGTCCGCGGAGCAGCAAGGCGCCCGCGGAGAGGAGTTCTTGCTGCGCCTCTGGGCGGTCACGACGTGCGAAGAACGCGCTGCAATTCAGGCAGCGCAAGTGTAGACAGCGCGGCGCCGCACGTACGAGCTCGTTCACACGGCTTCTCGAGCGGGATGGGAACTGCCCGCACGAGATGGCGTTGAATACCCGAAGGCTCAACGTCGAGGTCGATCGTGAGAACGCTCGTGTGCTTGATCTCTCTGTCGTTCGCATCGCTCGGGACGCTCGCCGCGGAGCCCGGACAGCTCGCATTCAACAATCGCTGCCGTACGTGTCACTCGATCAAGGAAGGCGACAATCGGCAGGGTCCTTCGCTCCACGCGATCGTCGGACGTCGCGCCGGCTCATCGCCCGGCTATGCCGGGTACTCCCAAGCGCTGAAAAACTCGGAGATCGTCTGGGACGAGAAGACGCTCGATGCATTCATCGCAAACCCGGATGCAGTCGTTTCGGGTCACAACATGCGCCCGTACCCAGGCTTGCCCGATCCCGAAGAACGGCAACAAATCATCGACTATCTCCAGTCGACCGGGGACGCCAGCGAGTGATCGCGCCTTTTTTGCCGACGCTGCCTAGCGGATCCTCGGACACCCTGTCGCTCACCGACGGCAGTGCCGACCGGAACCCGCAGAGTCAGGTCGCGTTGAAGGATACAGCGACGCAACCGCGACGCTATGACTAGACACCGAAGGAGATTTACTTATGAGTGCGTCCAAGTATCTAGTGCTGCTCGCCGGTGCGATGCTCGCGACAGGCGCCGTTGCGGGCGGCGATAAAGAGCATTCGATGACGAGCGCAGATCAGAAATTCGATCAGCTCGACGAGAATCAGGATCGATCGCTCAGCAAGTCGGAAGCGGCGGCCGACGAAACGCTTTCGGCGACGTTCGCTTCGATCGATGCCGATGGCGACGGCGAGTTGTCGCGCAGCGAGTTCACCGCGCACCTGGCCGAAAGCGAAGGTCAGAGCGAGAGCGACTGGAGCGATCAGGATCAGGGCGAAAGCGACTGGAGCGCTCCGGCGGGTCAGGAATAGAGCGACGCGAATAGCGCGACGAGCGAGATCGTGATCGATCGATCCGAGCCGTCGCGGGATCGCAAGTAAGTTAAGTTGAGTATCGAGGCGTGCCAGGGTCATCCCTGCACGCCTCTTTTGTCCACGCCTCTTTTGTCCACGCCTCTTTTGTCCGGGAGAAGATCATGCCTCACCGCAGGTCCGACGGACCCGTCACGATCAACGAAGCCTTGCGCGAAAACGTGCGCAGGCAGAAGCGCCGCGCCGCGGCCACCGCCAGTCCTCCGGAGGCGCAGCGCTCTCCGCGAGAACGCATCAAGACCGCCGAGAAGAAAAGGCGCTCGCGCGGCGACTCCTGACTGTTTTCTCATCATTCAAGCACCTTCCTCAGCTAGCCGTCTCCGGGTCGGCTCGATAAGCTGGGGCCACTCGATTCACCCATCGCTGAGGAACAATGGGATTCAGCTCAGCCTTTGCAGCAACGGAGCCCGCTCGGGAAAAGATCGACTCCACACGAGGCCCACTCGTGCTGGAGTTCGGCGCTCCCTGGTGCAGTCATTGCCAACGAGCGTTGCCGCACATCGCGGCTGCCTTCGAGCGTTTCCCGTCGGTGCCGCACATCAAGATCGAAGACGGTTCTGGACGTCCGCTCGGACGCTCGTATCGCGTGAAGCTCTGGCCGACGTTGATCTTTCTCCAATCGGGCAAAGAGGTCGCACGCCTGGTTCGGCCCACCGAGACGGCTCCGATCGTTGATGCGCTTGTGCAGATCGCAAGCGCCGCCAAGACCGTATAGTTGTGCTGACGAAGGCCGGCGTTTCGTTCTGGCCTCTCCTTCTCTCGGAACGGGATTTCCGAAAACGCGGTTACCTGACGCGACGGTGAGCTGAACCGCGAGTTCCCCTTTTGCGCGTGGGATGCTATAGCTAGCGCTCTCTCTTACCTCACGCATCATTCATATGTACGATCTTCTCGTCATCGGCGCTGGCTCCGGCGGCGTGCGCGCGGCGCGCGTCGCGGCGGGGCACGGCGCGAAAGTCGCCATCGTCGAAGAGCACCGCATTGGCGGCACGTGCGTGATACGGGGCTGCGTCCCCAAGAAGCTGCTCGTCTACGGCGCTCAATTTGCCGAGGATCTGGAGGATGCACAGCGGTTCGGCTGGCGGATCGAGAATGCCGAGTTCGACTGGCCCACCTTGCGCGACAACGTGCTTGCTGAAGTGACACGCTTGAGCGGGATCTACACGCAGACGCTCCAGAACCACAAAGTCGAGATCCTCGAAGGCCATGCGGCGTTCAAGAGTCCTCATGAAGTCACCGTCGGCGAGCGCGTTTTGCGCGCAGACAAGGTTCTGATCGCGACGGGCGCGAGGCCGCACATCCCCGATCGGCCCGGTAGCGAGCACGGCATCACTTCGAACGACGCCTTCCATCTAGAGCACTTGCCATCGCGCATCGTCATCGCTGGAGGCGGGTACATCGCGAATGAGTTCGCAGGTATCTTCAGCGAGCTCGGCAGTACCGTCACCGTCGTCAATCGTTCGGATCGGTTGTTACGCGGCTACGACGAGCAGATCAGAGACCGACTGCTCCAGATCTCGCTGACGAAGGGCATTCGGTTCGTTTTCAATGCACCGCTCGATTTCATCGAGAGGCAGGCCGACGGCACGCTACAGGTCCATCTCCAAGGGAGCGAGACGATCGAGTGCGACAGCGTGCTGTTCGCGACGGGACGCGTTCCCAACACGGAAGCCCTTGGGCTCGATCGGGCTGGCGTGGAGATCGACGAGAAGGGTGCGGTCAAGGTCGACGACATGAATCAAACGACCTGCCCTTCGATCTACGCGGTCGGCGACGTCACGAACCGGGTGCAATTGACGCCGGTCGCGATTCGCGAGGGACAAGCTTTCGCGGACACCGTGTTCGGCAACAAGCCCACGAAAGTGGACTACGAGTGCATTCCCGCCGCCGTGTTCAGCCACCCGCCCTTGGCGGGCGTCGGGATGACCGAAGCGGAAGCTCGCAATCGCTTGGGCTCCGTTCGGACCTATACATCGGATTTCCGCCCCATGAAGAACGTGCTCGCGAACCGCAACGAGCGCGCGCTTTACAAGCTCGTCGTCGACAACGCGACCGATCGCGTCGTCGGCGCCCACATGATCGGCCCCGATGCGCCCGAGATCATGCAGGTCGTCGCCATTGCGGTGAAGGCCGGTCTCACGAAGGCGCAGTTCGATCAGACGATAGCAATCCATCCGACGATGGCGGAGGAGCTGGTGCTCATGAAATGATTCGTGATTCGTAAGAGCGCTAGAATGGCGGATCTCCCATGCTGCCGCGCGCGAGTCACGACTGACGGAGTACTCTCTTTCGACTCGCGAGTCACGAGTCACCGATCGCAAGAAGAACATGTCCGTCCTCAGCCTCGTCCTCATCGCGCTCCTCTCGATCGGGGTGCTGCTTCTATACAATCGTCTCGTACGACTCCGTAATCAGGTGCGTGCAGCGTGGGCCGACATCGACGTACAGCTCACTCGGCGCCGCGATCTCGTGCCGCAGCTCGTCGCCGCGGTGAAAGCCTATGCAGCCCACGAACAAGCCCTGCTCCAGAACGTGACGGAGCTGCGAACCCAGGCATCGCAGCTGCACAGCCCGGCGCAACTCGGCGAAGTGGAATCGGCGCTCGAACGCAGCCTTGCTCGCCTGCTCGCGCTGCAAGAGCAATACCCGGATCTGAAGGCGAGCGCCAATTTCCTGCAACTCCAGCGCGACCTCGTCGAGGTCGAAGAGCATCTTCAATATGCGCGACGCTTCTACAACGGCGCCGTGCGCGACTACAACGACGCCGTTCAACGCTTCCCCGACTTGATGATCGCCCGTGCGTTCGGCTTCGAGCTCGCGGAGTTCTATCAGGCACAGCCCGGCGAGCGGCACGCGGTCAAGGCGCAGATCGGGAGCGTACGATGATTCGCGCGCTACTGGCGTGCGTCGCGCTCCTGGTCTGCACGATCGCCACCGCGCAAGAACGCATCACCCGATACGACATCGAAATCGACATCGAGCGTGACGGCTCGCTTCTCGTGACCGAGCACATCACGGTCCGCGCGGAGGGCAAGCGGATCCGCCGGGGCATCTATCGCGACTTCCCGACGCGGTACCGCGATCGGTACGGCAATCGTGTCGTCGTCGGCCTCGACGTCCTCGGCGTCGAGCGTAACGGGCGACCCGAACCTTGGTTCACGGAGAGCGTCAGCAACGGCGTTCGCATCAACACGGGCAACGACGACTTCCTGCCCGTGCCGGCCGACTACACGTTCACGATTCGCTATCGCACGACGCGGCAGCTCGGGTTCTTCGCCGACCACGATGAGCTCTATTGGAACGCGATCGGCGGCGGCTGGGTTTTTCCGATCGAAACCGCGAGCGTCGCGGTACGACTGCCCGAACCGATTCCGAAGGACCAGCTGCGAGCCGAAGCGTATACCGGCCGTCAAGGCGCCTCCGGGACCGACTACCTAGCGGAGATCGCGGAGCCGGGTGAGGCGCACTGGCGCGCAACGCGCTCGCTTCGCCCCGGTGAGAATTTCACGATCGTGCTCAGCTTTCCGAAGGGCGTGATCCCTGCGCCTTCGGGTACTCAGCGCGCGATGTGGCTGCTGAAGGACAATCGCGGCGTGCTCGTCGCGTTGCTCGCCTTTGCGCTTCTCATCACGTACTGCTTTCGCGAATGGCGACGCATCGGACGCGATCCCGACAAAGGCATCATCATCCCGCGCTACGAGCCTCCTGCAGGTCATTCGCCGGCGAGCGTGCGGTACGTCTCGAAGATGACATACGATGCACGCTGCTTTTCGGCGGAAATCCTCGCCCTTGCGGTCGAAGGCTTTCTACGCATCGTTCGCGAGGATCGGCTCTTGAAGGACCGATGGTCGCTCGAGCGCACGGACGACGCCGATACGGCGCGCTTGAGCGAAAGCGAGAGCACCTTGCTCGCAGCGATCTTCAAGCACGCGCGCACGGTCGAGCTCGAGAAATCGAACGCGAATCGGCTCTTGAACGCGAAGCGCGCGCATCGACGCGTGCTCGATCGAGCCTCGCATCCCCGCTACTTCCGACGCAACGGCGAGGCGGTCACGAAAGCGGCCCTCATGGGGGTCATCGGCGGCGCGCTCGCGCTCTGGCTCGCCGGCGGGTCCGGCATTCCCGCGATCGTCGCGATCGGCTTTTTGATGCTGATCGCCGTGATCGTGTTCGGCGTTCTGATTCGCGCGCCGACGGCAGAGGGCCGCAAGCTGATGGATGAGATCGAAGGATTCACACTGTACCTGAGCGTCGCCGAGCGCGACGAGCTCGCGCGGATGCAGGGACCGGACGCCCCGCCGCTCATCGATGCGGCGCGATATGAGCGGCTGCTTCCTTTCGCAGTGGCGCTCGAGGTCGAAGAGGCGTGGACAGACAAGTTCACGCTCGCAGTCGGTGCCGCGGCAGCCGCGCAGGCCACGAGCAATATCGGCTGGTATCGCGGCGGCGGTATCGACAATCTGGGCAGCTTCAGCAAGACGCTCGGCGGCTCGCTCACCTCGCAGATCGCATCCGCGTCCACGCCGCCCGGCAGC
>Ga0079224_100014164_pt1 | contig 11132 bp, 6 predicted proteins | sample Stecom2015_FD_80414 | JGI IMG/M metagenome (GOLD analysis project Ga0079224, IMG submission 80414) | Agricultural soil microbial communities from Utah to study Nitrogen management - Steer compost 2015 | ecosystem: Environmental > Terrestrial > Soil > Agricultural land | place: USA: Utah...
ACGGGTTGCCCGAAAGGCCCACAGATACCAGCGAGTCAACGAAACCCTTCAGCACATCGAGCTTGGCCAAGTAGTGGTGGTAGCTGCTGTCGCTGAACTCCAGCGTGTAAAGGCGGAAGGCATGTTCCGCTTCGCTATAGGTCGAAAAAAGGTAATTCAGCTTATCCGATCCGGCCTGCCGGGCTTGATACGCATTGGTTAACCGGAGTTCCAGTTTCCGGTACTGTCCGTACTGGTAAATAAAGACCGCTCCGACAAAAAGGAATAAGACGACGAAGCAGCATAATAACAGAATTCTTGCTATCGGAGTGTGTTGTTTATTTTTCTTCATGGTTAAGTAGTCCCGTTCATAGCAAGTGTGGACCGATATATTGGTCTGCAAAAATAGATTAAAATTTCATTGCTGGCAAGACTTTTAATTTGCTCTTAATGTTGGGCTTGCCTGCCGTTCAATCGGAGGAAGACGATCTAAACGTGTTGAAAGAGCGGGGCCTGACAATTTTGATACTTTGCTTCGAAAGGGCAATGCTCGCGTTCAATTCAAAGCCTACCAATAAGATCAGCGAATTGAGGTATAGCCAGATCATGATGACGATCAGTGTGCCGATCGAACCATACAGTTTGTTGTAAGCGTTGAAGTTGTTGATGTAGAACGCAAAACCCGAAAAGGTCAGAATGGCGAGGATGGTCGCCAGCATCGCGCCGGGGCTGAAAAGCCTCCACTTCCGTGACGACGCGGGCCCGAATTTATAGAGGATGCTCACGGTAAGGAAATAGATTCCGAAGAGGATGACCCATCGCGCCGCCGCGATGACGAAACCCCAAAAGGCGGCATTGATTTGAATATTCTTGCGAAGGTAGCCGACCACATAGCCCGCCGCGGTGAATATCGTCATGCCCACCGTCAACGCCATAATAATCATAAGTGTCAACCCGATGGCGACCAACCGCTGCTGGCCCCAACTGCGGCTTTCGATAAGTAGCGAAGACTTGTTGAAAGCCAGCATGAGGGAGCTTACACCATTGGTGGCAAAAAAGGTTGCCAGGATAAAACCGACCGAGAGCAACCCGCTGTTTTGGTTCTTCACGATGTCTTCCAGCGTCGACTCCACGGTCAGGAACGCATTTTCGGGCATGACCACCTCCATGAAATCCAAAAGCTGCTCCTGAAAGTTGTCTATCGGTATGTATGGGATGAGCGTAAAGAGGAAGATAATGCCCGGGAAAATCGCCAGCATAAAGTTATAGGCCAGCGACGAAGCCTTGTTGAGAATAGACTCACGTGCGATTTCCTGGAAGAAGAACGTCGCCACGGTATAGAGGGGCAATGCACCGAATCCGGGCAACACAATGGTCTTCGTCCATTCGATGAATTGAAAATAGGGGCGGAATTTCAGTAATGTATGGTGAATCCAGTTCATTTCTTAATCGAAATACGCTGCTAGCCGCTCCATGAAATCGCCCGGCGGCATGCAGGGCCTGTTGCGTTTCATGTCCACGAAAACCAACGTGGTACTGCCGGTATTGAGCAGGTCGCCCCGTTGGTTAAACAACTCATATTCGAAGCGGATTTTGACACCGGGCTTTTCTTTCAGGTGGGTGCGTATCGTCAGTTCCTCGTCGTACCGCGAAGGCTTCAGGAAACGGGAATGAAGCTCCAATACGGGCATCATCACGCCGCTATCCTCCAGCGCCTTATAAGAAAACCCTAAACTGCGGAAGAGTTCCACACGGCCCACTTCGTAGAAAGCCGCATAATTACCGTAGTAAACATAACCCATCTGGTCGGTCTCGGCGTAGCGGACCCGAACACTTGTTTCAAACGTATACATCAGCGCTTGATGTTTCGCTCGTTAAGAGCCTGTTGGAATTTGCGTGCATTGATGTTGTGCTCGGCTTGCGTTACCGCGAAATTATGGTAACCCGAAAAGTCATCTTTTGCACACATATAAATATAATCGTGTTGTTTGTAATTCAATACCGCGTCGATCGCCGCAATGCTAGGCATCATGATCGGGCCGGGCGGCAATCCCCGGTAAAGGTAGGTGTTGTAGGGCGAATCGGTGCGCAGGTGCCGGTACAGCACCCGCCGTATGGTGAAGTCGTTATTTGCAAAAATTACGGTAGGGTCGGCCTGCAACAGCATGCCTTTCCGCAGCCGGTTCAGGTACAGGCCGGCAATCGTGGGCATTTCGTCGGTATGCAGCGCCTCGCCTTTTACAATGGAGGCCAGTACGGCGACTTCTTGCAGACTGAGGTTTACCGCTGCGGCCTTCTCGCGCCGTTCGTCCGTCCAGAATTTCTCGTACTCCTCGTGCATCCTCTCGGCAAACCGTTCGGTAGCTGTGTTCCAGTAAAGTTCATAGGTGTTCGGTATGAACATGCTGAGGAAGTTTTCGGTATCGAAGCCAAAACGCGCTGCCACGCTGTCATCATTCAGCAAATCTACAAAGGCGATCGAATCGGGTTCCAGCTGCTTGGCCAATACGCTGGCCAGGTTTTCCTTAAGCCTTACGTTCTCGAACCGTAGCTTCACCGGTTCCTGGAAACCGCCGCCAAGCCGGTTGATGAGCGTCCGGTTGTTCATGCCGGCTTCCAATCTGTATTTACCCGGCTTCACGCGGCCGGGGTAATCCATTTTGTTGGCGGCCCACCGGAAGGTGCCCGTGTCGGCTACGGCGTGCAGCTCGCCCATGCTGGTCATCACATCTTCGAAGTCCCAGTGTGTGTAGATATAAAGATAATCGGCCTCTGCCGTTACGTTTGGAGCAAAAAAGCCTCTGTAATACTTATAGGCGATAGCCCCGCCGAAGACGAGCGCCAAAGCGGCGATGATTCCCAATACAACGAGTAGGCTTTTTTTCTTTTTCTTCATTCGAAACTCATTTAGCTGGTCCGCCCCGGTGGATCATTGCTGATTGGTGAGCGCAACGTTGACGGGTGTGCCAATGCTTACTTTTGGATCGGTGGGGGTCGGCGTTTGCGATACGACCGTTGCACCGGCGGTATCGGTTACCAAGCCCATATAGTTTACCGAGCCGAGGGTCAGCGAATTGCCTTGCAGTGCGAATCTTGCCTGTTCCAGTGTAAGGCCCGTCAAATCGGGCACCTGCACTTCGTTTTCCCCCCGTCCGTCGCCTAATATCAGTTCTACGGTAGACCCCTTGGGTATCGGGCGCCCTGCGTTAAGCCGCTCGTTGCCGAATTTTACGTCGAGTACCACATCCTTCGCAATGTCGGGAATATACGTGGTATCGCCCAGTTTGATGCCATAGCTGTTGAGGATGGCACGAGCCTCCACGAAAGTCTTCTCAACCAGATCGGGAAATGCCACTTCAGGGGCTACCCGTGTTATGATGGTGAGGTACAGCGTCCGGTTTTTTTTCACCTTCGTTCCCGGGTCGGGATCCTGCTCGATAACAAGCCCCGGTTCCGCATCGACCTGATACACCGAATCGAGATCGTATTCAAAGCCGTCGGCCTCAAGTTTTTGCACTGCTTCGTCAATCCCTATTCCCCGCAGCTCGGGTACGTCTATCGATTCGTCGTGACGTGTATAGGTGTTGAGGCCGAATATGATGAGCAGAAATAGAACCGTCACGCCGATAAGGGCACCGATGAGGTTCTTCCTGAAAGTGTCGGTCCGTAAGTACTGAAAAAATTTTACCATTGTTAAGTATTAGCAGAGCAATATTAACGCCATTGTTCGGTCATCGTAACCAAAACGCATATCGCACAAAATTATTCGTTTTTCCGGGCATCGCAAATTATATTTTTCCCGCTTGTTTTTTCAGCCGATTAAGTTTGTCCCTTGTTGCCGACGGATGTTGCTTAACTGTTGGGGCAATTCATGCATATCCCATCTTGTAAAAACTCGGCGAGTTAGCTATGTTTGCTCAATCATGAGTATACGCATCGCATTGGTTACCGGAGGCTACACTGCCGAGGCCGAGGTTTCGCTGAAAAGCGCCGATTTTGTTTACCGGCAACTGGATAAGTCGTTGTACGACGTCTATCCCATCACGATTACCACCGACAGCTGGTTCCATGTAGGCGATAATGGCGTGAAGTATCCCGTCAACCGCGATGACTTCTCCCTTTCGATGGATGGCCGTACCATCCGTTTCGAGGTGGCTTTTATCATGTTGCACGGATCACCGGGCGAAGACGGCCGTCTCCAGGGGTATTTTGATATGGTAGGGTTGCCCTACACGTCGTGCGATGCCCTCACGTCAGCGCTGACGATGAATAAGGCGTACACAAAAGCGGTGTTGGCCGGTATCCCTGATTTACATCTGGCCAAGTCGGTCCAGTTGTTTGCGTCGCAGCGCGGCTCGGCGGCCGGTATGGTGCGCGATACGCTGTCATTGCCCTATTTCGTCAAACCTAATGCGGGCGGTAGCAGTATCGGGATGACAAAAGTCAAGGCAGACGCTGACCTTGAGGGCGCGATTGACAGGGCCTTCGATGCCGAGCACACAGGCAGCCAGGTGATCGTCGAAGAGTTTGTGGATGGCCGGGAGTTTTCCGTAGGTATTTACCGCCGGGCGGGTGAGCTGTTGGTGTTACCGGCCACGGAAGTCATCACCGAACGCGAGTTTTTCGACTTCGAAGCGAAATATACCGATGCAAAAACCAAGGAAATAACGCCCGCAGACCTTACCGCCGAGCAGCGTGGCCGCGTGGAGCGCATCGTCAAAGCGATCTATACCCGCCTCAACTGCAAGGGCATGGTGCGGGTGGATTTTTTCCTCGAGCGGGCTACAGACCGGTTTTACTTCATTGAAATTAACACCATTCCCGGCCAGACTGCTCAAAGCTTCATACCCCAGCAGGTGCGCGCTGCCGGAATGACCGAATCGGCATTTTACGGCGAGTTGGTCGAAGAAGCAAGGAATAGTCGAAACTGACTTACTACTCACATCTGTTCAACCTCTACCCATTGCCCCGGCGTTGTCGCTTGTATCCGGTTATCATACATGGCTTCGGCGCTTACCGACGGCAAAAAGTACCGGCCGATATACGATGCATTCAGGAGCACGCGGTACGTCAAGGTTTCATTTTGCCTGATGTTGAAATGGGTAAGCACGCGGTCGTCGCGGATATCCACGTAGGTGGCTGGCGATGAGGTTATTGCCGATTGGGTGTCGTTTAACCGCGTGTTGATGATTTCCCATCCCGATGGGAAGATCTGCGCCAGTGCCATGTGTTCGTAGGTACCCATGCGCCCCGTGTTCTTTAATACCACCACGGCCACGAAATCCGTTCCCTGCGGCAATGCGGCAGGGTCTATCGGATCACCGTTTAAATCCGTGTAATGCACGTCCATGGTGAGCAGTGATGGGTCATTGCGCACCGGAGGGTTTTCACCCACCGGCAGCTGGCCTTCACGGATTACACGCACATACAGCTTGTTGCTGCCTTTGTTCACCATACGCAGTTTATTGGTCGGGCTGTCCATGTCCACATCGATACGGTGGAGGTAGGTGTCGGTATTTACGCTCACCGATCCGCCGTTCAGGGTATAATCGAAGTTGTTTTTCCGTTGCCCGTTGGCGCCGAACTTGCCGATGGCCAGCAGTGCATAAGCGGTGGTTTGCGTGCTGTACCAGCTGTCGTTGTCGAGCCCCGAGGCCACAGACAGCAGCATGCGCTCCGCCTCTTCGCGGCGTCCCATCAGGTCCAGTGTCTCCAGGATCATGGCCCGGTCGCGCAGGGCCGATCCGAAGGTGTGTCCCGCCTGTTCATACGGTTTCGCGTCCGTGGAGCGGCCTTTCACCAGCTGGTTGGCTACAATGCCCTGTCCCGCCAGTTGATAGGCTGCGGCCAGTCGCCATGCCGCCTCGTCAGAGAGGTAGGGGAACTCCTTCAGCCTGTTCATTGCCCCGATTTCCGGCGCTTTGGCCAGGGCCAGTAAGTACAGCCGGTACGCCTGCAACAGGTCGCCGCCGCGCCAGTTGTATTGGTCGGGTACCCATCCCTGAGCCGCACCGCGCTGGTACCTGAGCCAACTATCGAGGAACCCGGCGGGCAGGGCGTACCCCTTGGCCTGCGCTTCCAGCATGAAGTGGCCCGCGTAGTTTGTGCTCCATTCGTTAACCGCTGTCGCCCCCGGCCAGTATCCAAGGCCGCCATTGGGCAATTGGTAGTTGCGCAATCTATTGATGCCCGCCTTGATATTCCGCGTGATGGCCGTTTTGTCGCGGTCTTTCAACTCAACCAGCCGGTCCAGCATCAGCTGTGGGAAAACGCTCGATGTCACCTGTTCCAGGCATCCATAGGGATAGCGTATCAGGTAATTCAGCCGCTTGGAGAGGTTAATGGGGGGCAACGACGATACTTCCACCGATGCCGTGTTGCCGTTGCCAGGGCCGAGGGGTTCGATGTTATGCTGCCACGAGCCGTTACCGGTTACTTCGTCTTTGTGTACCGAGGTGATGAATGGGTTAGGGTTTCGGATGTCGATCTCGATTTCGTACACAGCCGTTTCAGCACCGCTCCTGGCCACTGCGCGGATCTTGCCCACGCCGGTCCCGCTTCCCGCGGTTATGGAAGCATGGGCCATCTGTTCGCCGGGTTTGGCGAAACGCAGCTTCTGTTTGCCATTCTCCACCGTAAGACCGCCCGACGCGGTGATGTCGAGGCTCACCTCTTTCACGCCGTCTTGCATGGCGAATACGGTGAGCGGCAACTTGAACGTCTCCTTCGGTCCGATAACGCGCGGCAGGGTCGCCAGCAGCATCAGCGGCTTTTTCACTGCCACCGCTTTTTCGGCGAACCCGTAAGCCCCGTCTTGCCCGGCAATCACCATGGCTCTTACCGATCCGATGTATTGCGGCAGCGTAAAATTGTGGGTATTGGTACGGCCTTTCCCGAGGGTAAAGGGGCCGAGGAATTTGACTACCGGCTGGAACCTGTTCGCTTTTGCCGGATTCACGTTGCGGTCGATTTCGCCGTCGCCACCGATGCTGAGTATCCGCTCGAGGTCGCCGCCCCAGGCCCCGAGCACCTGGTCAAACAAGTCCCATGATTTCACACCCAGGGCCTCGCGGGCGTAGAAGCTGGCGTGCGGGTCGGGCGTTTTGAAGCGGGTAAGGTCCAGCAGTCCCTCATCTACGATAGCGATGGTGTAGGTCATGGCTCTGCCGTTGGTTTCGGACACGGAAATGCGCGATTCCGTCTCCGGCCGCAGCGTTTCGGCAATGCCGATCTTCGGCTTGAGAATGGTTTCCGGGTTTTCAATCAGCAGCGGTATCACGCCATACATGCGTATGGGCAGGTCGTTTGCCGTCTGCTGGTGGGGTTGTAGCAGGGTTACATTCACAAACACGTTGGGGGCCATGTCTTCGGTGGCCTCGAAGGTGTAGACGGTCTGGCCCTGTTCGGTGTCGATCCACCGGCTATCAAGCACGCGGCTGCCGTTTTCGATGCTGATGAGCCCGCGGCCGCCAGCGGAAGAGGGGATGGTGAGCGTTATCCGCTCGCCTGCCCGGTAGGTTGCCTTGTCGGCGGTGAACGACAGCATGGACGCTTCGGTGGGGTTGTTCTGCTGTTCGCGCTGTGCCCACCCCGGCCAGTCGATGTATAGCGTTTTGCCCGTGGCGTGGCCGCTTCCGGGGTCCACCACACGCACCAGGTAACGCCCCCAGTCGGGGTAATTCACCCGGATATTCCATTTGCCGGTACCGTTTTCGAGCGTGATGGTCTCCTTTTTGAGCAACTGGTTGTATTTGTCCTGCGTGAAATTGCCGAGGTATTCCTCCTCCTGGTTCCACCACCAACGCCACCGTATTTTATAGAATTCCACCTGCACACGGCGTGTTCCGGTTAGCTTCTTGCCGGAGGCGTCTACGGCGACAATGTCCACGGCATGGTCCACATCGGTGAGGAGCCTGCCCGACAGGCCGTCGCCCTGGGGCGTGCGTATGCCGATGTAACTCGTGTATGGGCTATAAGGCATGCTCACTTGGTCGATGCTGAAATTGCCGCCCGGCTCGAACACACGTGTGGTGAAACTGGCGCGCAGCATGCCCGGCGAGCCGTTTGTTCCGCTGATATCCGCGGAGAAAGCCGCGTTCCCCGATTCATCCAGCGTACCATCGAACACCACTTCGCTTTCTTGGCTGAAGCTGCGTGTCGGGTCGTCGAACGTATAGGCCCGGAAGTCGTCAAAGGCGGTCCGCACCGGCGTCACCACTGCCTCCACACGGGCTTTGAGCCCCTGCACCCCGGCGCCGAAAAGCCACTTTGCCGAAAGGCTTACAGGTAGGGCGCTGCCCTTGTCAAGCACGGTTTTCCCGCCGAACCCGAGGTCGATTTTCAACCGGTTGGGCATCACGGTTTCGATTTTCAGTGTTTTCTGGAACTCGGCACCGCCCACGCTGATCTTGGCTAGCCAATTGCCTGTCGGCGCGGTGGTTTCTGTTTTGGTCTTAAAGGTGTAAAAACCGTTGGTGTGCTTCGATTCCACCAGCCGCTTGCTGAGTTGCCCTTTGGGGTTGTACAGCTCAAAGGTCACCGGATGCCCTTCAGGGAGGTCGGCCGACCGGTTTTCCATGATGAAGCCCACGAACAACGAATCGCCCGGTCGCCATACGCCGCGCTCGCCATACACAAACCCTTTGATGCCCCGCTGCACCACATCGCCGCCCACATCGAAGCGGCTCAGCGGGAGCGAGGAGCCGTCGTCAAGCTTAAGGTATCCGCGTTCTTCATTTTTGGCGGCAATCAGCATGAAAGGTTTGCGCGATACCTCCAACTTGGCGAATCCGTCGCCGTTGGTCGTGGCGGTCTGGATCACCTGCTGCTGGTAGTCGAGCAGCTTCACCTCCACACCGGCCATCGGCTGGGCGGTAAGGATGCTGGTGGCGATGATGTTCGCGCTGTTGTCGTTGCCGCGTTTGACGATGAGGCCGATGTTCGATGCCAGCATGTCGCGGCTCGCCCAGCGCCCGGTGGTATAGTATGCACTGTGGCAGGGATTGTCGCGTTCGTCCCAATTGTAATCGTAAGGGTAGTAATTGTTGTAGCGCCCCCAGAATTCGTCGTCATCATCGATCGGGTCGCCATAATAATAACTGCGTTGCTGTGCCTCGGCTTCCACAATGGCTCCGGCGTCGGCATCGCTGCACGGGTCCACCGAATAGCTATGGCGGAAGCCGATCAATACGCGGTAGATGGCTCCCGGCTCGGCTTTAAGCAGTTGGTCGATATCCAGCGAAAAGCGGTTTTTGCGGTGCAGGTTTATGCTGTTGTCGGTGTCGAGCGCGATGGTTTTCTGAACCACGGGCCGGGCCACGCGCCGCAATTCGTAGTTGCTGTCGTACGTCTGCTGGAAATACTGCGGTACGTTGTTTTCAAAAATTTTCACGATGGTCACGTCCACCGCCCGCAGGTTCACCGCCTCAAAGGGCATGGTGAGTTTATCCGCGCCAGGCAGGATGGTTCCCTTCCCCGGGATGGTGACGGAAGGCAGCCGGTTTTCAAAGTGGATGTTGGCACCGTAAGCGGCGGTGATTTTCTGGTTGCCGATGTTTTCCACGCCTTCGTTCACCGCGATGGCATAGTCGCCTTCCAGGCGCTCGGGTGCGTATACCTTCACTTCGCTGCCGTCGATGGTATAACGCAGGTCCTGCAAGCCGGCGATATCGATGAGGCCACTGAGCTGCTGCGCAACCAGGATGGGGTCGGAGAATTGTACCAGTACATATTGCTCAGGCTCGTGCACGGCACGGATATCGAGTACCTTGAACGATCCCTTGGCAGGTATTTCGATGGCTTTCTCGCCGTCTTTTGACGATGCGATGGCGCTTCCATCCCAACTGATGGTCAGGTTGCGCGCGGCCTCTCCCCGGGGTATCGAATCGATCTGGTAGGTAGACAGCCGAGTTTGGGCGTTATGTTGCCACTTGATGCTGTACCGACGGCCATCGTCCGTGGATACAGCCAGTATTTTCTCGATATGCTCGGGCCGCTCGGTGTCGGCAAACGCTACGCGGCCGGTGAGTTTCATCAAATCGGTGGCCGTATTCGTCTGCGCCGTCACACCGTCTATCTCTACGTGGTACGACGGTTCGATGACCTTGAAACCGAAAACAAAATCCTGGAGGTCGTTGCTGACCTCGGCCACTTTGCCGAGGTGGAAGGCTACAATGTACTCGCGTCCCGGTTTGAGGTGCTCATCGGGCCTGAACTCAATGGTACGTGCGTCCAGCCAATACACTTTTCCCTTTACGTCGGGGTCTACGGTAAACAGCTTTCGGGGGTCTTCCTGGTTGGTCTGCTGGAGGGTGTTTACCTGCGATGCCAGCCGTACGCGAATGGTGCTTCCGCGCGACACGACGCCGGCGGTATAGCCTTCCACGTATTCGGCGAAAGCGGTATTATTGGCGTTTACCGTGTTTGACGGGCTGTATTTCAAAAGAAACAGCGCGATGACGATGAGGGTAATCACGCTTCCTGCTGCAATCCAATTGGCCTTGTTCATAATGCTGGGTTTGTACAGGCGAATGTACATAAACCGGCGGGTAATCCCTAAAAACCGTTGCTTGAAGTTCGGAAAATGTCAATCCAGCGCTTCCCACCAGCGTGTGAACGTCTGCGTGGTGTCTTGCAGAAACACGGGTTCGCCGATCATGGGGGTAAGCAATGGCAGCCCCGTTGCCGCATTGGCCTCGGTGATTTTGATCAGCGGGTCGTCCCAAGGGTGCATGGAAAGGGAAAACTTGGAGTTATGCACCGGTAGAACGCGCTTGGCCCCTAGGTTTTGCGCGGCGAGGAGCACCTGCTCGGGCAAGGTATGGATGTACACCCAATACGGATGGTACTGCCCATCTTCGAGGATGGCCAGGTCGAACGGGCCATACTGCTCGCCGATCTGCGCGAAATGCGTGCCGTAGCCGCTGTCGCCCCCGATGAACAGGCGCAGCGAAGGCGTATCCAGTACGAACGACGCCCACAGTGTGCCGTTCCGCTTTAAGCCGCGGCCCGAAAAATGGCGTGCAGGCGTGGCGCGCAGCGTGAATCCGTCGGCCAGCGAAGTGGATTCATGCCAGTCCAGCTCCACGATTTTTTCGGGCGGATAGCCCCAGTATTCGAGGTGCGCACCTACGCCCAGCGGGCAGACCACAAGG
>Ga0079224_100014166_pt1 | contig 11131 bp, 10 predicted proteins | sample Stecom2015_FD_80414 | JGI IMG/M metagenome (GOLD analysis project Ga0079224, IMG submission 80414) | Agricultural soil microbial communities from Utah to study Nitrogen management - Steer compost 2015 | ecosystem: Environmental > Terrestrial > Soil > Agricultural land | place: USA: Utah...
AAACTTCACTTCAAAAGCATTAAAAGATGCATTTGATAGTGAATTTAAGAAAGTTAAAACTAAGAAAAACCTGTTCTTTGATGCTTACGATGCGTTCATGGAAGAAAAAAAGAAAAGGAAGGAATGGAAGCCAGCGACCATAAAAAGGTACGATAATATTAAGAACCACTTAGAAGAGTTTCAGGCAAAGAAGAATTATAAATTAACCTTTAGTAAAATAAACAACAAATTCTACACGGAGTTTGTAGATTTTTGTTACACCACACAAGACCACAACACAAACACATTTTCCAGAAACATAGGTTTGTTCAAAACGTTCATGTTTTGGGCATTAAAGGAAAAATACACATACAACGAAGCATTTAAGGATTTTGTGAAACCGGAGCGTGTTATCACAAAAGAAGTGGCCTTAACTATAGACCAGGTAAAAACAATTTTTGAGTTTCAACCAAAAAGTAAAGCTTTGGAGCGTGTAAAGGATGTTTTTGTTTTTCAATGCTTAACCGGGTTGCGCTATGGTGAACTAAAGCTAATAAGTAAAAGAAGCATTGTAAATAATAATCTCATTATTCACGAAGAAAAAGACGTGGCCAAAGACCCCAGAGAGGTGCCATTGTTCGAAATTTCAAATTATATTCTAAAAAAGTACGATTATAAGTTGCCTTTGGTTAGTAACCAGAAACAAAACGAAATGATTAAAGATGTTTTTGAAGCGGCGAAATTTACTTTTGATGTAGAGTACAGCAGAACCAAAAACAAAGAACAGGAGATTAAACATAAACCGTTTAACAAACGTGTTTCTACACACACAGCTCGCAGAACTTTTGTGACCATAATGAAGAAAAAGGGCATTGCCGATAAAACCATTATGAACATGACTGGCCATAAAGATTTAAAAACCTTTAATACCTACTACAAAGTAGATAATATAGCTAAAGTAGATGCCATTAATTTGGCTTTTGGCGATATGAAATTACCTAAATTAAAGAAGGCTTAATTAGAGTTTAAATTATGGAGTTAAAGTTTTTTGGAATACTAAAGGAATACAATAAGGAAGATTTAATTAAAGGGCCGCATAATAATAGTTATGAAAATATCAAATTATTATTATCCAAAAGAGTAATGGTTGAAAAAACTGATAATTTAAAAGGGGAAACTTGGTATTTTTGGAATACTCCGGAAATCATGGAAGAAATATACAATTTTTTATATTCTGATATCAAGAGGAATAATTACTCTAAAGTCGAAATTGACGATTTAAACTTCAAACTACATAACCAATTAACTTTAGAAAAAAAGATAAATTTTTTACATAAAAGTTATAGTGAGTTAATAGAAAATACAGAAGATTTTATAATGTACAGAGGGAGTGATTTACATGACTGGAAAAGAATTATTTATAATTCAATTGAGTGGAGCGAATTAGAAATTTATCTTTTTTCAAGAAAACTATGTGACTTCACAAATCAAATTGATAATCTTAGTTACAAAAACATTAACTCTCATTTTTATAGGCTTTATAAAAGATGGGAGTTTTTTTATTCGGTTGATGTGCAATTAGAATATATCAAGAGTAAAATCCAAGAATTTGAAAAGGAAGTAAACACCACCTCAGAACCACACAATAACACAACAAGGCAAAAGGCCACAAAAAAAGAAGTTGATTCGCCATTAACATTAAGGGGTATTTTTGATAATGAAGATTTGTATAATGATACGATGAAATTATTTGTTGATAACAAAATATTTGAAGAATTTAATAGTGAGTACAAGTTGTTAAAAAATAAAGAAACCTTTAATCTTTCATCCAAAAGATTTGCCTGTGCAATTGGTTATAAACTAATGGTGAATAATTACCTAAAGGCAAATGTTAAAAAGACACAAATAACAGAGGCTTTGACAAATTCTATTGGTGTAAAAGTAAGTAAGCAAATTTATAATAGTTTCCTAGCAGATCTAGATAAGCAAAAAACTCAAGACTACTTAACCCCTCTTTTTTTTATTAATTAATATTCTTTATAGTTTACTTTTTTTACTAGTAAATAGAGTAAATCAGTTTCTTAAATCTAAAATATAGTTTAGCGATATCGTTTAACAAAACAATATCGTAATGACACATGTAATTCAACTTCAAAACGTTTCTAAAGCAGAACTTTTCGAGCATTTAGAAAATATTATCGATAAAAAACTAGCAGTTCTTGCTAATGTAGATGAAAATGAGAAACTATCAATAAAAGACGTTTCTGAAGAGCTGGGCGTGGCTGAACTTACGGTTCATAATTATATAAAAAAAGGTATTCTTCCGGCAGTAAAAATTGGTCGTAGAGTATTTGTAGTTAGGTCCAGTCTCAATGAAGCCCTAAAAGAAGTTAAATCCCTAAAATACAAACGATATTAATTAAAGAACCCTAAAACATTGTGGTGGTATGTTTTAGGGTTTGATATTATTAAAAAATTTAATAAAATGGTATGTGTAAAAATAGCAAAATAAATACAAAGGACAACCTAATAATATCTTCTAATTTAAAAGTGTCCTTATTTCTCAGATATATACTCTACAGGCAATACAAACTCAACATTAAAGTATAGTTATGGCAAGGCCTGAAAGAAATAATGTTGATTACTTTCCTTTCATTTGTGAAGAGGGCAATAAAATGTTTTATCTGGAGGAAAGACATGGCAATGACGGATTTGCAACTTTCATTAAATTACTTAGAGAACTTGCCAAGACAAACTATCACTACTTAAACTTATCAAAGCAAAGTACAATTATGTATTTATCTGCTAAGTGTAAGGTGTCTATAGGGACACTTGAGCATATTATCAATGACTTAATTGATCTTGGCAAATTTGATAGACAACTTTGGGATGAATGTAAAGTTTTGTGGTGTCAGGATTTAATAGATAGTATTCAAGATGCTTATGTTAGAAGAAAAAATAAATGTATTACTTATGAGGGTTTACTCATACATTTAAATGGTTTAGGAATACTTAAATCTAATAAATTACCACTTAATTCTACCAAAAAACCACAAAGTAAAGAAGAGTATAGTAAAGAAGAGGAAATTAAAGTAGATAATTATGAATTTTTAAATTTTTTAAAGTCCGATAATGATTGGATTTTTTCAGTTGCAACACAACAAAAAACCAGCCCGGATTTAATTCTTTCAAAACTGGATGATTTTGAAATTTTCTTAAAGTCAACATTCAAAAAACACAAATCAAAAGAAGATTTGGCAGTCCACTTTATTAATTGGCTAGCGAAAAATTTAGTAAACAATGGAAACGATGAACCAAAAATTAACCGTCAGACAGAAGACACAATTAGACGAAATTCTCAGGGATGGTGAATATAGTTCACCTGTTCGTTTTGCAAGAGATATAAAAAATTTCTCAAAAATACGGCATTTGGATACACATGAGGTTCGTGCATATTTGGGATTTATTTTTACTAAGGCCGCGAACCTTGCTGGATTCAAGAATCCTATTAGTGATATAAATAAAAATGACATTCGACAAATGGTTATGACCCAATACTCGGGGCTGTCATTAGAAGAAATAGACTATGCTTTTATGTATGACCGATATTCTGGTGAACCAATTGAGCATTTTCAATTGTTTAATGCGGTATATGTGTCTAAGGTTTTAAAACGCTATAAAAAGTACATCACTCAAATTAAATTTGATAATAACATTCCTTTATCAGAACCCAGAAATGAAAAGACTTATACAGAGGAAGAAAAGGCTAAAATACATGAAGAGTATTTGTTAATGGTTTATGATGAATTAATTAAAAATAAGTATTGTGATTCAGCTCATTTATTATGGGATAAAATAAGAAACAAACATGGTAAACGATACGAAATACTGGAAAGGTTAAAAAAAATACAAATAAAGAAGTATCTGAGGGAAAAGCCAAAAAGTTATGATTTTGATAAAGATGGAGGAAAAAATACTGTCTATAATGTATGTAGGAGTATTGTAGTATCCAATTACTTGAAAAAGTACCTTTCTGATTTTGAAACATTTAAAAATGCTTTGGTTCAATAAAATTTACAAACACATCAATAGTAAATAATTATAGTGAAACAAAATTTAATAAATAATAATTATATTTGAATAATCCTAAATCTAAAGAGTATGAATTACAGTAACACACAACAGACACTAAACACCACGCGCCAAACACCACACCCAAATTTCCAATACATCAGTCCGGCACTAAATGGCCGGAAAGATGATGCAGCCATTATGGAAGCGGCCTTTGGACGTTTCTTTGATTTACTGGATAAATTGGAGGCCAAAGGAGTGCCTAAAGCGGTAGTAAACCAGTCCATAGATCGATTGATATATTTTATAAATATTGGTGTAGAACCAACCTTAGCACAGCTTTTGGGGATAGACAATAATTATGGGCTTTCTGGATATCTAGATAATTTAGCAGATAATTCTATTGTAAAAGGAGGTGGCGACCCCTTATCTACTGGTTCTGAAATGATTGGAAATATTGTAGATATGTTTAAAACAGGAGATGTGACCGGAACTATGCAAAAAAATTTTCGTCCTGGTTCTTTAGAGTATACAATAGCATCGTTAATACCTAAAGATATATTAAACGATACATTTGGAGCCGTATTTGCCAATGGTTTTAACCTATCATGCTGGAATAGCACATTTACGCCTTCAGAAGTTACACAAGAAGTAAGCAAAATACACGTGCCCTATTTTACAAAGGCTTTAGAAATGGCCAGTAATTCTAAATCTACTGAAGAATTAGAGGCCAATTTTAATGTATTGCTAAAAGCTGTGGATATAAGCTATAAAATGTATGCCGAATATTTGCCAAACGGTGCCAATTGGCGTAGCTGTAGCGAAGAAGCCATACAGATTTATACCGATATAGTGACCGGTGCAAAAACCCAAACTGATATTCTGCTGGAAAACTTAATGAAGAAGTATAACATCACGGTTACAACCAAAACCGTACCAGCAGAGTTTACATATACCCAAGCATATACTGGTCAGCCCGATTTTACTTGGAGCGAAAAACAGCACGGTAATGCTACTTACAGAATAATAAAATTTAATGAACGCTTAGAAGACAGTTTGCCGGTACAAGAAAACGTAAACGAAATAGGCAGTACAGGAGCAAACCAACAACAAGCTGGTTTTGGTTTATTTTCAATGTTGGTTCTAGCCGGAATAGGCTTTGGTTTATATAGAGCCTCCCAAAACACACCAAAAACAAAGAACACCACAACACAGCCACCACACACCAAATAATTTGTGTTTTGTGTGTGGATATTAAAATCTCTGGCCACATTTAATTAATTCCTACGTCTTTAGTAACAGATGATTGCGCCCAACTTGTGTTGGGCGTTTTCGTTTTACACACCACACAAAAACTAATTTTGTGTTACGTGGTGTTTTTGAAGGAACACAATGAGTAAGAAAAAATTTCAATTATTACCGTTTGTTAGTTAAAATTTCGAAATTAAATCGTATATTTCTGACATTTAATTAGCTGTAAGTATTTTATAAAAAAATATAACCAAAAAAGTAAATATTATGGGAATTAAACCAGGACCAAAAAGAACTACTAAATCTACTGGAAAACCAGATAGACGTCAGCGAGATAACAAAAAAACCCCCGGAAATACTCCATCACTTAAACCTCATAAGCATAAAAAAGGAGATTAAAAACAATAAATATGGCAGAGTATAGAATTTCAGGAGTATGGAAAGATAGTAATAATGTGATAACTCATTATGCATTTCATACTGTCAGTGAGACGGGAGCTACAAGGGCATCGAAAAAACCAAAAGCGGATGCTGTAAAATTATTAGAATCAAGTAATAACTCAGCTTATACATGGGTGTGGGATTATTCATCTTCCTTTTGGAAAGTCGGGGAGAAAGTCGATGTTGTAAATGGGGTTACAGGAAAATATTTACGGTCTAATCCCGACAATACAAAAACGGATAATTTAGCCCATTTAATAGATTTTGACTGGATAGCACCTTAATTAAAAACACAGAATGCCACACCACAGAACCACACACTAATTAATTTGTGTTTTGTGTGTGGATATTAAATCTATGGCCACTTTTAAATAATTCCTACGTCTTTAAAATGGATGATTGCGCCCAACACAAGTTGGGCGTTTTTGTTATACACCACACGCTGCATTTTGTGTTTGTGGTGTCTGTAAAAATAAAAGCGATCAATTTCCCAAAGGATTTTAAAAAATTGCCTTCAGACGGGGGAAATAAATCGCTTTCAGTTATTAATACAAAACCTTGACTTGTCCAAAGACTCGTGAAAAACACTATCTAGCAGCCCAAGCAAGGTTAAATTTATCGCAAATATACTAAAAACACCACACACCACACACCAAATGTGGCATATAGTATTTTTGAAACATCATAAAGGGTAAGAAAAAATTTCAATTATTGGGGTTTATGTGGAATAATTTCGAAATAAAAACATATATTTCTGACATATAAGAAGTTAGTTGCCACTGTAAATAAAAATTTCTAATTATGATACTGCAAACTCCAATAAATCACTTTAGAGGTGACATAGCAGAGCTCGTGCTTTGAGAGCTCATGCAGAAATGTTGCCTCCAGGTGAATTAAGAAGGGATATTTTTCGAGCGTCTTGGATGACAGCTGTTGGGGCATTCGATGCTTATTTTTGTGACGCTTATGGTGATCTCCTGGCGAGAACCTTCCGAGCATCTAAAATTGAGCCCACTGTTACTCTTCCAGCTCGTATGAAAAATATAAACGTACCTATTCCGATCGTCTTGACACAAGATTTGTCTGGAGGCTGGGCATGGAGGATGATTGCTCGAGACCTCATTGAAAAAGACAATGTACTTTCCATAAAAAAGGTGAAAGAACTACTAAATATTTTTTTTAGACCTTCTCATAAACTGTTCACTTCAGATGGACAACCACTTCACAGATGGATTGAACGGCAACAAGCAATGAACCGTTTATTCGGATTTCAAAGAACGGTATACAGACAAGCTCAAGGAGCCGCAAAGTCACAACTCAAAAAGAATGCTCTTCAGAAATTGGAGAACAGGCTAGGTATGATTTTTCAAAGGAGACATGATTGTATACATAATTGCGATAGACCTAAATTGGCCGTACTAAAAAGACACATGTCTCCTGATTATGTAAGAAGTGTAATAGTTGATATTGAATATATTGTTGAAAGATGTCAAGAAGATTTGATTACGGAATTCACTATCTTTCTAACTGACCTTGGATTTAATGCAGTAACAAGAAATCGTGTTGGGGCGTAAAAATATAATCGGGTGTGAAAAATCCATACGCAATACCTGCGGGATACCGTGAATTACCAAAATGCTGTTGTAGATAATTAGTGAAAGTAAATGAAAAAAAATGAATGAAATTCCAGAAGAATTAAAAGACTTTTATGATTCAATTGAAAACCTAAATTCATTGAGCATATGGAATATTCATCGAGAATTGAAAGTAACATCTATAATTGAAGGAGATTGGGAAAAGAAAATAATAGTAGAGAGAAAATCGCTTAACTACAATCTAAATAAAGGGGAGTTACTTACGAATGTTCAAGTCACAGATTTACAAGGGCAAATAACAAGTATTGGTTTAGAAAAAGGAGATATTGAATATCTTAAAGAACGATTGGGGTTTACCAAAAATACTTGGTTAAAGTCAAGGTATTCTCATTTACTCTGGCAAGAAATTAAGCATAATAAATATGCTGAAATAGCAATTGATAATTATGTTGCGACAATCAATCGAATTAGAGCAGAGGAAGCTCGTGAATTGCCAATACTTCTTTCTGCAATTTTATTTATATCAAAGAAAACGAAGAAAAAGTTAGAAATAGCAAAAGAAGTTGCGATTACCCTTATTAATGATTTACCAAATTGGTTTAAACCAAATATTTTAAATTCTATTCTAGAAAATAATATACTTTCAAAAAAGGAACTAAATGATATTGCTTTGAAATTACCTAGTTGGATTGAAGAAAAAAATCCCGTTTCATATTTTTTAAATAAGCAAAAATTAGAAACAGGAATACGACTTTATAATTTATTGGAACTTCCACTTAATGAACTTTATGAGTTATTAGCCAAAAACGAAGACCTGATTTTAGAACAGCATCAAGAAGATACAGACTTTGTCAAGTATACCACAATAGGAACAAAAGCAAAATATTTAAGACTTGCAGGTAAATTAGAAGAAGCAGAAGAAAATCTTAAAGAGTATAACCGCCTTAAACAAACGGTAAAACTCGGAAAAGTAAGTTGGCAACTTGGAGAAAAGGAAACAGAAATGTTTAATAGCTATCTCAATATGAAATCAAAAGTCATATTGGATATGCCAACAGAGGGAATACTTGCTTTCTTCTCAATTAACGAAGACATTCTAGTTGACCCAATTGAAAATCAAGAAAATGCCAAGAAAAATATTAAAAACTCAATTCATAATTTATTTAGCACAAGTGTTTTTGATATAAATAGCAACTTCAAGAATTTAAAGGATTCAGAAAAAATTGATAAAGAAATCATTCAGAGTTATACGATTTCCTACGGAGTTAAATGCTTCAGTCTTTTCCTAAAAGTTTTTGTAGATGGTATATTAACAGGTAAACTCAACTATTACAAAATCTATGACTTTTTTGAATCTCAAACTTGGTATGGTACTAAATTCAAAAGAGGAATGACTGGTAATGAAATTGACCAAAATTCGAACTGGTTGACAATGCTCGCACCAGGAATACACAATCTTTTTGCTCAATTTGAACTATCGGTTTTAATGAATACTAATAAAATCAACAACTTCATTTTAGCAATGGATTCTTTGACATTAAAATTCGAAGGTGCATTAAGGGACTTTATCAGATTGTCTGGAGGTAATACATCAACCTCTAAAAGTGGAGAATTAAAAGAACAATTGCTTGAAGAATTATTAGAAAACCAAACAACAAAAAAGTTTTTTACAGAAAAAGACATAGAATTATTTAAGTATACATTCACTCAAAAAGGAAAAAATTTAAGAAACAATATTGCTCACTCATTTTTAGAATTTTCGGATTACAATTTGCAGGCTGTAACTTTGGTTTTTTTATGCATTTTGAGACTTGGAAAATATACGTTTAACGAAAAAAGCTAGGAACTAATAGCCTGGTTAGATAATAAAAGAATACAGTGCATAGTAAATATGACTAATGTGCATATAAGCAAGTTAAGTCAATGATACTAGAAATTATTAAAGGGTCGAGCGGATTTGAGATATAAACTTATAATTAAATTAAAGAAAGAACACGAGAAATAAACCCATCTATATAAAGGAATTATAATTTGATTTAAGAAAATCTGTGTGCGTAGAAAATGGAAACGATTAATATTAATACAAGAAACCCAATAGAAATATTAGAGTTGCTGGGGTTTCATTTCGAAACTTCTAGAGAGCAAAATGATTTAAAAAAACTGACAAAATCAATTGAAATTGCGAACTCAGTAAATCTTGAAAGTTTTGATTCAGACTGTAAGGCCACTTTCTACTATTTTTTAGGTAATGCTTGGTCTTATGTTATGAAAATTAAATATCCGGATACGATATTTGAATTTGAATCTGAAGAAATTGAAAAACAAATTACATTTTATAGAATGGCATTGGGTGAATTGATAGAAAGCGATGAAGATTTAATTAAGTGTCAGGTTCTAACAAATTTAGGAAACCTTTTTAGCCATATTGGAAGATTTGTAGAGGCTCAAGAATATTTCAACTTGTGCCTTGAAATTAATCCTAATTTTGGGTTGGCTATTGGAAATCGAGGTTATGGGTTGTTTCACTATGCGAAATTGATTTTTGAACCTCTTCAACAGTATATTTTCTTGCAGTATGCTCGTAAAGACCTTTTGGCTTCCTGTGAAATGGAAGATGTCTATTATGAAGCAAAAAATGACTTTCGTTCTATAGCCAAAAAGATAGAAACTCTTTATCCAATTAAAGACTTAAATGATTTAAAGAAATATAAAAATTACTTTAAAGTATTAGCAGATGAAGAAGTTGATTATCGAACATGGTGTGTTAATAATAGACTTTTTATTAATCCTTTAAATGATGTTTTATGTGAAAGTGTAGTTGCGCATGATTATTTGCACACCCCGCAAATGGTTTTAAAAGCCAATGAAAAACCTATCTATCAAGGCATGTTTAATCAACTTAAACAGGAATATGTTAGTGCAAGATATTTATTTTACGAATCGCTTTTAAGTTCAACTACTCATTACTCCGATAAACATGTGGTTCTGATGGACACACTTGACAGTCCAGTTCATTCTTTGTCTCTAGAAAAAGCTAAAGTTGCATTTAGAATGAGTTATTCAATTTTTGATAAAATTTCGTATTTCTTAAATCTATATTTGGATTTAGGGAATAAGCCTTTCGATGTGAGTTTTAGGAAAATTTGGTTTAAAAGGTCTAAAGGAAAACCAATTTTAAACGAAGCAATTTCTAAATCTAGTAATTGGGCATTAAGGGGTTTGTTTTGGTTAAGTAAAGACTTTTATGAAGAAAGATTCAATATAATAATTGAGCCAGAGGCAAAAGAACTTGCGAAGATTAGAAATTTCATAGAACACAAGTCATTTAAAGTTGTAGATTCATTTAATCCAAAATGGACTCAGGAAAATGTAACATATGAAATTGACAGGGATTTGTTCGAAAACAAAACATTAAAAATATTAAAATTATGTCGTTCTGCATTAATGTATTTATCTTTCTTAATTTATGTAGAAGAAAGTAAAAGGGATAAATTTCGCGGAGATAATTTAATTGTGCCTGTGGATTTTATTCAACTAAATGATGCAGATAAAATATAATGATTTTAGTATATAATTTGTGTGTGATTTAAATGGTTTAAATAAATGAAAAAGCGGTAGTATCCAATAAAGTGTGTAAAGTTTAAATAACGGGGGTTTGCAAACCCCCGTTATTTTTTGTTTAATTTTAAATTTTACACATTATGAAGAAAGAAGATTTTTTAAACGACGATTTTCTAAAACAGTTTAAGACAGGAGAAGAGCTCAGCTCCTTTTTAAAATCCATTCAAAAGCGA